>JAABUR0100007831.1_pt1 | contig 12513 bp, 12 predicted proteins | sample 5560091 | NCBI WGS metagenome assembly JAABUR01 (sample SAMN10711879, study PRJNA513375) | rock metagenome | isolation source: Antarctica rocks | place: Antarctica: Victoria Land, University Valley sud
GACTTCCCGGACCGCTGCCTCCCTAAACTCAGGAGAGAAACTCCGATGTGTGCGTGCCACTTCTTCATCCGATCTGTTTCACCCCATTCTACTGGGGCCCACTGTCCGGAAGGAATAAGGCACCTCATCCGCACGCGACGGCCAGGCGCCGGGCGGTGGCAGCGGCGGTCAGTGCGGGGCCGCGTCGACCTTGACGGGTGTAGACGGTCGCGGCCTGCGCGGCGGCGTCGGCTGCGGCGAGCCGGTCACCCATGTACTCGAGTGCGGCGGCCGCCGCCTGCAACGCGTCACCGTCGTCGGCGGTGAGCGCGGCGGCGTGGGCTGCTGCCGCCGGTGCGCGGGGGCCGTCGACGTGGGCGGCCAGCTCGGCAAGTCGTCCGGCAACGGTGCGGTCACCGAATCGGGCCGCGGTCTGCAGAGCCAACACCTCGAACGCCGGTTGACCCCGGACTACGGCCTTCTCCGCTGCTCTCGCGGCCAGCCGTACGGCCTCGGTCACGGCACCCTGCGCTGCGGCGACCCACGCCCTGGCCAGCAGCACGTCGGCTTCCAGGAAGGCGAACCCGGGGCAACGCCGTTGCTCGAGCTCCACCAGTGTTCGCGCCGCGGCATCTGCCTCACCGCTCATCGCCAGCGTCTGGGTGAGACTGAGGAGGCCGTGAAACGTCCACCCCATCGTCTCGTTGGCGGCCTTGAAGCCGTCGCATGCCTGCTGTAACCATTGCCGAGCGGCCGCCAGATCCCCGGCGCTGAACGCGGCATGGCCGACCAGTACTGCAGTGCTCAGCTGCGGCACCCCCAATAATGCGGAGACACACATTTGCCGGATGACCGCCCGATGCCTGCCGGCGGCCAGCTCTTTGCGCGTAGGCGGCGACCCGCACGACATCGCCGCCCTGCCCGACTGTCGACTGGCCGTCGCAGTCGGCGACGTCGTTGGCCGAGGCCTGGCCACCGCCGTGATGGGGCAGCTGCGCAGAGCGTAGAGCACTGTCACGCTGGCCGATGTCGGACCCGGGAACGCACTTCAGGTCCTGGCCCAGTTTGCGCGCCTCAGAACTGCCACGGGCTCTGGTCGGGCACGGCGGCGACATGGTGCATGAACTAAATGGGACCCAGGCCCTCGAACCTCACAGATGTCGCGCTCCCGTTGTCTATCTCCTCCCACTCCAGGTCGCGGTGCCCTCAACCCAGGAGCCACGCACGGGCCACGCGGATCGTGTCGCCGTGGCTGACGAGCACGACGTGCGGCGCCCACGTGATCCGTCGATCTAACCGCGACGCTCTCGACCGAGTGGCGCAGCAGATGTTCACCCCGGAGCAGCCCCTCGCCCTTCGACCCACACCTTCCTGTCCGGCTCCGGGTCCGCCCCAACGAGGATCCTTCTTCGTGCGTGGCCCGGGTGCGGGCGCTTGTTACTGATTGTCTCGGTGGGGTCGTCCGAACTTGAGCGGCAGAGTCAGTCCGCCGCCTATAGGCGTTTCTGCAAGCGGCCGCCCGTCTGTCGTAGGAACCGCCAGGCGGGTCTGAAGTTTCAGGACGCGAGACGGTAAAGACGGGCCAACACGGACGGGCCCGCGACTCGGGCGCGAAGTATCTGGTCGAGGCCGACGGTGCGTCCCGCGGCGAGGCCGAGGATGGCGAGGTGGGTAGCCGCCATGAGGAAGTAGCTCCACTTCCACTCGTTGGGCAGGTTGCCGACCGTGAAGTAGATGGCGAACGACTGGAGCACCCCGACGAGCGCCCAGAAGCGGGTGGCCAGGCCGAGCGCGAGGAAGAGTGCGAGCGCCGCCTCGGTGAGGAAGGTGAACCAGCCGAAGAGGGCGAAGTGCGGCAGGACGACGTTCTCGATGATCGAGGTCCACACCCCGAGCACCGGGTGGGTGACCGCCCCGTTGGTATAGCCGTAGAGGCCACCGCCGTCGGACTGGCCGAAGTCCGGCGGGTTCTTCCACGACAGGTTCTCGTACCAGAGGTAGGCGGCGGCGAGCCGCAGCACGAGGCCGGCCACCACGGTCGCGCGGTCGTGCGCCACGGAGACCCCCGCGGGGCGTCCGACCTTGGGGGCGCTGGTGGTGGTCATGGTCCTTCTCCTTCAGAGCGGGTAGGCCGTGTCGCGCTCGTCGCGCACACCATCAGGAGTAGCCCGGTCGTTCGATGCTACTCAGGCAGGAGCCGAATGGCGCGGGCGCGAATGCCGACGTCATGACCCGGTAACCGCTGGTCATGCGCTCACCGCCCGGCGGACGCGGCGGCCGAGCACCTCGCTCGCTGCGCTGACCGCGAACGACGTGAGGAGCAACGTGGTCACGGCGGGGAAGCGGAACACGGCGAGGTTCTCGGCGAAGAGGCGGCCGAGGCCGGCGGCCCCCACCACGCCCACGACCGCAGTGTCGCGAACGCAGATCTCGAACCGGTAAAGCGTGTACGCGAGCATGTGGAAGGCCGACGGCGGCAGCACGGCCGCGATCGAGGCCATGCCCTTGGGCACCCCCGCGGCAGCCAGGGCGTCCCGCGGCCGGGTGTCGACGCTCTCCCAGGCCTCGGCGACGAGCCGGCCCAGGATGCCCGCCGTGTAGAGCCCGAGCGCGATGGCGCCCGGCAGGATTCCCGGGAAGAGGACCAGCAGGGCCAGCACGGCCCAGACCGTGGGCGGGATGGACCGCAGCACGAGCAGGAGCGCGCGGGCCAGCAGTCGCGCGACCCCCCGTGCGACGCCCCACCCCGTCCGCGCCCGTGACGACTCGGCCGCGGCCGAACCGCTCGGCCGGACCCGGGTGGCGAACGGACCGACGACGACCGTCAGCACGACGGCGAGCGCCATGGCCAGCACGGCCATGGCCAGCGTGTCGAGGGTGGCGCCCCCGAGGGCGCCCCAGCCTCCGGGAGGGAGGGCGGGGGGGAACAGGTCCTGGAAGAGCCGCACCGTGAGGTCCCGTGTGCGGCTCGAGGCGAGCCCGGAGAGCGACACTCCCGACGTGATGCCCGCCGCGACGACCCCGACCACGGCGACCACCGCCGACCAACGGGCCCAGAGCGACCGGTTCCTGGTCGTGCGGGTCGTCGTGCCCCCGGACCAGTCCGAGCAGGACATCACGGCCAGGTCGGTCCGGACCCGGGAGCTCCAGACGTCGACGACCGCGGACAGCAGGAGCACCGCGGCGATGAGGGTCCAGACCTCCTCCCAGCTGCGGGACTGGAGGCTGACGACGAGCTCCTGCCCCAGGCCGCCGACGCCGACCACGCCGAGGATGACGGAGGAGCGGACCGCGCACTCGAACCGGTAGAACGCGTAGGAGAGCAGCAGGGGTGCGGCCTGGGGGATCAGCCCGTACGCCAGCGCCGGGGCGGTGCGCGCGCCACCGGCGCGCATGGCGGTGAGCGGGTGCCGGTCGACCCCATCCAGGATCTGGGCGAAGACCTTGGCCGTCTGCGCGCCGAAGGGGATGGCGATCGCGAGGACGGCGACCAACGGGTCGATCCCGAGGACGCTAACGAAGAGCAGGGCCCAGATGAGCTCGTGGATGGACCGTGCACCGACGAGCACGGCTCGAAGCACGAAGCGGACCGCGGGAAGCACCGGTCCCGGACGGTCACGCCACGCCACATCGCTCAGCACCACCGCCCCGACCGCGCCGAGCACCAGCGCGCCTGCGGTGCCGAGGGCGGCGTACATCACCGTGACGAGGGACGCGTCGAGGACGACCCGCAGGTAGTCGGACGAGAGCTGTGGGTGCAGGACGGCCCCGAGCAGGAGCTGCATCTGCGACAGGCCCCCGGTGTTGACGATGGCGCTGCCGGGCGTGGTCGCCCGCGTCAGCGCCCACGCGACCGGCACCACGATCGCGAGGGTGGCGACGGCGCGCCGCACCCCCACGCGTACCCCACCCACCCGTGGGCCGGTGGGCGGCCGGTACGCGCGGGCCACCTCGTCGGGCGGGTGCAGGTCGAGCGACACGTCAGACCAGGGTGTAGAGCTCGTCGAGCTCGGCGTCGGTGAGCTCGGCGACGGGACGGTCCAGGACCACCGCGCCCTGCTGGAGGCCGACGACCCGGGTGCAGTGCCTGCGGGCGAGCTCGGGCTGGTGGAGGCTGACGACGAGGGTGCCGTGGGGGCTGGCGGTGCGCAGGAGGTCGAGCACCTCCGACGCCCGGGCCGGGTCGAGGCTCGAGACCGGCTCGTCGGCGAGGACGAGCTCGGGGTCCTGCACGAGCAGGCGAGCGATGGCCACCCGCTGCCGCTCGCCTCCCGACAACCGTTCGGTCCGCTCGTGCACGGCGAACCCGAGCCCCACTCGTTCGAGGGAGGAGACGACGGCGGGGTCGGCGCGCGGCACGGCGAGGGCAAGGAGCGCGCGCGCGGTGCCCCACTGACCGAGGCGCCCGGCGTTGACGTTGTGCAGGACCCGCACCTGGTCGACGAGGTCGAGGCGCTGGCTGATGGTGCCGATACGGCGCTGCACGGCGCGGAGCCGGGCCGGGGCGAGACCGGCCAGCGGGGTGCCGAGGACCTCGACGGTGCCGCGGCTCGGCGCCAGCGACCCGTTGAGCAGGGCGAGCAGCGTGCTCTTGCCGGCCCCACTCGGGCCGAGCAGCCCGATCCGCTCGCCCGGCTGGACGACGAGGTCGATGCCGTTCAGAGCGACCCGGCCGCCAAAGCGCCGTTCGACGCCGACCAGGCGGGCCGCCGGCCCGATGGCGGTCACGTCAGGAGACCGAGGGAGGTCGCCACCGTCTGGATCTGGTCGTAGTTGGCGTTCTTCGTGGGGATGAAGGAGGTCGCGGCGAACAGGTCGAGGATGGCGGCGTCGTCGGGGTTGCTCTTCTTCAGCCCGAGCAGCGCGTCGGTGATCTTCTGCGTCGTGCCGGCCCCGTAGCGCTGGTCGAGGTCGGGGCGGGCGAGCCAGTGGTAGTCGGCGAACCCCGGCGTCTTCCACAGCACGACGGTCTTGGAGAGGTCGACCTTCCCGGCCTTGGTCGTCGAGGTCCAGACCTGCTCGTTGACCGCCCCGGTCTCAAAGCTGCCGGAGACGACCGCGGCGATGGTGGCGTCGTGCGACCCGGAGAAGCCGGGCTTGCCCTTCAGCTGGCTGATGTCCAGGCCCGACTGTTGCAGGAAGTACTGCGGCATCAGCCGGCCGGACGTCGACGTCTCGCTCCCGAACGTCAGGGAGTGGCCAGCGAGGGACTTCAGCCCGGAGACGTCGCTGAACGGCTGGAGCCCGGACGCGGTGTTGGCGATGAAGAGGCTGTGAAAGTCGGCGTCGATGTCGCGCTGGGCGACGGCGGTGGCGCCGGGCACCCGCGCCCGCGCCTGCACGCCGGTGAGCCCGCCCATCCACGACATGCTGATGTCGCCGATCTCGAACGCCCGCACGACGGCGGTGTAGTCGGTGATGGGCTTGTAGGTCACCTGCAGCCCGGTGACCGCCGAGAGGCGGGTCGCGAGCAGGGGGTACAGCCGGTTGAGCTTGGCCGGGTCCTGGTCGGGGATGGCCGAGATGACCAGCGGGCCGCCGGCGCCGGCGGCGGCCCCTCCGACGGAGGCGGGCGCGGCGGGGGAGGGGGACCCGCTCGACGGGGACGAGCAGGCGGCCAGCAGGGCCACGCTGCCCGAGCCGAGGAGCAAGGTGCGGCGGTCGATCGAGGTCATGGGAGTCACTCCGGCAGGTCAGTGGGCCAGCGGGTCGACCCCAGGACGGCGGGGTGGCGCGCTGGGCGGCGGGTCATGGCGTACGGAAGGTGACCGCAGGCCGGGTCGGGTGGCTCGCTCAGGGTCTCACGCGCAGCGGAAAACCTCCCGGCCCGAGCGGGTGGCGGCGTCCTGGACGGCCAAGGTGTCGCGGACCACGCCGAAGACCTCGGAGAGGGGCAGCGGGTCGTCGGCGATGCGCAGGTTGGGGTTGGTGACGGCCACCGGGTGCCACCAGGCGCCGTCCGCGGTGATCGTCGGCTCCGGTTCGAGGCTGTCGATGGAGACGTGCATACCCGTCGGCGCGAAGCCCTCGGCGGCCACGGGGCGGATGATGCGGTCCTGTCGGTCGATGCCCTCGGCGTCGAGGCGGGTGTGCAGAGCGCCCACCGTCGCGGGGTCTTCGTCGTAGAGGGTGGCGGCCACCCGCACCCGGAACCCTAGGGCCCGCGCCTCGCCGATGCCCTTCATGGCCTTGGCCCACGACCCGGTACCGCGCTGGGCGTCGTGCAGGTCCGGGGTCGCCGAGTCGAGGCTGACCTGGAGCACGACGGAACGGTCCATCGCCTCGAGGGTCTGGAGGCGGGTGCCGCGACCGAAGATCATCGCGTTGGTGAGGATGGTGCGGTGCGACCCCTCGGCGGCGGCGACGAGCGCACCGAGCTCGGGGTGCATGAACGGCTCGCCGCCGGTGAAGAAGATCTCCTGGCCGCCCAGCGACTGGAACTCGGCGAACGCCTCGCGGCCGACCTCGGGGGAGACCCGGCGAGCGGCGGCCTTCGGCGAGGACTGCGCGCAGCAGTAGCCGCAGGCGAGGTTGCAGTTGAAGTTCGTGTAGACCCAGAGCCGCTGGCCGACCGGTGTGCGGTTGCCGAGGGTGAACATCGTGTCCTGCTGGGCGCTGACGACCTTGCGCACGGAGAACCACCAGGGCCCCGACTCGCTGTCGACGTGCTGCGCCGCGATCTCGTGGCCGACCAGGTCGGCCCAGACGGGCAGGTCGGTGGCCACCGACGGCTCGGCGCTGCGGACCCCGAGCAGGTCGCCGTGCTCCAGACGGCGCATGGCGCGGGTGATGAGCAGGAGCAAACCACTCCCGCAGTCCATGTCCCCCCCGTCAACGAGCCGGGCGACGTCGCCCATGGGGGTCGCGGTCGGTGCGGAGGCAGACATGTAGCCAACTTAGGTCCGGTTTGCGCGCGTCGCAGCGTGGGGGCCTGACGGTGCGGTTACGCCTTGGTCAGGTGTTGGTCAAGTCCTCCGGTGGAGCCGGCTCGTTGGTCGCTCGGGCTATCGTCCAGGGCATGGCGACTGACGAGTCCTCCCTTTGGCGTCCGACCGACGACGCGGAGCGCAAGAACTTCTGGGAGGGCGTGCACGACTCCAAAGACGTGGACGGCGTCTCGTGGTGGCAGTCGGTGCCGGAGCTGTCTCTGGGGCTCGTCGACCAGTCGGGGGTGAAGCCCGACGAGCCGGTCATCGACGTCGGCGCCGGGTGGTCGACGCTCGTCGACCACCTCGTGGAGCGCGGGTTCACCGACCTCACCGCGATCGACCTGTCCACGACGGCGCTGCAGACCGTGCGTGATCGCCTCGGGGACGCGGGCCGGGCCGTGGAGCTCACGGTGGCCGATGTGTTGGAGCTGCGGCCGAAGAAGCAGTACGCCCTCTGGCACGACCGCGCCGTCTATCACTTCCTCACGGAGGAGGACGAGCGCGAGGACTACGTCGCCTCGCTCGAGCGCAGCCTCCGGCCGGGCGGGTGGCTCGTCGTGGCGACGTTCGGCCCGGACGGCCCCACGACATGCAGCGGACTGCCTATCGTCCGCTACACCCACGAGGAGCTGGCCGCGCAGTTCCCGGACTTCGAGGTGGTGGGGCGCAGCGGCGAGGAGCACGTCACCCCGTGGGGCACCACGCAGCAGTTCACCGCGCTGCTGATGCGGCGTTCACCTCAAGATTGATGCGCTGAAGAGGGCAGAGACCCCTGTCGAGAAACACCCCAGGTACCCCGGCCGGCCAGGTCAGCCCTCGACCGTCACCGGCGCGCTGAACCGGTAGCCGGCCCCCGGCACGGTGACCACGATCCGCGGATCAGAGGGGTCGACCTCGACCCACTCGCGCAGGCGGCGAATGTGCACGGTCACGGTCGAGGTGTCGCCGACGTCCCATCCCCACACACGCCGCATGAGCTGCTCCCTGGTGAAGACCTCGCCCGGGTGGGTCACGAGGTACCCCAGCAGGTCGAACTCACGTGCGGTCAGGTCGATCTCGGCGTCGTCCACCGTGGCCCGCCGTTCACCGAAGTCGACACTCAGCCGCCCAGCGCTGTAGCGACGGGACATCGGTGGCTGCTCGCCGAGCCGCGCGGTCCGGCCCAACAGGGCCTCCACCCGCTCCACGACCTCGCGGGGACTGAACGGCTTCATGACGTAGTCATCCGCGCGGAGGTCCAGACCAAGGAGGCGGTCGTAGTCAACGCCGAGAGCGCTCACGAGGACGACTGCGGCCGTGTCACCGTGCGCACGGCGACGGCGCAGGACGTCGAGCCCGGACATGCCGGACAGCCCGACATCGAGGATGACGACGTCAGGACGACGTCGAGTCCAGTCGGCCAGCGCGGTGGAGCCGTCCGCCGCCACGAAGGACTCGAGGCCGGCTCGGGACAGATAGGCAACCAGAACACCGGACACGGTGGCGTCAGCCTCGGCGACGAGCACGGTTGCAGCCACGCTGCGGAGCCTAACGTCGGATGGCACAGGCGGCCCTGGCCGTTCTGGCTGGATGGGGCACCGCTGGGTTGAGCTCCAGGCGATGGCCCCGCGGCTGGTCATACCACTCCGGCAGACTGAGCCGGATGACTAGGCAAGCCCATGGCCGACTCATCTTTCGCTCGGCCAGGAAGGCGCGTGAGCCGAACAGCGGCGCGAACTCCCCCCGACCGAGGCTCTAGCCGACTCGGCTCCGCAGGGTCTCAAGGCCCGGCCCGTCCAGCTCGTCGAGCGCAGTCGGGCGACCGGAGACGGCCATGAGCAGCGCTTCGCCAGGTCCATTGACCTCGGGCCCTGCCCCGTGACTCCAGTTCGCGTCGGTCGCGGTGAGGGTGAGCCCCTTGACGTTGTTCTTGGCCGGCAAGCTTGGCGCACCGGCGGCGAGTTGAGGACGGGCACCAACCGGTCCAGCGGAATGGCCCGGGGCAGGCCCAGGGCTCGACGGATGTCCTGGTGATGGATGGTGCCGTCGGTCAGGGCGATGCCGCCTCGGAAGCCGGAGGTCAAACCGGCAGGGCGCAGATTCCGCGACAGCAGATCCAGGATGCCGTCCGGGTCGAGGTCCCGGTACCCGGCGTAGGGCGACGTCGTTGACCCTGCTGACCCGCAGCCCGCCGCGAAGGAACACGCCGACAAGGGCTGGCCTAGAGAGCTCCTCGTAGCTGACGAGGTGGAGCGCGACGTCTGGAACGGTCCACTGCCGGCAGAGGGACTGGGCGGACCATTGGGTTCGGTCGGGGTCTGCAGAAAACTGAGCAGGTCGGTGCGCTCGGCCTCGGCCAAGGCCATCAGGTCAGGGCGGGTCACGGTCGATCCGCACCGCTGGTGAGGGCTTCGTACCTGGCCAGGTACAGCGGCCACCCATCCGGTGCCTCGACGCCGGCGCGCATGGACTCCCAGCCGTGGCCGTGTCGTTGGATGTGACGATGCACAAGGGTGACGCGGGTCTGTTGCTCCCCCACCGGAGCAAAGGTCACTTCGACTCGCTGGTTCGGGTGAGGTCAGCGGCGATCTGCCAGTCGGGGCCGATGTCCCAGCTGAAGGTGATGGTGCGGGGCGGGTCGAACGCGAGCACTCGACCCCACCGGCAGACGCTGTCGTCGACGCCGCGGTCGTAGACGTCCCCCCCGACACGCGGCTCGAGCACCGTCGCTTCAATGGGCACGGCCAACACGTTGTGCTCGCGCGGCTTGATGCGGTCCAGGTCCGCGAACATGAGGAACGCCTGGTCTACAGGCAGATCCACCAGCACCTCGTGCCGGACAGACCCGTCGGCTTCCACGCTCATCCGACACCACGCTCCTGCTCGGCGGCGGCCGACCCAAGGTTGGTCAAAGCGTGGGACCAGAACTGATCAAGCTGCCGTCGGTAACGGGCCAGGCGCTGAGCGTCGATGCTGTACACACGATGGCGTCCTTCCGGCGCATCCCGCACCACGCCCGCGTCCCTGAGGAGCTTCAGATGCTGGCTTACCGCCGGCCGGCTGATGGGCATGACCGCGGCGAGCTCCGTCACGGTGCACGGGCCCGACGACAGCCGCTCGATGATCGCTCGCCGACTCGGATCGCTCAGCAGGGCCCACCCGTCCAACGCGTAAGTCATCACGAACGCGTAAGTTACTACTTACCGGTCGCCTCACGCAATCCCGCCTCCGCACACGTCGTCCATGACCTCGTGGCAGACGCCGCCCAGGCCTATCGCCGAGCGGGGTCACGGTCTGCGCCGAGAGCGGGCCTGACAGCATCGGCACCGTGACCAACGCAGCGGCAGGGGACGATGAGGCGAGCCACAGGGCGGTGCCGCCGCGCGCGCCCACGCTGGCCCTTCCGCCCAAGCGGTATGACGAGCCGTCTGTGTTCCTGCCAGAGAACCTGCTGCGGGAGGGCCGACGGCAGCGCGGCCTCTCGGACGAGCCGGTCCCCCGCGTCGCGCTTCTCGATCCGGATGGGGACATTGCCCGGTACGTCGTCACGTCCGGCTCAGCTCGTCGTCATCCTGGGTGGGCGTGCTACCACACCCAGATGGTGGTCACTGACCTCGACGGGGAGGAGGTAGGCATCGTGGGCAGCGCCGTTGGCGGCCCTTTTGCCGTCCTGGTGGCCGAGCAGCTGGCCGTCTCCGGTGCCGAGATCGTCGTGAGCATGACGTCGGCCGGGGTGATCCGGGCGGACGCGCAGCTGCCGTACTTCGTCCTGATCGACGGGGCGCTGAGAGACGAGGGCACCAGCGCTAACTACGTCCCTCCGGCGACGTGGAGCTCCCTGTCCGGGGTACTCCACCGGCAGCTGGCCGGTGCCTACGACGATCTGTCGCAACGCGTTCTGGTCGGCTCTTCCTGGACGACCGACGCACCTTACCGAGAGACCGCGTCGGCACTGGCCGTCGCACAGGATGCCGGGGTGTGCTGCGTGGAGATGGAGGCGGCGTCCCTCTACGCGTATGCGAGCGCACGGTTCCAGGACGTGGTTTGTCTGGCCCACTTGACCAACGCGATGGCCACTGCGGGCGACGACTTCGAGAAGGGCGAGGACAACGGGGCGCCGGCGGCCTTAGCCGTTGTGGCCGCGACGGTTGCCGCACTCAGGAAAGCTCACCGTGAAGACGTGACGGCAGCGATCTCCCAGTGACGGAGCGCCGAGCGCGCTGGTCGAGCCGGCCGATGGCAGCGATAAGCAGACCCTGGGCGACTACCTGGCGACTACCTGACGACCGGGCTGGATCGTGGTTGCCGGCAACCAGCGGATCAACCGGCCGGGTGGCGACTTCTCGTCGGACTGTGCCTTCTACTTCGCGACCACCGGGCTGCACGCTTCGGTCTGGTCGCAGCACGTGGAACCGGCTGGCCGCTTTCGGACCCCTCGGTGACCAGGCTCTGTGCGGCAGGGACCTCCGGCATCGTGAGTCTGATTCCACAAAGACCGTCTCACGCGCTCAACGCCGCCACGCCGTGCTTGAGCGCACTCGGATGGACCCTCACGCAGCGAAGTGGGCCAGCGCAGCCCGGATGGCCTCGGACCTGCTCATGTCCTTCGCGGCTGCAGCGGCATCGAGAGCGTTGAGTTCCTCGGCGGTCAGACGGACCGACCTGCTCATGTCCTTCGCGGCTGCAGCGGCATCGAGAGCGTTGAGTTCCTCGGCGGTCAGACGGACCGCCACGACCTGCATCGGCTCAGCCCCGCGACCGGGACGTCCGCGGCCCCGGCGCTTGAGCTCGTCGACGTCGTAGCCTTGTTCGGCTTCAACGGTCCACTCCTCGATCTGCTCTTCGCTCACCATACTTAAATCGTATGACGAAAATGCTCTTATGGCTAGAGGCGCGCCGCCGTCAGCCCGGCTAGCCCGCCCGGTCTGCGGCAAAGTCGGGCGTCTCCCCGGGAGCGCCAAGGCAGGCGAAGCATGGGCCCGGAACCCGAGTTGTCGGCGGGTGGTCGGCGGGTCTTGGGTAGCCTTCGACCGTGTCGGGGCTGCGATCGTGGCGGTCGCCCTTGGTTCGGCGATGCTGGTGGGCTGCAGTTCGAGCGTGGTCGCGGGCGGCTCCGCATCTCCAACAGCTCCGAAGCCTGCCGCTGGAGACATGGTTGTTGTTGAGGGGCCTCGAGCCGAAAGCGCCGTGGTCGATGGATCGGGACTGACGGTGAAACTAGCTTTCATCGGTTCACCGCAACCCATCGAACGGCCCTGCGGCGAGGACTATCAGGCGACGGCGCAGGAATCGGCTAGCTCGGTGGTGGTCACCATCGAGCGTCTTTCCTCTTCAGAGATGACGACTTGGGATGTGGCGCCGCAGGTGCGACCAGAACGGCGCAACTCCGACTTCGTCAAGCGCTAGGTGAACGAAGCCTCGTGGACGTTCATGACCTGGTTCCCATCAGAGTCACGACCACAGGGGCATCCTCGTCCTCCACGTGACGGGCCGGAACTCAGCCTTGATCCGTAAGTTGGTGGGTGGCCCGGGAGGGTCGGATGTGGCTGAGCCTTGATCGCCCTTGGTGGCTCCGGTGGATTGGCCGTCCGACCCTCCGGGGCGCCCTGGCTGCTGATTGAGATGT
>JAABUR0100007832.1_pt1 | contig 12513 bp, 15 predicted proteins | sample 5560091 | NCBI WGS metagenome assembly JAABUR01 (sample SAMN10711879, study PRJNA513375) | rock metagenome | isolation source: Antarctica rocks | place: Antarctica: Victoria Land, University Valley sud
AACCAAGCTCCTCTGCAATCAAAAGACCCCAGTCCCTTGTGATGCCCTTGATACGTGCCCTGACCCCACCCTCAGCCTCTAGAGTTACTATTTGTTCCGTGTGTAGCCAAGATCTGTAATACATTTCCTCAAAGGCGTTATCGAATCCGGTGTGTTTGAAACGGGCATAGAGGTTGGAATAGCAAGTCAGAATACTAGCTAGAAGCTTTTCCAAGGTGAAGGGGTAGGGAGGTTTAAGAGCATTAAGGGAGGTCGTGGGCATAGCGTTCGTGGTATTTAGGCCAATACCGACCACTGATAAGTACTCGGAACTAGAGTAGTGGGAGTTTACCAGAATACCGCCGATCTTAACGTACGTTTTGGATGATGGATCAGAAGGATCGAGGGCGTCTGGTCGATTTGGTAAGTAGAAAATCTTGTGGCTGATAAGGGAACAGTGTCCGAGAGTACGTACAAATATCATTAGGCCACTTCAGTCTCACGGGAAGGTTTTCATATCCCATATCGTAAGTCTTGATGCCTTCAATTATCGCAAGAGCGGCTAGGTACTGAAGAAACACGACTGGCGCTTGTGGAGTCAGGCTTATGGGATGACGGATAACAGTCGAAAACATTAAGGATCCAGCTGGAGAAACCCAGACGTTGGAACCGCGTCCACGTCCTGAAACCTGAACGGTCGCCGTAGCAGTGAACCCGTTGGGAAGTCGTCGAAGTAATTGAGTATTCCTGAATGTCTTAGCAGGTAAAAGTACGTTCAGGGAAGGTTAGACTACTTTTCCAACAAGGTATTCGTGCTTGTGACCACTTCTCCATACATGACGTAGTCTCCAAATGGGTCATCATTCTTAGGCCATTTAGATTGATAGTGCCTGAGATTTGCAAAGAAAGCATGGTGGTTGAAGTATGGTGTGTCTTTACTCGAGGGCAAATCGTCTTCATGGACAACGACGCGTTTTACTACTGGATTATAATCGATGATCATGTCCTCGCCGACGCTGGCACTGTCAGTGTGCTCGCCGTCCGAAGTCGGAAGAGCACCAGCCACTGAGGCAAGGGACCAAGCTGATGGCTTCTCAAAATGGAACGTATCATTCTCATCTTTTATATACTCTTCACCATCTTCGATTAAGAAAATGTCTTGTAAAGAGGCCATCAGCTCGGATGCCCCTGATGGTTGCGCTGAAGAGATATGAAGTCTAGAGAGGGATGGTACCGCATTATCATTCTCGCTAACTTGTAGGCCAAGCTTCAGCAGACAGGCTTTTAAAAAGTCTATCCTCTGCTTGTCGTCTGCTGCCAAGTTTTCAACGATCTTGGAGAAGCCTGGGATATCGGCGTGCTTGTCAAGGTTGGTTGGAGCGAACCTGTGAAGCTTGAGCATTAAGGTTCTATGCGAAGCTTAGATCTAGACGTACTCCGGGTGTGGACTTGTCAGAATCGCAGCTCCTTCACCCACTTTACAATAGACTACCGCTGCAGTACCCTCTCCTGCATCAACATCAAGTTTCTCAGTAAAGCTTGCTAAGATTTCAACACCCTTGTCTTTGTACTTTGGGGCGTCGACAAAGACACCTCCGCCATTGTAGTAAGACCGAAAGACATCCGGTACGGATCCTTTGGCCAGCGCACTCTTAGAAACTTTGAGCTCTGTAGCTCTGGCGCCTTGCTCGCTGTGGTAGACGAAGCCAGAGAACGCACACCCACGACTAGTGCCAGGGTAAAACGCGAGTTCACGGTCTCCTATTACTTCCAACTTCTTGTTGCCCACTTCGAATTCGCATCTCTTAGTGCCATAATAGCCTCCAGCGCAAAACCCCAGGTACAAGCCCCCCCTTTCAACGAATTGAGTGATCCTTCGATTGCCCTCCCCGTTCAGAGTGCGGCAGTAGCCTAGGTCCGCACCACCTGGCATTACAAGCATAGCGCATGAGGCCGACCATGGTTCTTTGACCATTGCATCGCCTGTGACGGTGATCACTGCATAATTTGGGGAGAGCAGACGACGAAGGCTATACAAACAATGGCGAACGGATTCCACTGTACTTCCGTTGCCTGAAAATAGAGTTCAGAAAGATTCGCGTTGATGATGCATATCGTGGTGGTCATACCTGAGTACACCAGCACATTCACACGTTTGACTGCCATAGCCTGGAATCTCCAGCTGGAAGTCGGGCCGAGGGGGAAAACTTGATCTCCCTCGCTCGAGCACCGCCGCACAACTCAGTAATCACAGAGGAGAAGGATTGGGCGATGTCGACTGCAAAGCATATAGAGAATAAAAACCAAACAGATGAAAATGATGAGCCAGACGACTGGTACTTTTCTCGAATCACTAAAAGGATTCCGATCTCAGCTGACCTGTTTAGGGATCAAAGAATCTTCAGCACGGGTTGCTCGGGTATGGATAACGCATCAGTCAAGATCCCTTTGCTCACTTCTTACTGACTTTGAAAAAGTTGAACAAACCAAGATGAATGATTGTTACTTCGAGAAGAGGGATTGGAGGATTTGTAGGCAGGAAGTAAGTGGTTGAGAGTGATATTCCCAACTAGCGGTCGGATCCACCTTCTCTTCCCAATGACAGTCAAAGACTATATCTCATTAACGTTTTCAACGTGTATCCAGATGGAGAATTTCCGAGAATGTTGGAAAAGGCAGGGTAATGATCAAAGGACGGCAACGAAGGATGTCTAGAGGAAGATGGCTCAAGCAATGAGTGCTTCAACGCTTGTAGACTGTACATTAAATGTAAAAGATACTTTTTCAAGAGCAGACCTCACCATAAGAACATGGAGAGCCCTACGAATAGTGGAGGGTTTTTCGAATTAGTGTCACGTGACCGCGCTATCGGAGGCTTTCAGGGTTCAAGCTCTCATGAGACGAAACTCGAAATAATGTTACAGTCCCAACCGCCATGGCCACATTCATATTCCAAAGGGCTACGTGGTCCCTACAGATATCAAGGACCTCGCGAACATTTGCCGTTTCGTTCACTACCGCACTGCCTCGAAGAAACAAACCTCGACACCTCACGCAGGACGCCAGTACTTCAGTACATCCAAGCAGGCAGGATGCCACCGAACGATATACAAGAGACACCAGCGCCCGTAGAGCATTCAGATCAACGAAGTTCTATCAAGCGCAAAAAGCACAATATACCACGAACTCCCCCGCACAGTCACGCCAACCTTACAACTCCACAACTACAGCGCCTCCTCCAGCAGCTGCTCCGCGACCTTCGAGCACCCCATCATCCGAGTCGTCGGATCTTACAAGTGGCCTGAGCGATGAGCCCATCACCCTGGATGAGGGATCTCGTCAGGTAGACTGGACACGTTCATACCACGGACTATCTACCGAGGCCTTTTCAAAAGAAGCTGCCGCAATCCTGCTTGCGCCCATCGAACATGACGATATCGAGATCAAGCCTGACGGGATCATCTACCTCCCGGAGATCAAGTACAGACGCATATTGAATAGGGCATTTGGGCCTGGGGCTTGGGGATTAGCGCCTCGTGGCGAAACAATAGTTACGGCGAAGGCTGTGACACGAGAATATGCTCTAGTAGCGTTAGGACGGTAAGTCACCTGCTCAGGAGTTCATCTATCTAGTATGTTGAAAGCTGATCCGTTGCTTGATCTTAGACTTGTCTCGGTTGCACGTGGCGAAATGATCTACTTTACCCCTGAAGGCATCCCCACCGCGGTGGAGGGCTGCAAATCCAACGCTTTAATGCGCTGCTGCAAGGACCTCGGGGTCGCGAGCGAATTATGGGACCCTAGACACATCCGAAAATTCATCTCAACGCACGCGAAGGAGGCTTTTGTTGAGCACCAGGTAACGAAGAAGCGAACGAAGATATGGCTCAGGAAAGATGATAGCGTCAAGTACCCGTTCAAGGAGACCAAGTACGGTGCATAAAGAGGTCTAGCATTTGTAGAAACAACTTTATTAGAGGGTGGTCTTTGTAAGACTAATTGAGCATTTTCGGCGATGCGTAGGCATGAGGTGGTCTTACTCGTGGCACCATATCCAGGCTAATCATTGTTTACATACGTTGCAACTCTTCAGCGAGAGGCAAACCTATTCAATTTTGTTGGTACTACGATTACAGAGAACAGATTAGCCAAAGGTATATTGACTCTCCCGTATACACTTCGTGTTTCGATCTCTACTCCCAGCCATGTTCTAAGGCTCTGGAGGTCGGATTTCTTTACGTTGTCTAAGGGACGCCTAGCTACGTTGAGAGTCACTGAGGGGCAGCGTACTTGTTTTCCAGTCTGTTCCCATCCAACACTCTTGTTTGCTCCGAAAAGATTTTTAAACATTATGCTGGTGTATGCGAGTGTATGCGAGTGAATGGCAATTTTATGCACCTAGGGTCCTATTAAAGGTTCTAGATGGACACAACGAAGGAGACGAATGTAAGAGAAGCAGTACAATTACTCCTATGACCCATTTCCTTTGCAATGAGCCGGAAAGTATAGTCTTCGAAATATTGGTTCTCATGGCTAACCTAGTTACAGTATTCATTCGCCTGTCCCACTTCCATTTTCTTCCACAACGGAATTAGGTCCACCACATACTCATGTCTAACATAGATAGCATCTAGCACAGGCGGAGCATCGTCTTCCTCCATTTCATTATAACTTCTCTTTCCACTGGAGACCGTTTTTTTCATTTTCGGTCAGCTTCTTTGATTATGTATTAGGCATATATTTTAGAGGATAGGCACTTGTGCCACCGGGGTACTTCTTTTTCGTGGGGTTTTGTTTTTGATCGATGCGCGGTAAGAGACGAGGCAGGCTATTATTATTGCTGTGCAAGCATGGCTGTCAATCATGTGATGTAGCATGGGAGAGGAGCGCGGACTCGGGTAGAAATTTGAGGGAATCGTGCGACAAACATATAGCAGCTTCGATTGCACTCCATGTGAACAGCCAAGAGTCATCCTCCCTCGGTCCCTGGAGCGATAACACAACCTTGAGTATTGCCGCGATCATGGTGAAAAGAGTAGGAGAGAAAATCGCCAGAAGCTCCATGTTAGTCCGGAGGTTTATATGAGCACCCCAAAGTAGGGTGATCGGGATCAACGTTACTATTGAGTAGAGAATGTTACACTCTGGCAAAGAGGAGGGTCCTATCTATCTGAGTTACTGAATCCATCCGAGACAACATCCACGCCTGCTTAGACGCGCAAGATAGCTCGAATGTATGCATCTTCCTTAGGCTAGCTACACTTCATTAGGGTACATCAATAATCGGGTTTCGAAGGTGGACGGACTGTCTACCGAAGAGATTTCTCCACGACGTTTCCAAAAACACACCCGTATGCTTGAACACCAATGGAAATAGCCAACGTCACAATGGTGAAGAGAAATACAGCCCACCAAAGAACCTTCTGGCCCTCAACATTCCTACCCAACTTTTTGAAAAACAACAAGAACGCGAATTTGATACACCACAGTGATACGAAATTCGAGATCGTGTTCGCAAGTCCCTGGTGAAGCTCCTTATCAATCATCTCGAATAGATCGGCGGGAGGTGGGTAAATGGATCCATCGGAGATATTCCAAACCTAATAGATTATACAGGCTCGTTCTTGCCATATGACGGAGGTAATAAATAAGATAACCCAATTTTGAAAAACAAAAGCGTCATCCATGAAAAACCGGTGGAATATCTTGAGGCGAAAGTATCCTCTAAGAACGACAAAGATGAAAGACACCCAGGTACTACCCCATACAAGACCCTACGAGGGAGATTAGCCGCAAATACCAAAGCCATTCTTGTTGTATCTGACAAGAAAGGTTGTCTGGCTTATAGCCAAAGGCTTGAAATATTCGGAGGACATGGAGGACAATATGATGAACACGCTTGATGTACTGCTGCGGGATTAAGGCAATACGCGAAAGAGCTACAGGTAGACTCTTGAACGATGGAGCAAAAGAGACTCCATGCGATCGGTGCCAGGCGATTTTATTCGACGCTAGTGATGAAGAGCACCGCTACCACAGTACAAGGATTGACAAACCAAATGCAAATCTTCCACGTTATGCCGCATGTAACCCAGCTTTCGAACCTGCAAGGCAATGACCCATCCCTAATGCATCAGAAATCCTGGAGAATCGTATGGATGCATGTTCATCAAGCCGCGTCAGCTGGAAGGCGAGCCGACAATCATGTCATCAGCAATTTGAGGCGTCATGCATTTGCCATTTCTTTAACCAAGGTAGTGTCTGCCGATGGATGCACCTCTCAGGCCATGGTCCGGTCGGTTATCATAATCTTAATCCGACTGCGTAAACGGCTCAGCCTCACGGAGTTCTATAGGTGAGCTCTACCTTGGTTACATTCGCTCTTCAAAACGAGAGCATCTGGTGAAGTAGATTTACTCCACGCTGATCACGTGGCTCACAAGGAATCGGAGGGCTTTGGAATATATCATGGGCGTGTAATGGATGTAATAACCTGAGAACCCCCTTCTAGAGTGACCGTCGACTTAGTAAACATTGATTCCCCGGCAGAAGGAGGTGTCAAAAGTCCAACAAGGAGGACCCTCCACGGTATCCCGGTCTTGTTCCAGTTTGCAGATCGCAGATATGCGGCTGAAAAGATTTTGCAGGGTGGGTGATCGGAGATGATCTGCATGGTGTTTTTCTTCTGGTAGGAGAGGGTACCCCCTACTCAAGAGTGTAAGCAGATATTTCTGAGAGCCCATCATGACTATCATGGTTGAGCTGAAGGAGGTGACGCTGCTCACAGCTGCTCACTTCAACCCAAGCTCCTCAAAGTTTGCTTCTTACGATGCTTTCTTTATCGTTACTAGACTCTGGGGCTAGAGAGTCTTTAATTTCATTCTCTGCCTTTCTTCTCTCATAAGCATAAACTTATTCACGTCTCTATCATGCCACTTTGCACTCCAAGGCGGCAGTCCCGAGAAAAACCCGCCCGTAGCTCCATATTGGACTCCATTTACAGGTCACTTAATACCATTTCTCCGCGATCCGGCTAACCTTTCTTGGTGTATCGCGTAAGTCCCCAAAACTCAGAAGGCAGGAAGGTCAGACGCTGAGCTATCCCTGAGCAGTAATTTTGGTGATGCGATACCGTCTCAGGTGAAAATTCTAACGCAGGAGATTTATCTAGTATCAGGACCTTAAAACATCAACCTTGTTTGGGAAAACTCAGACACACTCACCCCAAAGACAATACAATTGGTTGGAATGCGAGGTGTGCTCAAGCTGAATACGGGCGGAGCAAAACTTTGCAAAGCCGATGACTCGGGAAGAGATCCTCGCGCTCATCCAAGGAGTAATGTTAAGCGAGAAAACCGCATCTGGTTCCACACACATGATACACCAGCTACATATCTTTCGGGCACACATTTCAAGACATTATCCACGAGTTTTCAGCACTATCTACATAATCGTTTAGCCGCCCTAGATATCGACCTTCAACGGAGCGACATAACGGACCTTTACTCTTTTATCCACGACATTGTCTTTCCCACTCAGATCAAAGTTTTGTTCGGGCCATCTTTTCTCGCTATAAATAACGGATTTGCGTCTGACTTTAGAAAGTTTCACCGTGGACTGCCGTACCCATTACAGGGCTATCCACGTTGGCTCATTCCGAGAGCCTGGGATGCTCGGGAGCGCTGCTTGAAAGCCATAAAGAGGTGGCATAGATCTCAGAGAGAACAGAAAACGGATAGTGTATCAGAATCTGTAAAGGGCAGGCAATGATTATATGGGAGTGATTTCATCAAGATTCGAGAACGAATGCATGCGGAAATGAAATCTCTGGACGCAGATGCGTTTGCAAGTTTAGGATTGGGGGTGATCTGGGCGTCAGTATATCTCTCTAGTCAATTGATCCGAAATGCTCAGAAAGATGGATCCGATAGATTAAGTTCCTCGCCTTTCTATGGACTAACCACATGGACACGCGGGGATATGGAACACCGGCTCCGGCACTGCCAACCATCCTCTCGACGATTTCTGGGCCGAGCGGTTTCTTATCTGAACCCCCCCCGAGTTCACCTCTGAAGCCGGAATACTCCTCGAATCGAAGACCGAATCTGCAAAAGCCAAATCCGAGATCAATACCAGGATGGAGCACCGGCTGATTCTCCCACTTCATCCTCGGGCCTCCAATTCTCCCTCGCCGGTCTAAGCGGCATATGGGCACCATCCGGTGGTGGCGGCTACAGTCTATACCCCGGCCGGCATCTGGCCAAGGAGGAGATCCTGTTGAGCATTGCGGTATCTAGCACAGCTTTTGATTCCGAAGTCGTAGAACAGGAAACCATCAAGGAATAGGCCGGTAAGGTCGAACAAGAAGACGACAAATCGCGCAGCCCTTGACATGCGATACTTTCGGGATGGGTATCTTACCCAGGCAGGGACAAGGTATATGTTAGACTCAAAGCGCCGGCAGGATGGAGAAAGCGTGATCGCCTTGGGAAATGGGGAGTTTGTCAGGCTCCAACCATAATTCGTAGTGTTCACATGATTGGGTCTAGCTGGCAGGTTCCAGCTGCCTCAACGTGTGTATCAGAACCTTTGTAAATCTTCAGTCTGATTTACCGAAGCATCGTATGACTGGACCCAACACGATAGCCCAAGGGCAACTTGGATACCCCAAAACATTCTATTCTCTTCATAGTAAGCAATGCCCCAAAAGTGCAGGTCGCTTCCGAACGTCCCACGATGCAATACCCGAATAACCAACGCCGCCACCCTGTGATACTGACAAAACACCAGAGACGAGCTACCCCATCAAGAACCTTGTTAGACAAAACAAGCCTATACACGCACGCAAAAACTCACCACTCACCCCCCCTCTCAATCAAGATCAACCTCAAATGCTTTCCCCAGACTTCCTCCTCCACCCCATCACGCTCTATTTCATCCAAAAATCCTATATCATTTACGCCCTAGCCTTCCAACCCTCCTTGCCCACTCGCCTCGGCTTTCTGGTTCTCATCCTAATATGCCTTTACGCCAGCTACGCAACCTATCTCGACAAATTCCCCCGCGGCGTCGTGGCTTCCATTGTATCCGGGACTACTTTCGCGGACGTAATGCAGTACCTAGATCTCGCCATCCTGTCAGGGTGGAGCTTCGATGATGACGATGCTCCTGTTGTTATTGAGGGGCAAACGCGGTATTCCTCAGGTGCAGCGAACGCTGAGGCTGATGGGACGAAGAAAGCTAAAGCAGCAAGCGTCAAGAGCAGCGCTTCACTGCTTTCAGATTTATATCAACGCCTTCAATATGAATGCTTCATAAGCTCCGCCCCACGCCTCATTGACACTAAACACCAGGTGGAATACGTGCCTCCATACAAGACCTCCAACTAGGCCTACATTCCTTCTCGCGCCTCATTTCTCATCCATAAAGCCCTGACCATATGCGTTTGCTACCTGCCCCTTGACCCAGCGACCTCGGCCACAAAGCCAGCGGAAAATCACATCAGCTATAATCTGGATAAAATTCCGTTCTTTAGCCGGTTGGGAGACTTTGATGGCGCGGAAATCTCCAAGAAACTGGTGGAAGGAGCAGGCTATTGGACGGCATCGTATTGCACCATGCAGTGCTATATGTGAGCCCAGGCTTTCTTGTGTGGCGCGTGCGGTAGTGACCCTAAATACTGGCGACTGAATTTTGAGTCGTTGAGCGAAGGGTACACTCTGGGGCGATTCTGGGGGTAGGCGTCTCCAAATCTGTACAACCTAAGTTGGCTTTGTTAAATACCCAGCTGACTCCCTAACAGAAAATTCTGGCATCAACACCTTCGCCGCACTTTAACCTCGGTCTCGAGCTTCTTCTCAGAGTTCGTTCTCGGCATGCCCAAGCACATCCCTTTCACTCGCTATTTAAAACTCATGCTTGCCTTTCTACTCTCCGGCCTCCTCCATCTGTTAACCGAAGTAGCCGCCCACGGTGGCGGAGGCCCTTCTTCAAATCTATCTTTTCATGAATCTCAATGCGTGAGGTTTTTCGTTACGCAGGCGATCGGCATAATGTTTGAGGACGGGGTACAAGAGATTTTGAAATGGTTCGGGATAGTGCGAGATGGTAATGCACCGTGGTGGACGAAAGCTGTGGGATGGATCTGGGTGGTCGCGTTTTGAGGATGGACGACGCCTGCGCTTATGTATCCTGCCGCAAGACTGAACACCGGGGCAGGAAAGGACGTCCTGTTGCCCTTTAGTATTGTTCAAGCATTCAGGCATCAAGGAGCGAATTAAAAGAGTCATCGATGGTATGAGGTGTTGCCGCCTAAGATTTGTTTCTTCCTCTTAGCTTGACTTTCTCGATTGGTTCAGCTCGCAGGTGGACGACCGTCCGGAGCACGCGGAATGGCATCGAAGAGCAGGAGATAGCAGCATCATTCAGGTTGTGTAAAACCACGTCCATCTATGCCACGAGACTGTCGTATCATCTGAGTCAAGACATGATGAAGTTGTACCGCGGAGCATCTTCTATACGTCCATCTCTCTCCAGTTGAGACCCCTCCTAGATATCACGAAGTGGTCACCTCCCATTTCGAACCATAGATTGAACTCTTCCTTGGTAGTCAAGTCTGAGGAAGGAAAATAGATCAGGTGTTTCGGTATATTCTGATTAAGGTATTTGGTTCATATCTTGCACTCAGCATCTTTGAAACCGAGTGAGTTTGTTGAGGGTAAGGGCTTGGATGTGAAAATGTAAGGTATCGATGAATTGGTTGAAAGGTTTTTGTGTTAGGTCTGATTTTCGCGAGTGCAAGATGAGTGACAAAAAATCATCATTGTTGGGATATATATAAGAATAACATGTTATCCCACATCGACCAGAGCATAGGTGGGAGTTGTGGTATGCGGTTACTTGAATGCGACCAGCCATGTTCTCACTAGTGTGTCGTATCGAAACGTAGAAAATCAAAAGTAAAATCTTCTGAGGCTAAACACTCAGTCAAGGTTTTCGTAGGATCGGCCACAAGGTTGATCCGAGCTTTTTGCATTTTTGAAACATTTTTGCACAAGGTGTGCAAGGTTATGGGCTATCGAGTCCTTCTTGTGTTTCCGTTTTGCTGTCAAAATTCGATAGTAGAAGGTCAGAAGGTTGGCTGACAGAAGTGCAGTAGGTGCGATGTAGAGTCAGCCTTTGTCTTAACATCTCACCCTATCTTCCCAACACCAAGCTCAAGAAGGTGCTACCATTATCCTCCGCTCGCTTTGAATTTCGGGGTAAAAGCGTGCACTGGTATAATTTGAGCACTTACTTACTCGATACGAAAGCAAACTGAAAATCGTAAAGGGGTAGTAAGTCAATGTAGGAGGAATCAAACCGCCTACTGTTGATGTTTGACCTTATACATCTTTTACCCTTTTCAAAACCGAGCTGGAGAAGGTGCTGCTACCGTCTTCCTTCGCCCGCACTTAATAGTCAATTGAAAGCACTGATATGAAGTTCAGCATTCATTTACTCGAGACCAAAGCAAAATTGAAATCATAATCAAAGATGACCATTCGTTTAAACAATATCGAAAAATATCCTCTCGTGAGTGGAAGGTCGCGACCGCAGCACCACAGAGTGCTTTCAGAAGAGGGAACTTTTACCCACCAGGTCGATGTTAGAAGGGGAAAAATCGTTGGGATATACATCGAAAATATATTCCGCAAAGCTCAACATATGTACTTCTTTCCGGCCTCTCACCAGTTATGATACACCACATCTTGATACCCGGCTGCTGGTTTCCCTAACCTTCGATATCGAACTCGAACATTTTGTCGCGTTCCTCATCAGCAAGCTCTCGTCCCTCCTCATCGTATAGAGTCCTTTCTACAAACGTCATATGACCCTGATGATCCACCAGCACAACGGTTTGCTTCTGCGTTCCGTACTTGCCACTGAGGCCTCCTTGATGCTTTGAGATTTCGTCTTTACTATTTACGTGTACTTGCTGATTAACTTTGGCAGCAGCAATATTGTCGGCGCTTACTCCATCCATACCCTCTCCGCCGATCCCGGGGACAAAGATGCTGTTTCGCAACTCATTCACGTAGCTAGTCCAGCATTGGCCCTCATATCTTTTCGGCAGTGTATCCACGCTTAGTACGCGCAACAAGTCCTCGATCAACTCGGCTTTCGAGTCGTTGCGGGCAACGCTTTTGGCAATTGCGGAAGACATGAGCTCTTCGCCACTCAGGACTTTTGGCCATGATCTGTCTGCAAATGTAGCATTACTCAAGCCAACCGTCTCGCCTCTTCTCTCAGCGACCCACGTTACGCCATCAACGTTGGGTGTACGATTCGACACAACCGCCAGAGGCCTTCCTGCTTTCCCACACAAAAGACTGAAGCCGCCAACGCCCTTGACGCCTTCGCCCTCGATAAGGTTTTTGACAAATTTATGCGTGTTTTCGGGTTTTTCAGGAGCTTGAGTCAAGAAAGCATTGACCATAGCCCCTCGGCTTCTAGCTTCCTGCACAACCTGGCCCTCTTCATGGAAGTTCGTCA
>JAABUR0100007835.1_pt1 | contig 12511 bp, 15 predicted proteins | sample 5560091 | NCBI WGS metagenome assembly JAABUR01 (sample SAMN10711879, study PRJNA513375) | rock metagenome | isolation source: Antarctica rocks | place: Antarctica: Victoria Land, University Valley sud
AGGACAAGGGCCGGATGGTCACCTACGGTGTCGAGGACGTTTCCCCGGACTTGTCGTTCCTGGAGGTGCTCGACGTGCTGAATGAACGGCTCACGCTCTCCGGCGATGACCCGATCGCCTTCGACCACGACTGTCGCGAGGGCATCTGCGGGGCGTGTGGTCTCGTGATCAACGGCGTCGCCCACGGCCCCGAGGCAGCAACCGCCACCTGCCAGCTGCATCTGCGCAGCTTCTCTGACGGTGACGTGATCGACGTCGAGCCATGGCGGGCAGAGCCCTTCGCGGTGATACGGGACCTCGTCGTCAACCGCGAAGCGTTCGACCGGATCATCCAGGCCGGCGGCTTCGTCAGTGCGCCGACCGGTGCCGCCCCCGACGCGAACGCCGTGCTTGTGCCCAAGAATCAGGCCGATCACGCGTTCGACGCAGCGACCTGCATCGGCTGCGGCGCCTGTGTGGCTGCCTGCCCGAACGGGTCGGCGATGCTGTTCACCGGCGCCAAGATTGCCCACCTTGGGAGACTGCCGCAGGGCCAGCCGCAACGGGACTCGCGAGCACTCGCGATGATCGTCCAGCACGACGCCGAGGGCTTCGGCGCCTGCACCCAAATCGGCGAGTGCACGGCGGTGTGCCCCAAGAGCATCCAGCTCGACGTCATCTCGCGGTTCGACCGGGACGTCCTCTCCGCACTCATCCACGGCGAGGACTGACCCAAACACGTCGGTACGGTGGGACCCTCGGCGTCGATCTCGAGATAGCGCGGCCCCGCAGGTCCTGGCTATGCCGGCCAACGAGGCAATGTTGATGGACCACGATGCCCCGGACGTTGCTCGCGATCGGATGGAACTATTGTGGACCAGTAATGGGAGGAACCATGAGCCACGCGATAAGGGATCCTTCTTGAACCTCGCGGCTAGCGATGGCGAAGCAACCGGTATGTGTGACGTGCGGACGCGGGCCGACATCGACGCTCTGCTGCGTGCGTTCTACACCCGAGTCTTCGACGATGACCTGTTGCGTCATGTCTTTGTTGAGGTCGCCCACATGGACCTTGAGGAGCATCTGCCGGTGCTGGGCGACTTCTGGGAGAAGGTCTTGTTCAACAGCGGCGTGTATGGCGGGAACGCCATGCGGGTCCACCGGCGCATCCACGACCTCGAACCTCTGACCGCGGCGCACTTCGAGCGCTGGCTGGCTCTGTGGAACCAGACCCTCGAGGCGCATCATGTCGGGCCGGTTGCCACGGCAGCCAAGGAGCATGCCGCACGCATCGCGGTGGCCATGCGGCGCGACCTAGGCCGCGAAGCAACTCCGCGCAATAATCCCTCGACTTCGGTGTCGATCTTGCCGCGGGCGTGACCGGAATCAACACCGCACAGTGTTCTGACGGTGAGGAGTACGACTCAGCACCGAGGGCAACCACGGGGACGCTGGATCGGTGACCTTCTCGTTGTCCCTAGGGGGCCGCACACTGGAGGCCCTTGAGGATGCGGCGATACTGTTGACCGCGGCCAAGACCGATGGGTTACGGTCCGACGAACTATTGGGCCGTGAGCCCCGAGACGAGGGACGGAAGTCATGGCGACGAACAGCTTTGGTGCACACGACGACCTCGTCGTCGGTGCGCAGACCTATGAGATTTTCCGGCTCGAGAGGATCGAGGGTTCGGCGCGTCCCTTACAGCTTGAAGGTTCTGTTGGAGAACCTGCTGCGCAATGAGGACGGCCACCTGGTGACCGCCGAGCAGGTCGCCGCACTCGGCGGATGGGACCCGGCCTCGGAGCAGAACAGCGAGATCCAGTACACCCCGGCACGGGTGCTCATGCAGGACTTCACCGGCGTGCCGTGTGTCGTGGACCTGGTGGCGATGCGGGACGCGATGACAGCGCTGGGCGGTGACCCACAACGGATCAACCCACTGATCCCGACCGAGCTGGTCATCGACCACTCGGTGGTCGCCGACACGTTCGCCCGCTCGGATGCCTTCCGGGTCAATGCCGACCTCGAGTACACCCGTAACCGTGAGCGCTACCAGCTCCTGCGCTGGGCCCAGCGGGGATTCGACGACTTCCAGGTGGTGCCGCCCGATACCGGCATCTGTCATCAGATCAATCTTGAGTACCTCTCACGAGTGGTCTTCACCCGCGCGGGGCCAGGGATTGTCGGCCTACCCCGACACCCTTGTCGGCACCGACTCGCACACACCGATGGTCAACGGGCTCGGCGTGCTGGGGTGGGGTGTCGGCGGGATCGAGGCCGAGGCCGCCATGCTGGGACAACCCATGAGCATGTTGGTCCCGCAAGTCGTCGGCCTCAAGCTCACCGGCGAGCTGCGTGAGGGCACCACGGCCACCGACCTGGTCCTCACGGTGGCCGAGCTGTTACGCCGGGTTCGGGTCGTCGGCAAGTTCGTCGACTTCTTCGGCCCTGGAGTGGCGAACGTGCCGTTGGCGACCCGAGCGACGCTGGGCAACATGAGCCCCGAGTACGGCTCCACGTGCGCGATCTTTCCCGTCGACGACGAGACGTTGAGCTACCTGCGCCTGACGGGGCGCCCCGACGAACAGATCCGGTTGGTGGAGGCCTACGCCAAGACGCAGGGGCTGTGGCACGACCCAGGCCACGAACCGGAGTACTCCCAGGTCGTCGAGCTCGATCTGGGCACCGTGGAACCCTCGATCGCCGGCCCGAAACGGCCTCAGGACCGGATACCCTTGATATGCGCGCCGCTCACGGTCCGCGGACTGCTCGCTGGCGAGCCGCACGACATCGCCGTGCAGGGCGGACTCGACGACGCAGACGCCCAGTCGTTCCCAGCCAGCGACCCCGTCTCGATTAGCGCCCGGATTCCTCGCGACACCCCGCCCCGGGGACCCGCGGAGGTCGATACGCACGAGTGGCCGACCGAGCCCGTGCAGGTGACCTTGGGCGACAGCCGCAGCGACATCGACCACGGGCACGTGGTGATCGCAGCGATCACCTCCTGCACCAACACGTCCAACCCGACCGTGATGATCGGTGCCGCCCTGTTGGCCAAGAAGGCGGTAGAACGGGGCCTGCACAGCAAGCCTTGGGTCAAGACCACACTCGCCCCGGGGTCCCGGGTCGTCACCGACTACTACGACCGGTCTGGGCTCACCCCCTTTCTGGAACGGCTCGGCTTCGACCTGGTCGGCTACGGCTGCACGACCTGCATCGGCAACTCCGGGCCGCTGATCCCCGAGGTCAGTGCGGCGGTGACCCGCAACGACCTGACGGTGTCCTCGGTGCTCTCAGGCAACCGGAACTTCGAGGGGCGGATCCACTCCGAGGTCAAGATGAACTTCCTGGCGTCCCCTCCCCTGGTGATCGCCTACGCCCTGGTGGGCACCATGCGCATCAATGTGCTGACCGAGCCACTGGGTCACGACCCTGAGGGTGAACCGGTCTACCTGCGCGACATCTGGCCGAGCACCGCGGAGATCAAAGAGGTTGTCGACACCTGCGTCGAGTCGTCGATGTTCGAGCAGGGTTACGCCGATGTCTACGCCGGGGACGAGAACTGGCGTGGCATGGACATACCCGAGGGCGACCGGTTCGCCTGGGACGAGACCTCCACCTATGTCCGCCGCCCGCCGTACTTCGATGGCCTGACCCGCCGGCCCGAACCCGTCCGCGACATCGTCGGCGCCAGGGTGCTCGCGCTGCTGGGCGACTCGGTCACCACCGACCACATCTCCCCGGCCGGGGCCATCAAGAGCGACTCCCCGGCCGGACGGTATCTGAGCGGACTCGGCGTCGAACCCATCGCCTACAACTCGTACGGGTCACGTCGGGGCAACCACGAGGTGATGATCCGGGGCACGTTCGCCAACATTCGGCTACGCAACCAGTTGGCTCCCGGCACCGAGGGCGGTTTCACCCGGCACCTTCCCGGCGGCGAGCCGATGAGTATCTTCGACGCCGCCACGGCGTATGCCGCCGAGAACGTGCCGTTGCTCGTCATCGCCGGTGCCGACTACGGGTCCGGCTCGTCACGCGACTGGGCGGCCAAAGGCACCCGACTCCTCGGCGTCAGGGCGGTCCTCGCCACCTCGTTCGAGCGGATCCACCGCTCGAACCTGATCGGCATGGGGGTACTGCCGCTTCAGTTCCGCCACGAAGAGTCAGCCGAGAGTCTGGGCCTAACGGGCGACGAGACCTACACGATCACCGGCCTGGAAGGAGTCGACCCGCTACCCGAAGAACTCGCCGTCCACGTCGAGACCGCAACCGGACACACCCACGAGATCGTGGCCACGGTACGCATCGACACCCCCGCCGAAGCTGCGTACTTCGCCCACGGCGGTATCCTTCCCTACGTGTTGCGCCAGCTGCTGGACGCCTGACAACCCGCCGACGAACCAAGCCCCATCGCGACGGACAACGACGATGCACCGCCCCTGCCGACGACGGCGGTGGCGTGCAATAGTGCGGCAACTGCTCGACCAGTTGCTGCAGCAGAACGGGCCTCAGGAGACGGGCCAGTCCATCAGCGCTCTGACGAACGACGGCGGCGTGAACACCACCATCATCGACGACTCCTGATCACTGCGGTTCTCGACCCGGACGCGCTCACCTCGCGCGATGTGCCCCACCGCGCCGGGTGTGAGCCGCTGCTCACCGTCGGCGCCAGAGAACACGAGCTCACCGGCGATCGATATGACGAGCGCCTCGGACTCACCGTGGTCGTGCTCGGGCATCGCCGCGCCGGGCGCGAGAGTGACCTTCGCGGACGCCAGCTGACGTCCCTCCACCCCGTCATCCACGAGCACCTCGACGCTCGGCCCATCGGGGAACGGGGCCAGATGCACCGGCCCTCCACCACTCTCGTTGATCCGCATGGGTTCTCCTTCGTTGGTCGGTCTCGGGGTGCCTCGGGCGAATGCTCAGCCCCGATGCACGCGTCGACCGGTGACCTGCTCAGAGTGGATACCGATGAACAACGAGCGGATCCCGTCGGCCCACGGCTCGGGCCATTCGCTGCCCCGCAGTTCCGCGTGTAGTTCCGCGGCCTCGACGAAACGTGCATGGCCGCTCACGAGAACCGACCAGCCTTCCTGGAGGAAGTCGTCGAAGTCGTCGATCTGAAATGATGCGGGCGCGTCCCGCAGCGAGGCGCCGACCGCGCCGTAGGCGGAAGTACGGAAGAAGATGGACTCCTGCCCCACGACGTAGTTCACCGGGAAGACCTCGATTCGAGAGCCGTGGACGAACGCGATACGTCCGGTCTGTGCCGACCGGAGAAGATTCCAGCATTCATCGACGTCGAGGTCCTCATGGCGGTGGTGACTGTTGTCGTCCATGGGACGGTTGTTCATACTGTGAAACCTGTCGAACAGATGAGGCATTGCGGCGGCGTCGGCTGCCATCTGCGGCGTGCCGCGCTTTCGGCGTAGCGTGAGTCGGCAGCAGTCGTCGTTCTCGGCCGCATCAGCGTGGCCGACGACGTCCGTACCGGGATACTCAACGGGCCTCCAAGACGAACGTCACCGTATCAGTCCATCCCGCGACCAGAGCCGCCATTGTCGGTTCCATGAGCCTGACGCGGCCGAGAACCCGACATACTCGTTGATTACCGCGCGGTCGGACCACGGCGATGCGCTTTTCGCCCTGACGCCCGGACGCCCTGACGACGCAATGGTGTGATCAGATCAGTCGGAGCTCTCGTGGGGCGAGTCTTCGCCGATGGCGTGCAACGCAAGGGTGGAGTGGGCGTAGGCGCCGCCGGCTCGCATCTCCGCAGCCACCCAGATCGCCTCCATGATCTGTTCGGGGCTCGCGCCCTTGCGCTTGGCCAACTTGGTGTGACCGTCGATGCAGTACGGGCACTGCGTCACATGCGCAACCGCCACCGCGATCAGCTGCTTGGTCCTCTCCGGTAGGGCGCCCTCGGCGAACACTGCGCGACTGAAGCCCTCGAACGCCTCGTGGACCTCCGGCGCGAGTTCCTTGCGACGAGCGGCCAGGTCCGGAGTGGTGGGGTGGTACATCGCCTCGGTCACTTCCTCATCCAATCGGTGCGTGTGTGCTTGACCGTATTCGGTCCGGTCGGTCAACGCCAGAGGTCGAGGGGCTGGCACGGCCGATGTCGCGCGGACGACGGTGAAGACGACTTTGTCGCGGCTGCGTCGAGTGTGTCTTGGGGATGACGACCACCAGGTAGGTCGCGAGCCGGGTGCGCCACTCACTGGTCGAGCCCAGGGTCTCGTCTGATCCCGGTCGTGCCATGACTTGCGACGACGAGCATTTCGGCAGCGGCGGCCAGCCGGGTGAGCCACGTCCGCCGGCGATCCGTTGCTGACCCGCCTACGGCATTGGCGGTGCGCTGCCGGGGACGGAGTGCTGCCCGGCCGCGAAGCCCGCGGCCAATCTGGTCTGTGGGTCGGTGGTATTCGCGGATCGCTCATCCCGGGGGTGTGACGGTCACGACCTCGAGGATGCGCTGTCGACAGGTGGCCCCCTGCAACGCCCAGGCCAGCGCCTGGTGCGGGACGGGCGATCCATCCACCGAACCGCGCGACCGCCGGTGCGCACGCCATCGCGGTGCCGTTGGCGCCCAGCCCGGTCGTCGACCGTGAGGTTGTGCTGGGCGGGGCATGTTGATGTCCTCGGGGCGCACGGCCGTGGGACGACGACCGGTCTCCTCGTCGTTCAGCCGACGCGGTAGGAGCTGGTAGATCTGGCATCGACCCGACTGCCCGCAGGCGGGACGTACGCCTATGTAGGCACCGGTGGCAGTACGGTCAGCGGTGTGGTCGACACCGATAGCCCCAGCCCGGAAGACCTCCCCTCACCTGCTTCTTCGGACGTCACTCCGGATTCTCTTCGTGGTTTTCGTTCACAGCTGACCAAGGGCGAGGACAGTATTGATCCATCCACCTGGGCTGGGTCGGTACCTGCGGCGATGGGCGTGGCGCCGCGGGTACGCGTTGGCCGGGACAAATGGTTCAACCTGCTCTGGTTGCTACCCATCGGCTTCGTGCTCCTAATCGTCGCCGTCGCCACTGCCCAGGGCCTGCGCGATGTTTCGTCAGTGCAGCAGTTCATGGAACGCTATCCGGGCACCGTCGAGGTGCCGGGCGCCGAAGACAATGCCGGCTTTCCGGCGTGGGTGGGGTGGCAGCACTTCTTTAACCTCTTCCTGATGATCTTCATCATCCGCTCCGGAGTGCAGATCATGACCGACCATCCGCGGCTCTACTGGACCCGGCACAGCACGCCGGGCAAGGAGTGGTTCCGTTTCCAGAAGCCCGTACCGACCGATCCGCTATGGACGGCCAAACAGGATTCGGTCAGCCTGCCCGGACAGATCGGCCTACCAGGGATCCGCCACTCCATTGGCCTGGCCCGCTGGTGGCACCTCGGCATCGACACGCTGTGGCTCGCAAACGGCCTGGTCTTCTTCGTCCTGTTGTTCGCCACCGGTCACTGGCAGCGTCTGGTCCCCACGAGCTGGGAGGTGCTCCCCAACTCCGTCTCGGTGATGATCCAGTATCTCTCACTGGACTGGCCCACGGAGAACGGTTGGGTGGCCTACAACAGCCTGCAGCTGATCGCCTACTTCATCACCGTCTTCGTCGCCGCCCCGCTAGCCGTCATCACCGGACTCGGCATGTCACCGGCGTTGTCCACGCGTCTCAGACGCATCAGCACCGTGTTGAGCATCCAGACCGCACGCTCGCTGCACTTCCTGGTGATGGTGTGGTTCCTACTCTTCATCGTGATCCACGTGACCTTGGTATTCACCACGGGGCTGCTGCGCAACCTCAACCACATGTACGCCGGCCGAGACGACGGCAGCTGGCTGGGTTTCTGGGTCTTCGCCGCCTCCATGATGGTGGTCATCGTCGGATGGGTCGCGGCGACCCCGTTCACCCTGCGCCATCCGCGGGTCGTCCAGCGCGTCGGCTACGCACTCATCGGACCGGCGCAGCGTCTGTTCGAACACGTCGACTCCAAACCCGGCCAGTACACCGAGAAGGACATCTCGCCGTACCTGTGGCACAACGGCAAGTACCCTGAGACAGACGAGTACAAGGCCCTGTTCGACAGCAACTTCGCCGACTACCGGCTGCGGGTCGACGGCCTGGTCGAGAACCCCGTTGACCTGGACCTGGTCCAACTGCGAGCGATGCCACACCATGAGCAGATCACCCAGCACTTCTGTATCCAGGGATGGTCCGGCATCGCCAAATGGGGCGGCGTTTCCATGCAAACCATCGTCGACCTCGTCAAACCGCGTCCGGAGGCGAAATGGGTCGTCTTCTACTCGCTCGGCGACGGGCCGGACGGCGGCATCTACTACGACGCCCACCCGATCGAGCAGATGAGCTACCACCTGACGATGCTGGCCTATGACATGAACGACGAGCCGCTCTCCTACGGCCACGGCGCACCCTTGCGTCTACGCAACGAGGTCCAGCTCGGCTTCAAACTCGTCAAATGGATCAAGGGCATCGAGTTCGTCGAACACTATTCGGAGATCGGCGGCGGCTACGGCGGCTACAACCAGGACCACGAGTTCTTCGGCTACCGCCAATCCATCTAGAGATCGACGAACGTCCGTAGCCGACCACCGCACTCGTCGACGACCAGGCCCTTGATCACCGTGCAGGGCGGCGGGGCTCGCCATGGTTGGAGGTCGAACCCGGCTACAACGAGGGCGAGGAAGAGCACAAAGGCCATGAGAACAGTCGCCGCAACACTGACGGTGTCCTCATGTCCGCGCGCCCCCGGGTGACTCGACCAAGCTCTTCGATTGCGATATAGAGTAGATTCCGAGGAACCCCACCAGGCTTGGGGATGGGGCCGGTCGATGAGTTCCCGGGTGTCTGGACCGTCGAACTGCCCGAATACGTATGCCTTGGACATCCTGGTAATTCAAAGCCGAGAGGAAGCGCCTATGCCCTCGATGTCGGCCATCGAACGGGCCTTCTGTCGGAGCCCGCCCTGGGGCTGGGCTGCCCGTCACGTCGTTGCCCCGTGGGCCCTCAGCGGTTTCGAGCCACGGGGCGACGTGCTGGAACTGGGCGCCGGGGACGGGGCCATGGCACAGGCAACTGCCCTCGCCTTTCCCGAGGTGGACCTGACAGTCACAGACGTCGATGCCGCCATGGTCGAGGCCGCCCGCGTGCGTCTCGACGGCCACTCGAACGTGACCGTGTTGCAAGCCGACGTGACCGAGCTGGCGTTCGAGGACGAGTCCTTCGACGTCGTGTGCAGCTATCTGATGCTGCACCACGTGGTCGAGTGGAAGCGCGCCCTGCGCGAGGCGACGCGCGTGCTGCGTTCAAGCGGAACCTTCATCGGCTACGACATCACCAAGACTCCCGTCGGCGAGCTGGTGCACCGGTTCGACCGGTCCCCCCACCGCCTGGTCGCCCTGGGTGAGTTCGCCCCGAGCCTGCTGGAGGTGGGACTGCACAGCGTGAGCGTCCGCCCGTCGCTTGCGCGACACTTGGTGAGGTTTGCCGGGACAAAGTAGGTGCCCACCCTCCAATCACCTGCCCGCGGCCAAGGGTCGGCTCAGGGTGTGGACAGCGACGACGACCACGCCTCCAATCGGCCAGCGCGCCAGTGCTCAGTCCTGGGAAGTCGACATGGCACCAGAACGTTCGGTACGGCTCCAGCGGACTTGACCCAGGTATCCGTCGCCGTGGAACTGACCGACGTCAAGCTTTGCCACGAATGGCGCGACGCTTCCTCGCCGCGAAGAGCACACAGTCGCACGTCGAGTCCATGCCCATCAGCGCGCTGCGCCAGCTCTACCTGGACGAGGTGGGTCGCCGAAGCCCATCGGCTCAGCGCCTGGCTCAACTCGGGCGCCCGGGCAACCAGCGGACCATGGGCTACGTCGGGGTGCTGATCGCACTCGATGCGATGCCCAGCAACCTACTGGCGGACTCCGGTGGCGCCGACAAGGTGGTGGAGAGCCTGCTCCGCGACAAAGGAGGCCGCGCTGCCCTGGAAGATGGCGCTGATCGCCGGATCGTCAGCATCCCGCTGTTCTTCGAGATCGGGCTGTGCTGCTGATCCCCGTCGTGATGCTCGCCGTACACCGTTCCACGGCCCTGCGATGCGGCTGGGGGAGCTTCAGCGTCTGTTCGGTCATCGTCGGTTCAGTTTTCCGGTGAGCGCGGCAACCGGGCGCAGGAAGAGTGGCTGGGCGGCGATCCACACGACCACGATGACGACGAGTGAGGCCGCGAAGATCCCGAAGCCGACCCAGCTGGTGTCGTTGCGCATCGCATACATGTGGTTGAGGTTGCGGAGCGCACCTGTGGCCATCACGAGCGTGACGTGCACGATGATGAAGACGACAAAGTAGAGCATGACGGGATAATGGATCGCCCGGGCGATACCGATCGGATAGAACCTGTTGAGGAACTTCGCGTTCACCGGCCACGCCCCGGACATGCGGATCCCGGTGATCACTGCGAGGGGCGCGGCAACGAACACGGTGGTGAAATAGGCCAGTAGCTGAAGGCTGTTGTAGTTGACCCAGCCCTGCTCAGTCGGCCAGTTCAGCGACGCATACTGGATCGCGGCGGACGCGGCGTTGGGGAACACGTCCCAGCTGGTGGGGACCAGGCGCTTCCACTGTCCGGTGGTGAAGAGCAAGATGTAGAAGACGATGCCGGTGACCACCCAGAGTGCACCCAGGGTGAGGTGGAACCAGAGGTCCAGGCTGATCTTCGTCGGCGGGTTCTTGGTGTGGATCGCGCCCTTGTTGTTGCGAGTCCAGTACGCGCCAGGGCGCTGGTTCGTGCGTACCATCCATCCGGATCGGATGAGCAGCAGCATCAGGAGAGTGTTCAGGAAGTGTTGCCAGCCTAGCCAGGCGGGAAACCCGACCGGGGCACCTTCAGGCAGCCGCGACTCGCCCGGGAAGTCGGTCATGAATGACTTCATCGCGGGGATCTGGCGCAGCCACTGGGCGATGAGTACCACCGCCAGCAGGAGCACCAGCACGGCCGGGACGATCCAGACGAGCTTGATCCACCTGTTCGCCTTGGTCATCCCTCACCCAAGCCCTCAAGGTCGCTCGCCGTGAGCTCATCGAGATGAGTGGCCACGACCCGGGCCGCGTCGAGGGCATCAGCCGAGGGCAGGTGGAAGGCTACCGCCACCAGTCCAGCCCCGACCGCTGCCCGCAGGCCGTTGGTCGAGTCTTCGACGGCCACACACCGCTCCGGTGACAGGTCGGGGCCGCGGACAGCTGCACGGTAGACATCCGGCGATGGTTTGCCGTGTTCCATCTCCTCGGTGGAGACAGTGACTGTGAACCGGTGGGTCAGACGGGTCGTCGCGAGAACGCTGTCCATCAGCGACCGGGGCGAGGAGCTGGCCAACCCGAGCGGCCACCGATCCCCAGCCGTCCCACGGCTTCCGTCGCGCCGGGAATGAGGGGCAGCGCCTGGGCGTACCGCTCGGCCATTCGTTCCACAACCGCCGTAGCCACCTCCTCGGGCTGCTGACCGACTTCCGCCTCATCGCTTAGGTAGTGGGCCCACTCGGAGGTGATCATCCCCCTCAACCGGTCGTGAGCATCGGCCGGCCAGTGCCCTCCGTTCTCTCCGCGTAGGTCCGGCGAACCTGCTCCCACACCGGCTCGGAGTCGATCAGCACGCCGTCCAGGTCGAACACCACCGCCTCGATCACCCGACCATTGTGCACTCCGCGGGTCAAGCGGCGCAGCGCGGTCGGCGGGCTTGCGCTGGGGCGCTGGGGCGCTGGGGCGCCTACTATGATGTGGAAGTACCTCGGGCGGCGTAGTGGCATCGTCGGGCGCGGGCTTGGTCTCGGCGTCGCCAGTGTGACCAGTCAAGGACGGTGGCGACCTCGGGTTGTCGGTGCCAGATGAGGTGGGCGAGCAGGCGCCGGACCTCGGGCACGGTGAGCGGGATCAGCTCCTCGACTGGACGGGAAGCCCCCTTTTTGCGCCGGCGTCGGCGGCGGTGACGGTGAGGAAGGCGTGGGCCAGCATCACCAGTGTGATGTGTCTGTACCAGCTGTCGTAGCGGCGGACCTGGTACTGGTCGAGGCCGACTTGGCCCTTCGCGGTCTGGAAAGTCTCCTCGATGGCCCAGCGGGCTCCGGCCACCCGGACCAGTTCACGCAGCGGGGTGCGTTCGGGACCGTGGCACAGGTAGTAGGCCAAGTCGGTCGGGTCGCTCAGGCTGCGCCGGACCAGCAGCCAGTAGGCGCCGGTCGGTTCCAGTGGCCGGATCGCGGCCCGGGCCCAGTGATAGATCCGGGGGCCCTTGGCGCCTGAGATCTTCTTCCACGCCTGGGCCGGCAGCCTCCCCGCCAGGGCGTCTGCGCGCAGTTCGGCGAGCCTGTCGGCGCCCATTCCGGCAGGGTCATCGGCGACGGCGGCGATCACGTGCTGGTTCACCGCAGTGAAGGTAACCACGGGTGGATCGGCGCCCCGCCGTGCCTAAGAGAGCTGCAACGGCACTGTTGCATTGAGCCATCGTGTGAGGCCGGT
>JAABUR0100007836.1_pt1 | contig 12510 bp, 18 predicted proteins | sample 5560091 | NCBI WGS metagenome assembly JAABUR01 (sample SAMN10711879, study PRJNA513375) | rock metagenome | isolation source: Antarctica rocks | place: Antarctica: Victoria Land, University Valley sud
GTTGACCACGAGGACTTTGCAGGCAATGCAGGCACGATTGAGGCGGGAGATTTACAATTCATGACAGCAGGACGGGGGATAATGCACGCCGAGATGCCACGGCAGAACAAGGACGGGAGCGCCAATGTTGGCATGCAGCTGTGGGTTGATCTGCCCGAGAAGTTAAAGTCGTGCGAGCCACGATACCGCGATTTAAGAGCCAAGGAGATACCAACAATCAACGTCGACGACGGTAAGGTTACCATCAAGATAATTTCGGGGCAGTCGCATGGTACGGACAGCGTGCAGGAGTTGGCTTATACGCCCGTATGGATCTTCGATATGATTCTGAAGCCCGGCGGGAAAGTCACACAGCCCCTGCCCACTGGCTGGAACGCTTTTGCATATACGCTCAGTGGATCAACGATATTCGGCGTAGGAAAGGATCGGACAGCTGTTGGTCAATACCACAACGTAGTCTTTGAGCAGACAGGCGATTCGGTTTCGGCCGAGGTGCCGGAGAGTGCCAAGGAAGACGGGAGATTCTGTAAGTCCTCTATCACTATACCAACCCCAAGTCGCGCCGAGGCATTTTACTGAAATCTCTCTACAGTCCTCGTCGCGGGCCAGCCCCTAGACCAGAAAGTCGTCCAATACGGCCCCTTTGTCCAGACCACCCAAGAAGGTGTCTACCAGGCTATGCTCGACTACCAATCCTACTCGAACGGTTTCGAACGAGCAAAGGGCTGGCAGTCGGAGATTGGAAAGAATATGATGCACTGATTTGCTCTGCATGAGAAAAGCGATGGAGGGAGCCTTGATGAGCATTTCAGCGCGATTGGGCGTATCGGAGAAATGGTTTAGAATCGGATGGTCCTTGAAGAGATTATGAGAGTATGGGCTGGACGTATGTGAAGACTAGCTGAATGTGCTTGTATAAGACTTATGAAGCCAAAGACTTTAAGAACACAATCCTGCCACCCGACATGTTCTAGTATGTGAGTAAGCCTGTAGCGACCGCACAATTCCACTTCTCCAAAGTAAACATCCATGTGCACGGAGTCTCTCGAAAGCCCCGCCAGACGCCGCTACAGACAAGCGGGATTCATGCTTTCGAATCGAAGAGCCCAACGTGGTATGAAACAGTGTGCCGAATTAATGGTTTCGATGCCTCCACTAACCCTACTATCCTTCCTTCCTCACCAACGTACTACTCTCAAACCCCCCCCCCCCACCCCACACACACAGAGACACACACAGACAAATATATGCTGCTGCATGCCTAACCCGGCCTGGTGTTCTAGCATCAGCCTTTCAAAACACAATTTCTATGGTGACTACAGTATTTCCGGACACGGGACGTCGAGACTAGGTAGGTATGGAATGGAATTGAAGATAAGGTGGCCAAAGGGGAAATGTATTGATGGGACTGTAGGGGTTTTTGGATGGATGGATGAGGGATGGATGGATGAATAAATGGATGGATGGATGGATGGATGAATACTCAGGATACTCTGTTCGCGGGCTAATCTAGGTAATTATCTATATATCTCTTTTCTCACCGAATGCAAATAGGAATCCATCTCGACATGTACTTGTGTAAACTCTTCGGGGGGAGATTTCTTAAACGGCGTGATAGCATCCTACCTACCTAGATACGATACAAGCAAGCAAGAGAAAAACCATCAATCAGACGCGTTCTGTGTGCTCCTCTTGCAGCCCATCGGACTCATTCTTCCCCAGCACCCATAGCCAGCGCCAGCGCCGGCGCCAAAGCTTGCACCTCCCTCCTCCGATCGATCTCTTATCTCAACACCAACAAGCGCGTAGCGACGATCGACCTGCTCGGCGGCTTCTTCCTCGGAAAGCTGCCATCGCAGCCAAGATTTCATTTCATTTCTAACAAGTCTTCGTTTCCCGCAACTGGTTTTTTGTTCGAGCCCGGGGTGCGGGTTTCTTTATTGTACCACTGATTAGTTTGCGCAATCTTGGTTTTCTCTTCTTCTTCTTTCTTTTTCGCTGTTGGTGGTGGTGGTGGTGGTGGTTTTTTTTCGAGGATGAGGAGGAAATCCATGTTCTTTCTCGCAAACAGCTCGTTCACTCTTGACGTCGTTCGAAGCGACTCTGGCCTGGACTTTTTCAAAACTCACAGTCCGCGTCCACATTCCTTTTCTCTTGATTGCACTCTCCTCCCTCTCGTCATCCGTTGCATCCCCATCGCCAAGCCGGACCATCGGATCCCTGAAACATCCAAAGCTGTACTCCGTCGTCGCCACGTCTTCCATTCCCTTTGCATCATTCGTCACTCGCTGCAAGGTACAATTGCCTTTCCAGCGGGAGTCGCTCACGGAGATGTAGGCGAGGGTGCCCCGAGGCGGAGAAAATGCGGGTCTCAAGGGCGCGGGGAGGGAGCGGGGGACGGAAACAGCCGATCGCTGGGGTTTGGATTTGGAGCGTATGGCTCGGTACGAAGGGAGTGGAGTTGGTGGTGGTAGAAGCTGGTTGTGGAGGTGAGGCCGGGGGGATGGTAGGACGAAGAAGCTTCATGACCCGGAAAGGGCGCGTAGTCAATGGTTGTTGCGCTCATCCTGGTAAGGGGGAAGAAGAAGCAAACGGGGGAATCCGAAGCAAAAGTTGGAGCGATTGAGGGTTTTCTTTTTCTTTTCTTTTCTTTTCTTTTCTTTTCTTTTTCTTTTTCTTTTTCTTTGGAAGCTTTGCGACTGAACAAGATCTGAAAAATTGAATGCTGGGAAAGAGAATCATCGCAATACATAGATCAGGCATATTATTGAATCATTTCAGAACATGGTGTCCCTCGTATGACTGACTCAAGAAAAATGTACTTTGATGGCCGAAGTACAACTAACTACTGAATCTGAAAGCGGATGATGGGTGCGATGATGAAGTTTTTATTCTTCGAAAGCAGGATGTTCATCAGTGGGAGGGGGTTTGAGAAGAATCTTTGAGTGGGGTTTCTTTGGTTGTATGTTAAAGGTTGTTGTTGATTGGTATGTTATCGAGACGCCTCATAGGGCTGGTAGGGCTGGGCCCCCGAGTAGAGTTTTCACTTTCACCTCCTCGTCCTACTTCCTAACAACAACAACAACAACGACAACAGCCAATACATCAAATGCCCAACAGTTTTCATATAAAACTGCAGTCTTGTATTTGTATCAACACGGTATTCCTTCACTTTTTACCTTCTCTTCATTGACTACTTATAGCTTTCAGCGAGGCTGGGCTTCATGTGAGCATCAGTTGCATCGTGCGATCAACATTACAGTAGCACCTTTCTATAACGATATCCACATAACGATATTCTTTTTGTAACGATATACTTTATAAGACCAACAGGGATCACTTTGTGTGTATGGCCGCCTGTGACGAAACTGAGATCCTTCTGGTAACGATGTGGTTAGGCGGGAGTTTGGACATCGTTAAGCCGGGTCTTACCGTTTACTATAATCTTACAGTGTTATCATTGATCTCGAATCCTGATACGCAGGATTGATCACACGAAATCTGATTGGTCAAACTCAACCGCTTTTTCAATTTGGTTCGGAATTTATGGGCTCTAATAGATGTTTTGATGAATCTCGGCGGTACGATTATCCCAACTATTGTTGCCTAGTCCAAGCTCAAGGGCTCAGCTGTGTAGTACTAATTATACTATGATCAACCTTCCTTTACATCAGCTTTGTAGCAGCATTCATTGGTCTTAGCAACAGCAAAATCTCTCACAGCCTTCCCCTAAGTCTTCGAACTCTAAGGTTTTTTGCAACGACGTGTTTCTCTCCCCAAACCACTTTGTGTGATCAAACGCAAAAATGGCTTGGAGTATGGCATGGTGGGCATTGTTAACTACTTTCACTTCAATTGGGGTAGTCGCACAGTCAACTTCTCGTGTGTACATACCGTATATCTTTTGCTGGAACTGACCAGTACTCAGCAATTTACTATCCCAATAGAACTTCTTCGTCCAGTGTTACAGCGCCTCCCATAACGACTGGAACGACATATGGAAACTAGAACTGCTCGCCATGTGCAATCTATGCGAATGCGGCTTCAAACGAAGGCCTTCAACAGATAATTTGACACACTGAAAGCATCAGTCTGACCCTTGACACCATTTCGATATTCGTGACTACTTACAACGGATCCAATGCTACCGCAGTCACAAGGTATTCTACGATCTATGGCGATATTAGCACTGTCGACGTCTCTAGCATACCAGCGGCGCAATCGATATACACTCAATTCGTGCTACCTGAGGCAGCAGAGTATATTGACGAAGGAAGTATATTCCTGCCAAGGAGGACTGACGGCAGCATTAGTTCAGCCACATCTTACAGATGACCAACGTCTTATGTTCTGATATCGACTATCGGGTCCTTAACTACAGTGCCCTATAGAGAATGCCTCTCAGGCCTACAAAGTGTGACGACTGATGTGCTGACTGACCGTGATTGTGATTGTGCCTTAACTTGTCACAATCCTTGCTACGTCTCTGACGTCGCACTAGATGTCATCGCCATCGAAGTTACTCTATCATCGAACTTCTATTCTTCAATGTCATCAATGAGCTTCAATATGTCACGGCTTGAAAAAGAGCTGTTTAGCGAGTCTGCGCCTTTGAACGGAACCGACCTTATATCATGGCTGGTGAAGCAATCGTGAGCTTCAACCCTGTTGCCAGATTTGCAAATGTGCACTATGATTGACGCATCACGAGAATCTCCTGATGTCAAGATTCCCGTTTCTGTCCTTACAATGATGATTATAATCATCATTCATGCTGTCAGTTCGCCAGCTTCTGTTTCAGTGAAACTCAGCAGCTCGCATGCTCTGTCAGGTTCAACTTCAAATTCGATTCCAACTCCAACTTTCACGTCAGCTCTAAGTCTCTTCTTAAGTAAAACCACTTATTTAAAGGGGAGCTCAAACGTGTCTAACGATACGCCCCTTAGCAAGATTGATAGTACTGTCGTTAACAGCGGCAGTAGCACTATCAGCAGCAACAACGATAACGTTGCCGTCATCAGCGAGGGTAGCAGTGTCTTAAACCATGGTGGCGAATCTGCTGTCTCGATGGAAACATCAAGTTCTTCAAGCATCGCCCTTGCGGCAGAAACAAGCGGTGCTTCAGTCTCGACAAGCATCAGAATATTCAGCATTGCGGGCAACAGTGAGACGCACCCCGGCCTCTCAACGGCTTCAGCCATCGCTATGCTAACAACACAGGTAGTAATAGCAAGCCAAACTATCCTTATGCCGTCTTCTGCAGTCTCTAAGCTTGTTGTTGCAGGTACCACACTGGCAGCCACTGGCCCTGCCGCCACAATAGGAGATCAAGTGGTATTTCTGCAATCAGGCGCACTGGTCGTCGGCACCTCGACCATTTCCTTTATGGGCGCCGAAGAGACAGTCACTGTTGGTGATGTCGTTCACTCGTTGCCCGAACAACGGGGCCCTTCTTGTTGCTGAGACTACAATAAAGTCAGGCGCTTCTGCAGTGACCATTGCCGAAACAGCAGTCTCATTGAGTTTCTCTAACCTTGTGATCGAATTCAGTACAATCGCCCTTGCTTCCTCTCCCTTGGACGTTATTCATACCACTTCAACCGCACCGATTACCCCCTACCCTTCTGAGGTCGTGACATTGAACCACACCATCACACAAGGCTCCCCCGCCATCACTATCTCAGGTACCGCTATCTCCCTAGGCTCTACAGGCCTTATGATAGGGTCTAAAATTAGTTTCCTTCCTTCCTCTTCTTTAGACGTTGTTCATACCACATCATCTCAACCAATTATCCCCTAGCCATCTGAGATCGTGACATTGGGCCACACCATCACACAGGGCACTCCCGCCGTCACGATCTCAGGTACCGCGATCTCTCTGGGCTCTACAGGCCTTTTGATAGGGTCTAAAACAAATTCTATTCCATTCTCTGCCTGGTCGGCAACGAGATTCACCTGTACGTGGTGCCGGTTACGAACCTTTTGATTCTATGTTCTGGATAGAAGTCAGAAGAGCCAAGAGATCTCAATCCGACGCAGTTCGAACGAAGTTAGGACGTTGCGCGGTCGTGAAAGCTGCCGTGCAGAGTTTTCATCCATGCGACAACACCCTTCCTAACAGCCACAACTGACCCACGAAGAAGACTAATGACAAGGCGATGTCAGTAAGAGATGGAAAGATATCTAGTAGAAGAGTCGATTCAGATGATGAGCCTGAGGTTGTGACTACAAGTGGCCGAAGGATTGAGGATCCGTCGACTGCGCTGATATACTGAAACTTCTCTACTCACATCGACAGTGCCGTTATCAGTAAGTGATGAAAAGATACTAGGTAGAATAGTTGATTCAGATGACGAGCCTCGAGTTCGTGACTACAAGTGATCGAAGAAGTAGTGATTCGTCGGCTGCGCTGATATACTGAAGAAACTCGTCGAGCTCAACTTCTTTACTTATAACGACAAGTCGTGCATCTACCTACGTGAACGATCGAAAGCACATGAGAACGATCAGAATTGTAGTGGTTTCGAGCAGATCGCATTCTCTACTATCGATCAGAGCTAAGCATCAAACGACTGCGATCGCACGTCTATATCAGCAACTTATTCAACGTCTACGTGACACAAGACAAGAGCAGAATAGAATCATCAATACAATCATACTCTATCTTCTCATCGTTCACGTCTCTCTTTCATCACATATTTCTTTGCTCGATGAATGACAATCATCGAGCAAGAGAACACAGCTTTCTACATTACAATCATGAACATCACGAATGCAAAGAAATCGTCTTCGCGATCGAAGATCGAAACATCGTTGTATAGAATATCGTCAATAAAGAGCAGAGCAAGAACGATGCATTGCAAGAAAACAGCACAGGCACGCATTAAGAGTTTACTCGAGCGTCACGCGCTGAATAGAAGCTATAGGTTCATGAATGATACATTATTCTATTGTTTCGGCGGCGCGAAGTCGCTGTGTAGTCGGCGAGCGGTTTTCTCCCCCAGAGGGTTTTGTCCGTTCGATACACATAGCATAGAGTCCCCCATGGGTCGGACCAAACCGATGTCACAAGGGTGTATGAATTCAAATCAAATCAAATTCATTCTCTGCCTCACGCGTCGTCTTTACCATCGCAGGCCAAGTCATCACTCCTTTTGCCAACGGTGTCGTAATCGCGGGGCAAACAATATCGCAAGGCGCTTCTGCCATTACGATGTCGGGAACTGTCATATCCCTTGGCCCCTCAGGCCTTGTGCTAGGCAGCTCCACCATTCCTCTGCCCACCCAAGGCCCCTCGTCCACCTTTGTCCTCGGCGGCCAGACCTTCACCGCCAATGGGGCTGCAATAGCTATCGGCGGCACAACGCTGACGGAAGGTGCTCCAGCGGCTACAATCTCCGGCACCCCTATATCTTTAGACCCCTCAGGAGTAATAATTGGCAGCAGCACCTACGCCCTCCCCACATCCCTCCCATCAAGCGTTCTCATCATCAATGGTGAAACCTTCACTATCAATCCCACCGACGTACGAGTGTCCGGTTTCATGCTCGCAATGAGTGAGTCCGCAATCACTATCGATGGCACGAGGATGTCGCTCGGGACGGCCGGGTTAGTCGTTGGGACTAGTACAATCCCTTATGATGATGCAGCGTTCTTGCACACGACACAGGGGATTGGAGGCGCTATCATGGCCGGATTTCGCACGTCGACAGAAGCAACGTCCTCGACGGCAACGGGAGCGACAACGGGCGCAATCGCGAATGGAACTGTACCCGGCGAGACTGTATATCCGCCTGTATTCACGGGGGAATCTGTGAAAATGAGTCTGGATTCGTTGTTTGTGGCTATTGTGATACCGGTGATGGCTTTCATGGTCTCTTTAGGAGGATGAGGATGAGGGTGGGGGGAAGTATTATGATTGAACGATGTGTGTTTGTAAACGAGGAATGATGGTGCCTTATAGATGAGAGAAGGCTTGGTGGGGGAAAAAAAAGACACATAAATCAATAAGATTATAATTAACTTACCCCTTGAATCAGGTCACACCCACCACACCCACCACACTCATCGAGCTCACCCCAACCCACGCTACCAGCTAAATCTGACAACCCCCTGCACCATCCTCCCCTCATTCACCTACCGCCCCCTTCATCCTCACCCCCCCACCACACAAACCCATCCCCTCCTCACTCAACCAACCCTTTTCGCATAAGGCATATAAAACCCGCAAGGGGCGGGTACGCCAAGAAGGTGCCGTTCCCAGGTTCAGGGTCAGCTGATTAAAAGTTATTGCAGTTGATGTGGACAAATGTTCTAAGTGCCGGCAGGTTAGCGTGGTGACCTTTAAAAAAGGGCTTGGGCCGTGTCGGAAAACCGAATCGATGTATTGTATGTCTGTCTGTCTTACAGTTGTAGGGACATAGATGTCTTTGGACTCGGTAGGAGGTGGCTCGATTTGAGAAGCTCGGCTCTGGGAACGGTTGGTCGGCCGTGTTGGGTAAGGTAGTCAGTCAGTTACTCATGTTAGGAGATTGGGGGAGTCGTTGTTGGCGATGTGGTGACTTGGAAGCTTGCGAGGAGCGGAGTGTGGTATGTATATGTTTTATTAAACCGGCTGTGAAGATACTGGTTGTGAAACGTGTCATGCGGATGATTGAGTTGCTGTTGGCTTGCCTGATGACGGGGGAAACACAAGTACTTATTTTTTTGAGTTATGAATCAGGTGTTGTGTTTGAGGGTCGCAGTGGAACGACAAACAAGAATGATCTAGACAGAGATGTCGTGGGTTGCGCTAAGTTATAACGGATCGGGTTGTGGTGCTTGGTATTAAGCACCCCAGTTGACAGAACAAGAAATACGGTGTACTTGCTAATGCAAACTAGCCTAATTAAACATTCGAAAAGCGCAGTCATATGTAAACTCAAGATATGAGACACAGATGATATATTGCTGAAGACTTGAGAGCCACAGCCCTTTCGCATACGAGGATAGACAAAACAAGAGGTCAGCGCATACTAGAAGTATCAGATCTCTCCAGCCTAAGGTAGATATAGAACCATCAATCTTTCTCTCTTTCGAGGGTGGCCGGCCTTGGCTGGATTTTCTCCCTTATGTGGGAAACCTGACATTCATGGATATACGTCCTGGGTCAGTTAGGACAATTTCGCTTCAAGGTCTATAACTGTAATTTTACTGTAGGTCTTGGACAGGTTAGTTTGTCAGAAGAAGATCCCGGACGCTAGCCCGCTTAGTCATTTTCCGCCCTATGACATCGACGTCGACATCTTGCGCTAATTTTAGGTCCATCAGATTTACAATGTTAAGACGAATCCCAAGTAATAGCTTTCAGCAATATATTTCTTCCGCCTCCCACAAGCCATTCCAGAACCCAATAGCTTCTCTACGCCCTCAACGCCAACCTGCTTCCAGTGCGCGACGATGGCAGACGACCTCTGCCAACCCCCGCAAAGAATCCCTTAGACCACAGACATTCTATGAGATATTTCCGCAAACAATACCTGAAGGTCCTCCCCCTCGAGGGCCGTTTGATATAGACCCTCGCCAGCTAAGGAAGGAATTTCTGCAATTGCAAGCACAAGCTCACCCTGATCGGCACCAAGGCGCGGACAAGGCCCGCGCGGAAGGAGCTTCGGCTCGGATAAACGAGGCATACAAGACCTTACAGAACCCATTGTTGAGGGCTCAATATTTACTCTCATTACGGGGTATTGACGTGGCAGAGGATGAGACCGCAAAGGTGGAGGATCCGGAATTGCTGATGGAAGTTCTAGAAATGAGAGGGAATATTGAGGCGGCCGAGGAGGCAACGGATTTAGAACCATTGAAGGAAGAGAATGAGAAAAAGATAGCACGAAGCGTGATGATACTGGATCAGGCGTTCAAGAGCGACGATATCGATGCAGCAAAGGAGGAGGCTGTCAGATTGAGATATTGGATAAATATCAAAGAATCTCTAGATGCGTGGGAGAAGGGGAAGCCGGTTGTTCTCATGCACTAAGAAAGGGCTCGGAGAAACACTCTGTTTGTCAGCATTGCTGAATTGAAGCCTAAACTCTCTCCATGTTTGGAATAGAAGAATATCTTTTCTATACACTTCTTCACCTAATTTCCTCATTTACAGTAGCACATTTGGAACACGCCTTGAATTCGTGCTACAGATCATCTATTCATACTCAATTGGCTCAAGCTAATTGATCGCAATCCGCTTGGGGCATGCTAGTCTCTGTAAGCCATATCAAGTGCATAATGCGGTTTGTAAGTCATCGAGACTACTGTTGCCTGTAGCATTTTGTCATCGATACCGGGAGTATCTATCCCGTAACTGCTTCACACAGCTGAACTATAAGACGTGTTTTTCCTAGGCTGAAATAAGGGTAATCCTCAAGTAGCTTTTCCAGTGCATAGATATCAAAAAAGCGAAGCACTTAAGCTTTCAGGGTTAGGGTTACTGGTCGTTCAGCCTTGCAGGGCGTGGATTGAAAGTCCTCGGTTCATCTGGTAGCGAACACCTCTCATCAAGCCTACCTGGAACAGCTTGCTTTGTATCCTCTGGTTTCTGCTAAAGTTCAGACATGAGACGCCGTACAATACTTCTGGCGACCGCTAGCCTAGCATACAGCAGCCCCAACGTATTCAGTGTCCATGATGACCTCCTCGCTTTTCCTCAGGTAGGCTAGTCAAAGCTCCCACGGATCTTGCTAATGGTCCCTACAGTATGAAGTTATATTCTCCGATACATTCATATCCGACACAGACGCCGAATCACGATTAGCATACGTGTCGAGCTCTTCCGCCAGCGCCCAATCTACCTCTACAACAGCACAGGATGCTGCCCGCTCGCAGGAACCTGTAGGGGAGATCTCGAAGAGGCGGAATCATGACGGCGGCTCAGCTAGTAATGACTTTTATATCGAGAGCTCGATCGACTCTTATGAATCCATGGTCCTCCATGGAAAACCATACCTATGCGCCATCCCGCACGTCGAGATTGCCCAGAAGAATGAAACAACCATTGCGCAAAGTAAAGCCGAAGAAGAAGCCGAGCTTGCCCGCGCAACAGATCGCGGCTGGGAACTTCTCAAAGAGATGGAAGGAAATTGCATGTTCTACATCTCCGGCTGGTGGTCATATTCCTTCTGCTACAACACTAATGTCAAGCAATTCCACCAACTACCCCCGGGCCAAGGCGCCCCTATATTCCCTCCCATTGAGGACCCAGCGACTCCCTCCTATGTTCTTGGAAATTTTCCCACCGACATGAAATTCCCTCCTTCGAAACAAGTCTCCGACGGTAGCTCTACCAATAGTAATCCCTCCGAAAAATCCTCTATAACCTCCCTCCAAGCAAAAGGCGAAGTCCGCTACCTCGTGCAAAAACTCTCCGGCGGCACAACCTGCAACCTCACTGGCCGCCCCCGCAAAATCGAAATCCAATTCCACTGCCACCCCCAATCCGCCGACCGCATCGCCTGGATCAAGGAAATCTCCACCTGCTCCTACCTCATGGTCGTCTACACCCCGCGCCTCTGCAACGATGCCGCCTTCCTCCCCCCCCGCGAAAACCGCGCAAACCCCATCACCTGCCGCGAAGTCGTCGCCGAGCCCGACATCCCAGACTGGCAAGCCCGCCGCGCCGCAGACCTGGCCGGCAAACTCGTCAACTCCGGCACCCCGTCCGGCCACCCTATCGTCGGCGGCATCGAAGTAGGTGCCATGAACCACGTCGGCAAAGAAGGCCAGCGCCTCGAACCGCCCGCCAATATCCAATCGGGCTCCGGCGGCAACGGCAAAGTCGAACTCCTCGCGAAACAAGACCCCAAGGAGAAAGGGGGGAAGGTGCAAAGAGTCAGCGACGAGGAATTGAAGCGGATGGGGCTGGAACCGGCGCTGGTGGAGGGGGCGAGGAGGGAGCTGGCGGAGGTGGCGGGGGGGAAGGGGTGGAAGTTGGAGGTATTTGATGGGGTGGAGGGGAGGGAGTTGAGGGGGGTGGTTGAGGGGGAGGATGTGGATGGGGAAGGTGAGGGGGAGGGTGGGGGAAATGGGGATGGGGATGGGGGAGAGGAGGAGGTGGGGAGTGAGGAGGTTTACAAGGATGAGTTGTGAGATTGGGTTTCATTGTGGTCGTTTCATGCATTGGAGGTGTTTGGGTTGGAAGACCGCATATATCGTTTCATATCACAGCATCGAGCGAGGAAGCGCTGGATCTTTTCACGCACGTTTCAATTATTATTCAACCTCCCAGTTCATCGTTTCTTTCACTCCAAGATCCCCCATTTCGCTTCCATCATTCCCCCTTCATCCACACCCACCTTCACCCCCGCCCCTCCCCCCAACAAAACCCCCCACAAAATCCAACAAACCCCCCCCCAAGCCTCACGAAACCCCTCCACACCATCGACACCATCCGCGCTCTCAATCTCACACCCCCCCACCCCCCCTTCAAACTCCCCTATCAGATAACCGAAGCAATCTCGCCACGCACTGGTACAA
>JAABUR0100007838.1_pt1 | contig 12504 bp, 11 predicted proteins | sample 5560091 | NCBI WGS metagenome assembly JAABUR01 (sample SAMN10711879, study PRJNA513375) | rock metagenome | isolation source: Antarctica rocks | place: Antarctica: Victoria Land, University Valley sud
TTCTCCGCAGACCAGCCGCCAATTCTTTGGCGCGTCACCATCGGCCTGGAAGCGGTCGACGACCTGCGCGAGCACTCCCCCCGTGACCGGCCGCCACTCGACGACCGATCCGGGCGGCGCTGCGGACCGTAGCAGCCGCAGATTCTTCTTCTTGGTCAGGGCCGCGAGCGCGTCGTCGTCGAAGTCCGGCGCAACGATGACCTCGGTGAACACCTCGGCGAGTTGGGCGGCCATCGCCTCGGTGACCCGCCGGTTGGTGGCGATGACCCCGCCGTACGCCGAGACCGGGTCACAGGCATGCGCCTTGGCGTGCGCGTCCGCCACATCAGCGCCGGTCGCGATCCCGCACGGATTGGCGTGCTTGATGATCGCGACCGCGGGGTCGTCGAAGTCGTAGGCGGCGCGATGGGCGCACTGGGCGTCGATGTAGTTGTTGAACGACATCTCCTTGCCGTGCAGCTGTTCGGCCTGAGCCAGCCCTGGCTCGGCGGTGAGGTCGGCGTACAGCGCGGCGGGCTGGTGAGCGTTCTCGCCGTACCTGAGCACGGAGCGGCGCCGCAGCGTGATGCCGGCGAAATCAGGCCACACCACGTCGGTGCCGCTGTCACTTGCGCTATCGCTGGCGCTGGCGGTGGCGCTGGCGGTGGCGGTGGCGAGGGAGCGGGAGAACCACTCGGCCACTGCCACGTCGTACGTCGCGGTGTGGGCGAAAGCCTCGGCCGCCAGCTTCTGCCGCTGCGCCAAGGTGAAACCGCCACCACTCGCGGCGGCCAGGACCTTGTCGTACTGCTGCGGCGAGGTGACGACCGCGACACTGGCGAAGTTCTTGGCGGCTGCGCGCACCATCGAGGGGCCGCCGATGTCGATCTGCTCGATGCACTCATCGCCAGCAGCACCAGACGCGACCGCCTGAGTGAACGGGTAGAGGTTCGAGACGACGAGGTCGAACGGCTCGATGCCGAGCTCGTCGAGCTGGTGGCGATGGGACCCGAGGCGCTGGTCGGCGAGAATTCCGGCGTGGATATGGGGGTGAAGCGTCTTGACCCGACCGCCGAGACACTCGGGGAACCTCGTGACCTCCTCCACCGGCGTGACCTCGACTCCGGCCTCGACGAGGCGGGCCGCGGTGGAGCCGGTGGAGACGATCGCGACACCGGCGGCCGCCAGCGCGGACCCGAGCTCCCCGAGCCGATCCTTGTCGTAGACCGAGATCAAGGCACGTCGCAGCTGGCGCTTGTCGTCTTTCATGTGAGAGTGACCTTCCTGCCGTGGACGGTGTAACCGGTGCGGGCGAGCCTGCCGACGTACTCCACCAGCATTTCCCGCTCGGCTGTCTTGATGCGTTCGTGCAGCGTCGCCTCGTCGTCGTCCTCAGCAACCGGTACGGCGGCCTGCGCCACGATCGGGCCTGTGTCGACGCCGGCGTCGACCACGAACAGCGTGGCACCAGTCACCTTGACGCCATAGCTGAGCGCGTCGCGCGCCGCGTGCATGCCGGGGAACGCGGGGAGCAATGCCGGATGGGTGTTGACGAAACGACCGCCGAACCGAGCGAGGAACGCCTCCCCGGCCAGTTTCAAGAAGCCCGCCGAGACGACCAGGTCGGGAGCGTGGGCCGCCACCCGGGCCGTCAACGCCGCATCCCACTCTCCTCGGTCGGTTCCCGGTGAGAGCGGCAGCTCGAACGTCGGCACGCCGGCAGCATGAGCACGCCGTACGCCGCCAGTGCCGAGCCGATCGGCGCCCACCGCGACCACCTCAGCCCCGTACGACGGGTCAGCGCAGGCGTCGAGCAATGCCTGCAGGTTAGAGCCGGTCCCCGAGACGAGCACCACGAGTCGAGCGGACACGGGGGCAGGCGCTCCTCGGTGGGCGTGGCGGACAGCGCGCTCACCATACCGAGCCGGCGGCCGCCTACCTGGTGCGGACCGGCGTCTCCGGCTCACCGGTTGCGACGGTGTCCCGTTGCTCAGCTGGTACGGCGCCGCCCGAGCCTCGCCACCTCGGCAGCGGCCGCCCGGTGGCCAGCCACCACCTCGCCACCGCAGCTCCAGCACCGCCGAGCAGACACGCCGAGCCGCAGGCTACGACGGTTGGCAGCAGGTAGGGACCTACGTCCTGCATGCGGCCGGGGCCGACGGCGCCTCCGCCGAGGCCGGTCGACAGGCCGAAGCCGACGCCGGCGGTCAGCCCGGCGAGGCCTCCGCGGAGCGCCGCCGCGCCGTACCCGGCGACGGGGTAACGGCGGAGCGCGAGAAGGGCCGCGATCCCGCCGGCGGCAAACGGCACCGTGAGGACGGCGAACTCCCACCAGGTCGAGCCGTCCGCACGCGGTACGGCTGCCAGCAACGGGAAGGGTGGCAAGGGTCCGGTCGTGACGTCGCCGGGGGCCACCACGGTGCCCGACCCGAGAGCGAAGCCGGGGCCGGCGAGATAGGCTCCCGCGCACAAGACGGCGTTGGGCATCAGGGCCAGCCCGAGAAGCGCCACGACAGCTCCCCCGACCAGGCCCGAGTGCAGGCTCTCAGCCAGAGTCACCGCGGTGGAGAAGTGCGCGGCGACCGAGAAGGTGGCCAGCGCGGCGCCGCCCGTCGCGAGCGCCGCGGCACCGCCCAACCCCCCTCGCAGGGCCGCCCGAGCCTCAACGGGGAGCCGGTCTAGGACCACACCGCCGCGACCGGCACCTCGTAAGATCCCGAGGCCGCCGAAGACGAGTCCCAGCAGCAGCGTCGACCCCGCCGTCCGCAACAGGTCGGCATGGACGTCTGCGGACCGGGTCACCGCGAGGACGGCCACGGCGACACCGCAATAGCCGATCCCGATCGCGGCGGTGCCAGCCGCCAGGTCGGTCCAGGACTGGTCGGCTGAGTAGTTGCCTGCCCACCGCCCACCTCGATACAGGGTCCACGCAATCAGGCCAAGAGCCCCGAGCGGCAACACAGTGATCGCCACGCCGTCCAGATGCAGGCCGCCTCCGTTGCCAACGAGCCACGAAAGCGCACCGACGCGCGTAGCGTCGCCGAACGTGCCCGTGTCGGCGGAGAACCACCCCACCACCGCCAAGGCGATGCAGGTCGTGAGCCCCAGGAACGCCGTCCAGCCGGCGACGACCAAGCCGTACACGGCGAGCGGCTGGCCGCCTCGTCGCCGCTTCCCGAGCCGAGCGTTGGCCTCGGTGTCGAGCGGCGCAGGACGCGAGAGCAGGTCGGTCATTGCCGTTCATGGTCGCCGAGACCGCGGGCGAGATGGCGGTGGACACGCCGCCGCCAAGATCCGACCTCATGCACGCCCCAGTGCTCACCACGTCGGATCCTTGCGCGGGCCCCAGCCAAAGGATCCGACGCCGTGCACGCCCCGGCGAGCGTCAGGTCGGATCGTTCACAGGGAGGAGTTGAGGAGGTCGCGCATAAGCTGGGCTGTCGCCGACGGCGTCTTGCCGACCTTGACCCCAGCCGCCTCGAGAGCTTCCTTCTTGCCCTGAGCCGTGCCCGACGAGCCCGAGACGATCGCGCCGGCGTGGCCCATCGTCTTGCCCTCGGGAGCGGTGAAGCCGGCGACGTAGGCGACGACCGGCTTGGTGATGTGCTCTTGGATGTACGTCGCGGCGCGCTCCTCAGCATCGCCGCCGATCTCGCCGATAATCACCACGGCGTCGGTCTCTGGGTCGTCCTCGAAGGCCTGCAGCGCGTCGACGTGGGTCGTACCGATGATCGGGTCGCCACCGATGCCGATGGCGGAGGAGAATCCGAGGTCGCGCAGCTCGTACATCATCTGGTAGGTCAGCGTGCCGGACTTGGACACGAGCCCGAGCCGGCCGGGCTCGGTGATGTTCGCCGGGATGATGCCGGCGTTGGACTTGCCAGGGCTGATGAGACCGGGACAGTTCGGTCCGACGATGCGCGACGTGCCCTTGGCCTGTGCGTACGCGAAGAACTCCGCCGTGTCCTTGACCGGCACGCCCTCGGTGATGACCACGATCAGCGGGATGCCGGCGTCGACGGACTCGACCACCGCCGCCCGGGTGAACCTGGGCGGGACGAAGACGACGGAGACGTCCGCTCCGGTGCCGTCGACAGCTTCGGCGACCGAGCCGAAAACCGGCACGGTGGCGCCGTCGAAGTCGACGGACTGGCCACCCTTGCCCGGCGTCACACCGCCGACAATTGCCGTGCCGGAGTCGAGCATGCGCTGGGTGTGCTTGGTGCCCTCGGAACCGGTCATCCCCTGCACGATGACCCGGCTCTTCTCTGACAAGAAGATCGCCATGACGTCAGGTCCTCTCCGTCTGCGGCGCTGAGACCGTTGCCAGCTGCGCGGCGCGGTCAGCCGCGCCGTCCATCGTGTCGACCAACGTCACCAGCGGATGGTCGGCGTCGTCTAAGATGCGCCGTCCCTCCTCGACGTTGTTGCCGTCCAGCCGCACGACCAGCGGCTTGGTAGCGGCGTCGCCCAGCATCTGCAATGCAGCGACGATGCCGTTGGCCACCGCGTCGCAGGCGGTGATGCCGCCGAAGACGTTGACGAACACACTCTTGACCTGGTCGTCGCCCAAGACGATATCGAGACCGGCGGCCATCACCTCAGCGGAGGCGCCACCTCCGATGTCGAGGAAGTTGGCAGGTTTCACGCCGCCGTGCGCCTCACCGGCGTACGCGACCACGTCGAGCGTCGACATGACCAAGCCCGCACCGTTGCCGATGATGCCCACCGCACCGTCGAGCTTGACGTAGTTCAGGCCCTTGGCCCTGGCTGCCGCCTCGAGCGGGTCAGCCGACGCCTTGTCCTCGAACGCCGCGTGCTCGGGGTGCCGGAAGCCGGCGTTGGCGTCAAGGGTCACCTTGCCGTCGAGGGCCTCGAGGTGCCCGTCACCCAGCAGTACCAGAGGGTTGACCTCGACGAGCGTCGCGTCCTCCTCGACGAACACCTCCCAGAGCTTGAGGATCAGCTCGACAGCCTCATCGGTGGTCTCGGCCGGAAAACCCGTCGTCTGCACGATCTCTCTGGCCTTGGCCTCGTCAACGCCGACGAGGGGGTCGATTCCCACCTTTGCCACCGCGTCGGGGTTGGTATGAGCCACCACCTCGATCTCGACGCCACCCTCGGTGCTGGCGATGCAGAGGTACCTGCGGGCGGCCCGGTCGACGAGGAATGAGAAGTAGTACTCCTGCGCGATGTCGGCAGTCGGTGCGAGGAGGACCCGACGTACGGTGTGGCCCCGGATGTCCATGCCGAGGATGTCCTCCGCGCGAGCCACCGCGTCCTGCGGGTTCTCGGCGAGCTTGACTCCGCCGGCCTTTCCTCGACCACCTGTCAACACCTGCGCCTTGACGACCACGCGGCCACCGAGTTGCTCGGCTGCCGCCGAGGCGTCCTCAGCTGTCTCGACGACAGTCCCCAACGTCACCGGCACACCGTGCTTGGCGAACAGCTGCTTGGCCTGGTACTCCATCAGATCCACGATTGGTTGCCGTCCTAAGGTGTCGACCGGCTGCTGCGAAGATGCCCTCGGAGCCTAGCCACGGTCACCGGATTTGGCAGACTCGGGGTTACCGGTAAGGAAGGACTCGCGATGACCGACTCGTCTGCTTCACCGCTCACCTCGCGCACGATCAGCTCTGAAGGGCTGACGCTCGCGGTCTGGGAGGGACCCGACAACGGGCCTCCTGTCGTCTTCGTGCACGGCTTCCCCGACACCCACGTCGTCTGGGAACCCGTCGTCGAACGGCTCGCGGACCGCTTCCACTGCATTGCGTACGACGTCAGAGGCGCCGGGGCGTCCGACCAGCCGATGGCGCGGGCTGACTACTTCTCCGCCCACCTCGTCACTGATCTGGTTGCTGTCCTTGACGGCTTCTCTCCGGACGCACCGGTGCACGTGGTCGGGCATGACTGGGGTTCGGTGCAGGCGTGGGACGCGGTGCTCAGCGAGCCCTCCGACTCGCGGCTGACCGCACGGATCGCGTCGTTCACGTCGATCAGCGGCCCCTGTCTCGACTACGTCCGCGCCGTTGCCAAGTCATCATGGGCCGCAAGCTGGGCGCAGCGCCGGCGGGCGCTGCGGCAGGCGGCTCGGTCCTGGTACGTCTACGCGTTCCAGGTCCCAGTGCTGCCTGAGGTGATCCTGCGCCGGATGTCGCAGCGCATGCTCGCTTCGCTGCCCGACGGCAGCGACCACTTCGCCGCGACGCTGCCCGCGGACGCCGCTCACGGCGTCAACCTGTATCGAGCGAACCTGCGGAGTCGGCCGCGATTCCCGACCGGGCCGCGGACCTCGTTGCCAGTGCAGGTCATCATCGCGCTGCGTGACAAGTTCGTTACCCCATACCTGGCGCGCAGCGCCAACCAGTTCGCGGCTGACCTCACCGTCGTCGAGATCGACGCCGGGCACTGGGTGCCGTACACACATCCCGACGAGGTCGCCCGCCGTCTCGACGACTTCGTCACCCAGGTGGAGTCTCGACCGTCCTAGCCGTCGTGCGCCGACACCTGTCGGTCAGTTGGCGTCCGCACCGACGGTGTCATTGACCCAGGCCACCACGTCGGAGGTCTTCGCGCCGGGAGTGAATATCTTGGCGACTCCGAGCTCTTGGAGCAGGGAGATGTCGGCCTCGGGGATGATGCCTCCACCGAAAACCACGATGTCGGCCGCGTCGCGCTCCCGCAGCAGCTCCAGCACCTTCCGGAACAGCGTCATATGCGCGCCGGACAGCACCGACAGGCCGATCAGGTCCGCGTCTTCCTGGATCGCGGTCTCCACGATCTGCTCCGGAGTCTGGTGCAAACCGGTGTAGACGACCTCCATGCCGGCGTCACGAAGCGCTCGGGCGATGACCTTGGCGCCTCTGTCATGGCCGTCCAGACCTGGCTTTGCGACCACGACGCGAATCGGCGCCATCAACTACCCACCAGCCTCTCGTCAGCGCGCCAGCGGGAGTACCGCCCCGACACCGACGCCGACGCCCCTGCAGACTAGCCAACCAGCACGCCGTACGCGGCGTCGGCTCGGCCGAAGCGATCGGCGCAGCCCACAGTCCCGCTGTCGCCAGTTTCTCAACCTCTCGGCGGGCAGTTAGTCTCAAGGGGGTCGGTCCTACGGCCCCTGAGTCCCTTGTGGAAGGTCGTCCGACGCGTGTCGATGAACCGTTTGACCGTAGCCGCAACGTTGGTCATCGCTGCGGTCGGCGTCGCGACGGTTGCGCAGGCGACCAGCGGCGGTGGCACGGACCCGACCGAAGCGCGCACGCAAACCGTCGCCGGCGCTTACGTCGCCAATGAGGCCGTGGCGGCTCTCGCCTCTCATGACGCCACCAAGGTCAGCCGTTCCGCCACGCGTCCCGCGGTGCTTCCGGTGAACAACAAGCACACCACGCTTCCGGTGAGCAAGAAGAACGCCATCGAAGCGGACCGGCAAGCGCTCGCCCGCTACATCGTGCTCCGGCGGGCTGCCGACAGCGCAGAGAAGTTCGCCAAGCGGTTGTCGAGCAACCAGTGGGTCGCGCCGACGATCAACTTCAGGTTGACCGCACTGTTCGGCGAGGCCGGCCCTTACTGGGCCTCGGGCTACCACACCGGGGTCGACTTCGCCGCTGCCTACGGCACGCCTGTAGTAGCAGTGGGCAACGGCACGGTCGTCCAAACCGGCTGGGACGGACCGTACGGCAACCAGATCCGGTTGCAGCTCCCGAACGGCGACCAGGTCTGGTACAACCACCTGAGTGCCATCGGGATGACCGTCGGCATGCCGGTGCTGAAGGGGCAAGAGCTCGGCCGAGTCGGTGACACCGGCAACGCTTACGGGTATCACCTGCATCTCGAGTATCGGCTCGCGGCTGACCTGTCGACGGCCATCGACCCCCTGCCTGTCCTCCTCGACCACGGCCTGTCTGTCGGCTGAGCACCCGGGCGCGACCGTCTCCACAGGCGCGGTTCTGTCTGTCTTTCCCCGTAGCATGAGAGACGACATGCCTGCGCTTCTTCCGCTGCCTCCATTGGCCGGCAGCGGTCACCCCGTCGACTCCCCGCCTCCGTCCGGGCGCCGGCGCCAACCCACCCCCGATGAGCTGCTTGAGGGCCTCAATCCCTCCCAGCGAGCCGCCGTGACGTCCGAGGCGGCGGCCTTGCTGGTGGTTGCTGGTGCCGGGTCGGGCAAGACTCGGGTGCTGACTCGACGCATCGCGTGGTTGCTGGCGGAGCGCCGGACCCACCCGGGCTCCATCCTCGCCATCACGTTCACCAACAAGGCGGCAGCCGAGATGCGTGAGCGGGTCGAGGACCTCGTCGGCGGACGCGCCAAGCTGATGTGGGTGTCCACCTTTCACTCGGCCTGCGTAAGGATTCTGCGTAAGGAGGCCACCCGGCTCGGCTACGGTTCCAACTTCTCGATCTACGACGAGGCGGACTCCCGCCGGCTGATGACGCTCGTCTGTCGAGACCTCGACCTCGACGCCAAGCGCTACAACCCGCGCGCGGTGCTCAACTGGGTGAGCAACTGCAAGAACGAGCTGCTCGACCCCGAGCGAGCCTCCGCTTCGACGCGGAACTCGCTGGAGCAGGTCTTTGCCGAGTGCTACACCTCCTATCAGGCCCGGCTGCGCGACGCGAACGCGTTGGACTTCGACGACCTCATCATGACGACCGTGCGGCTCTTCCAGGCCTTCCCCGAGGTGCGGGAGACCTACCGGCGCCGCTTCCGTCATGTCCTCGTCGACGAGTATCAGGACACCAACTCCGCGCAGTACGCACTGGTGCGCGAGCTGTGCGGGGCCGGTGCCAGTCGACTCACGGCTGATGGCGACCTCGTCGGCGGCGCACCGAACGGCACCGAACCCCCGGCCGCCGACCCCGCCGAGCTCCTTGTCGTGGGTGACGCCGACCAGTCGATCTACGCGTTCCGCGGCGCGAACATCCGCAACATCTTGCAGTTCGAGCAGGACTTCCCTCAAGCCACCACGATCATGCTCGAGCAGAACTACCGATCGACGCAGACGATCCTGCACGCCGCCAACGCAGTCATCTCCCGAAATCTCGGCCGCAAGGCGAAGAACCTGTGGTCCGACGCGGGCGACGGCGAGCCGCTCACCGGCTACGTCGCCGACAACGAGCACGACGAGGCACAGTTCGTCGCCGAGGAGATCGACAGACTCACCGACGAGGGGCTGGCGAAGCCGGCTGACGTCGCGGTTTTCTATCGCACCAACGCCCAGAGCCGAGTGTTTGAGGAAGTCTTCATCCGAGTCGGAATGCCCTACAAGGTGGTCGGTGGCGTGCGCTTCTACGAGCGGCGGGAGGTGCGCGACACGGTGGCGTACCTTCGGCTGCTCGTCAACCCCGACGACACCGTGTCTCTGCGCCGCATCCTCAACGTGCCCAAGCGTGGCATCGGCGACCGGGCCGAGGCCTGCGTTGACGTGCTTGCGTCTCGTACCGGCGCGTCCTTTTGGGAGGCGCTGCGCAAAGCCGCCGACGCACCGGGCATCGCCTCCCGGTCGCTGAAGTGCATCGAGTCGTTCGTCGCGATGGTTGACAGCCTGCAGGAACTTGTGGCTGAGGGCGCCCGTCCCGACGACATCGTCGACGCGGTGCTGACGAAGTCTGGCTACCTCGCAGAGCTCGAAGCCTCGACCGACCCTCAGGACCAGACCCGCGTCGAGAACCTGGGCGAGCTGATGGCGGTGGCTCGAGAGTTCGCCGACGAGCGTGACGACGCGACGCTTGGCGAGTTCTTGGAACGCGTGGCGCTGGTGGCGGACTCCGACCAGATCCCCGACGCGGACGAGTCGGGCGGAGTGGTGACGCTGATGACGCTGCACACCGCCAAGGGACTGGAGTTCCCTGTCGTCTTCTTGACCGGACTCGAGGACGGCGTGTTTCCCCACGCCCGCTCGCTCGGCGACCAGCCCGAGCTCGAGGAGGAGCGCCGGTTGGCGTACGTCGGGCTGACCCGGGCCCGCTCTCGGCTGTATGTCTCCCGGGCGTTGGTGCGATCGGCGTGGGGAGCACCGCAGCACAATCCAGCGTCGAGGTTCCTCGACGAGGTGCCAGCGGCACTGGTCGACTGGCGACGCACCGAGGATGCCGCCACCAGCTGGGGTGGCTCCTCGGCATCAACCCGCTACGTCGCTAACGGTGGCTACCTGCCCGCGACCGCCGTACGCCGCCGGTCCACTTCAGCACCGGTCAAGCCAACAGCAGGAACCCGACCCGTGCCCGCCCTCAAGCCCGGAGACCGCGTGGTGCACGACAGCTTCGGCATGGGCACCGTGGTCGCCACCGAAGGACAAGCCGACAAGGCGGTCGCCTCGGTCGACTTCGGCTCGACCGGTGTCAAGCGGCTGCTGCTTCGCTACTCGCCGGTCCAGAAGCTCTAGACCGACGGCAGCGCCGCCTCCAGATCGGCGATGAGATCCCGCGGTCCGCTGAGTACCCACGCTCGCGACCAGATCGAGGAGGCTGGCTCACCAGAAGACGGCCACGGCTGCGTTGGCCAGGGTCAGTGCCAGCAGAGCTGCGAAGAGCCCACCGGGAACTGACTCATTACGCCGGTTGACCCAGCAGAGCACGGCGATGACGAGCGCCACGGCGAGCTTGACCGCGGTCTTTGTCTGGTTGATCTCGTCACCGATGCCCTCGATCACCCCGACGAGCAGCACACCGCTGACCACCTGGATGAGGGCACCCTGCAACATCGCGGAGTTGACGACCTTGACCTCGTCGCGCACCTGCACGAACGCCCCACCGAACAGGGCGCCGAACCCGACGAGGTGCAGCAGCAGCAGCGCGTCTCGGGCGATGCCCATCTACGGCCCCTCGAGCAGACTGCGGTACTCCGGATGCCCCTCGATGTAGTGCCGAACGAACGAACAGGCTGGCCGCACCGCGAGTCCACGGCTGCGGATGTCGTCGAGCGCACCCTTGACCAGCTCGCCGCCCAATCCCTGGCCGCCGTATCCAGGGTCGATCTCGGTGTGGGGCAAGGTGATGGTGCTCCCGGTGGCGTAGTAGTCGAGCAGCCCCACCCGGTCCCCGCCGACGTAGATCTCGAACCGCGACTCCGCGGGCACATCCCTGACCTCTGGCTTGACCTCTGGCATGCCTCCATTGTGTCGGGTCACTGCCGGAGCTGGTCCGCACCCTCGCTGGGTGTGTTCAAAGGAGCGGGGCCTCCAGGCGGTCGCCTGCGTTCGGCCTCCGACTCACCTCAGAGCGCCACCTCGACCTCGCGGCTGGTGAGCCATTCGCGGCGAGCGCTCACCGCTGTGTCGGGAAAGTCGGTGAAGACCCCGTCGACGCCGAGAGAGAAGAGGCGCAGGTACTCCGCCGCAGCGTCGCCGAAGGCGCTCGGGTCGCATCCCATCCAGTCTTCGACTGGCAGGAACCGGTTCTCGTTGCGCATCGTCCAGGCGTGCACGACGAGCCCCGCGGCGTGAGCGTTCTCGACCAGGTCGGTGGGCTGCAGAAGGGAACCGGTTGGGGTGCGTGGCAGCAGCAGCGCCTTGTGCACCCCGATGCCGTGGGCATAGCCAACGATCTCGCGCAGCCCCGTTGCAGTGACCGGACCGCAGACTCTGCGGGCAGCGCTTCGAGAGGCTGCCGGCAGGCGGGCGGCATCGACGAGCTGGATCCGCTTGACCTGGGTGCGGCTGCTCAGCCGGCGAAGGATGTCTGGCTCGAAGGACTGGATGAACACCTCAGCGTTGGGGCGGTCGAGGTGGTGGCGCCTAAGGTCGGACAGCAACGGCTCCTCGAGCGACAACCCCACCGATTCGAAGTACGTCGGGTGCTTGGTCTCCGGGTACACCCCGATGACGACCCCACGTCTGCGGCTCTCGAGCTCCACCAAGGACAGCACCTCGTCGAACGTCGGTATGTGGTGCTTCCCGTCGTAACGGCGGTTGATCGGGCGCAGCGCCGGCAGCCGTTCCCTCGCCCGGAGGTTCTGCAGCTCGGCGAGGGTGAAGTCCTCGGTGAACCATCCGGTCACCCGGCGGCCGTCGACACTCTTTGTCGTCATGCGGCTGGCGAAGTGACGGTGGCTGGCCACATCGGTCGTACCCGACAGCTCGTTCTCGTGCCGGCAGACCAGCACCCCGTCCTTGGTGGGGACCAGGTCGGGCTCGATGTAGTCGGCGCCCATCGCGATGGCCAGCTGATATGAGCCGAGCGTGTGCTCCGGCCGGTAGCCGCACGCGCCTCGGTGACCGATGACCAGGGGCGTCTTGTCGGCGTCCGCATGAGCAGCCATGCCGCCAGCGTGGCGCCCCCCCATTGATAGCGCTCGACGGCCAACGAAACATCCCGTGACGTGAGCCCAAACACTATGGGCGTAATTCGTTGGCGGGAAGGGGCTGCGCTCTCTACCGTTGAACGCGCCATGCGCTCCCTCCCCTTGTCCGATCCGGGCATCCCTGACGTCCGCTCTCCGGGCCGCTACCTGTGGTGGGTGACGCGGGGGCAGTGGCCTACCGTCATTGGCGGAGTCGCGTTCGGCATCGTGTGGATGGTCGC
>JAABUR0100007839.1_pt1 | contig 12503 bp, 15 predicted proteins | sample 5560091 | NCBI WGS metagenome assembly JAABUR01 (sample SAMN10711879, study PRJNA513375) | rock metagenome | isolation source: Antarctica rocks | place: Antarctica: Victoria Land, University Valley sud
TCGCGTGTCGTGGTCGACCACGACCATCAGAAACTTGAACCCGCGCTTGTAGCTGATCTCGTCGATCCCGATCGTCGGAGCCCGGCCAACCGGTCGTGCTGGGCGTCGACATCGGCCCAGACCCGGGTAATGATCGACCCGACGGTGCGCCAGGCGATCCGCATCAGCTGCGTCACCGTGGACTTCGAGGACTGGGTCGCCAACCAGGCGACGGTCTCATCGAAGGCGTAGGTGTGGCCGGCGTCGTGACGTGCCCAGGGGACCGCTGCGACCACCACCCCGTGCTCGCGGCACGTCACCCGCGGCGCGTCCGCCTCCAGCACCGACCGGACCGTACCCAGGTCCAGGGCCCGCCAGCTCCGCCGGCCAGCGCCGAGGTCGTAGCCCGCGCACCGGCGTCCACACACCCCACACCGGCTCCGCTGCCGGCTTGTCGCTCGCACGTGGGCCACGACTACGTCCGCGTCCTCATCGAACTCGATCCGCTCGATCACGGTCTTCTCCACGCCCAACAAGGCACCCCATAGGCTGACATCGCGCACGCCGCTCTCCGCTTCACTGGTTCTGGACCTTTAGACAGCTCAGAACCTATGCGGGAGCGGCGTGTCGCCCGTCAAGTGGATCAGAACCCACCCACGGAAGCGTCAGGAGAGCCGAAATACCGAGGAGTTTGCGAGGCGCCACTCGTCACCAGCACAACTGAGCCGACGGCTCCGACCGACTCATGATCACGGGCGGCGACACCCAGGTGGCCGTCATGATGGATGTGGACGGCGTGGTCAGTCCCGTGCACGGGGCAACTGTCTTCGGCGACGACGTCGTCGCCGGTCACCAGATCGTCACCTGCCAGGTTGGCGCCTCAGCACGCTTCATGCCCTCTGTCGAGCCGGGTGTGATCACACTCCGTCTCACGGCCACGTCACACATATCGCGCCCGCGTCTGTCGACAAGCGAGCTGAAGCGCCAGGGCGGCTGATTTGCATGTGCTCGACCGGCCCTCGAGGAGCAGGGCGATGCTTCGGAGACTCTCAGCAACGACGATTCGGTAGTACTGCGGCGACCGCCCGCCGCCGAGGCGCGGCAGGCGCTCAATAAGCTCGGCATCTGCAAGCCGCACCATGACTGACCGTACGAGGCTGTCAGCGAGCCCCGTCTTCGATGCGATCTCACGAGTGGTCACGAAACCATCGCGGCTGGACGCTATATCAAGCAGCGACTCCGAGACGTCGACGAAGTAGCGGTTATTGAAGATCGCGCCGGACCGCGACCGCCGCGCCTCCTTGCTCGCATCGTCCATGTGGATATTGTGACGTGTGTAGCGATTACCGTCACGGGAGACACTATGAAACGGCTCGAGGTGGCAAGGCACGGTGGCGCAACCCATGGTTCGGCGTCTAGCCGACAAGGCCATGAGCCCATCGTCGTAGCAGGACGTCACCTCAACCCCACAGCCGTCTTCGACACCTACTGGCGCTTCGCGGCCGAACGACAGTCCATGTACGACAAGCGTGTGTCAGGACAGCCCGGGCCATGGACCAGCGATCCGATCTTGGATCAGCACCGGTTCACAAACTGCTTCCGGGCCGCGGACCGGGTGAGCCAGTACCTCATTCGAGAGGTCGCCTATGCCGGGAGTCAGGCTCCTCAGGACCTCGTCTTCCGAATCCTGCTGTTCAAGATGTTCAACAAGGTCGAAACGTGGCAATTGATCAGTGAGACTGTGGGCGAGGTCAGCTGGGATAACTTCGCCGTGGACACCATCGACCGGGTCCTGACTGCGGCCATGAACCGGGGCAAGCGGATCTACTCAGCCGCCTACGTGGTTCCTCCGCCGAGGCTTGGTGCTGTCCGGAAGCACACGAACCACCTGAGGTTGCTGCAGACCATGATGGAGCAGGGCCTACCCGAGCGACTGCAGTCTTGCCAGTCGATGTCAGAGGCCTTCGAGACGCTACGGGAGTTCCCTTCGATGGGGGACTTCCTGTCGTTCCAGTTCTTGATTGACATCAACTATTCGACGGCCTTGTCGTTTGACGAGATGGACTTCGTCGTGGCTGGCCCAGGGGCGCGCGACGGAATCCGCAAATGCTTCAGGAAGGGCAGCCGAGGCATCGAACAGCACTTGATCGAGTATATGTGTGATAACCAGGACAAGGAGTTCGAGCGCCTGGACTTGAACTTCGGCGGGCTCTTCGGACGACGACTCCAGCTCATCGACTGTCAGAACCTCTTCTGCGAGGTCGACAAGTACTCGCGCGTCGCTCACCCCGAGATAAAGGGCGTGTCAGGGAGGAGCCGCATCAAGCAGAGGTACCAGCGGACAACGGAGCCGGTCCCGGCCTGGTTCCCCCCGAAGTGGGGCATCAGCGCCAGTGTGGGATTGGCTAGTTGATCTCGATTGAAAGGCCGTCAAGAAACTGACCCAGCCTCCCCATCGTGATGTCTAGGTGGGAGCGGCCGGCGATGATGGTCAGTTGCCCGACCTCGAGTTCGCTCTGTTTCGCGACGTAACTCAGGAGGCGCGCTACGCCGAGGTAGTTCCCGTACCCCTTGGACGCCAAGTATTCGTACCGGTAGTGGGCGAGCAGGTGGAGGTGGGTCCGGTCTCGCTGGAAACTCATCGCGGACATACATGGGAAGCCGCGGTACTTGTTGTCGCTGGCCGGGTGATAAACCCCGAGTGGTTCCGCGCCGTCTTCGGCAGCGAGGTATGAGGCCTCGTACGCTGCGCCCATTGGCCCCTTCTGCGCCGATTGTGTCTTGAGACGGAGGATGATCTTGCCCAGTTGGTCGACGGGTGACCCTCCGTTCGGGAACTCGACGAGGCGACCAAAGTAGGTGCCATTCGCGTTGTCCCGATCCAGACGCCTGAGACGCGGATACATCGAACGATAGCGCTCCACAAGGTGGGCCGGATCCGCGCTCGACCCCGCGAGAGCCATAGGGAAGATCGTGTTCGCCACCGTCTCCACTGTCTGGAACTTGTGGTTCACCATCAACTGGTCGACGTTCGCTCTGATCGACGCATCCTCGAGTGTCGGGTCGTCGACCACTGTGACGGTGTGGAACGCCTTCCGCTCAGGGGAACGACCGACATGTTCGGCGGTTAGCCGCCACGCGCTCGAGACGTCCGGCCCCTGAACCCACACCGGACTGCCACTCATGCTGGACCCCGCGGATCCAGGCCCCGAGGAGCCTCGGCGAGCTGAAGTGTCACGGCCCAACTCTCGCAGTCAAGGACCGCTGAGGCCGGAAACGCCGACAGTTGGCTCGGCCCGACCTCAAACATCGCGCGACCTGGACCTACCCCAACACCGGTGGCCGGCTCGACCGGCCGCAGCCAGTCAGGGATCGCTGTCCCTGAGGGAAGGACGGAGCGGAAGGCGACTCGATCTCCGGACTGGAGTTGAATCTGCAGGCCGTTGAACGACGGCTCGAGCAACCACACGTCGGTCGATCGCGACGCGGGTGGGGAAAAACCGGCATCGAGCTGCGCCTTGAGGCGCGCTGGGCCGGTCCTTGCCCACGAGGCCGAGTTCGATCCATGCGCAAGCTTGATGTTTGGCAGATGACGCACCGTCGTGCGGTACGAGGTCCCCAGAAGCAAGGACAGTCTGTACACATCGAGGTCGCTACGGGGGCGCGAGAGCCCAAGGACTGACAGGGCGCTGCCGACGACCCGGCGCGGCATCAGGAACCACGCTGCGAATGCCTCCGCAAGCTTCTCCTGATCTGGCCACGCGCGGCGGCGAGCGGCACCGGGCATGGCATAGAGCTCCTCACGCAGGACGGTGTCTATCGTCGAGCCGTCGTCAACAGTGGTCGTGTGACTGAGAACGTGATGTCCCAGCTCGTGCGCGGCCGTATATCGGCGGGCCGCGTGCGGCAGTGCACTGTTGATGAGGATTCCAGGACGGCTGTCGACCTCGTTGACGTAGGCCCCAAAGATCCGCGGGATTGGTTGCCACATCAACTGCGCGCCGGAGGCGCGGATGGCGTCCACGACGTTTACCTGGACTTCAGAAAGATTGACCGCCAGGGCGGCGTGGGCCTTAGCGGCCGCCATGTTCGCAACCTGATGGGCGGCCAACCAGGTCAGCATCCGTCCCCCCCGATGTGGTTCCGACAACCTGCCGTCTCCCTGCAGCAACGAGAGATGGCGTCCCTCCAAGGAGTATGAACGCGGACCGGGCTGCAGGCTCACGAGCCACTCCGATCGGCTGACGTCTTACCGGCGCTGAAACGCAGGAACTGAGCGAACTTGAGGACCTCTTGGCGGTCGGCATCGGTCAGGTCGGTCACGGCGCGCGCCAGGGCCTGAGCAGATTCGCTGCTCGTTTCCACTTCGCCGAGGATGTAACTCACTGGGTAGCGGTAGAGCTTCGAGAATTTCCGTAGTTCGAGGCTGTCGACCTTCCGCTGGCCGCGCTCAATGTCAGATACAGCGGAACGGGCGATCCCGGTCGCCGCCGCCACATCAGCTTGGGACAAGTTCAGGTACTCGCGAATTTCGCGCAGCCGGGCGCCAAGGTCGCGCCACTCGTCAGCCTCGCTGCTCACGCGGAAGCCACTCCCTCGGACCGCTTGCGGTGAACTAGGTCGAGGACAGCTTCAGCGAAAGCGGTTACGGACCTCAAGTTCTCGGCCGTCTCAGACGTGGCGGGAAGCGAGACTCCAAGTCGCTCCTCCACCCGGGCTAGGACCTCAGCCGCAAGAAGGGAGTCGATCGGGAGCCCCTCGCCTCGCTCCTCAAGCTCGCGGCGCAACTCCGTGGCGTCGCGCCCAGACTGCTCGGCAAGCAACTCCACGATGATGTCCTCAACCTCGCGTGCATCCACTACTCACTCCTGTCGGGTTTACAGACCGCTGTGTCGGATGATAGAACATGTCGTGGAAGTAGACAAGCCTGTTCGATCAAGCGACATGGAGGCTCCGGTGGAGTTCAAGCGCTACCAGAACGTCACACGGGGAACGGACCAACGTCCGGACAACGAGCTAAGTGACATCGCCGTCCACCTGCTGGGGCTGGCCGGCGAGGCAGGGTCCGTGGCGAGTGAGTACAAGAAGTACCTGCGCGACGGACCTGCCCACTCGTGGTGGAAGGCGCGGATGCGAGAGGAACTGGGGGATGTGCTCTGGTACGTATCGGCGATCGCGTCGCACTTGGACCTTGACCTCGATGAGGTCGCGCGCGCGAATCTCGAAAAGACTCAGGGCCGGTGGCTGAGCCAGGCGGCTGACGCTCTCGATTCGCACTACCCGGAGCCGGAGCGACTGCCAAGGTCTGGCCGGTACGACTTTCGTCCTACCGTCAGCGATACCGGACGACCTGCCGTGACCTTGTGGTTCCAAGGCAGGCAGATCGGCGACGAGCTCACAGACGCCTCATCCATCGACGACGACTATCGGTTCCACGACGTCTTCCACCTCGCGTATGCGGTCCTGCTTGGGTGGTCACCGGTGACCCGCGCGCTGCTGAAACGCAAGCGGAAAAGCAACCCGGCCACCGACGAGAACGAGGACGGCGGCCGCGCGGTGGTCGTCGAGGAAGGCGTAGCGGCGTTGGTCTTCGCCTACGCCACACAGCACGCGATGCTCGAGGGCGTTACCAGGCTTGACCAACGCCTGCTCAAGACGATCGAACTGCTTGTAGGTGCTACCGAGGCGGGGGTGCGGACCCAAGCCCAATGGGAGAAGGCGATTCTGGCCGGGTTTGAGGCATTCCGTGCCCTGAGCCGTGCGGGCTCCGGAGCGGTCGAGTTCGATGCGGACTCGGGAAGGTTCGAGGTCGTAGTGCCTAGCTGAGGTGAACCTGGCGTCGGGGAATCCAGCGTGGCGCTCGTGCCGCCGATAGCGGCGCGCTGGACGATAGTGACAACAACGGCATCTGAGGAGTGATCACATTGGGGCGAAGGACACTCACCGCGTCTGAGTTCACGTTTCACCAGAAGTACGTGAAGGACGGCGCCAGCTTTTCGCCCGCAGACCTAGAGGGTGAGGACCTGCTCGACCTGTTCGAAGGTTGGACTGCGCAACTGTCGGTGGCTGACACGAAGGACGACACCAGGCAGAGTTGGATCGAGGTGACAAAGGTGGAGAAGTACGCGGCGAGGGTCGTGGTGGTCTCCATGAGCGTCGGCTCGTACGGCGAAGCGGGTCCCGTCATCGATGCCGACAGCGGGAGCAAAGTCTTTGACCTCACTGAAATGCAGGCCCCCACCGGACAGGTTCGCGGGGTTCTGATGGTCCCTGAAGTCGGGGAGTCGGCGTACTACCTGGCGGAACAGTCGAGCCGTGGCTCGGCCGGTGGCAGGCTTCTAGGCCTGTTCAAGAAGCACTTCAGCCAGCACAGCAGCACGATCACCCTGGTCGCGGAGACCATCACCGAGAGCGAGGCGTGGACCCAGGACGCCGCCTTGAGGGAAGTCGAACTTCGACTGAAGGGCGTCAGCGCGGATATTGCCGACGGCCCTGACGTGGAGGTCGGGACCTTGTCCCACATCGCACGGCCAAGGCGGGGGAAGTTCTTCCCCCGCGGGCTCCTGTCAAAGTTGGGCACAGACCGCGAGGTCGTACGCAAGGTGGTCGGGCTCCCAGAAGCACCCGACGACGGTGAAGTCTTCGTGACGTTGGAACTCAACGGTCGTCAGAAGAAGTTCATGCTGGGTGGCGGCGGCGCGCCTGCCCTCCGACAGGTGCTCAACGAGGGCGGCGATCCGGCACTGTCCAACGACGAACTCGTTGCAGTCTGTGTCGAGCGTGTGTCGGACCTCGCTGCTAGAACGGGTAGCAGTTGGAATTCCGGTTGGAGTACGCCGTAGGGGGTTCGCTATGGGCAAGGCATCGCTTTGGGCCATCCCGAAGGATCACTTCGGAACCATGGTGGACGCCAGCACCGGCCGCCATAGCTTGCCCGACTATGCGGCTCAGGTACTTCTCCCCGTGTGCGGGGGAGGCGCAGCCGGCTGGGCCGGAGCTGTCCTGAACGACTCGTCAGGGGCAGTCGCTGGCGTATCGATCGTGGCCGGCTTGCTGTTCTCGATGGCCGTCTTCCTCTTCCAGCTCAGGCTGGGCCTTCCCGATGACAAGCGCCTCGAACAGCGGGACATCGACCTCGTGGACCAGTGCATGAAGAACGTTCTCTGGGCCATCCTGTGGGGAATGACGCTCGCGCTCTACCTCGTGGTGTGCGGAGCCGGAGGATGGCTTTCATCGGGCATCTCAGGCCGCGTGCTGACCGGGATCGCGATCGCGGCTGGCGCGCACTTCCTTCTCGTGATCGCCATGTGTCTCAAGCGTTTGCGGCGGGCATACGAACGCTTGGCGAAGCAGCGACCCTGACGTCGGTCAAGCGCACTCCCGCGGCCACCACGCCCGCCGTTTGGTTTCCGGGCCCAGCCGGGCAACAAGCCGCGGATGATCTTCTCATTTTTCGTGTCCGGGGACCTTCTCAGAATCGTCGTCATGCGCGTGGCAGCGCTATGAGCTGCGGTTTTCGGGTGGTGGCCAGGGACGGGGTCGAACCGCCGCCGACCAGTCTTCAGCCGGATATTCCACACCGGATCCGCATGGATTCGCGCGACGAGTTGCAGCAGCAACTTGCAGCAACAACCCATCGCTGGCCACGGTCAGGCGAAGCTTGGCGTCTTCCGTCCCGCATGGACACGGCTCTTCGATGTCCGCTCCGACGCTTTGTAAGCATGAGGTTAGCGGCTCGAGTCCACAAACGGCTCCACCGCAGGACAGGGCGCCTTTTCCGCTCCGGAGGAGGGGCTCTTTCCGCTCTCTCGAGCAGCTCCTTGCAGAAGTAGGACTCATTCCCGGTCGCTCCCTAGTGCCGAGCCATGGAGCGTTGCGCGGCCACGGCAACATCCGCTCTCCTCCCGGGTCCCACCTCAACGAGTCCACCCAGTCAGTCATGGCTGCCTCTTCTGTGCGGGACCCCCTGCAGTCAAAAGGGAGACCGATGCTCAGGGGCACCAGGAGTGTTTCCGGAATGGACCAGCGCCTGAGTCCAGCATCCCGGGGATGCTTGGAGTCGTGTCCAAGAGAAGGTCGACGAGGGTCAGCCCTGCTTGCGCGCGACCTGGATCCGTTCCCCGCTTACGGCACCCTTTGTGAAGTCGCCGCGGGGGAAGCCTTCGACCCATTGCCAGTGGCGCTCTTCGACGCTTGAGAACCAAGTGTGGCGCCAGTGGCCGCGGACCCAGTGCCCTCGTGGCGTTCCTTGCCTTTGAGCGCGTAGCGCGTCGAGTTCAAGAGCCCCACTGTCGGCCTTCTGCAGGTACAGCCGTCGCACGCGATGATCCATCAGCCCGGCCTTCCGAGCCACGTGCCGGGCGGCCTTGGATGCCCGCTCATCAGATTGGCCAACGACCCCGGAGGTCCGGGTCAGTGCGGTCAGGGCGATCAGGATCTTACTTACGGGGGTGGCGGGATGATTCTCCCCGAGGAGTTCGACCACTGGGGAGGGGCGAAGATCAGGGCAGCGGATCCGGCCGGTCCCACCGGTCAGGTTGAACACCCCCGCGCCGCGGCACCACGATCGGATCACCCATCGGTTGGTGAACGGACGCTCCCAGGTGATGGCGGAGATCTCCTCGTGGAACTCCTTCCGCTGCCCGTCTTCGTCCATGGCGCCGCTCCAGTCGGTCGGCAACGGTTTGGAGAACAGCACCATCCCGGCCCGTGGATGCGGCAGGTGATGCTCCTCCACGGGTTCAACCTCGGGCAGCTCGGCCGTCGCCGCCGCGAGCAGGTCCACCATGCCCGGGTCGCACCAGATCGGGCTCTGCGTGCGCATCTCTTGGGCCAGGGCGGCGTTCGACCTGCCTGCGAGCTGGCGCAGGTCGTCGTCCTCGTCCGGATGGTCAATGAAGCACCACACATGATTCTGGGCCAAGCGGTTCGCGTCGCCGGTCTCGAGCCACTCGGCGAACCGTGCCGTGACCCGCAGGGCGTCATCGACAGTCCAACGCGCCATGACAGCTCCCCTCCATCCCTTCGCCCCCAGCACGACCCTGCGGACGGGTGACACCGACGATAACCGGAACCCCTGACCCTCACCTGGCGCCGCGGCCAGCCGTGTTCAGTCGGCGGCACCGCCCGACGTGGGTGGAAGTCTCTTGACGTCGAGATGTCGTGCAACATCTCGTGCAACATCTCCCGGGGAATTGGGGATATTCGGGGTCACTGGCGGTCACTCGCCCGCCCGCGCGGCCCACGCCGGGAACGACAAAACCGCAGGTCAGCAGTGCTGTGACCTTGCGGTTTCGGGTGGTGGCCAGGGGCGGGGTCGAACCGCCGACCTTCCGATTTTCAGGCGGAGGATCGAGTGGGCCGGATCCGTACGGACCAGAGATCCAGATTCGCCGGCGGCATGCCAGCCTCCCGGGGCCCTCCGTGGTCTCATTTCTAGTCTCATTCGTGTGCGTTCAGGGCGGTTCCTGCACGGCCTTGTGGATCGTCGTTGAGCGTGTCTGAGTGCTCGCAACCCGCGATGAATCCCGCGGGGCAGACCTGGAAAGCGTGTAGAGGGGCAACCCTCTCGTGGGTTCAAATCCCACCGCCACCGCCCGTCCGGGTCCGCGGCTTGCAAGCCGCGGACCCTGCTGAACGTGGATGCTCAGCGGCCCCGTGTCGTGCCAGCGTGACGCTCGCTGGGCACCCGTGGCCCCCGCCTTCCAAGGCCGTGACTGCGCGTGCCCGGGGCAACCCTGCTTGGGATCCAGTCCGAGCCGACGGTTCCGGTACGGCGGCTGCTGGACGACCGCGAGGACGCGCCGGCCGCGACCGCTACTCCGGCTTCCTCGTTCAGATCCGGGCGTGATGGTTCCCGCCTGCTGCCCCTTCCACGACTACCGACCTTGTGCTACAGGCGGTATCGGGCCCGCCCGTCTGCGTCATCTTGAGATGCGGGCTTCGATGCCGTCGAGCAGGAAGTGGAGGCCGGTGCAGAAGGTTTCGTCGGCGTCCAGGTGGGCGCCGTTCTGAGGATGGGTGACGAGGCGCCCAACCGGCCCCCCCGAGCCTGGCCCAGCTCGACGGGCTGGTCGAGAACTTCCGCCACGCCGGTCTCGAGGTCGCCTGTGAGATCGACGGTCGGCCCCTGCCGCTGCCACCCGGGCTGGACCTTACGACATACCGGCTGGTCCAGGAAGGGCTGACCAACACCCTCAGGCACGCGCACGCCACCCGCGCCGTGGTCCACCTCTGATCGGGCTGCACCACAAGAACGACGCCGTGGCCGCCTGGAAGCAGGTTCGCGACCCAGGCCGGTAGCCGCCCCCCTCGCGGCCGATGAGGACGTTCCTCGGGCGGGAGATGAGGTTTGGATCGTCTGGTGGTTCGCGGATCCTGGCCCATATTGGAATCCTGTGGACCATCGGGATCATCCTGGTCGTCATCGGCCTGATCCTGTACGTCCTGGGAATGGCCGGCCGGGCGGTCGGTGGGCGCAAGCACTACTACTGAGCACCGGGCCGCCCTGCCACCCTGAAGCGGCAGAACGCATGATCCGGACCCCCCGGGAGCGTCCTGCCCCCGGGGGTGCAGGAACACCGGCGCACCTGGTGCCGGGGAGCGAAGGAGGACATCGTGGGAATTGTTGACAAGGCCAAGAACGCCGGCCAGGACGCCAAGGGCAAGGCCAAGGAAGCCGCCGGAAAGAGCACGGACAACGACCGGCTCGAAACCGAAGGCAAGGCGGACCAGACCGGAGCCGATGTGAAGAACGCCGGCGAGAAGGTCAAGGACGCCTTCAAGCACTGACCCGCTCAACAACGCCGGGGTCACCCCCAACGGGGGTGACCCCGGCATTCTCGGCTCGGCTCGACCAGCGTGACGCCCGTAGCCCCGGGGTCACAGACTTCAGCCCTGATGCTGCGCCAGCCGAGACCTGCAGCACGGCACAACCTCTTGCTGGTCGAACAACGCCAGTCCTGCAGGTCAGTCGGAGTTCAACCGGTCACGGGTCAGCGCGGCAGCTCTTGGAGAACCGAGCGGGACGGGCTGACGATCAAGGCGGACTAACCCACGGGATGCGGCAATTGCGGGCGTCCGAGCGGGCCGACAGGCCGTGGGGTCGTCGCCGTCGGTGTACACGACACCGCTCGTCGGGCCCCGGTGACTCATGTCAAGATGCGCGCGTAGGTGGGGTCGTTGACTCATGTGCGGATGCGCGCGTGAATCGTTGTTGTGCGGCTTGCCGGGAGATGCCCATCTGGGTGCCGATCGCCGACCACGATGCTCCGGTTTGACGGGCCCTGGTGACGGCCGCGGTGAGGCTGCGTTCGGCTCTCTTGGTCTGTTCATGTGCGGCGCTTATCCAGTCCAGGACATCAAGGCGCCCTTGGGCGGTGAGCGGTCGGGGTGGTTGGCCTTTGCCGAGGGTGGAGCGGCGTGTCTGGCATGAGGGGCACAGCGCAATGGGGCCGAACGCGACGGTCGCGGTCAGCGTGCATTGCGGCCGGGTAACCGGTTCGTCGGCGTAGTGACAGGCCACGACCGTGTCAACGGGTCGTTGACGGCTTCGGCTGGTCACGACGCTGCCTGCTGGCTCGACCCGTGAGCAGCGACGGTGGGCTTGTTGTGGGCAGCGGCCTTGCCCGTGATCTCCCGCAGGAGATCGGCGGTGAGCGCCTGGATCTGGCGTTGGATCGCGGCCGGGTTCAACCCGGCGTAGGTCTCGGCGAGGATCGCCTTGTCCGGGTCGGTGACCGCGTCATGCCGCTCGGCGCGCCGTTGCGGGGTGGTCGCGGTGTCGTACTTCTTGGTGACTTTCGAGCCGTCGCGGACCTTGGAGATCAGCTTCTGCTGCGCGCTGAAGTAGTTGGTCATCTGGGACTGCAACACCCAAATCTTGTTCAGCAGCACCAGTTCAGCGGTCGTGTCGTAGCGGTGGTAGCCGACCACGGTCCGCACGATGGCCCAGTTCTTCTGCTCCACGTGAGCGCCGTCGTTGCTGTTGCCCGATCGTGAGCGAGTGAAAGTGACCTTCTCCTTCTCACACCAGGCCAGCAGGTGCCAGTTGATGAACTCGCTGCCGTTGTCCGAGTCGATCCCGATGATTGGGAACGGGAAACACGACCTGATCTCGAGCAGCGCGGCGAACACCCACTTCTGCGCCTTGTTTGGCACGCTGCGGTTCTCGGTCCAGCCGGTCGCGATGTCGGTGACGGTCAGCGTGTAGGCGTGGTCTCCGATCGCGTTGCCGCCCTCATGCCCGACCAGGTCGATCTCGACGAACCCGGGGACCGCGTCATCCCACTGGGCCCAGGTCCGGATCGCGATCGCGTCCTTAGGCAGGCTGCCCGGCTTGGTGTGCGAGCGGCCCTTGAGCATCATCTTCGCCCGGTCCGCCTTCAGCCGGCGGTCCATTGTCGCTGCGGACATCGAGATCAGCGACCGTTCGGTCTCGTCGCCGATCTTCAGCTCCTCGAACCGACGCAACGTGGGGACCAGCTCGCCGATCACCGGCGCCAACCGCTTGCCGGTCGGTGCGC
>JAABUR0100007843.1_pt1 | contig 12501 bp, 14 predicted proteins | sample 5560091 | NCBI WGS metagenome assembly JAABUR01 (sample SAMN10711879, study PRJNA513375) | rock metagenome | isolation source: Antarctica rocks | place: Antarctica: Victoria Land, University Valley sud
TGGAGGAGTTCTCGGCCCACTTGGCGTCGGCCGGGTTAGACCCGTACGTCGATGCGCCGGTGTCGGCCTTGGAGATGGTGTAGGTGTTGTTGGACTTCGAGGTCGCGGTGACCGAGTAGACCGGTGCGCCAGCAGACAGCGATGTGGTGGCGTCGGCCTTGATGAGCTTGAGCGCACCGAGGCCGTCGTTGACCGCGCGCTTGCCGCAGTCCACCGCCGTGGCGCTGGTGGCATCGGCCAGGCAGGACTCGATCTGGGTGACCGCGTTGCGCACGTCGCTCTTGGCGGCGGCGTCCTGAGCCTTCTTCTGCTGACCCAGGAAGGTGGGCAGGGCGATCGCGGCGAGGATGCCGATGATCAGGATGACGACGAGGAGCTCGATGAGCGTGAAGCCCTTCTCGTCGTCGTTGGCGCCACGAAGGCGGTTGAGCATGCGCTGCAGCATTAGTCGTGTCCTCCTCAGGATCACTGGAAAACGGATATGGAGATCAGGAGGCCAGCTCCGCGGACGTCGGGTTCTCCGCGAGGTCATGCTGTGCACCCCGGTGGCGGCTCGGCTGCCTCCCTGACGGAAGGTCCGTGGCTTTGCGTCCCACCCTCACGGATGGTTTGCCCCTGCACCTCGGCGCTGGCTTGCTTACGCTGTCCTCATCGGTGGCGCCCGGCCGCGGCCTTAGGGTCTTCACCCCATTTGCCCGTATTTCTGGACGTTCGTCGTAGGGTGGGCGCCCCACGAGGCGCATGGACCATCTTCACCCCCAGGCGAGCTCAGCGACATCCACCTGATATGAGCCCTCCACGCCGGACGCGCGAGGGTCGCGGCGACCGCGCCCTCGCCGCCGCGACGGGCGGGGATCCACGACGAGAGAAGAGACGTGAGTACGGTTTACTTCGGCTCGGGCAGGGTGAGCTCGACCAGTGCGGGTCCTCGAAGACCGCGTGCAGCTCGAGGCGGCCACCGAGCGCGTTACGTAGCCGTTCAAGGTCGCCAGTCGTGGGTTGGGCTCGCGCTCGACGTGCGACACGCTGCGCTGGGAAACTGCCATCTTCTCGGCGAGCTGCAGTGCCGCCGCGCAGTTTAGCCCTCCACCCGATTTTCGTAATACGCTGCGCGTGGAGGAGGTTCACGACTCGGCGCGAAAGCACGGCGTCGCCGACGAAGATATCCATCGATTCGATCGATCATGCACTCCTCATCGAAGACGCTGGCGAAGATCCCGACCGTTGGCTGGTCATCGGGCCTGATCGCGCCGGCAACCTGCTCGAGGTGGTCGTCCTGACGACCGCCGAGGCCACCCAGATCGCGATCCACGCGATGCCGATGCGCGCCAAGTTCCACCGACTGCTGGAACCGTGAGCAACGAGCGCGTCTACGGTCACGCCCGCTCCGGTCAGCCGATCACCGACACGGAGATCCGGGCGCTCGCGGCCGAAGCCGAAACGGGCTACGAGGTCGACGCGCTGATTGCGCGGCGCCCGAAACGCGGCCGGCCCGCCCTGGGCTCGTCACCAGCGAGTGTGGAGTCCGTCCGGCTCGATCCAGAGCTGCGACAGGCACTGCTGGAGCATGCCCGGTCGGAGGGAACCACGCCGTCGGAGGTCATCCGCGAAGCGCTTCGGCGCTTCCTACCTGCCGCCTGAGCCGGCCGTCCCGCCTCGGCGATGCTCGATCGGATCGGCCAGGACGACAGCCTCGGGTCGGCGACGAGCGCCGATGTCGACAGATTCGGCGCTCAGGCAGATTGTCAGGTGTCGGTCTTGGCGGGGTGACCGAGGTGGACCTCGTCGATCCAGACGGTGTGCTTGTCCTCGTCGATGAGAAGCCAGACACGTCCGCCGGCGTGATCTCGTGTTGCCAGCGCTCCATCGTGGCCCTGCAGCACTCTGGTGGCCAGATCGCCGCGCAGTGGATGGTGGCGCGCGGTGCGCGGGCGGGGATCCTCGCGACACGCCGTGAAGCACTCGGCGACCGCCTGCGAAGTCTGTTGACAGGCCAAGGCCCAGTTTGCAGCTGCTGCCTTGGTGGAGAGGCCGGCTGTTACGACCCCGACCTCGTCGTCGCCGCCATGCTCCAAGATCGCCCCGCACCCACAGCCCGTCCCGAACGCCACGGGCTGACTGCGCTCGCCGCGGGCACCACATCTGCCATACCGCCGTCTGGCGCCCGGTGAGATATTCGGCAGACTCCCAACTGTGGCCGAATTCCCATCGATGAAGGCGAGCGAGCTCCTGAAGGTCCTCATCGCGGATGTCGGCTACAGAGTTGCGAGACAAAAGCGGGCTCGCATCGGAGGCTCTTTGTGCGATGGCCGTCCGCCAATCACTTGGGCGTATCACGACCGGAAGTCGCTGTCTCCGGGCGAGGTGCGGCGGGTGCTCGTCAAGCAAGTCGGCCCTGCCGAAGACGAAGCGCTGTCGCTACTCTGACGAGGAGGGTCAAGTCGCAGAAGCTGGCCGAGGAGGCCGTCCGCTTCCATCTCGCGTGCGAGGCCGGCGAGCGCGATGAGCAGGCCGCCGCCATGCCGCCGTTGGAGCACTTCGCTCCGACCGCCGCCTGAGGAACTCGAGCCTCCGGCTCGCGCCAGCGCCGGAGAACCCCTCGCACCGCGCCTACGGGCCGGCGCAGCGACGCGGTACCCAGCCGAAGAGCCGCGGCCGGTCGCGGCGGCCGGTGCGGATCGCGACGTAGCGCCACGTCAGCGTCCCGTCGGAGCCCGGGTCGCAGCCCGTGAAGCGGTCGACCGTCGCGACGGGCGTCCCCACGCGGACCATGCCGCGCGCGATCCCACCGACGCGGACGGCGGTCGTGTTCGTCATGACGTAGACGACGTTGCCGAACGCCGGCTTGGCGTCGTACTCCGTCACCGAGTTCAGCGCTCCGCTGGACAGCCGCGCGTGCGCGGTCGCGCCGACGGCCGGATCGGTGAACGAGCGCAGCCTCCCCCGCTCGGATCCGGCCGGTCCGCAGCCCGTTCCGCCGCCCCGCTGGGTGCGAAAGTCGCGGAGCGCTCGGGCTCCGGAGGCCGAGCGCGGGTTGAGCGCCCGCGCGTCGACGAACGCCTGCGTCCCGCCCGCGGGCGCCCGCGGCGCGATGACCTGGACGAGCGGGAATCGCCGGTCCTGGGCCGGATCGGCGGCGCAGCCGTGGCCGCGGATCCGCGCCGAGCTCACCCGGTAGGCGACGCCCGCGAGGTCGCGCAGGGTCAGCACCCTGGCTCCCGCTGACTCCAGGCGGCCCATCGGCTGGCCGAGGGAGTCGACGAGCGGCCAGGACCGCACGCCGCCCGCGGCCGGGTTGGCCGCCAGCGAGAAGATCCGCTCGGAGAGCGTGACCTCACCGCCGAAGCGGGCGCGCCACGCGGCCCGCCCGAGGTCCGGCGTGCCGTGCACGGCGATCCGGCAGCTCGCGACGCCCGACGCGGCGGCCGGTGGGTCGCAGCGCAGCGGGGCGCGGGCCTGAGCCGCGAGGGCTCCGCCGCCGCCGAACGCGACGAGCGCGATTCCCGCGGCTAGGCCCGCTCGCGCCACTCCACCTGCGCGTCGTGGCCCGGGACGCGGATGCCGCTGCCCTCACACCAGGGGCACGGCCGCTCACGCGGTGTGCCGCCGAGGTTCGAGACGACGCGCCCGGTCCCGCGGCACGGCGAGCACGGGGCGGGCGGAGTGAGATCCTGCTCGGCGTCGGTCACGGCCGTCCGAGGCTAGCGCGGCGACCGCCCACCTCATCCATTCGGGCTCCGGCTCCGAACAGGTCCGCCGCAGTCACCGTCAGCAGTCGTTGGTTGTTGGTGATCGAAGCTATGAGCAGGTACCGGCGCGCGTCATCACGGTGCTGGCCACTCGGAAGGATCCGACGACGTGGAACACGTGAACGTCACCATCGGCCCCGTGGCCTTCGATCGCGCCGACTACGACGCCGACGCCGACGTGCTGTACCTCCACTTAGGAGAGCCACGGACGGCGGAGGGCGAGGAGACGCCGGAAGGACACGTCCTGCGCTACGCGCCGGACACCCAGGACATCGTGGGGTTGACGGTGATCCACGCCAAGTGGCTGCTCGAGCGTGATGGGCAGCTGACGATCACGATCCCGGAGCAGATCCATGCCAGCGCACAGACGCTCGCACCGGCGCTCCTGGCCTCCTGAGAAGGCCTGCGCACGTCGCGAAGTAGCGGAAGAGGCTGACCCGCCGCTACGTTCGGCCGGTGCCCGACGGCCGCTACGCCCCCTCCCCCACCGGGACGCTCCACCCCGGCAACCTGCGCACCGCGCTGCTGGCCTGGCTGGTCGCGCGCTCCCGCGGCTCCCGCTTCCTCGTGCGGGTGGAGGACGTGGACACGGGCCGCTCGCGCGAGCGCTTCGTCGCCGAGCAGCTCGCTGACCTTGCGGCGCTCGGGCTCGACTGGGATGGCCCGGTCGTGCGGCAGTCCGAGCGGAGCGCGCTGTACGCCGCGGCACTCGCGGCGCTCGACGCGCGCGACCTGGTCTACCCCTGCTGGTGCACCCGCGCGGAGATCCGGGAGGCGGCTTCCGCGCCGCACGGCCCGTCGGCCGAGGGCGCCTACCCCGGAACCTGCGCCGCGCTCACGGCGGCGCAGCGCGCGGAACGCGAGCGCTCTGGCCGGCCGGCGGCGCTGCGCGTGCGCGCGCACGCGGCTCATGTCACCGTGGAGGATCACCTGTGCGGCCCGGTCTGCTCTGTCGTCGACGACTTCGTGCTGCGGCGCACCGACGGCGACTGGGCGTACAACCTCGCGGTGGTCGTCGACGATTACGCGCAGGGGGTTCGCGAAGTGGTGCGCGGCGCGGACCTCTTGGAGACGACGCCGCGCCAGGCGTGGCTGCACAGCACGCTCGGCTACGGCACCCCGCCGGCCTACGCGCACGTCGCGCTCCTGCTCGGCCCGGACGGCAAGCGCCTGGCCAAGCGCCACGGCGCGGCCACCCTGGCCGACGCCGCGGCGCGCGGCGAGTCCGCGGGCGACGTCCGCGCGAAGTTTGCAGCGTCGGTCGGACTCTGCGCGCCGGACGAACGGCCGGAGCTCACAGAGCTCGTCGCCCGCTTCGACCCGGCGCTCCTCGTGACCGGCGGCGCATCCTCGAAGCCGCGCTCCGGCTAGGGTCGAGCGCGCATGGCCCAGGACACCACCGCCATCGCGCGGCGCGCGCGAGAGACCGGCCGCCTCGGCATCGACACCGAGTTCGTCGGCGAGGGCCGCTACCGGCCGCTGCTGTGCCTCGTGCAGGTCGCCGTCCTCGACGAGCAGGGCGCGTCCGACGTCACGGTCCTCGACCCGCTCGTCGGCGACGGGTTCGACGTCGAGCCGCTCGCCGAGGTGCTCGCCGATCCGACCGTGGAGATCGTGCTCCACGCGGGCCGCCAGGACGTCGCGCTGCTGCGTCGTGTCTGGGGCACGGAGCTCACGAGGGTCTTCGACACGCAGATCGCCGCGGGGTTCGCGGGCCTGCGCGCGCAGCTGGGTTACGAGCCGCTGCTGAACGAGATCCTCGGCGTGCGGCTGCGCAAGTCGGCGAGCTTCACGAAGTGGGACACGCGGCCGCTCAGCCAAGAGCAGGTCGCATACGCGCGTGAGGACGTCCTGCACATCCTGCAGCTCTCCGAGCGCCTGCAGCAGCGCCTCGACGCGATGGGCCGCCTCCAGTGGGCGGTCGAGGAGTGCCGCTTCCTCGAGAACGTGCGCGACGACCGGGACCCGGACACGATCTTCGAGAAGCTCCCGCGGGTCGGCGCCCTCGAGCCCGCGGTGCGCGCGGTGGCGCGCGAGCTCGTCGTCTGGCGCGAGGAGACGGCGCGCGCGGCCGACCGCCCCGTGTCGAGCGTCCTGCAGGACAACACGCTCGTGGAGATCGCCAAGCGCCGACCGAAGTCCGTCGACCGCTTGAAGCAGATCCGCGGCCTGCACGAGGGCACCCTGCGTCGACGCGGTGCGGACATCATCGCCGCAGTGGAGCGCGGCCGAGAGCGACCACCAATCCCCTCGAGCTACGAGCGTCCCGCTCAGCCCGAGCCCGAGGACGCACCGCTCATCGCGCTGGCCGAGGCGCTCGTGCGCACCCGCGCGCAGGAGCACGACCTCGCCTACGAGCTGCTGGCCGCCCGAGCGGACCTCCAGCGCATCGTCCTCGCCGTCCGCGACGAGCAGCCACCCCCGGAGGTCCGCACGCTGCAGGGCTGGCGCCAGAAGCTCATCGGCGGCGAGCTGCTCGCGCTCCTTCGCGGCGATCTGGCCCTGGCGATGGGGCCAGACCGCCGCATCGAGGTCATCGCGCGGGAATGACCCGCGCCTACGTCGGCGGCGTGTAGAGCTGCAGCGCGTTGCCGTCGGGATCTGAGAAGTTCGCGATGCGGCCCCACGGGTGGTCGGAGATGCCGTCGTTGAACACCACGCCCCTGCCCCCGAGCTGCTCGACGGCCTGCTCAAGCTCGTGGTCGGGGCGGAAGGCGACGACCGCGCCGCCGTGGCCACCCGGCGTCTCGCCGTCGCGCGCGTTGAGGCCGATCGTCAGCCCGTCGGCCTCGAGCTCGGCCCACTCGTCCTCTTGCTGGCTGACCTTCAGGCCGAGCGTGTCGGCGTAGAAGCCGACGGCACGCTGCATGTCGGTGACGGGAAGCCAGACGGTGGCGACGCCGGTGACCTTGGTCATGGGCTCTCCTTCGATCGGAAGCGTTGGGACAGCACCTTGTGTGCCCGTCACAGCGCCGCGCCGATCATCCGCCCGAGAGCGGCGACACCGAGGCCGAGCGCCAGCGCACCGGCGACGAGCACGATCGAGCGCCGCTCGTGGGCCTCGGCCATCCACGTGGAGAACGTCGTGAACGCCCCGAGCAGCCCGCCGCCGAGCAGCAGCAGCGCATCGCCGTCGACGCCCGCGCCGACGAGCACGCCGAGCGCCAGCGCACCAGCGAGGTTCACGAGCAGCGTCCCGCGCGACCCACCGCCACCGGCCCGCGTCAGGAGCACCCGCGACACCGCCCCCAGCCCACCGAGCACCCCCACGCCGGTCCAGGTCAGCGTGGTCACTCCTCGGGCGCCTCCGTAAGCCCACGCCCGACCGGCGCGCCACCGGCCAGCCGGCGCCCGGCCTCGACGGCGGCGAGGCCGACCACGACGCTCACGCCTGCGTAGGCCGCCGCGAGCGCCGCGTCACCGTCACGCAGCAGCGTCACGAGCTCGACTTGGAGCGCGGAGAACGTCGTCAGCCCCCCGGCCAGGCCGGCACCGAGCAGCCCGCGCCGCGGGGTCCCCGGCGCCGTCAGGACGAGCACGGCGCCGAGCGCGAGGCAGCCCACGACGTTCACGACGAACGTGGCCCACGGCCACTGCCCCGGCACGACGGGCCACACCTCGCCGAGCCCCGTGCGCGCGAGCGCGCCGAGCGCTCCCCCGGCGAAGACGGCACAGAGCTCGCGCATCGCCGACGAGTATGCCGACGGCCGGATCACCACGGCGACATCGCGACGTCCCGCAGCGTGCGACGAAGCTCACCAGCGTTCCCGCAGGAGCTTGACTTCTGCTTCGACCCGGGGGACGTTCGGCCATCTGGAGTCGCCGCAGATCACCGTGTCAGGGCAGCCGCCCGCGGTACTTGGCGAACAGGGCGTCGAGGCTTGTCAACTCCACGCGCCCGAGACCTGTGGCCCGCACAGAGACGACATCGCCGGCGTGGAGCCCCGCCTCGTCGAACGCCTGCTTGGCGATCGTCACCTGATGCTTGCTGGAGAGGCCGCGCCTCAGCGGTCGCGGTCGACCGACTCGAGTGGCGGCGGGCCCTGTTCCCTCGAGCCGGGAGCGGGCTCCACGCCCCCGCGGCTGGCCTTCGAGCGCTTCGCGATCACCAGGAAGCCCACCGTGAAGACGAGGACGATGATCACCACCGTCCCGATGATGAGCGCGGCGCCGGAGCCGCCGCCCGGCGCCTCCTGCGTGTTCGACGTACCTTGGGCCAGCGTGACCAGCGCGACGAGGGGCATGCTCCACATCTACCCAGATTCGGGCCGGCCGTGTCGCGCGCGCCTGGGTGGTGGTGCATGAAGCGGCCTCCGCGGGCGGAAGGGACCGTCGCGCGACGAGTACCCGTAAGCTGCAAGGCTTCAGGTCCCACTCGACGAGTTCTGGGAGGCGGTGTCAGTGTTACGACAAACGCGTGTCATCGCTCTCACGGCCTTGTGGGCGCTCGCTGCTTCTGCGGTGTCCGTGAGCCTGGCTTGGGCGTGCACACCTCCGAGCTACGGACGCCGGCGCCTTCGGCCACTCCGGCTGCCCCGTGGCACCCGCCAACGCGGCCCCCGCCACACCGACTGATCAGCCGAGCGCCGCTGCGCCGTCGCCGCCGCGGCGTCGAACGTTGGCGGCGAAGCTGCGGGTGGAGCGTGCACGGGTGCGTGACGGACGGCTGCAGCTGCTGGTGCGCACCACGGCTGGCGACCGACAGCGTGCGCTTCCGCTTCCAGCGGCGGGTCAGACGGTGACGTTCTCCGAGCGCGTCGTCGGCGGCACGGTGAATGTGTCGCGGCGCTTGTCGCGCGCCCAGTCGCGTTTAGGCACGGGGATCTTGAGCGTCACCTACGCAGGCGACTGGCGGGTGCGGCCTGATGCGCTGCGCGTGCGAGCGGCGGGCAACTCGGCGGGCCTCGTCAGGAAGATCGCGCGGATCGCTTCCGGTCAGCTCACGATCTCGCGCTCGGCGCGCGGCGCGGTGCGCGTCCGCCTGGGCTATGACGCCGGTGGCAGCGTGGCGTTCTTGAACTACAGCGCGACGATCCGCGATGGCCGTTGGCGGCTGGCGCAGGCGCTGCCCGCGGCCGCAAAGGCCGGAGGCAACTGTCGATGCAGTACACCGGCTCGCTGAGTGGCCGGATCGCCGGCGCACAGACCACCAAGCGAGTCACGCCCAGCTCCTGATCTCGGCGGGACATCGCCGAGGTGAATGCCGCCTCGCTGCGCCACCGCGGCGAGTACCGCATGCTCGTGCACCGCAAGCACGAGGACCGCTGGCCCTCGATCACGGAGCACGTCCCGCTTGAGCAGGCGCAGCGCTTCTACGACCACGTCTCGCAGACTCCGGGCAGCCCGGCCGAAGGCATCCAGCTCACCCAGCGCGCGGCTCGGGCGGTGCGGCCAAGGAGGCTGGTCGCGTGTGTTTCACTGGCGCGTGCCCAGCAGCGCCGCGCGCCTGGACTACGACCACGTCGGCGCACGGGGCGACGCACACGCCGGCGTGCGCATCAAGGCGATCAGCGCCTCCAGCCACTGAAGCGGGCTGCCGTGCATGGCGGGCGGCCCCGCCGTCTACTTGATCGAGTCGTAGACCTTGAACAGCGGCATGTACATCGAGATCACGATGAAGCCGACGATCGCGCCGACGAGGATGATCATCACGGGCTCGAGGATCGAGGTGAGCTGCTTGACGGCCGCCTCGACCTGGTCCTCGTAGAAGTCCGCGATCTTCTCGAGCATGGTGTCGAGGGCGCCGGTCTCCTCGCCCACGCCGATCATCGAGCAGACCATCCCGGGGAAGACGGGGGTGTTCTTCAGCGGCGCGGCGATCGTGCCGCCGGCCTTGACGTTGGCGATGACGTCGGCCATCGCCTTCTCGACGACGTGGTTGCCCGCGGTCTTGCCCGTGATCTCGAGCGCCTGGAGGATAGGCACGCCGGCGCTGATCAGCGCGCTGAGCGTCCGCGACCAGCGTGCTAGAGCGATCTTCTGGACGATGTCGCCGATCTTGAACGGGATGCGCAGGCGCAGCGTGTCCCATTGCGCGCGTCCGCGCTCGGTGCGCTTCCAGTGACGAAACGCGAACACGAGGCCGGCGACGACCATGATGCACAGCCACCAGTAGCCCGTGACGGCCTTGCTCAGGAGGACCGTGAACTTCGTGATGCTCGGGAGCTCGCCGCCGAGCTCCTTGAAGACCGACACGAAGACGGGGACGATGAACGCGACCAGCGCGATGAGGACCGAGAAGGCGAAGCCCATGACCACGAGCGGGTAGGCCATCGCACTCTTGACCTGACGGCGGAGGGAGTCCTCCTTCTCGAGCTGGTCGGCGACGCGCAACAGCGCTGCGTCGAGCACGCCGCCCGTCTCCCCCGCCCGGGTCATCGCGACGAACAGGGGGTTGAAGAGCTTGGGGTGGCGCTCGAGCGCATCCGACAGCGGGAGACCGGCCTCGACATCCTTGCGGACCTTGACGACCGTCTCGCGCAGCACCTTGCTCTCGGTTTGCGACTCGAGGACGTAGAGGGCGCGCAGCATGGTCATGCCCGAGTTGACCATGGTCGACATCTGCCGGGTCAAGATCGTGAGCTCGGCGGCCTTGACGCGCTGGAAGAGGGCGAGGTTGATCTCGCGCGAGGTGTGCTTGTCGGCGATCTCGAGGACGACCAGGCCGCGCGACTTCAGCTGATCGGCGACGATCTGCTTGTTCTCGGCCTCCACCTCGCCGGACGCCTGCGCTCCGGCGAAGTCCATCGCCTTGAACACGTAGGTGCTCACGCGGTCACGCCGCCATTCCGAAGCCGCCGAGGCCCATAAGGCGCCGCAGCTCGTCCGGCGTCGACGAGCTGCGCTCCGCGACGCGCTGCGTGATCTTGCCGGCGCGCACGAGTGACGCCAGCGCCGCGTCCATGGTCTGCATCCCGGACGCCGAGCCGGTCTGCATCGCCGAGAGGATCTGATGCGTCTTGCCTTCGCGGATGAGGTTGCGGACCGCCGGGGTCGGGATCATCGTCTCGCACGCGGCGGTCCGTCCCGCGCCGTCTGCCGTCGGGATGAGCGTCTGGGTGATGACACCCTGCAGCGCAATGGACAGCTGCACCCGGATCTGCGACTGCTGGTGGGCCGGGAAGACGTCGATGATGCGGTCGACGGTCGAGGGCGCGCTCTGCGTGTGCAGCGTGCCGAAGACGAGGTGGCCCGTCTCCGCGGCGGTCAGCGCGGTCGAGATCGTCTCCAGGTCGCGCATCTCGCCGACGAGGATCACGTCGGGGTCCTGGCGCAGGGCGGCCTTCAGCGCGGCGGCGAACGATGTGGCGTCCGAGCCGAGCTCGCGCTGGTTGACCATGCACTTCTTGTGGCTGTGCAGGAACTCGATCGGGTCCTCGATCGTGAGGATGTGCTCCTCTCGGGTGCTGTTGATCTCGTCGATCATCGAGGCCAGTGAGGTGCTCTTGCCCGAGCCCGTTGGGCCCGTGACGAGCACGAGGCCGCGCGGCTTGGTGCACAGCTCGTGCGCGACCGGCGGCAGGCCGAGATCGTCGATCGGGACGAGCGTCGACGGGATCAGGCGGAAGGCGGCGCTCAGCGACGAGCGCTGGAAGTACGCGTTGACGCGGAAGCGCGCGTGGCCCGGAACCGAGTAGGCGAAGTCGAGCTGGTTGTCGGTCTCCAGGCGCTGGCGTTGGTCGTTGGTGAGGATCGAGTAGAGGACCTCGCGCGTGTCGGTCGGCATGAGCTTCGGGTAGTCGTCCATCGACGTCAGCCGCCCGCGCACCCGGACCATCGGGTGCTGCCCGGCGGTTACGTGCAGGTCGGACGCCCGCCGCTCGAGGACGTCCAGCAGCAGGTCGGCGAAGTCGAAGTGCATCGTGCGGCTCTCATCGGCGGCGACCGGCCTGGTCTTGAGGAGCGAGCCGCCGCGCTGGCCTCCGGTGTCGCGCGTCTGCAACCGTTCCCGCACGCTTCGGCGCCACCGCCGACGCACCTCGGACGAGGCGAGAGGCGGCACGGTCCGAGGCCGAGCTGCGCCTCGACCCCGGCACGGCGCGCTAGAAGCTCACGACGCCCGTACCCGTCACGCGGGTGACCTCCGTCAGCGAGGTGCGGCCGAGGCGGACCTTCTCCAGGCCGTCCTCGCGCAGGCGGCGCATCCCGGCGGCCGCGGCGGCCTCGCTGATCTCGTCGGCCGACGCGCGAGCGATCGCGAGCTTGCGGATCTCCTCGGTGACGGTCATGACCTCGTAGAGGCCGATGCGGCCCTTGTAGCCCGAGGTTCCGCAGCGCCCGCAGCCCACATGCTCATAGGCCTCGATGTCGTGACGGGCGGGGAAGCCGTTCTCGTGCAGCACCTCCGCGCTGATGATCGTGCGGAGCTTGCAGTGCTGGCAGAGCTTTCGGGCCAGGCGCTGAGCGACGACGCAGTCGATCGCGCTGGCCACCAGGAACGGCTCGACGCCCATCTCCGTCAGGCGGGTGATCGCCGTCGGCGCGTCGTTCGTGTGCAGCGTGGAGAGCACGAGGTGGCCGGTGAGCGCGGCCTCGATGGCGATCTGCGCGGCCTCCTTGTCGCGGATCTCGCCGACCATGATGATGTCCGGGTCGGCGCGCATCATGGAGCGAAGCCCGTTGGCGAAGGTCAAGCCCGCGCGCGGGTTGACCTGGACCTGGGTGACGCCGTCGAGCTGGTACTCGACGGGATCCTCGATCGTGATGATGTTCTTGTCCGCCGTGTTGAGCTCCCCAAGCGCGGCGTAGAGCG
>JAABUR0100007847.1_pt1 | contig 12498 bp, 14 predicted proteins | sample 5560091 | NCBI WGS metagenome assembly JAABUR01 (sample SAMN10711879, study PRJNA513375) | rock metagenome | isolation source: Antarctica rocks | place: Antarctica: Victoria Land, University Valley sud
GATCAGGGCGAGCAGTGCCTGAAAGCCGAGTACCGCCCAGTAGCGTCGCCGCCACAGGTTGATGGCAGCGACGGCCATGACCGCCGAGAAGACGAGCACCCCGGTGACCGGCGGAGTCTTGCCCTGGATCTTGGTCCCCACCAGGTAGGCGATCAGGTTGGCCAGGCCCAGGGCGCCGGCGAGGACCGCGGCGACGACCAGAGCGCGCGGGCGCTCATCGGCTCCCAAGGGGGTGAGGGCGGCGCGCGCCTGCTCGTCACGCAGCTGCGCGCGCGATGGCGACGGGGCCTGTCGATCGGCGCCTGGGGGTCGGGGCCCGGCGCCGGTGGCCCGACCCCGGCGCTTGCGGCTACGCTGGCCCACGGAGGGGCACGGGTGGCGAGGAGGCAAGGGGGTGCTCGGCGTCAGGCGGCGCAGCGGCCAGGGCATGCAGCAGGGCGCCCACCGCGGAGGCGGGGCTCGTCGCGGGGCTCGGACCCGGCGGTCCCCAGACGGCGCGGACCACGGCGATGCGTCGGGCCCCGGCATCGACTACGGCGCCGACGTTGGTGGCGTCGATCCCGCCGATGGCGAAAAAGGGAAGGGTGGCGTGCTGGGCGGCGTGACGTATGAGTCTGAGCCCCACCGCTCGGCGGCCGGGCTTGGTGGGGGTGGCGTGCACCGGGCCGACGCCGATGTAGTCGACGTCCACGCCGTCGTGGGCATCGGCGACCTGGCGCGCCGAGTGCGTCGAGAGCCCCACCAGGCGCGCCTCACCCACCCAGCGCCGGGCCTGCGCGACGCCGCCGTCGTCCTGGCCGATGTGGACGCCGTCGGCGTCCACCGCCGCCGCCAGGTCCGGGCGGTCGTTGATTATGAGCAGCGCCCCGGCCGCGCGGGTCAGGACCTGTGCTCGGCGCGCGACCGCGAGGAGCTCGGCGTCTCCCAGGCGCTTGTCGCGCAGCTGAAAGACGTCCACGCCGGCGCTCAGCGCGGGCTTCAGCAGATCCTCCAGAGGTCGTCCCGCCGGCCGGGCGTCGCCGATGAGGTACAGGCGCGCTCGCGCCAGGCGCCGGCGCCGCTCAAGCCCGGTGAGCGCGGGGTGGACTTCCAGGGCCTCGTCACCGGCGCGGATGACCGTCTCGGCACTCACGTCTCACAGTGTGCCAGGCGGACGGCGGTCCCAGGACGGGTATCAGAGGTCGTCTAGCATGCAGAGCACGGGAGCCTGGCGCACGCGGGCTGAGAGGGTGGCGTCAGCGTCACCGACCGTCAATACCTGATCCGGGTCATGCCGGCGCAGGGAGAGGAGCCGAGGTGTCAGCGCAGCAGCCCGCAGCAGTCGATGTCGCCGTCATCGGAGGAGGCATCATCGGATTGACCGTGGCCTGGCGGGCCGCGAGGCGCGGACTGACGGTAACCCTCCTGGAGCGAGGGCGACTCGGGGGTGCAGCCTCCCGGGCAGCGGCAGGCATGCTCGCCCCCATCAGCGAGGCCGAGTTCGGCTCATCGGGGCGGCGCCTGCTCGAGCTGGGCTTGGCCTCGGCCGCCCGCTGGCCGACCTTTGCGCAGGAGCTGGGTGAGGCCGCCGGTGCAAACTGCTTGCTGCGTCGCCACGGAGCTCTGATGCTGGCTCGCGACGGTGACGAGGCCGCGGCGCTCGAGCGCGAGCTGGCGTTTCGTCAGGGCCTGGGGTTGAAGGTGACTCGCCTGCGTCCCACCGAGGCGCGACGCCTCGAGCCGGGGCTGGCTCCCGTCGTGCGCCTGGCCCTGGAGGTGGCCGACGACCACAGCGTGGACCCCCGCGCGGTCATCGGCGCCCTGATCGAGGCGGCGGCCCAGGCCGGGGTGACGCTGCGGGTGGGTAGCGAGGTGGCCACCGTGGAGGTCGACGCCCGCGGGCAGCGGGTGATCGGGGTACGCCTGGCGGGTGGCGAGCGCTTGATGGCCGACCGGGTGGTGGTCGCGGCCGGGGCCTGGTCGGGTGCCCTGGCGGGCCTGCCCGCCGACGTCGGTGTCCCCGTGCGCCCGGTCAAGGGACAGATCCTGCGCCTGCGTGACCCCGCGGGTCCGGGACTGGTGGAGCGGGTCATGCGCTTCGCGGGCGCCTACCTGGTGCCGCGAGCCGACGGGCGCTACGTGCTCGGGGCCACCGTGGAGGAGCGTGGCTTTGACACCACCGTCACGGTAGGGGCAACCCTGGAGCTCCTGCGCGAGGCAGCCGTGCTGATCCCCGGCCTGGCCGAGCTCGAGCTCGAGGAGCTCATCGCCGGTCTGCGCCCAGGCACGCCCGACAACGTCCCTCTGGTGGGTCTCGGCGCGCTGGACGGCCTCGTGTGGGCCACCGGCCACTACCGCAATGGCATCCTGCTCGCACCGCTGACCGGCGAACTGATCGCCGACCTGCTCAGCGGCGCCGCCGGGGCGGGCGCGGAAGCGGGCTGGGATCCACAGCGCTTCCTCGGTGCCCGGGGCGCGCCGGTCGGGGCGGCGGCGTGATTCACCTCAACGGCGACCCCTCGTCACTGGGTCCCGGCACCACCGTGGCCGGCGCCGTCGAGCGCCTGGGCCTTGAGCCCCAGGCGCGCGGGGTGGCGGTGGCGGTCAACGGCGAGGTCGTCCCGCGGGGGCAGTGGTCGGCCCGCGTGCTCGAGGACGACGCGCGCGTCGAGGTGGTGGGAGCGATGCAGGGAGGATGACCGAGATGGCCGAGACCCCGGACCGCGCTCCCGCCGTCGCGCTGCTCGCCGACGATGCAACCGACCTGCACATCGCCGGACGGCGCCTGCGGTCTCGCCTGCTGCTCGGGACGGGTGGGTTCTCCCGGCTGGAGACCCTGGCGCGGGCGATCTCCGTCAGTGGCTCGGAGCTGGTCACCGTCGCCCTGCGGCGCATCGACGTGACCATGCGAGGATCGCTGATGAGCGTGCTCGAGGACGCCGGCGTCGCACCCCTGCCCAACACCGCGGGCTGTCACACCGCCCGCGACGCCGTCCTCACCGCCCGCCTGGCCCGGGAGGCCTTTGACACCGACTGGATCAAGCTCGAGGTCATCGGCGACGAGCGCACGCTGCTGCCTGACGCCGCCGAGCTCCTAATCGCCGCCGAGGAGCTCGTCGACGAGGGCTTCGTGGTACTGCCCTACACCACCGACGACCCCGTCCTGGCCCGTCGTCTGGCCGACCTGGGCTGTGCCGCGGTGATGCCCCTGGGCTCGCCGATCGGCAGCGGCATGGGGATCTGCAACCCGTACAACATCGCCCTCATCCGCGAGCAGGTCTCGATTCCGGTGATCCTCGATGCCGGCATCGGCACCACCTCGGATGCGGCCATGGCGATGGAGCTGGGCTGTGACGCCGTCCTGTGTGCCAGCGCGATCTCCCGGGCCGAGGACCCGGTCGCCATGGCGCGCGCCATCCGAGCGGGCGTCGAGGGCGGTCGCTTGGCTTGGGGGGCGGGGCGCATCCCCCGGCGACTCCACGCGCAGGCCTCCACCCCTCGGGCGGGCCGCGCCGAGCTCTGATGAGCAGCTCCCCCGTCCTCGCCCTGGACCTGGATCCCCTCATGGACGCCTGGCAGAGCGCCTGGTCGGGCCGTGACCCCCGTGCGTTTGCCGCGGTGTGCGCCCCCGATGTCCACTACGAGGACCCCGTCACCGATCATCCGCTGCTGGGGCCCGAGGAGGTCGGGGCCCATGCCGGGCGTCTGTGGTCTGGGCTGCCCGACGCCCGGCTGGAGAGCACGGGCGCGCGCCTGACGGATGGGCGCTTCGTGGTCGCCCCGGCCAGGCTCCTGGGCACCCACCGCGCCGAGCTCGCCGGTCTGCCGGCGACCGGCAGCTTTGTGGTCATTCACGTCGTCTTCTACTGCGAGCTGGACGGCGCGCGTAGCCGCCTGTGGCGGGTTCGTGCCTTCTTTGACGCCTACGACGCCGCGGTGCAGGTCGGCCTGCTGCCTCGCCGAGGCACCATGGGCGAGCGCGCCTTGCTGGTCATGCGGGGCTTCGGCCTGCGCCCCACCCGCCGCCGCTGAGGCCGTCCGGGCGCGCCAGTCACGTTCGCGCCCGCGGCGCCGCTCAGGACATCCCAGCGATCGTCGCTTTGGGCCAGGCGAGCTCAGCGGGTGACGGTGAGGACGCCCTTCATGTTCGGATGGATCATGCACTCGTAGTGAATCGTGCCCGGCTGGGTCGGCGTGAAGGTGAACTTGTTGGCCGACGGAAGGTCTCCGGAGTCAAAGTGGGCGCCCTGGGTGGCGGTCACGGTGTGGACGACGCTGTCAGAGTTCACCCACGTCACCGTCTGTCCCACCTTGACGGTGGTGGCGGCCGGGTGAAAGTCGATGTTCAGCAGCTTGATCTTGCCGGGTCCGATCAGGGGGATGCCGCCGGGTTGCGCGGCCGGGTCCATACCGCCCCTCGCCGCGGCTGCTCGCTCGCTCGGGGTCAGGGTCGGGGTGCTCGAGCCGCAGCTGGCAAGGGCCAGGCAGGCCACCAGGCTCGAGACGAGGAGGTGCGGACGGTGCATAAAAGACCCTTTCTGCTGGCGGCCATGCGCGAGGGCAGGACCAGATGGCGCCGATGGCGTTGCATCTTCCCCCGGCAGCGGCGCGCATGCAAGCATCCACCTCGACACGGGTCTGTTTGGTGTCGCAACGATCTCGGCCCGCCGGCGTTTGCGTAGACTCACGCGCCCGTCGTGGTGAGCCACTTCCTCACCGGTGCTGAGATCTCTGCCGCGCAGCTGCACGGGCTGATCGATCGTGCGCTGGAGCTCAAGGCGGCGCCCCACTGCTCTCGGGCGCTCGACGACTGCGTGGTGGCGCTGGTGTTCGAACGTCCCTCCACCCGCACCCGGCTTTCCTTCGAGGCCGGAGTGGTCGAGCTCGGCGGCCATGCCCTCGTGCTGCGCCCGGGCGAGCTCCAGCTCGCGCGGGGGGAGTCGGTGCGCGACACCGCGCTGGTGCTCTCCCGCCACGTCCAGGCCATTGGCTTGCGCACAGGCTCAGACGCCGACCTCGCCGAGCTGGCCGAGTATGCGGGCGTGCCGGTGATCAACATGCTCAGCCCCTCCCACCATCCCTGCCAGGCCCTGGCCGACCTGATGACCCTGAAGGAGTGCTTCGGTACGCTGGCGGGCCTGCGGGTCGCCTACGTGGGCGACGGCAACAACGTCGCGCGTTCCCTGGCTCTGCTGGGTCATCGCGCGGGTGTGGAGGTCACAGTGGCTTCACCCCCTGGATATGCCCTCACCCAGGGCGAGCCCGACAGCCTCGCCCTGAGCCATGTGCGTCTGGAGCCCGATCCTCACGCAGCGGTCAACGGCGCCCGGGCGGTCTACACCGACGTGTGGGTGAGCATGGGCGACGAGGCGACGGCCGCCCAACGCCGCGAGGACCTCGCCGGCTACCGGCTAGACGATCGTCTGCTCGATGCTGCCGCCCCCGATGCCATAGCACTGCACTGCTTGCCCGCTCACCCCGGTGAGGAGATCTCCAGCGAAGTCCTCTACGGACCGCGCCAACGCATCTGGGAGCAGGCCGAGAACCGCCGCCACGTTCAGAAGGCGCTGCTCGAGCTCCTGCTCGTCCGCTGATCACGGGAGTTGCGGTAGCCTCGCCGCCTACAAGGAGACGAGCAAGATGCCGCCGCCCAGGTCAAATTCAGGTCAGAGGTCAAGCGCGAGGCGCGGGCCCACCACTGCTGCGAAGTCTGACTCCGCGGCAAGGTCAGACTCCAGCCCCAAGCCCACGACCGCCGCGAAGCCCCGGTCAAGGCCCCCGTCCCCCATCGCCAAGTCCTCCCCCGCTCCCCCGTCTCCCGCGGCCAAGTCGTCTGGCGCTCGGAGGTCCCCCGCCGCCAAGTCGTCTGGCGCTCGGAAGTCCGCCGCGGCCAAGTCGTCTGGCGCTCGGAAGTCCGCCGCGGCCAAGTCGTCTGGCGCTCGGAAGTCCGCCGCGGGCAATTCCTCCCCCGCTCGGAAGTCTCCCACGGCCAAGGCGGCTGGCGCACAACAGTCTTCCGCGGCCAAGTCCTCTGGTGCTCGGAGGTCTCCCGCGGCCAAGTCCTCTGGCGCTCGGAAGCGCGCCTCGGGCTCGTCGCGCGCGCCGGCCTCTCGTCGCCCGGGGCCGGGGTCGTCGTCGACCGCGACCGCGTCCCCATCGGCTCCGGTCCTCAGCAGCACCGCCGAGTCTCCTCCCGAGGCGGCTCTGACCGCTCTGGTCGCGGTGCGTGACCGGCTGGCCCGCGGGGTGGTCCTCACCGGCGAGCGGCTGCAGGAGACCCTTGACGACACCGTCCGCCGCGGGCGAATGACGCGCGATGACGCCGAGGAGCTGCTTCAGAGCCTTATCTCCGTGGGTCGCAAGCAGACCGAGGATGTCCTGGCTGAGCTCGAAGAGATCGTCAACGTCGGTCCCAGCGGGGTGGCCACGGTCGCTCGTGAGGCGAGCAAGCGGGTGCTCGATCGGGTGGAGGCCACGGCCACGCGCACCCGCAAGTCGCCCAGTGGCGACCGCGTACTGCGTGAGGTCGACCGGGCGCGGCGGGCGGCAGGTATCGGCCCCGCCTTTCCCATCACCGGCTATGACGATCTGTCGGCGTCTCAGATCGCCAGCCGGCTGGACGACCTGACCTCGGCCCAGCTACGCAAGGTCCGTGACTACGAGCGTCGTCACGGCAACCGCAAGTCGGTCCTGAACTCCATCGAGAGGCGTCTGGACAGCTGATCGGCGCGCGGGTGGGCGGTCGGGGGCCGAGCGTCCCTGGCGGTGGGCTGCCATCCTGGGCGGCGATGGAGTCTTCGTCTGGCGCCTCGCCACCCGCCTCGCCACCCGCCTTGGCGCCCGCCGCGTCGACCCCGGTCCCCGACGTCCGCGCGCCGCGTCCCGCACGCGGGGCGCAGATCGAGCTCACCGTCGACTCGCTGGCCTTCGGGGGCGCCGGGGTCGCCCGGTCAGACGGCTACGTCGTGTTCGTCTCCGGGGCGATTCCGGGCGACCGCGTCCGCGCCCAGGTCAGCAAGCGCAAGCGCGCTTACGCCGAGGCCCACGTCGTCGAGCTCCTCGAGCCCAGCCCCGAGCGAGTGCCACCGCGGGCGGCGCACCCGGGAGTGCCCTGGCAGGTCCTGCCCTATGAGCGCCAGCTTCAGATCAAGCAGGACCAGGTGGCCGATGCCCTGCGCCGTATCGGCCACCTGGAGGGCTTTGAGCTCGACCCCATACTTCCCGCCGAGCAGACGTGGCGCTATCGCAACAAGCTCGAGTACTCCTTTGGCACCGGTGACGACGGTGCCCTCATCTGCGGCTTTCACGAGCCCGGCCGGTGGGACCGCATCGTCGCCGTGGAGGACTGCCTGCTGGCCTCGCCTGCCGGCAACCGGGCTCGTGAGGCGGTGCTGGCCTGGTGTCGTGAGCAGGGGCTTGGCGCCTATGACCGACGCAGCGGTGAGGGCGTGCTGCGCAACCTGGTGGTGCGCGAGGGACGCCGCACCGACCAGGTACAGGTGCGGCTCGTCACCGGTCCTGCCGACTTAGACCTCGCCGGCCTGGCCGAGGCGATCGATGTCGCGGGGCTGCTGTGGACGCGCTCGGTGGCCGCGGCGGAGAGCACTGCGACGGGCGACACCACGCTGGTGGCGGGCTCCGGGCGCCTGGAGGAGCGCCTGGGCGACCTGAGCCTGCGCATCTCGCCGCTGGCCTTCTTTCAGACCAACACCGAGATGGCCGAGCGGCTGTACCGCTTGGCCGCCCGCGCGGCCGACCTCCAGGGCTGGGAGCGGGTATATGACCTGTACTCGGGGATTGGCACCATCGGGCTCTCTTTGGCGTCGCGGGCGGGTGAGGTGTGGGGCCTGGAGGTGGTGGCCCAAGCGGTGTCTGACGCCCAGGCAAACGCACGGATCAACGAGCTGGCCAACGTTCGCTTTGCCGCCGGAGACGTGCGCGTCTCGCTGCGTGAGCTGGTGGTCGGTGCCGGGCGCCCGGACGTGATGGTGGTCGACCCGCCCCGGGCCGGCCTTTCGGCCAAGATCGTGCGTCGCATCATCGAGGCCGGGCCGCGCCGGCTCGTCTACGTCTCCTGTAACCCGACGACGCTGGCTCCCAATGCCGCCCAGCTCACCGAGGCGGGCTGGACTCTGCGTCGGGTATCACCGGTCGACATGTTCCCCCACACCCCACACATCGAGTGCGTGGCACTGCTGGAGAAAGGTCCGGCGAGCTAGCGCCCGGGGCCACCCGTGGGACTGAGCGTTCTCTCACCAACTACCACCGAGTGCTTACCGACCACTTCGTGACCACACTGAGCACTATCGGTCAAGGCGGTGTGCAGCTCCCCCAGCGTGGCCCGAGACATGAGCTGGGTGAGCTCTGAGGCGGGTGCGGGACGCGCGAAGTGATAGCCCTGCCCGCGATCGCAGCCTAAGCGCAGGAGCTGGTGGGCCTGCTCGGCGGTCTCGATGCCCTCGGCGATGGTCGAGGTGCCCAGGGAGCGTGCCATGCCGATGATGGCGGCGACGATGGCCGTATCGGTACGTCCCCGCCCCAGGTCCTCGACAAACGAGCGGTCGATCTTCAGGGTGTCCACGGGGGGCATGCGTCGGATCTGGTTCAGCGAGGAGAAGCCGATGCCGAAGTCATCGATGGCCAGGCGCACTCCCAGCTTCTGCAGGGACTCAAGGGTGGAGAGGCCCACGTCCACGGCGGCGCTCTCGGTGATCTCCAGGCACAGGGAGCGAGGCTCGATGGTGCTGGCCTGCAGGGCATGGGAGACCACCTCGATCACGTCAGATTCGGCGAGCTGCCGGGGCGAGAGGTTGACGGCGAGACAGAGCGAATGTCCGTCGTGGGCGTCTCGCCACGCGCGCGCCTGCATGCAGGCGGTGCGCAGCACCCACGTCCCCAGGGCTACGATCAGGCCGCTCTCCTCGGCCACCGGGATACTCATCCGGCGCGATCAGTCCCCGTCGCGGATGGTTCCAGCGCACGAGCGCCTCGACCCCGTAGATGCGCCCCGACTCCAGCCACACCTCGGGCTGATAGTGGACCACCAGCTCCTCGGTGGCGATGGCTCGCCGCAGCTCGTTCTCTAGCTCCAGGCGCTCGGCACCGCGCAGGCGCATGCCTCCGTCGAAGATGGTGAAGCGCGAGCGCCCGCGCTCCTTGGCTCGGTACATGGCGGCGTCGGCCTCGCGCGTCAGGGACTCGGCCGCGATGGCGCCATCGCGTGCGACGGTGATGCCGATGCTCGCGCTGACGAACACCTCGCGGTCGTCGATGAGGAAGGGCTCGCAGAGGCTTGAGCCGATGCGCTCGGCCAACGCCGACGCGGCGTGCTCGTCGGTTGCCTCACACAGCACCGTGAACTCGTCGCCTCCGATGCGGGCCACCGTGTCGTCGGGGCGCAGCAGCTCGCGCAGGCGTCCGGCGGCCTCGATCAGCAGGCGGTCACCGGCGGCGTGACCCAGGCTGTCGTTGACGAGCTTGAAGCGATCGAGGTCGAGGAAGAACACCGAGAGCGGCGACGCCTTGCGCTGGATTCGCGCCAGGGCGACGCCCAGGCGGTCCATGAACAGGGAGCGATTGGGCAGGCCCGTCAACGGATCCTGCAGGGCCCGGGTGGTGAGCTCGCGCTCGGCGACCTTGCGCTCGGTGATGTCCTGCATCTGGGAGATGAGGTGCAGCGGGCGCCCGGAGTCGTCGCGGACCAGGGAAACGCTCAGCGATACCCACACGACCGCTCCGTCGGCGTGCCGATAGCGCTTCTCAGCATGGTGGGCCGTCTGCTCACCGCTGACCAGCCCGCGCAGCGCGGCCGCGTCGCTGGCCGCGTCCTGCGCGACGGTGACGTCGCGAAAGCTCATCCCCACCAGCTCGTCGGCCGAGCGTCCGAGAAGGCCGACGAGGGCATCGTTGACCCGCATCCACCGCCCCTCGAGGTCGACCAGGGCCATGCCCACGGCGGCGTCGTCGAAGGCGCCGCGAAACTGCTCCTCGGCCTGGCGCAAAGCCCCCTCGCGCTTGACCGAGTGCTCAGCCCCGCGCACGAGCGCAGAGACCAAGCGGCGGATGAGTAGCCCCGCCACCAGCAGCGTGCTCACGGTGAGGACCCAGCGTGCCGGACCATCGGGCTCGCCGCGCATCAGCAGCACCAGGCCGTAGGCCCCTCCGAGCACCACCATCTGGGCCAGTGCCTGGCGCAGACTGAGAAAGTAAAAGGCGTAGAAGCACACCAGCACGTAGAGCATCTCGTCGTTGGTCCGCACGTCTCCGGCGAAGTAGACATCTCCACTGACCACCATCGTGCCCATGACCAGGGCGGCGGGGACAGCCCAAGCGGGCTGGCGACCGGCAAAGGCCAGCAGCAGGGACCCGACCAGGAGGCTGAGCCCGACGCTGACCAGAACGCCAGTCACGTTGGTGTCCGGCGGCAGGGGTAGCAGTCCCACGAGCACCAGACCCAGGACACCGCCCGACAGGAACAGGTAGGCGAGGTTGCGCGCGCGCTCGGCGCTGCCGGGGACCCCGAGTGAGGCCTGGTCCTCGCCGATCATGGTGTACGGAGCTATCGGCAGCCACCGGACCGGTCTGTAATCGTGGGCGACGAGGCTGGAGGCGGGCGGCGGGCCCGCAATACACTTGCGCTGCCATGCGCGCCGCCACCGTCCGCGACAACCAGGTCTCCGTCGAGGACCATCCTGATCCGTGCCCGCAGGCGGGTCAGGTGCTCGTACGGGTGCGCGCGGCCGGGCTCAACGGTGCCGACATGCTCCAGCGTCGCGGACGCTATCCGGCGCCGCCCGGATCGCCTGCCGACGTCCCTGGGCTTGAGCTGGCCGGGGAGGTGGCCAAGCGCGGTCCCGGGGCACAGCGCTTCGCCGACGGCGACCGGGTCATGGCCATCGTCGGTGGCGGCGGGCAGGCCGAGCTGGCGGTGGTTCATGAGCGCCAGCTCATGCCCGTTCCCGAGGCACTTGACTGGCCCCAGGCAGGCGGACTGCCAGAGGTGTTCGCCACCGCCTATGACGCGGTGTTCAGCCAGGGCAAGCTGGGGGTGGGCGAGCACCTGCTCATCCACGGCGGGGCCGGAGGCGTGGGGACCGCCGCGGTGCAGTTGGCCCGGGCCGCCGGTGCCCGCGTCACCGCCACCGTGCGCAACCCGCAGCTGCGGGGCCAGGTGGCCGAGCTGGGTGCCACCGTCATCGATCCCGAGGGCTTTGCCTCGGCGGGGCCCTTCGATGTCGTGCTCGAGCTGGTGGGCGCCCCCAACCTGTCTGAGAACCTCAAGGCCCTGGCCACCGGGGGACGGATAGTGGTCATCGGAGTGGGAGGGGGACCCCGCGGCGAGCTTGACCTGCTCGCCCTCATGGGCAAGCGGGGCGCCATCCACGGCTCCACCCTGCGCGCGCGCCCGCTGGAGGAGAAGGCCCAGGTCACTCGGGAGCTCGAGCGCCATGTGCTGCCCCTGTTCGAGGCGGGCAGGCTGTGCGTGCCGGTCGCCGCCACCTACCCGTTGGCCGAGGTCCACGATGCCTACGAGCGCTTCGCCGCCGGATCCAAGCTGGGCAAGATCGTGCTCACCATGGGGTAGGCGTCACCCCTTCCCCTGCCGAAGGCCTCAGGCCGTAGGCCGTAGGCCCTCAAGATCTTTGAGCCTCTGACCGTCACGCCCTCCCGTGGCCGTGGCCGTGGCCCGGCACCAGCAGCCCCGCCAATCGGTCGAGGTTGGGCACCAGCAGGGCGGCGGCGAGTAGGGGCAGGACGGGGACGGCAGTGTTCAGGGCGACGCTCAGACCCAGAGCACCGAGCAGCGCCGTCATCAGCGCCAGCTCGGTCACCCGGGCGCGCAGCCCGAAGCGCCACGCCCAGGCGGCGAACATCGACAGGAAGATGACGTCTGAGAGTCCCAGCTGCGAACCGGTGAGCCCTCCGCCCCAGGCGGGAATGTCGAAGGTGAGGAAGTCCACCGCCCGCGGCTGCTGGCGGATGAGCTGTGAGCTTGGTCCGCCCGCCACGCTGAGGGCGTCGAGGATGGCGACGAAGGGGGGAATGAGCGCCACCGCCACCGGCGAGTCCAGGAAGCGGGCGAAGAGGATCCCCAGCGCGGTCGCCAGCAGCGCCCGGAAGGGGTCAGTCGCCGGTCCCACGTGCCCGGCGGTAAGGGCGACGGTGAGCAGGCCCGCCCCGAGGGCGAGCAGGATGAGTCCCGCGCCGTGCTCGCGGGCCTGGAGGGTGACCAGCCCGCAGGCGCCCAGGACCGCCAGGCCCACCCCCCCGGCGATGAGCGTGGCGGTGGCTCCCCCCGGCAGGCCGGGCAGGGCCGGGGCGAGCAGGAAGTAGGCCAGGGCGGCGGCGTAGACCCCTAGTAGGGAGGCAGGTCCCCGTACCACGACCCGAGCGCCCTGAATGCCGTCCAGAAGGATCGCTTGGCCGCCTCCTCGTCAAGCGCCTCGTCGATGTTGGGCACGTAGAGGCCGTCGATTGAGGGAGTCAGGGACTGGATCTCACCCAGCACCGGCGCCAGGC
>JAABUR0100007848.1_pt1 | contig 12498 bp, 9 predicted proteins | sample 5560091 | NCBI WGS metagenome assembly JAABUR01 (sample SAMN10711879, study PRJNA513375) | rock metagenome | isolation source: Antarctica rocks | place: Antarctica: Victoria Land, University Valley sud
AACCGAGCGCCTATGCCCCGACCATCCCGCACCAGTTGTTCATGGTCTTCCAGTTGATGTTCGCCGTGATCACGCCGGCCCTGATCTCCGGGGCGTTCGCCGAGCGGATGAAGTTCTCGGCCTACCTGGCGTTCACGCTGCTCTGGGCGACGTTCGTGTACGACCCCGTGGCCCACTGGGTCTGGGGCACGGGAGGATGGATCAAGAATCTCGGCGCGCTCGATTTCGCGGGCGGCCTGGTCGTGCACATCATCTCGGGGATGGCCGCGCTCTGCTGCGTGCTGGTGATGGGACGTCGCCGCGGGATCGACAACGAGGACATGCACCCGCATAACCTCACGATGACGGCGCTGGGCACCGGCCTGCTCTGGTTCGGCTGGTTCGGGTTCAACGCCGGTAGCGCCCTGGCGGCCAACGCGTCGGCCGTGGCCGCCTTCGTCAACACGAACACCGCCGCCGCCGCCGCCACGGTGAGTTGGTCGCTGATCGAATGGCTCCACAAGGGGAAGGCCACCGTGCTCGGGGCCTGCACCGGAGCCGTCGCCGGCCTTGTGGCCGTGACGCCGGCCGCCGGCTTCATCACGCCGATGGGGGCGATGGCGATCGGGCTGCTCGTCTGCGTGGTCTGCTACTCGGCGATCATGCTGAAGAGCAAGTTCGGCTACGACGACTCGCTCGACGTCTTCGGCGTCCACGGCGTCGGGGGTATCTTCGGTGCCCTGGCCTTGGGAGTGCTCGCCACTGCGGGCATCAGCGGCGATGTCGGGGGCCTGGCCAGCGGCAACGCGAGCCTGCTGGTCAAGCAGGCCATCTCGGTTGCCGCGGCCGCCAGCTATAGCTTCGTCGTCACCTTCGGCATCCTGAAGTTGGTCGACCTCACGATCGGCCTCAGGGTCTCCGAAGAGGAGGAGGAGGCGGGCCTCGACCTCACCCAGCACGGCGAGCGAGGGTATATCATGGGCGTGGGCGAGTTGATGGGCGGCCTCCCCGAACAGGAACCGTACTCTCCCGCCAGGTCGATCCCTCGCGAGATCGACGAGCGCGTCGCGGTCTGAGAGACAGGCAGGTCAGGCACAATGGCGAATCGGGCGGGGCACCATTCGGCGCCCCGCCCGATATCATTTCATCGCTCCGTCGGGGCAGACGGTCTTCAACGCGCCCCGCGGACCTTGTCCCAAGCGTACTGGATGGCGTCCTTGAATTCTTCCCAGGTACCCTTGTTATGCTGCTCCCACAGGCTCCTGGCCTGGGGCTCGACGGTCGACCATTCGCCGGTGCTGTACCTCTCGTCGTTCGCCAGGTGGTAACCGTACCGATAGGCGGGCGAGAATTGCTGATAGGTGTATCCGCTCTTGGCGTAGTTGCTCTTGTACGCCTTCTGGAAGTCGGGATCGAAGGTGTCGAAGCCGACGGCCGAGCTCCCGGTGGTGGCGGGCTTCGTCGTGGACTTGGTGGTCCGCTTCGGCGTATCGACCTCCTCGACGTCGACGTCGGTCCGGCGGACCGTATCCTTGACCGTCTCGGTTCGGTCGCGCGCCTGCTTGCTGATCACGACCTCTTCGATGACGCGCGCCTGCTTGGTGACGACGGCCTCTTCGGAGCGCTCGGTGACCTCAATGGTCCCTTCCTTGAATGCGGCATCCGCCGAGGTTGCCGCCCGGTTGACGGGTCGGCGTTCGACCTTGACTTTTTCCTCGTGGAGGCTCACTTGCTCCTGAACGGGGGTCTCGGTGACGTGGGTGCTGACACGCACACCCCCGCCCTCGACCGTCCGCTTACCGACCTTCAACTCCTCTTCGACGATCGGTACGACCGCCTCGCCGCCGCCCTGGATCTTCGCCTTGGCCCGGCGTTCCCAGGCCGTACGCATCATGGGCTCGTAGTCCTCGAATTTGCCCTTGCCGCTCCACCCGCTCTTCAGGTTGGAGCTGACGTCGGACCAGGAACGATTGCTATGTTCCGGCGTGTAGCTGTCCCAGCCATAGCGGTAGGCCGGTGCCGCCTCGTCCCAGGTAGATTTGTCGCGGTGTGAGCCGCTCTGCCAGTGGCTGCGGAATTCGGACTCGTTGCCCTCATAGTCGTCCATCGTCGCTCCCGTGAGGCCACCGGCCGCCGCGCCCACGACGGCGCCGACGGCCGCCCCGACGGGACCGCCCGCCGCCGCGCCCACGACCGCGCCCGTGGCCCCGCCGGCCATCGCCCCACCCGCCTTCGCATCCACCTGCGCCTTGTCTTTTTTCTCGTTACTCATCTTGATCAATCCTTCTCGGAAATGTTTCACTCAGGAACGTGTCTAGGGACCACCCGGCACGAGTCCGGACTGGAGATGTCTATTGCCCGAGAGCCATTCGCTCGGTGCACCGGAACGAGGGAGCAATCCAGGCCTTCTCACGACGACTCATGCGCGGCCGGCGATCGCCCGAACGATCTCGGTGCTGTCACCCGAATTTCCTCAAGTCTGGTCACGCCGATTGAGAATTCACCAGTGGTCGATTCATCGGCTTGATGTGATCTTGTGGCAAATGCGGTGCCCATCACTCTTAAGAAAATGGGGGAATTGACCTCATCGATGACTCAGGGAGATTCGTCTTTCACATGCTCGACCGTGGCCTCTTCGGTGCGCAGCACCATACGCTGCGGCTGTGACACCTCGACCCGACGCCGTCGGATGTGCAGCTCTTCCTTCAGCACCAGGCGCTTCTCGACGACCAGGACTTCTTCGAGGATGGGGACGATCATCACATCCCCCTCGTGCCGGATCGCCACCGGCCCGTCGACGGCCCGGTTGATGGCGATGCGTTCGACCTCGACCTCTTCGCGCAGTAGCGGCTCGTCGACGACTTCTTCGTGCTCATGCACGACCTTCGTGACTCTCACGCGGCCGCTTTCGACCCAGCGCTTCTGGACGTCCAGCACCTCGTGGACCACGGGCACGACGAGATTCTCACCGCCCGTAGACTCCTCACTCGCCTCGATCTCCGCGCGGCCGAGCGAGAGTAGATAGGAACCATCTTTCTGCCGGACCAGGCTCGCGGCGGGGACGCGAATCCGCCTGCCATCGTCGAGTCGGATGGAGGTATAGCCCGGAGCTGCGCCTTCAGCGTCCCCGGCCGGCTCGATCGAACCGAGCAGACCGTCAGGGCTTATCACTCTTGCGGCTTTTGACCGGCTCATCGACAGACCTTTCTCGCCCCAGGACCCATGCGTCTTGCCCGCCGGACGTCCCCGATCCGAGACACACTAGGGCATGCGGAGACGAAGACATCAGATAGTTTCAGAACGAGGATTGGGACGAGGCTTTGGTGATATCAGGCAACTCCCATGCCATCAAACCGCGACCCTACCGGGCAGCTTCTCTATCACTCGCGCGAGTCGAGATCCACCACCCACCATGAATAGGGCGGAGGATCGGAGCCTTCCACGGGGGCGAGACCGAGCTAGAATGGAGCTTGACCCGCCGGATCGGCCCACCCATGGCCGATCGGTGCGACGAATGGCCCTTCTCGCCTGGAGGTCCGCATGGCCGCAATCGTCCACGACCGCGCCAACGCCTCACCGACGGATGATCCCGAGCGGGCACGTCAGGTCCGCCAGGCGGAGGAATTGCTCTTCGCCGAGCCATCGGCGGGGGGGTTCGCCAAGGCCCTCTTCCGCGGCGTCTTCAGGGGCGACGTGCTCTTCCCGTACCCGGAACTCCCCCCCGCGGAACGCGTCGTCGTCGAGGAGGCCGTGGCCTCCCTCCGGCGGTTCGCCGAGTCGAGCATCGACGCCGCGGAGATCGACCGCTCGGCGGACATCCCCCGGGGCGTCATCGACGGCCTGGCGAGCCTGGGAGTGCTGGGGATGACGGCCCCTCCCGAGTTCGGGGGGCGAGGGTTCTCGCAGCAGGGCTATTGCCGGATCATGGAGACGATCGGCGGTCATTGCTCCTCCACGGCGGTATTCGTCAATGCGCACCACTCGATCGGCATCCGCGCGCTGCTGCTTTTCGGGACCTCCGAGCAGAAGGCCCGCTGGCTCCCCCCGCTGACGCGCGGGGAGAAATTGGCGGCCTTCGCGCTGACGGAGACCGAGGCGGGCTCCGATGCGAGCAACGTGCAGACCTCGGCGACGTTGAGCGACGACGGTCAGACCTATCGGCTCACCGGGACCAAGCGCTACATCACCAATGGCGCGATCGCCGACGTGTTGACGGTGATGGCCCGCACGCCCGTCCCCGGGGGGGGCGAGTCGAAAGTCACCGCCTTCCTGGTCACGCCCGACATGCCGGGCTTCGAGGTCGTCGAGCCCCGGATGCCGAAATGCGGAATCCGGGGGACCGCGACCGCCCGGCTCGCCTTCCACGACATGCCGGTGCCGGTCTCGAACGTGCTCGGGCCGCTGGGCAAGGGGCTCAAGGTCGCACTGACGGTCCTCGACTTCGGGCGTACGACCTTCGGCGCCAGCTGCACGGGGGCCGCCAAGGCCTGCCTTGTCGCCGCCGCCCGGCACGCGTCGCGACGTCGACAGTTCGGGCGTCCCCTGGCCGACCTGGAGCTGATCAAGAAGAAGCTCGCCTTCCTGGCCGCCTCGGCCTACGCGATCGAGGCCACCACCTACGAGACCGCCGCCCTGATCGATCGAGGGGCCGAGGATTACATGCTCGAGACCGCCATCCTCAAGGTCTTCTCGACCGAGATGCTCTGGGAAGGGGTGTACGAGACGCTCCAGATCCACGGCGGCCAGGGCTATTTCAACGACGAGCCGTACGAACGCATGATGCGCGACGCGCGGATCAACACGATCGGCGAGGGGGCCAACGAGGTCCTCAAGGCCTTCATCGCGCTGGTGGGGATGCGCGACGTCGGCGAAGGGTTCAAATCGACCCTGGCCGGACTGAAGCGTCCCTCGAGATTCCTGCCGACCCTGTGGAGCTTCGGCCGCGAACGCCTAACCCGCCTGGTCGAGCCGCCGCGGGTCCCTGTCAACACGCCGGAGCTCCGGCGCGCCGCACAAGCCCTGGGCCGCCGCGTGGCCCGATTCGGATGGGCCGTCGAGCGAGTCCTCCTCCGCCATCGCGAAGAGATCCTGGAGCGCCAGTATGTCCAGGAGCGGATCGCCGACGCTTCGATCGCGCTGGTCACCGCCTCATGCACGCTTGCGCGGCTCGATCACGCCGCGAGTCTACGGACCGCGAGCGAATCGGATCGCGCGGCGGGGAACCTCTATCTGCGGATGGCCATCCGGCGGTTTGATCGCGCCCTCTCCGATTTGGCCCGCAACGACGATCGTCAGACGACGGAAACGGCCGACGCCGTGCTCCACAACAGCCCACGTCAGGATAGTCGTGTTTGATTAGGCTCGTGCCTCGTCGTTCCGAAAGGGATATCTCGGGTCCATGCAGGCGGTCGGAGCGTCGAAAAACCTTTTCGAAATTAGGCCCAAAAGAGGAGCCAAGGACGACGATGTCTCGCCGGATGAGAGGCAGTCTGTTCTTTTTTATGGCATGATTCTCCAATTTGCGGTACGATCGGGGAGACGTGAGAGCCGAATCAGAGGATGGCCGCTGCCCGGGGAGGGCGTCATGCTACCGGCCGCCCGTGTGGTTTGTCGCGGTTGTTTGCGGAGCGTGGAGGCGAGCGGAGAAGGTCCGGTGGCTCCGCCGGAGACTTGCCCATTCTGCGGCTCACCCATCGACAGCAGGACTCATGAGCCCGGGACCGTCACCAGCGAACGATCCCCTGTACCGGGAGGCCCCGACGGGCCGGGATCGTCCTGGGCCGAGCGCTGGAGCAAGGGGACGATGGGGACCGTGGGACGGTTCCAGCTCCGCGAGTTGCTGGGCAATGGCGGGTTCGGCCAGGTCTACCTGGCCTTCGACCCGCGCCTCGACCGCGACGTCGCCTTGAAGCTGCTCCGGCAGGCCAATCCCGGCGAACGGGTGATGCAGAGGTTCTTCCGCGAGGCCCGGGCGGCGGGACGGCTTGACCACCCGAACATCGTGGCGGTGCACGACGCCGGGCGCGACGACGAGCAGTGCTGGATCGCGTACGAATACATCAAGGGGCCGGTGCTTTCGAAGGCCCGCGAGCAGCGGCGGATCGACTTGACCGCGGCCATTCGGATCGCCCGCGACCTCGCCGATGCCCTCGATTATGCGCATCGCCGGGGCGTCTTCCATCGCGACGTGAAGCCGGACAACGTCGTCATCGACGAGAGGGGGCGGCCTCGCCTGATCGATTTCGGCCTGGCGAGGCGCGACGAGATCGACTCGGACCTCACTCGCGACGGGGCCGTCCTCGGCACCCCCGCCTACATGGCCCCCGAGCAGGCCAATGGCCAGAGCCATCTGGCCGACGAGCGGAGTGACATCTTCAGCTTGGGCGTGCTCTTTCACGAGCTACTCTACGGTCGCCGCCCGGCGGATCCGAAGGGCACGAGCCAATCCGAGCCGGCCGAGCGGTCCGACTCCTCGGCGAACGTCCCGCCCCTGGCGCCCCGGATTCCCGAGGAAGTGGACCAAATCTGTCATAAGGCGATGGCGCACGATCCCGGCGAGCGTTATGCCGATGCCCAGGCGCTGGTGAGCGATCTGGACCGCTGGCTTCAACGCCCCGCCGCGCCCCCCCGCCGATCCCGGCTCGCGGCCGGCTTCGCGATGGGAGTGATCGCCTCCCTCGCGATCATGTCCGGCCTGAAACTGGCCTATCCGCCGTCCGATGTCGGTCCTGCATCGGGGGCCCAACCTCGGATCCCTCTGGCGACCGTCGCCCCTCCCCCACCTCCCTTGCCGACCCCCGAGGTCGTGGTCATCGCATCGGACCCGGTGGTGGGGAACAAGTCGTCGAGGACGTACCACCGTCGCGCCGGCTGTCCGTCGTTGAGGAGGGTGCTGCCCGAGAATCGGTTCGAATATGAGAGTGAGAAGGCCGCCAATGCGGCCGGAATGAGGCCGTGCGAGACGTGCTTCCCCCATCATGGCAAAGCCGAGAAATAGGCGTAGTCGTGTGATCCTTCGAGGATATCGCGCAGTGCCGGGGCCGGAATGGGGACACGGTTGACGGGTCGGCGTAGCTGACGGATATTCTGGTTCAGGGATTTTCGAGGGGCGAGCGGCGTGTGATCCGCGGGGTCCTGGCGGGGAATCGGGAGACTCTATGGTCTGGCTGGTCGTCGTGTCGGCCGTCGCCGGGACGGTGGTGCTGGCGATGTGGGCGAATCGACAGCACCGGGTCCTGGACGAGGTCACGCGACGGATGGCCGAGCTGGGGGCGGGGGGAAGCGTCCGACCTCTCCTGACTCGGGTCGGGGGGCCGGTCGGACGGCTCGCGCGCGTCTTCGACGCCGCGGCGCCTCGGCTTGAAGAGCGGATCACCCGGCTCGAACAGGACCGTGGGCAGTTGCGCGCGGTGCTCGGCGGGATGGCCGAGGGGGTCATCGCGATCGACGAGCGGCGCCGCCTCCTCTTCGCCAACGCTAGCGCCGACGAACTCTTCGGGCTTGGCACCTGGGCGGAAGGCAGGCTCCTGCCGGAGCTGATCCGGAGTCCCCAGGTCCACGAGGCGATCGAGACGACGCTCGACGGGCCCGCACCCTATCTGGGCGAGATCAGTTTAGCCAGCCGAGAGGGGGCCTTGAGGGTCCCCCCGCGAGTCCTGGTCGTCCGAGGCGCGCCGCTCGTCGGTTCTCCCCCTCCCGGGGCGGTCCTCGTCTTCCACGACGTGACCGAATTGCGGCGCCTAGAACGGATGCGACATGACTTCGTCGCCAACGTCTCGCACGAGTTGAAGACCCCGCTCGCCTCGATCAAGGCGTACACGGAGACCCTGCTCGATTGGGCCCTGCACGACGAGAACGTCAACGTCCGGTTCCTCCAGCGGATCGAGGAGCAGGCCGATCGGCTCAACGGGCTGATCCTCGACCTCTTGAGCCTGGCCCGGCTGGAGTCGGGCCAGGAGGTCTACGAGCACGGGCCCCTCGCACTGGCCGGGGTGGTCGCCTCGTGCGCCGAGTCGCACCGCGACCGGATCGAGGCGAAGGGGCTGACACTGGGCATCGACCTCGGCCCGCTCGACGACAGGACCAGGGTCATGGCCGACGAGGAGGCCGTCCGCCAAATCCTCGACAACCTCATCGATAATGCGATCAAGTACACCCCGGAAGGGGGCTCGGTCCGCGTCTCCTGCGCCATGACCGGCGGAGGCATCGCCCTGGAAGTCGCCGACACGGGGATCGGCATCCCGCGCGACGACCTCCCGCGCGTCTTCGAACGCTTCTATCGGGTCGATAAGGCGCGGAGCCGACAACTCGGGGGGACCGGGCTCGGTCTCTCGATCGTCAAGCACCTGGTCCAGTCGATCGGCGGCCAGGTCGGCGTCGAAAGCCGCGTCAACGCCGGTTCCCAGTTCACGGTCCAGCTCCCCTTGTTCCACGCCGAGCCTCCTCGCGCCTGAGCCGTAAGCACCGCGTGCCCCCGAAATCGAAGTCGCCCCCACCACCTCCTCACACGATCTTCACATCAGTTGGTTACATTGGGGGCGTAAGTCCTCAACGGGCTCACGGCGTGGGTCAATGCTCCGAGCTCCGTCGCGACATTCCGCAAACCGGGACCAGGTGAAGACACAATGCGTATGACGGCACACGGAGCCCAGGTCATCGTCATCCTCGCCGCGCTCGCGCCCGGCTGCGGAGGGGAGAGTGGCCCCGGTGGAGATTCGTCCCGAGAGATCACGATCGACGGGTCGAGCACGGTCTTCCGGATCAGCAAGGCCGCGCAAGAGGCCTACAACGGCGTCAACCCCGACGTGACGGTCGTCGTCGATAACCACGGGACTGGCGGCGGCTTCAGCCGCTATCTGCAAGGCGAAGTCGACCTCGTCGACGCCTCGAGGGCGGCCAAGCCCGACGAAGAAGCCAAGGCCAAGGCCCAGGGCCTGGACTGGACGCGATTCGTGGTCGGCTACGACGGGATCACACTGGTCGTCCATCCCAAGAATGACTTCGTCAAGACGCTGACCGTCGCCCAGTTGAAGGCGATATGGGAGCCGAACAGCAAGGTCCGGACGTGGAAGGACGTCGACCCGTCGTGGCCCGCGCGGAAGATCGTCTTCTACAGTCCCGACCGGGATTCCGGGACGTTCGAATTCTTCACCGAGGCCGTCATGGGCAAGGCGAAGAGTCAGCGCGAAGATGTCCAGGCCAGTTCCGACGACAATACGCTGGTCAACGGCGTGGCGGGCGACCCCGACGGGCTGGGATACTTCGGATATGCCTATTTCGAGTCCAACGCGCAGAAGCTCCGGGCCCTGGCGATCCGGAAGGGACCGGAGGCCCCGGAGGTCCTCCCCAGCCCGGCGACCGTGCTGGACAAGTCGTACGCCCCGCTGTCTCGACCCTTGTATGTCTACGCCAAGAACTCGGCCCTGCGACGCCCCGAGGTGCTCGGCTTCGTGAAATACTACCTCGACAACGTCGCGGACCTGGCGACCCGTGCCAAATACGTCGCACCGACGCCCGAGGATCGGGCTGCCAACCAAGACGCCCTGTCGGCGGTCCGTCCGGCCGCGACCACGACCGCCTCGAAATAGGGGCAGAACTGCCGCTCGCGAGGAACGGGGGGCCGTCCCGCGAGCACCGTCCGGAAACGTTTCGAGGTCTCTCCTTTGGCCACGACTACCGTCGAGTCCTCCGCGCACAACGTCGACCTCTGGGCGGCTCCGTCGCGCCTCCGATCGCTCGTCGAGGGGGGCGTCTGGGTCTTTTTGCTCCTCTGCGCGATGATCTCCGTGCTGACGACGGCCGGGATCATCACCGTCCTCGGGGTCGAGACGTTCCACTTCTTCCGGAGGTCGGGGGTCGGTCTCCTCGATTTCCTGACTGGGACGGAGTTGAGGCCCGACGCCAATCCACCCCGGTTCGGCATCCTCCCGCTGATCTGGGGGACCTTCGTTGTCGCCGCCGGGTCGTCGCTCGTCGCGCTGCCGATCGGACTCCTGAGCGCGATCTACCTTAGCGAATACGCGCCGAGGAAGGTCCGGGGGGTCCTCAAACCGGCCCTCGAACTGCTCGCGGGGATCCCCTCGATCGTCTACGGGTATGTCGCCCTGCTGCTGGTGACCCCGGCATTGAAGGCCGTCCTGGAGCCGCTGGGTTTCCACGTCGAGACGTTCAATGCCCTCAGCGCGTGCATCGTGGTCGGGGTGATGATCATCCCGATGGTCTCCTCGCTCAGCGAGGACGTCCTGTCGGCCGTCCCTCGCTCCCTGCGCGAGGCCGGCTACGCGCTCGGGGCGACGAAGTTCGAGGTCTCCACCCGGGTGGTCCTGCCCGCCGCCCTGTCGGGGGTCGTGGCGTCGTTCATCCTGGCGATCAGCCGTGCCATCGGCGAGACCATGGCCGTCGTCCTCGCCGCCGGCATGCGGCCCCAGATCGCACTGAACCCCTTGACCTCGGTCGAGACGATGACGGCCTACATCGTCGCGGTCTTCGGGGGCGAGGCGTCCTATGGCTCGCCCGAATATCTCTCTCTGTTCGCCGTCGGCATGTCGCTGTTCGTGATCACCCTGATCCTTAACGTCCTATCTGGGCTCGTCATGCTCCGATATCGCGAGGTCTATCAATGAGCCGGCCGGATGGCGACGGCTATCGGCCCCATCGCCGCATCCGGACCCTCATGGGTCCGGTCTTCGGGGTCGCCTGCTTCCTTGCGACCCTGAGCGGTGTGATCGTGCTGTCGGTGCTGCTGGGATCGATCGTCGGTACCGTGCTCGGCAGGGAGTCAACAAGCCCTTGGTACGCCGTCGGCGATCACATCCGCCACCTGGGCACGTTCCTCTGGGCCCTGGCGACGAAGACGCAATCGAGCGACCCGGCGCTGGCGGGGTTCCGGATCGGGATCGTCGGGAGCCTCTGGCTGCTCGGGCTGGTCGCCACGTTCGCCATCCCCGTCGGGGTCGGCACCGCGGTCTTCCTCGAGGAGTACGCCCCGCCCGGGAGGATTCGCCGCACGATCCAGATGAACATCGCCAACCTCGCGGGAGTGCCGTCGATCGTCTACGGTATCCTGGGGCTGGCGGTCTTCGTCCGTGCCTTCGGTGCCCGAGGCCTGGCACTCGGCCCGTCCCTCTGGGCGGGAGGGCTGACGCTGAGCCTGCTCATCCTCCCGGTGATCGTCATCGCCACCCAGGAGGCGCTCCGGACCGTGCCGAACTCGCTCCGCCTCGCGGCGCTCGCCCTGGGCGCGACCCGCTGGCAAATGGTGCGCGATCACGTCATTCCCGCGGCCCTGCCCGGCATCATGACCGGCACGATCCTCGGCCTGTCCAGGGCCATCGGCGAGACGGCACCGCTGCTCATGGTCGGCGCGGCGGGCTCGATCCTGCGCCAGCCGCGTGGGCCCTCCGATCGTTACACTGCCTTGCCGGTCGAGATTTATAATTACGCCAAGGAACCGAGCACCGAGTTCCAGACCGTGGCCGCCGGGGGCATCTTGATCCTCGTGACCCTCCTGCTGACGATGAACGTCGCGGCCATCGTGATCCGGAACCGGCACGGCCGTTCCGCCCGAGGCTAATCGCCCATGCAGCGCCACGAACCGTCCGCCGAACCCGCCCTCCCGGTAGCCCCGGCGGGCGAACCCACCGCCCCCGATCCGGTAGTCCTCTCCGCCGACGCCTTGTCCGTGTGGTACGGCTCGTCGCCGGCCTTGAAAGACATCGACATCAAGATTCCCCGCCATCAGATCACGGCGCTGATCGGACCCTCGGGTTGCGGCAAGAGTACCCTGCTGCGTTGCTTCAACCGGATGAACGACCTGATCCCCAACGCCCGGATGGACGGGACGATCCGGTTCGACGGGCGGGACATCTCCGCCCCCAACACCGACTCGGTCGCCCTCCGCCGTCGGATCGGCATGGTCTTCCAGAAGCCGAACCCGTTCCCCAAGAGCGTCTACCAGAACGTGGCCTGGGGGGCGCGCATCAACGGCTATCGCGGCGACATGGACGAGCTGGTCGAGCGCTCGCTCCGCCGCGCCGCGCTCTGGGACGAGGTCAAGAACAAGCTCCATCGTCCGGGGCTCGACCTGTCGGGGGGCCAACAGCAGCGGCTTTGCATCGCCCGGACGCTCGCCGTCGAGCCCGAGGTGATCCTCATGGACGAACCCTGCTCGGCGCTCGACCCGATCTCGACCGCCCGGGTCGAGGACCTGATGGACGACCTCAAGGACGAGTACACGATCGTCATCGTGACCCACAATATGCAGCAGGCCCGCCGCGTCAGCGACATGACCGCCTGCCTCATGCTCGACGAAGCCGCCAAGGACGGGCATCGCACGGGCGTCATCGCCGAGTTCAGCGCGACCGGCCTCCTCTTCACCAACCCCAAGGACCCCCGCACCGAGGCCTACATCACCGGCCGGATCGGCTGACCGGCCGGGGGCCGAGCCTCCCTCTTCCCCATATCTTCATTCTCCGCTCTTGCAGATCACACGGTGCGGTCCCCGGGAGGCATTAGAATGCA
>JAABUR0100007850.1_pt1 | contig 12497 bp, 21 predicted proteins | sample 5560091 | NCBI WGS metagenome assembly JAABUR01 (sample SAMN10711879, study PRJNA513375) | rock metagenome | isolation source: Antarctica rocks | place: Antarctica: Victoria Land, University Valley sud
CCGACGACGGCGTCAGCACACCAGGTGCGCCCATGCGCTTGTGCTTGGTACAGCGTCCCGAGTCCTAAAACAATTGGTTGTCTGGGAGGGGTGGCCTTTTCCTCTGGTGCGCAGGGAGCTTCAAGCGCTCACGGGAGGTCTTGTTTGCCCAAGCCTCTCCAGATCAAAGTCATTGACAAGGACGGGCATGCACTGCACGGCGCCTCAAGAGGACGGGGCGGCAGGGCATGGGCTGCGCGCGTGCACTCCTGTGCAGCTCTCGCGCGGCGCTGAGCTGTTGCAGGAGGCCTTGACGCGCGCGTGCCCGCGCGCGGCAGGCTCCGCGGCGGCGCCGCCGCCGCTCAAGGCCGCGGCGCTGCTGGCGCTGGCCAAGTCAGCGTCGGGGCAGCTGCTCAACCCGGGCGCATGCGAGTTTGTGCCGCGCAGCAGCAGCGGCGGCTCCCTGAAGTCGCTGGGCGCGGACGTCGAGCCTGCCGAGCAGCCCGCTGCCGCCGCCGCGCCCGGGCGCCTCGCCGCAAAGTCGGCGCCGGGCGACGCTCAGGAGGCCAGCGCGCTGCAGGGCTGCGATGCCTGACAAGCTGCGTGCGCGGGAGAGCAGGGTGGGGTGCCTGCGCAGCTGGGGCAGCGGGCCGCTTTGCGGGCGCAGCCCCGAGCAGCGAGGCTGCTGCGGGTCACCTTGCGCTCTGGGCGCCCCGGAGCGGCAGCCGCAGGCGAGCGCGCAGATGTGCTTGCGTGCTTGCGGCAAATTGCGAGACTGTTTGTCCACAGCGTTGCAGTCCTCAAACAGAGTTTTTGAGAGTTTGGGAGCGCACTGACAGGGACAGAACAGAGCGCTGCTGCGGCAGGGGATGAGAGTGGGGTAGCGACTGCTTTCTTCGGCCTGCTGTTGAACATACATGGGCCTGCTTTGGTCATGTAGGGAACTGCTGGCAAAGAAGGGGAGCCCTTGGGTCAAGCCGCAAGTGTAGTGTAGGGCCATCAGATGCCATGCGGTTGCTGGCGTACTAGAGCAAAGTGCTCCTGGCAGGGCCGCATTGCCTTGCATATTGGTGGCGTTTGTAATTGGTGTTGCCAACGGTGCTGCAGCAGGTATTCAGTTCACGTAAGAGGGGTGGGCAGAATATGGGACGCGCACCCTCTCGGCTCTGATCAGCCCAGCTGCTTGGCCACACATCCCCTTGTTACAGTTAGGCTGGTGCACCGCGGTCTGGTGAGGCATGCGGAGCGCCTCTGACCCAAAGCCTCCTGAGCACAGAAAGCGCTTACAGGGGCACAGGGAGACACCACTGAAGCAGTCTGCTACTCCCCCTGCAAGACAGGTCTTGCAGACTGAAGTGCGGCTGGTGGCTCACTGCACTCCCAGCGGTACGCCGAAGGAGATGCATCCCGCGCCACTATTCGTCTCTCACACTCCACACAAACCGGTCAATTTATCGCAACAGTGGATTAAGCCACATGACAGCAGCCTGCAGGCTACCCTACCAGGCTCCGACAACAAACTCGGGGCAGAAGGCATAGTCGCCCGGCGACAGGCGGTACTGCTTCAGCACCAGCGACACGCGCGGCGTGCCGCCCGGGCTCTGGAAGTTGTCGATGCTGTGCAGCGCGTCGCCGCGGAACTTCACCATGGTGTTCTCCTGCCGCCCGACGCATGCAGGCATGCTTGAGACCCTGCCATGCCCCGGTTGATGACATGCAGGCGCGCTCGGGCCCCTGCCACGCGCCACTTTATGACGTGCACAGCCACGCGCCCCGCCTGCCCAGGGTCAGGGCAGCATCGACGCCGTGCGCCTGCAGGCACGGCAGCGAGAGCAGCAAGGTAATGGCAGGCTGCATGCATGCGGCGCGGCAGGCCGCGCCTGCACTTGCAGCCGCCGCGTCGGCGTCGGCTTCTCCGGCGCGTCGGCGATGCTGCTGTTGTGGACCGCGGGGTCCCAGATGCGGAACTCGCCGCCGCTCAGGTCGCTGGGCACCTGCGCACGCGCGGCGGACATGCACTCGGCTATCACCGCACCGGCATGTCTGCATGGCCTGGACATGCTTAGTCGACTCCAGTGCTGGTTAGTGTGGCATACATGTGACCATGGTAAGTCAGCAGGTCAGCAAACAGCCAGATCTGTGAGGCATCCCACCATACCCTGTACCCAACAGTGAGCCTGAACATGCAGTACACTGAGGAGTGGACACGCAGATTAAAAAAAGTAGCTGATGCTCATATGAACTAAGGCATAGACCGGTCGCTTGGCAGCCCTGCATCGCCACAGGCTGCCCCGGCATGGCGCCGTGTGCACAGACGCGCCTGGAGGTAGATAACGTTGGATGTGTCGGACAGCATGCCGTACTCCCACTGTCGGATCAACTGCGCGCCCCCCGGAAGCGCCCTCGGCCTCCCGCCAGACACGATCACCCAAGCGCACGCCCATGTGCCTCATGCGCGGCCAGCATATGCACAGCGCGGCAGAGTCGCAACGCTGATTGCCGTGTCGTTGGGTAACCCGGCCGCGCGTCCGCAGGTGCGTGCGAGGCGCGCGACGAGGCTGCTCACACGTGGCGCGGGTCAGGGTCGCGCCAGATGATGTGATCAGCATCAATTCAACATGCCACCACCCACAATTGTATGGGTGGCCGACACCCGCACGACGCGGCGGCGGGGCGCACGGTGAGGCCGCCGACGGCCGCGCGCGTCAGGATGTGGTCGGACAGCGTGATGTCGTAGTGCGGGCGGAAGGCCTCCGGGGCGGTCGCCGGGTGCACCATGGTGACGGAGAGGTCAAACATGTTGGCGTCGACCGCCTGCACCTTGGCGAAGTAGGGCCGCAGGAAGCGCAGGTCCGCGTCCTCCTGCAGCCGCGCCGCGCCTGCGCCGCGCCCGCCGCCGGGCTCGCGGCGCGCGGTGGCCGGCGGCGGGAGCTCGGAGGGCAACATGCTTGGCGTGCAAGCCAGGCCCCCGGCTCAAGAGGCGCACTTAGCCACGGGCTGCAGGAACCCCAGAGCCCAGTCTGCCTCCGGCCATTGCCTGCCTGCCGCACGGGCAGGTCAGCCCGGGTGCCGGCAGCTGGTCTCCCGCTAGGGATTGCACAGACCGCTCTGTGCCAAGCAGTGGGGAAAGGTGTGCAAGCAGGACAGGCGAGGCAGCTCAAGCGAGGCTGCAGCAGACCACTTTTCTGGAGCAGCAGACTGGAGAGGCTGGAGCAGTCTGCAAGCAGGGCGCGCTGGTCATGGGGCGCGCGTCCTGCCGCGCGGGCGCGCCCGGGCGGCGCACCGGCGATGTTGAACAGGATGTGCACGCAGAAGAGGCAGCTGGTCAGGCCCTTGGCCTGCAGGTCCCGGCGGCGCAGCTCCAGGCGCCGCATGATGGGCGCCTTGAGCTCCCGGAACTCCGCCGGCGTCAGGAAGTCCGGCTCTGTGCTCACCAGCTCCTGCGCCGCAGATCTAGGTGAGCCCCGTCCGGGGCCGTGACCGCACGCGCGCTACCCGCCATGTGGACACGCATGTATCGGGCGCGTCGGTGCGCTCGAACTTGACAGGGCGGGCGACGCCCGCGGAGATATGGATAGGTGAGGGCAGGCTGCCCGCGCCTGGTCTGGCGTGCAGGTGTTGCTCAGGAAGCGCTTGCCCGGCACGTCCCAGATCATGGCGCCAGCCGCGCCGTGCGCGCCGTGCGGCCCCTGCCGGACAGGCACGCCGTCGCGCTGGCCCCCGCTCGCGTGCCCGCGGTGTGCGCGCGCGCACGCGCCGCCCAGCCGCGCCACAGCTTGTAACGCACACGGTCTGGGCTGAGACCGCTCTGGACACCGCAGTGCAGCCGCGCGAGTGAGCTAGTGAGGCGCACGCTGCATCAGAAAGGGGCGCACCACTGTCGGGATGAGAACGGCCGTCTGCGGCAGGTGCCGCGTCGGCGCAGGCGCTGGGCAGCCCGTCCCGACGACCTCCGGGCTTTGCCAGAACTCAGTGCCGCCGGGCGCCTGCACGCGCGACGCTCCAGCGCTCAAAGCGGTCCAGGAGAGCACTCCAGAGTTGGCGGGCAAGCGCACGGCGGAGACGCGTGCACGCGCTAAAACACGCACTGAAACACTTGCATTAGTGACGGAGTTGAGTGCATACTCTGACAGTGTCAACAGAGTAGTGTGACCAGCGCAGTGGTGTGACCAGCGCGTCCACCGCGTCAGGCATGCTTAGTAAACGCGTGTGCGAGCCTAGCGCCTGCTCGCATGCCCAGGACTGTGCGGAGACAGCGCTGGCGCGCCTGCTTGACAATGGAGCGCACGGTGAGCACGGTCGCGATAGCCAGCAGGCCCCACACCACGCGGGTCTCCAGCACCGCACTTCGTTCACGATCGAACGAGCCTGTCTGCCGAGCCATCATGGCGGGCTTGCAACCCACGCGCAACGCTGTGCAGCTGCTACTCGTGCAGCGTCATACGCACTCGGTCTAGGCGACAGGTGGCACGCAAAGGGACCAAGGCTCTATGGCAAAAAACGGCATATGAGCCACGGTTGAGAGGAGCACGCCGCGCGCTGCGGGTGCAGCTTTATGATGGCTTGCAGTTAGTTGATGCGGGAGCTGCGCACAATCACAAAAAGAGCAAGTAGCAGACAGCTGTCAGAGTCTCCAAAAGATCACTACAATGCGCGGTGTGACTGAGCAGCGTATGCTCGAGCAGCTCAGGCCTTAGCTGCAAGGTGCTACCCTGCTTATAATTATTATTTACCCTGCCTTTTCTGATTCCAGATAATCAGCCTAGCTTTTTAACGTTCTCCGCCATGACTACCACCGGCGTATGGCATGGCATGGCATAAGCCAGCCTGACCTCAGGATGCTTCAAGCGTACAACCATTGAAATTGCTGCTGTGCAACACCCCCCGTCGACTGTATAAAGTCAGAAGGCCGTGTGATATGCATGTTGCATGCATGTCACACGAAAGCCTCAACAAAGTTTTGCGAGAACGAGAACGTGCACGCCGGAGTCTCTTGTCAGGAGGCATCTCCTATTTTTAATAAAGCAATAAAGGCAATCAGCATCTGTAAGCACGACAATGCCCAGGGACTCGTTCACTGCTGCACATCACCTCACCTGCGATTTCCAGGGTGCATGCGTTAGCCTCGCAGTGTGTACAGCGTTGCAAAGGCTTGTAGAAGCTCTCTGGGCTAGCTGCGCAGCTTGGCAATTGTTAAAGGACAGCAGTCGCCTGTGACAGCTTGCCTGCCGTTATGTAGATTTGCTCGTGAGCAGAGACCCATAGAGCCTTGCACACCCAAGTGTTGTCGCTATTCTCTGCCTATGCGTGCACATAAAATGAGTACTGCGTGCAAGTGTACGTGCACCCACGATATATGGGTTGAACCACAGGTGGACCCATAACACACGAATGTATGTGATCAGAGACCAGGCATGCAGTGCAACTTATCTGCATGCCTGCTCGCTTCAGTGCAGCAACCACACACAGTCATGATGAAATGAATCGCGACGCATGCGACATCTCGCTCACCCGCGCCGCATGCAACCTCCAGCGCACAGGCCGATGAAATGTAGGATACAATTGCCAGTAGGTGAGCGGAAAACAACTCGCGCCAGGAGAATGCACGTAGCAAATTAGACGCCAGCCACCTACAGGGTTCAAAATGCTGGGTGATGGACAAGCGAGGCGTGTGGGTCCTTATCTAGCCTCTACGTGCAGGTGCTGCCCGGGGTGCGCGGGGGGCACCGCAAGGCGCCAGGGTACAAGTGTGGCCGCAGGCCCCCAGCTGCCGCAGCCGCACAACACACGGCCCCGCACGTGCCCACAAAAGTCGGGTACCTGCTGTGCATCATCACCCCCTCTCAATCAGAACCACCCGCGCAGGCCCCCGCAGCTACCTCGAGCCCCTACCAGAGCTCGCAGCATGCGAGCCCAGCGCAACACCCTCTCGGCCCCTCAGGAGATGCATGGCAGTTCAGGGGACTCTGTCAGCGAGTGCGCGCTAGCCGCCGGGTACAGGCGCGAATGCGCAGCCCTGGGTGCACGAGCGCGCGCTGGCTGGCCTGCTTCCCCTCGACCGCCCGCATGCAGCCGCATCGGCTGCCTTGCGCGGCTGCTCACTACGCCCCCCGCAGCAGCCGCCGCCCGGCCGACGCCCAAGCGGTGCCGCGGTTGTCACCGCCGGCCTTGGTCACGGCCGTGAGCGAGCCCGTGTTGGTGCCGACGCTCGTCGCCACGGCCTGGCCCGCCTGGAGCGTGGCCCCGCTGCCTATCAACGCGGCTTCGGTGCTCGCCCTGGGCGCGGTCGTCGGAGCGGCGGTGGGGGCTGTCGTGCCGGCGGCGATGCCCGCCGCCGCGCTGCCGCCCATGGTGCCCGCGCCGCCGTCCAGCGCGCCGGTGTTGCTGCCGGCCGTGGCGGCGGGCGGGACGCTGCCGCTGCCAAGCAGCGCGCCATTGCTGGCGCCCGCAGCGATGCTGCTGGCCGCGCCTTCGGCGGGTATGTAGGCGGTCTGCGCGATGACGCTCTGGGACGTGGTGCCGGCGCCGCCGCTGCCGGCTGTGACGCCGGTGACGCCGGCGGCCGTGCTGGGCGCGGTGGTCGGCGCGGCGGTCGCCCCCAGCAGGGCGACGTCGTCCCCGGTGGTCGCCTTCTTCTTCTTCTTTGTGGTGCTGTTTGAGTCCACCTGCGCGGGCAGCGCCGGGCCCCATCAGATCCTGCTCGTCTGCGGGCGTGCGGAGACAGCCACGGCCGCACAGCATGCGGCAGGCGCGGGCCAGCACAGGGGTGTCCCAGGCCACATACAAGAAAGCAGCTCGACTGTGAAGTTTGCGATTGTTTGTCATTGTTTGTCGCGCGCTCGCACCGTGTACACAAAGCGGTGCTCGTTCGTGCCGACGACGTAGTTGTTGTTTCCATTGACAACCTGCACCACACCCACGGTTGGCACTTGTTCCACATTCTGGCTTGTGCCGCCTGCCGGCGACCAGACTTTGTAGCATGCCCTGTCCATCCAGTGAATCTGCTCAGGTGTGCAACCGCCCATGCCATATGAAAACCCTCAGCAGAGGGCACGGCCGTGCTGGAGTGGACAGGACGGCTGCAAGTGCCGCCGGCATGAGCTGCACGCAGACTGCCTGCCGAAGCAGGCATGTCTGGCCCGGGCATGCAGGCACCTGCGAGTTGTCCTGGGAGCCGTTCCCGGCCACAAAGCCGACCGCGCTGCTGCCGCCGCCGTTGATGATGGCCGTCGTCACCACGGCCTTCTTGCCCTTCTCCTGCACGCGCCATGGCAGCACGGTCAGCTGCGCTGCAGGTGCCTGGCACTCTCTCCAGTGCTTCACAGACCAGCACTGCAGGGCGCCACACCAATGTGCAGGGAGCTTGACCAACGGGGTGCATGCGCCCCCTCTGCTAGGTTGCACGCATTTGTCTAATGCCAGGGCATGTTGACAAGATTTTTAGCAATGCTAATGGAAAAAATCTATTTTGGCAGCCTGCTTGGGTGCCTGAGACAGGCACGGAGCGCGTGGCTGCATGAGCGAGCACGGTCGCGCACCATGGTGATGTACTCGGCGATTGTGTTGCCAATCTTGGTCTGGTAGTTGCCGTTGACGACCTGCCGCAGGCCCCATGCCGCTTGGCATCAGGCGCGGGGGCCACTGCCAGCAGGTTGCGCTTGCAGCGTGCGCGCTCATGCACAGCCTGCCTGGCAGGGCAGCGGGCAGCCTAGGATTGCGGGCGCGCGCCTGCACGTTGTCGATGCCCGCATAGGCCGCCCTGTCGGCCACCGGCGGGGGCTTGCCCTGCTTCTGCCCGGGCGTCAGCTGCGCACGGCACAGCCACTCAGCCGTCTGCGCGCAGACGCGCTTGCGCCGCCAGCCCTTGGCACGGCAGCCAAGGAAACCGGCATGCGCGTTGTGCCGGGGCTTGCACTGCCGGCGAACAGCCGCGCACAGTGCGCCCACTTGCTCAGCCTCCACGACTAGCTCCTCACTGCACGCCGCCATGGCCCGCGGCCAGCCTGCCAGCGCTGATGCAGGCGGAGATGCGGCGGCCGTGCTGGGTCCAGGCGCGCGCGGGCGCCCGACCGCGGCGGGCGCGCGCGCGCCTTGGCCACCGTCGTGTTGACCTCCTTGCCGACCACGATGTTGTTGTCGCCGGTCACCCGCTGGTAGTTGTTGTTGTTGTTGTTGTCCGTGTTGTTGGCGGCGGTCTTGGGCGGCGGCACGTAGCTGGGGTTGGGCACCACGGGCGAGTTGACGCCGCCCTGGAGCGGGATGTCGGCCGCCGCGGGCACATAGCCGGCCAGCGCCGCCGTTTTCTGCGCACGCCGGTAATCAGTCGGGCCGTTTTCTTGTCTCTGGGCCCTCCGCCGCGGCCAGCAGCTCCGCGGGCCTGAGGCCCCATACATCTTGCCTGCATGTAGGGACGCGGCCAGAGCGCTCAGCGCAGCATGTTCAAGCAATACATGTGCCGACGGCGCAGGGTGAGGTCGATCTGCTCGGTCCTTCGTCGTGCGCGGGAGGTGCGGGCGAGCTTGCAGCGGGGCGCAGATTCGCGGCACGCACCCCGGCGGCGGGCGCGTACAGCGTGCCGACGATGCTGTTGCCATTGCCGTTGACGTACTGCTGGTTGTTCTCGTTGCTGTTACCGTTGTAGCTGCCGACGTAGCCATTGCCATGCCCAGCGGTCTGGCCATTGAGGACGTCAGTGCCCTGCTGGGCGCTGACGACGTTGCTGTTGCCCTTGACCACCTGCACGCCCGCGCACGCCCCGGGTCAGGTTGTGGCACATGCGAGCCTGGTGCCCTACCGGTGCAGGTACACCCCGTAAGCTGCAGTGGGATGCAAGGCAGCAGGGCCAGTATGCAAGTCTCTGCGCGCGAGGCTCCGCGCGCTGCCGGACCGCGCTCAGCCGGCGCGCGCCTGCTGGTTGTTCGTGTTGTTGTTGCCGTTGAACTGGCCGAACGAGTTGCTGTTGCCGTTCCCAGACCCGGAGGCGCCCGGCACCTGTGCGCGCCGTCAACAGGGTGAGGCTACAGGCTTGGCGCTCCGCTGGGAGCATGCGGGGGCGCGCAGGGGCGCAGGCGGCGAGCGCACAGCGACCGAGGCATTCCCGCACCTGGTTGCCTGCCACGGTGTTGTTCGTCCCAGCCACGCTCTGCGACGGCACCAGGGAGTGCGTCAGGTGCCAGAGCGCTCAGCCGGGCGGCGCCCGTCTGGCAGTCAGCAGCAGCCGGCGCTAGCGCCGCACCTGGACGTTGTTACCATTCAGGTTGCCGTTGGTGGAGGAGTTTGTGTTGAAGTTGCCGTTGCCGTTGCCGACGTTGTTGGGGGTGACCACAGCGTTGCCAGAGGCGTCTGTGAACGTGGGCCCGCCCACCAGGCTCTTGCTCTGCGGGCGGTGCGAGTGAGACGATGCTTGTGTGTGTGAGCGCAGACCGCACACGCAGCAAGCGCCAGCGGGAGGTGTGTCTGGAGGGAAGGACCGGGGGGGCTCACCGCTTGTGCGGAGACGTAGTTATTGGAGCCGCTAGTCACCTGGCCCACGCGCAGCACGCTGTCAGAAAGGGGGGGTGCGTCCAGCGAGCGGCGGCGCCGGCTGCGAGCGCGGCGCTCACGCGCCTGCGAGTTGCCGCCGTTCAGGTTGCCGTTGTTGTCCGAAAAGGTGTTGTAGTTGCCATTGAGGTTGCCCGTGTTGTTCTGGGCGAGCGCCGAGCCGGCGCCGGCCAGCAGCAGGGCGGTGGCCAGGCCCCACATGCTGCCGCTCGCGCGCCCGCACGCGTCCGCCCTCACGCCGAGCGGTGCTGGTTATGCACCCCGCGCGGCGTCCACGCTGCCGCGGGCTGTCCGGGCGACGGCCGTGCCCCCTCCGACTGTCAGGCGGTCGAGGCTTGCGCCCTGCCGAGGTGCTGCAGCGCCCACGCACGCCTGCTGCGGGCTCCTCTCTCCTCGCTGGGTCTGCCTCCCGCACTGCCTGCCGCAGCAGGAACAGGCGCTCCGTGTGCACAGGACATAAGCAGGAATAATTGGAGGAAAAGGAGCCAATGCACAACCTCCATCTGTTCCTTCCTGAGCGCAGGCGGTTATGGAACTGCCACTGCAGCAATTGTCCCCGCTGCAGGCTGAGCCTGCGTCTGGACGTAGACAGTTGCCGCCGCTGCCAGGCTGGGCCCGGGCAGGGCGTCGCGGCGCAGGACACCTCGCGGTTACTACGCCGAGCTGCCCATCCCACGCTGTCGCACGGGTCAGAGGCCCAGCTCCGCACCTGGGCCGCGTGGTGTGACGGCAGCCGTGCCGTGCGTCTCAGCTCAGTCCCACGCGGTGCTTCGCAACACTGCTGCACTTGCAAGCTATACTTGTGCAGCAGCCGCTCCGTCTCGGAAACGCCCAGCGACCAGACTCCGGCTCTTCGTGTGCGCGGCGGAATTCAGGCCCAGCCCGGCAGAGCGTGCTGACGCATGCTTGAAAACAGCTGCTTGTTAGTAGTCGAGATCATTTAGCCTAATAGGGCATGGTCGGGCGTTCCAATGTGAAGCTTGATAGTGTCTTGATATGAAGTATTCGGTTATGAGCGCCATGCTCCCACAAGCTCCCATGGCGGCCTCGCAGACTCCTATGCTACACTGGTGCGGCCTGGAGTCGATAGTGATGTACGCACCGTGCGGCCTACCAAAAAGTTTAGGAGGCTGAGCAGCGCACTTGCTGCAGACTGGCCTCAACTTCTAAAGGCCTTTACTTCTTGAAGGTCTCCGCCCCCGGGAGCGGGTATACCCGCGCGTCCTGTGCGCGCCTCTGGTTTGCACCGTCAGCACCTAGACCGGAGTTACGCTCTATGTGTGTGCACACACACTCGCATGCTCTTTTCAGGGAAACAGCAACAGACACCCTGTATCAAAGCGCTCGCATTATGCATGATACTGCACATGTGTTTTGCTCCTTCTTGCCACGGCGCGCCACACCTGCTCATAACAGTGATTTGGCCTCTGTTACAGCCTATGTCATTGCTCTTGTCAGGCTTGAAGGCCCCATGCGGCCCTCAAGAACTTGAGGCTCCGGCGCTGACTGCAAGCAACACCAGACATGCAGCCGATAGCGTCACATTTGCACCAGTGCTCTGCAAGTCCATGCAGTGCTGGCAACTCCGCATCTCAGCACTGAGGTTCGTGCGCACCACACAGCGCCATGCAAGCATTCGCAATCGGCCACCCAAGCTCGATAAAAGTCGGCCCTACAAGGATAGCAATCCACCTGCGGGAGCTTTTTCCTTCTCTTGCATGGCAGCGCTCCCTCCTTGCCCGGCTTGCTCCCTCGCGGCAACCCTTCCAGCGATAGGCGAGCGCTCCACGGCCGCGTAATGTCCCACCGGCGGGAGGTGGCCTCCGATGAGGAGGAGGATGAGGAGGACTTTCCCAGCGCCGATGAGGCCGGCGAGGAGGGCGAGTTCTCTGACAGCGAGGCTGATGAGCCCGCGCCGCCGCCGGCGGCCAGCCATGGTGCGCCAGCCCCGCCCGCGGCCGGCCGCGCGCCCATGGTGCAGCCGCGCGCTACTTGACAAGTCTGCGACCGCGCAACGTGATGCCACGATCTTCCGCTGTGAGCCGTGCCACTTGTCGCAACGCCTGGACTCGCTTTGCCTGGGCTTTGGGCAGTTGTTGCGCCTTGTCTGGCTCAGGTTCTGAGCAAGCGCATGGTGCGATACCGCAGGAAGCGCACCAGCAGACACTGGCACGCCCACCGCTGGCGCAGCGGCCGGCAAGCGCGCAACGGACGCTATTGATGCCGCCACCACTGGCTTGAAGCACGCGACGCTTCACGACGGTGCGCGCTTACCACAGGCTAGCGGTCACATATGAGAGTGTCTTGAAAGCGAGTGTGTCCAGTGTCCGGTTTGGTGTGAACATGTCGAGCCCGGCCAGGCAGTGTGGGAGCTGCCGTCCACGCGTTGTTGCAGGAGTCGCGGCTCCACTGTGCCACTCTTCTTTGCGAAGGGTAGCCTTGCTGCATCGCTCCGCTGCCACAGACAGCGACCTGAATGAAGCTGCGCTGCGCGGAGCGCTTCCCGGCCAGCGAGCGCCCGCCTGACAGACCGCTCGGCTGCCTGGCGCTCGCGCGGCTGCGGCGCGCGCCTCCCGCGCCTGGCACACGCAGCACGCGCGCCGGGGCGCCGGCCGGAGGCCTGAGGCGGACGCCTGAGGCGGACGCGGGCGGGCGCGCAGGCGGCGCGGACGAGGGCGAGCTGCCGCCGGCGGAGCTGCTGGACGGCGGCGTCACCGACCGCTCATCCGAGCCGTCGCCGGTCAAACCGGCGCCCCCCGCGCGTCGCCGCGGCGACTGGGGTGAGGCCGGCGCGGCGGCGGCCGGCGGCGCCGCTGCGGCCGGCGGCGCCCCTGCGGTGCCCGACGCCGGCTGGGGCCCTGCGGGCGAGGGAGACGGGGAGGCGCCCCGCGACGGGCCCGCTGCGGCGGACGCTGCGCCGCGGCGCCTTGGCGCCGACGGCGCGGGCGGCGACGCCGCAGACGCGGCGCCGCGCCGAC
>JAABUR0100007855.1_pt1 | contig 12491 bp, 8 predicted proteins | sample 5560091 | NCBI WGS metagenome assembly JAABUR01 (sample SAMN10711879, study PRJNA513375) | rock metagenome | isolation source: Antarctica rocks | place: Antarctica: Victoria Land, University Valley sud
CTTCCTTCACCTGAAGGGCCGGGAATCTCGCCCGGCATCGACCGATCAGTTATCATCCTTTCGGGTGTCTCACATCCCCCGTTGACAACGGTTTCGTGAGAACGGGTCGCACAGCGAAAACTAGAGTGGCTCTGGCACACATTCCGTGCTTTACCGCTAACCGGCCAGACATCCCACTATCCGCCTCTGTCCCTCTCAACTCGCGAGTAGCACGCGCCGTCGGAGCAAGTCGAACTTCCCTCTGCCGTACATTTCTCTCTTCCGCAGCTTGATCTTGGTGACCTGGCCCTCGACTTGGCCGCTGTTCCACGGGTACTCCAATGCTGCTGCCACTGCCGCGTAGTCGCGACGGATACTTGCCGCGAACGTGCGGATCGTTGGGACGGGGCTCGCCGCGGCCGCCTCCAGCCATGGGTCCAGCGCCTCCTGGTCGCGCGCACGCACCATGCGCCGGAAGGCGTCGACGACCGTGAGCGACAGGCGGACCGCCGGGGCGCCGGCCAGCAGGCGTGTCCGCAGTGCCCGCTCCTCGCCGGTAAGGTCCGGGATGTCCCGCAGCAGGAGCCAGGTGGCCTGGCGTGGCGAGAGGGGGCGCGGCTGCGGCGGTGCGGCTTGTTCCCCTGGCCGCGCCAGCGGAGCGCGTCGCCCGCGGCGGCCCGGGTCCTCGCGCCACATGGCCACCGCGCGCTGGACCATGCGCACCGAGCCGTCGAAGCCGCGCGCCCGCAGTTCTTTATAGAGGACTTTCGCGTCGCGACAGCCCTCGCCCCACCGCTTCCGTAGATAGGCCGCGTGCGCCGAGCCCGCGCGCAGAGTGGTGCGGCGCGGTGCTACGCCGGGGAAGGCATCGGCCTGCACGTATGTGCGGACGGTCGGTCGGCATAGGCCCATGCGTTCGGCGATGGCGGTGATCGACCAGCCCGCGCGGTGGAGTGTGACCACCTCCTCATAGCGCGCCCGGCGGTACGCGCGACGCGGATCGGCTGGTTCATCGGCGGTATCCGTGTCGCGCATCGGCGGCGTTGACACCCTGGTAACAGTATCGAGTCGCGCTCCCCCTAGCTCGGTCGCCTTCCGCAAGGCCGCTGGATGGCGCGCGAGCACGCGCTCAAGCACAGCATTGCCGTTGCAGGCCAGATGGAACCGGTCGGCGATCTGTGTCGCCGCGGGTGCCGCTCGCCGCGCCGCGTCCGCATAGGCGCCGCCCCGATCACGGCAGACGACCTCGGGCGGCTCGCGCTCCACCATCCACCCCACGACCGTCTCAGCGCTGCGCTCGGGCAGCAGGTCTACGACGCGATGAGCCTGGAGGTCGACCAGCACCGTCCCGTAGCGGCGGCCACGCCGGAGGGCGAAGTCGTCGATGCCGAGCGCGGCGGGTGCGCCCGCATCGGGCAACGGCAAGCGCCGCACGAGCCGCAGGAGGGTCGTCCGGCTGATGGGGGTGGCGCGGCGATGGGCAAATCGCTCGCCTGGGCGACCGCCGAGGGTCAGGCCGATGTCCTGTATCTGTGCGTCCAACGGCGCGCTGCGCCGGGCGTAGCGGGGCGCGAGACGCGGGAACTGCTCGGCGAACGTGTGCCGTGGGCACGCCATAACGCGACAGCGAAACCGCCGAACGCGCTGATGGATGATGACACGGCGGCCGCCAATAGGGTGGTCGGTGATATGGCGGACGTAGTGGGAGTGAATGTGGCGGGAGCGTCGTTGGCACGACGGGCACCGGGCGCTAGCCGCGATCGGCTCGACGTCGAGAGTCACCTCATCGTCGGACACAACGGCGTTAAGCACACGCAGCCTGCGCAGGTGGGGGAGCAAGGTGGTCAAGCGCATTACAACCTCCTGGTAGCGCCGTATCTAAAGGTGGTACCAGGAGTATGGCAGGTGAGGACAGAGCACGGAATGTGTGCCAGAGCCATTAGAGTTGCCGGCGGCGACACCTAAAACTGCCGGTCACGATGGAGCGCGATGTGCTCGTCGTGGCCCACATCGTAGGGTTCCGTTGGGTTCTGCTGACTTGACTTGTTATTGACGAAAGACCTTCAGGTAAGGCGCGTGGATCGCGGCGCTGTCGGCCGCTTTGACGGTCCTGGGCTCTCGAAGGGGTGGGAAATCGATGCCCCTGAGCCGTCGAAACGAACAGCTTTCAGGCACCTCAGCAGGACCCAACGGAACCCTCCTCCTTTCCTTTCCTTACTCATTCTCACTCGCGTCGCGCATCCGCGCCCCTCGGGCGGCAGGGGCGGCTGTGCTGGCTGTTTAGTTCATCCGTGCAACAATGCAGTATCTATCGTTGCACGGATGAACTAAACAGCCAGCACAGGTCGACAATCCAGGGCCAATCCTCGGCAAACGGGTTAGGGCGCGTGCGATAGGTGCGCGGGTGCGTCAACTGGCTGGGCAGGGCACCCGCCTGCTCGTATGTGCGGGCCGTCCGCTCGCTCATCCCGGCCCGTGCCGCGGCCAGGGCTTGCGACCGCCCTTTCTGTCGTTCTCGCAACAAGAGTTGTACCTCGGCGTCTTTCTTCACAGCGCCTTCCTCTATAGAGAAGAGGACACTACGATGGGTTCCGTTGGGTCCTGCTGAGGTGCCTGAAAGCTGTTCGTTTCGACGGCTCAGGGGCATCGATTTCCCACCCCTTCGAGAGCCCAGGACCGTCAAAGCGGCCGACAGCGCCGCGATCCACGCGCCTTACCTGAAGGTCTTTCGTCAATAACAAGTCAAGTCAGCAGAACCCAACGGAACCAGGCGACGTCCTTGATGTGATCTTGCGATCGCCGCACTGCCATTTCAACTATCGCCCCACGCCAGGGCGGCCGAGTAGAAGAGCAGCGACTGAGGCGCGTGCAGCGGCACGTCGCGCAGCGCGGGCGGGGCGCCGCACGACAGCCGCACTGCTAGGCGGGCCGGGTACGACAGGCGGCTCGGTGGGCTCGTGTCACCCGTCACAAGACGGTCCAGGAGGAGGTGACAGGCATCCGCCCCCATCTGGTACGCCGGCTCGACCAGCGACGTGATCGGGGAGACGAGCGTCGGTGTCCAACTCATCTCGCCGACGCCGACGAGGGCAATATCCTCGGGTATGCGCAGATAGGCGGCGCCGATGGCGACCAGGACGCCGGGCGTCAAGGCACTACTGGAGACGATGAGGGCCGACGGCCGATCGCCGTCCCTGAGTAGCGCGTTGGCTGCGGCAATGCCACCGTCGTCGTCGAAGTCCGCGGCAACGGCCTGCCAGCGACGCTCCAGCGGCAAACCATGGTGGCGCACGGCGCGGCGATAGCCGACCAGGCGTTCGCACTCGCTGCGGGCATGAAGTGGGCCCGTGATCATGCCGATGCGCCGATGTCCAAGGGACACCAGGTGCGCGACGGCGCGTCCGAGGGCCCTCACGTTGTCAAGCGTGACCCGATCGTATCCCGGCGCGCGATGGTCAATGCTGACCACGCGGATGCCGGCGCGCTGGAGGGCCGCAAGGTGTGACTGCCACCCGACGGTCATGATAACCCCCGGGACGCGCTGCTCCCGCAGGAGGCGCAGGATCTGCGTCTCGCCGGCGCCGCCGCTGTCCGTCTTGCATACGACGACGCTGTACCCGGCGGCGTGGGCCGTGTCCGTGATCCCCTTAGCGTAGCGGTTGTAGATCGGATTGTCCGAGGCGGGAAAAAGGACGCCGATAAACTTACTGCGCCCGCCCTTCAGGCTGCGCGCGGCCGCGTTGGGGGTGTAGTTGAGCTTGGCCATGGCCTCAAGGACACGTGCACGCGTGGCCTCGGCGACCAGCGGGCTGTTGTTGAGAACACGCGAAACGGACATCTTCGAGACACCAGCGCTTTCCGCCACCTCGCTGATCGCGACCATTTGCTTCGTTTTTCCCATGTGGACAGGCCGCCCTATGACCATTAACGCGGACTTTGCACCTTTGTTACCGTTAACCGCATCCTGTCGCCTGTCATACTACTCCTTGCCCTGCCCCACTGTCAAAGACGGCGCAGTGACGATAGTGAGGCGATGAGGCGCTGCAAGTATTGACAGACCTGCGGCAGTACTGTATGCTGGCTGATAAGTATTGGTGATATCGGTAACATAGGGCAGGCACCGCCACACAAAAGTGAGACTGATCACACAGGGGGTGGGATATGGCTGTTCCCGTTAGTCGAGCAATCCCAGGACGAGGCGAGCGCGTGCGCCACCGGCGACGAGGCCGCCAGAGCGTGTGGACGGTCGCCTGGATGCTCGTCCCCAGCCTCATACTGGTCATCGCCTTCTCGTGGTTCCCGGCGATCCAGGCGCTTGTCCTCTCATTCTTCGATTGGGACGGAGTCAATCCTCCCGTCTTCACGGGCCTCAAAAACTTTCAAGCGTACATCACCAGCGACACTTTCGGTGTCCAAATCGGCAATATCGCCATCCTCGGCATCGGGAGCCTCATCGTCTCGCTCATCGCCCCCCTGCTCGCGGCGGAGTTAGTCTTTAATCTGCGGAGCGCGCGGGCGGCTTCGGTCTACAAGGCCCTACTCGTCGTGCCTATTGCCGTCCCCTTCATCATCAATGTCGAGATCTGGAGTTACCTGTTCTATCCGCAGGTCGGCCTCTTCAGCACGGTAATTCAGGATCTCGGGCTCGGCAACACCGTCACCACCACCTTCACCGCCGATCCCAATGTCGCTATCTACTGCATCCTAGCCGTGGGCTTCCCCTGGGTCGCCAATCTGAGCTTCTTGCTCTACCTTGCAGGCCTGCAAACGATCCCCGGTGAGTTGCTCGAGGCTTTCTCCCTGGAAGACCGCTCGTTCTGGAAGCGCCTGCGCCACGTCGACCTGCCGCTAATCCGCGGCCAGATCCGCCTCGTGCTCGTCCTGACGCTCGTGGCCACGGTGCAGAACTTCGTCACTATCCTCGTCATGACTAAGGGTGGTCCCGGCACGGCGACGCTCGTTCCAGGGCTGCAGATGTACCAGGAGGCGTTTCAGAACGACCAGTTCGGCCTCGGTATGGCGATCGCCACGCTCATGTTCGTGGCTATCCTGCTCGTCACCCTGGTTCTCCTGCGCGTGGGCCGCGATCCCGCGGTGGAAGGGGCGTAGACGCATGACCGGTATGCTCAAGACGCTGCGCGCCGACGCGCTCAAGCACATCATCCTCATCTTCATTGTGGTCTGTACCTATTACCCGCTGTTCTTTGTTTTGAGCAACTCGCTCAAGGATAACGCGCAATTCCAGGCCAACATTTTCAACGTGGCCTGGCCGCTCCACGTCGACAACTACGGCGCCGCGTGGCCGTCGATCAGTGGCTTCGTCTTCAACTCGCTCTTCGTGGCGGCCGCGAGCATCGTGGCCACGCTCACCTGCGGCGCCCTGGCCGCGTATGTGCTGGCCCGGTTCCGCTTTCGGGGGCGCGAGGCCATCTTCACGCTCTATGTCGGCCTGCTGCTAATTCCTTTCGTCCTGACGTTGATCCCGCTCTACCTGGAGATGAAAAATCTGCGCCTGATCGATAGTTGGTGGGCGCTGATCCTGCCCTACGCGGCCGGAGGGCAGGTGCTTACCGTGTTCATCTTGCGGGCGTTCTTCGCGGGACTGCCTGAGGAAATCTTCGAGGCGGGGCGCATCGACGGTGCGACCGAATGGCAATTGTTTTCCCGGATCGCCATGCCGCTCTCCCTTGCGCCCCTCGGCGCGGTCGCGATCGTGACGGCGATCAACGCCTGGGGCGACTTCTTGTGGCCGACGATCGTTATCCCGACCGCGTCTAAGTACACCATGTCGGCGGGCGCGGCCTACTTCACCTCGCAGTTTGGGCTCGTCTCACAGACGGGCCAGGTCTTCGCCGTGTACATGATGAGCACCATTCCCGTCGTTGTCCTGGTCATCTTGACCATGCGCACCTACGTGTCCGGCCTCACGAGCGGAGCGCTCAAAGTCTGAGCGGTCCCGTGTGGGCGACCCGTCCACCCCATCCTTGTCGTTAGACATCTGGCACGAAAGGAGGTGAGGCCAATCTCCAGAGGCCCCGGTTCGCGCTCTCCGGGCCGGCCTGTCGCCGGTCCCCGTCGATATGAGGTAGCAGGAGTATTACACATGCATCCGCTAGACGAACAAGAAATCATCACTCCCAATGACGAGCAGGCGCCGTCTCGCTTCGATCGCCGCCACTTCTTACGGACCGGAGCCGTCGCCGGCGCCGCCGTGGCCACGGCCGACCTCCTGGCGCCGATTGGCGCCTTCGCCGCCCCGCCGCACCTGTCCAACAAGCCGTACACGATCAAGTTCTTCGCGGGCCCGACGGGCACCTACAGCCCTGCCGAGCCCACGAAGACCAATCCTCACCCGGCAACGTTATTGAAGAAGTTGGCCGACGCCTACCACACGCTGCATCCCAACATCACGATTGATTTCCTTCCCGCCAACGTCGGCGAGGCCTTCGGCGCGGCGCAGGAAGGCGTCTTCGCCTGGCTCACGTCGCAGGCCGCGGGCGGGCGCGCCCCGGATATCACGTGGTCGCAGTGGATCTCGGTCAACTCCGGCTTCTTCCCGCAGGGGTTGTTCCTCGACCTCAAGCCGTATTTCCAGAAGCCCAACCACTATGTGAGGGGGAACAAGCGCTGGATCGATCTGATGAGCCCGTCGGTCCTCGACGCCATCAAGGCGCCGCAGGGCCAGATCTACGCGCTCGACGGCGACTACGTTGCCACCGGCATCTACTATAACAAGGCGCTCTGGCAGAAGGCCGGCCTCTCGGCGCCGCCGAGCACCTGGGCCGCGTTCATCGACGCGCATAAGAAGATGAAGGCGAAGGGCATCACGCCGCTCGGCTTCTCCCTGTCGTCCTCCGTGGTCCCGAGCTGGTGGGAGCGCCAGGCGACCAGTCAGTTGTTCCAGGAGGATGCCAAGAGAATCAACGTCACGCACAACTCTTTCATTATCAGCGCCACGGACTACGCGGTGGGTGTCAAGAAGGGCGTCTTCAGCATGAAGAACCCGCGGTATGCCGCGATCTGGACGCTGCTCAAGGAGTGGTCGCAATATTGGGCACCCGGAGCCAGCGCCATCAATTTCGGAGCCAGCACCACGGGTTTATCCGATCTTACCCTGCTGATCCAGAACCGCGCTGGCATGATTTGGGAGGGCAGTTGGGCCGGCATCGAGCTGGATCAGCAAGGGTTCTCCGGCAAGTGGGGCGTCTTCCCCTTCCCGACCATCACCAAGGCCTCGACGCCGTATGCGACGGGCATCCACGTCGGCGATGTCGTCGGCGGGCCAAACGCTGCCTTCCAGTACTTCGTGGTCAGCCACAAGGGCAACAGCTCGCTGACCGACGACAAGCTGGCCTGGATCATGGACTGGCTGCAATACATCTCCACGCCGCAGCACGTCAGCGCGATCGTCAACGAGAATCCGACCACCGTGCCGACGATCAAGGGCACGCATCCCGGCAACAAGACATTGGCGAGCCTTGTCCCCGTCGGCATACCCGGCCTGTCGATCGACGGCATCTTCGACGACAAGCTCGGTCCGAAAGCCAACAAGACGGCGCTGCAGATGCTGCAGAGCTATCTTAACGGCTCGTACAGCGACAAGACGTTCGCCACGAAGTTCGACAACCTGCTGCAAACGTCGGCCGACGCATGGGCCAAGCAGAACAAGGTAGACCTCAAGAAATACATGTAGATCGCACCGATCGTCCAGGACGCGCCGAGGCGAGGGGGGCGGCGCGGCGTAAGCGTCGCCACCGCTCCCCTGGCGCCTTTGGTGCCGTCGTATGGCTTCATGCCGGCAGGGCGCAGGAGAGGAGGTAGACTAATGGACTTTTCAGCCGACGCGCGCTGGATCTGGACGGCGAGCGACGGATCCCAACGCAACCTGTGGCTCCGCTTCCGACGCCCATTTCACTGTCCGCAAGATCTCCAGCGCGCCACGCTCCTCATCACGGCCGACAGCCGCTACGAGCTCTATCTCAACGGCGCCTGGCTCGGGCAGGGACCCGTCCGCTCGTTTCCCTGGGCCTACGGCTACGATCAGTACGACGTGACCCCTTATCTGCGGCCCGGGGGGGAGAACGTGCTGGCCGCGCGCGTCGTCCACTGGGGAGACCACACCTTTCAGTACATTCTGGGGCACGGTGGCTTCCTGTGCGAGCTCGTCCTGTGGAGGGCGGACGGCGTGGTCGAACGCATCGTGAGCAACGGAGAGTGGCGTGTCGCGCTTGACGCGGCGTTCGCGCGCGACACGCCGCGCATCGCCACGCAGCTCGGGTTCGAGGAGCAGTACGACGCGCGCCGCGCGGAGCAGGGGTGGACGACCGCTGGCGCTGCCTCGGACGCGCCGGACGACTGGGCGGCTCCCCACGCACTGGGGCCTGTAGGCGTCGCGCCCTGGACCAGGCTCGCGCCACGGACGATTCCGTTCCTGACGCGCGACGAGGTCATGCCGATCCAGGTCCTGGCGGCGGAGGTGGCGCGGCCACGCCGTGGCTACCGCTGGGCCTTTGACCTGCGTGAGCGCGTGGGCAAGGAGGGCTATGGCTTGCGCGCCGAAGCGATTGGCCGGCGTGGGCAGGCCTTTGTCACCGAGATCATCGCCCCGCGCCCCTGCACGGTCTCCTTGTTCTCCGCTGACGAGTATGGATCTGTCCAGGCCAGCTGTCGTGGCCGCACGGTCCTGATGGACACGCCGTTCACGCAGGACGCCTCACCCGCGCTCCACCTTGAGGAAGGGCGCAACCTGTTCGCTCTTGTCGGCACGGACTGGCCGAGCCTGCTCTTTGAGACGGAGGAAGAGCTCCGCTTCGACGCGTCGCGCGTCGGCGTCGCCGCCCCGGATGGCGCCGCGTGGGCGTACCTCGGCCCCCTCGACGAGCGCGATGAGGCGCACGCACGCGTCCTCGCCGCCACAAGCCCGGACGCTTTGCCGCCGGCGCCGCGCTACGCCCTCTTCGCCGCCGACAGCCAGGAGGATGTCCATCTGCTCACCTCGACGAGCCACTTTTCGCTGCCCAGGAGTGGGTTCTGCGACGCATCGATCGACCGGCCGCAGCCGCGCCGGCGACTTAACGATGACGCGCCCCTCGTCGAGAACGTGGATCTCCTGCTGCACCGGGGTGCGGGCTACGCCACGATCTATCCCTATAGGGATGGCGATACCCACCTGGTCGTCGATTTCGGGCGCGAGGTAGTCGGATATCTCGTCCTCGAGGTAGACGCGCCCGTGGGAACCGTGATCGATGGCAATCTGTTCGAGGGGATCGATGATAGCGGCATCTTCTGGACCGAGCGGCTGCGCAACAGCGTCCGCTACACCTGCCGCGAGGGGTATCAAACCTTCCGCTCGCACGTGCGCCGGGGTTTCCGCTACGTGTCCCTCACCGTGCGTCACGCGACGCGGCCGGTCAAACTCTACAACCTACGCCTCCTGCTCAGTACGTATCCGGTGGAGAACCGGGGGCGCTTTGCCTGTAGCGACGCATTGCTGACCAAGATATGGGAGGCCGCGGCCTATACCGTGCGCCTGTGCATGGAAGACACGTACGTCGACTGCCCGGCCTACGAGCAGGTGTTCTGGGTCGGTGACGCACGCAACGCGGCCCTCGTCAACGGCGTGGCCTTCGGCGCTTACGACCTCACTGATCGCTGCCTGCGCTTAGTCGGACAGTCGCTCTCGCGCGAGCTGGACCGCGTCAAGCCGCCGCACCTGCGTGAGCGGCCGCACCTCACGACCGATCACGTCGTGAGCGGATGGTTCAGCGAGATCCCAATGTGGACTTTCCTGTGGATCTGGAACGTGTGGGAACACTATCAGGCGACGGGCGACCGCGCTGCCCTTGCCGTCCACTATCGCGACGTGCGCGAGTGTCTGGAGCGCTGTCTGGGCTTTCTGACCGAGCGCGACCTGCTTGATGTCCCCGACGTGTGGAACCTCGTCGACTGGGCGGCGATGGACCTGACACGCGACGGCGAGGTGACCTCGAGCAGCGCCTTGCTCACCGAGAGTTTGCGCCGCGCCGCGCTTATGGCCGACACGCTGGCGCGTTCGGGCGAGGCGCAAGGACAGGGATCCAACGCGGATCCCGCCCGCTATCGCGCGGCGGCCGACCGCGTGGAGGCCGCAATCAATCGGTCCTGCTGGTCTGAGTCACACGGGGCTTATGTCGATACGGTGCGGGATGAGGTAGCGTACGCCCGCTACGCCGCGCGCATCGTGGCGCGAGGCGGACGCCCAGAGGGGTTGGAGGAGTTCCTGGCACGGACGCGCGTCAGTGAGCCGACGAACACGCTGGTTCTCCTGTGCGGCTGCGCGCCTCCCGAGCGGACGGAGCGCATCCTGCCCCTCGTCCAGGCGGCGCGCGCGGGGAACTTCGTGGGCAGCGATCCGAGCCGGGCGCAGGCATGGCCGGCCGAGCAGGTCGTTCCGGTTGGTAGTCCGTGGTTCCTGTTCTTCACGTTGGAAACGCTGGTGAGATACGGCGAGGCTGAGATGGCTGTGGAGATCGTGCGCAAGCAATGGGGACGCATGATCGAGAAGGGCGCCACGACATTCTGGGAAACGTTCCCGGGCTACCTACCCGGTCACTGGAGCCGCAGCCTCTGTCACGGCTGGTCGGCGGCACCCGCCTACTTCCTTTCTACGCAGGTACTCGGCATCGAGCCCGGCGCCGCGGGTTATACCCGCGTGCGCGTCGCGCCGCATGAGTGCGGACTGTCCTGGGCGGACGGAGTCGCGCCCACGCCGCATGGCCCCGTTCACGTCCGCTGGTCGCGCGACGACGAGCGATGGGAGGTAGAGATCCATTTGCCGCCGGGGACAACAGGAGAACTGGTGATTCCCGCACACACGGAGGAGCCGCGGCGCGTTGATGGCGCGGACGGTACGGTCGAACGCAGGCGAGACATGTGGCATGTCCTGCTACCGGGCGGCTACGCACGATATCATTTTCTCCGTTCCTGACCCGCCAGCGCGAGCAGGCTATGGTCAGTGCTACCAGTGATAAGGAGATTGTAATGATCGCTCGTCTCGATCAGACCGTCCCGGCGGCGACAGCGGCAGGCATTACTCGCCGTCCGTCCGCTCGGGTCGGATTGTTCAGCATCGGGCTGGCCGCGTACTGGCCGCAGTTTTCAGGCCTCAGAGAGCGTCTGGAGAGCTACGCCGCCGAGGTCGCCGCGCGCGTTTCGGCGTGGGCCGATGTCATCGCCGCCGGACTCGTCGACGACGTCGACAGCGCGCGGGCCGCCGGCGACCTCTTCGCCCGTGAGCAGGTCGATGTGATCTTGCTGCATACCGCGACGTACGCCACGTCATCTCAGGTCCTCCCCGCCGTGCAACGCGCAAAGGTCCCGGTCGTCGTGCTCAACCTGCAACCCACCGCCGCCCTCGATTACGCCCACGTTGACACGGGCGAGTGGCTCGCTTCCTGCTCCACCTGCTGCGCCCCCGAGCTCGCCGGCGCCCTCGCGCGTAGCCGCATTCCTTATGCCGTTGTCTCGGGGCTACTCACAGATAGCGACGAGAGCCGCGCCTGGCAGGAGATCTTTGGGTGGTGCCAGGCGGCGGGGGTGGTCCGCGCCCTCGCCAACGCGCGCATAGGCTTCCTGGGGCACACCTACCCCGGTATGCTCGACATGTACTCTGATTTTACCCAGCATCATGCACACCTTGGGCTGCACGTCGAAGTGCTGGAGATGGACGATCTGCAGGCGTGTGTGGATGGCGCTGGCGACAGGGAGTGGACGCGTGTCCTGGATGACACGCGCGCGCTGTTCGAGCTGGACACCTCCGTGACCGACGAACAGTTGGCGTGGAGCGCGCGTGTCGCCGCAGGTATGGACCGTCTCGTCGATGAGTACCGTCTAAACGCGCTTGCCTATTATTATCGAGGCCGTGGCGCCTTCGAGGAGTTGGGCGCGGCGCTGATCCTGGGCGGTTCACGCCTCACCGCACGCGGCATCCCCTGTGCGGGCGAGGGCGACCTCAAGACTGCCGTGGCCATGTTCATCATGGACCGGCTTGGCGCAGGCGGCTCGTACACCGAGTTCTACGCCATGGATCTCGCCGAGGGCTTCATGTTAATGGGGCATGACGGGCCGGGGCACGTTGCCATCAGCGATCGCCGCCCCACCCTGCGCGGCTTGGGGCTGTATCACGGCAAAGCCGGCCGCGGCGTGTCGGTCGAGTTCAGCGTCAAGACAGGGCCTATTACCATCTTGGGCTGCACCCAGACCGCCGACGGGCGGCTCAAGCTGCTGGTGGCCGAGGGTGAATCGCTGCCCGGCGAGATCCTGCACATCGGCAATACCAACAGCCGCCTGCGCTTCGCGCTGCCTCCAGACGAGTTCGTCGACCGTTGGTGCCGGGAGGGTCCGACGCACCACGTGGCACTGGGTGTCGGCCATCATGCGCCCACGATTGAGAAGGTGGGCCGCCTCCTCGGGCTAGAAACCGTGGTGCTGCTATGAGCGCCACGTCGACGACCTCGGCCTTCTCGCTCCTCGCC
>JAABUR0100007861.1_pt1 | contig 12484 bp, 16 predicted proteins | sample 5560091 | NCBI WGS metagenome assembly JAABUR01 (sample SAMN10711879, study PRJNA513375) | rock metagenome | isolation source: Antarctica rocks | place: Antarctica: Victoria Land, University Valley sud
GATGCGGACGAGGAGGAAGAAGGTGACGAGGAGGAGGACAGGGACGCGGAGGAGTGGCGCAGCTCGGAGGATGTCTGGCGCGAGCGCGACGCGCCAGCGCTCGCCGCGGCCGCCGCGGCCGCCGCCGGCTGGGCGCGCATCGTGCGGCCGCCGCGCAAGCGCAGCGGCCACGTCGTGCTCGACCTCTGCACTGCCGCGCGGCGGACGGCGGCGCCGGACGGCGACGCGGCGTCCGGAGGCGGCGCGGGGCCGGAGCTCGGGTCAGGGTCGGGACCGGGGCTTGCGGGCCGCGGCGAGCTCGTGCAGCAGGTGGTGGCGGCGGCCGACAAGCGCGCGTGGCTGGGGCCGGCCGGTTATCGCCTGGCGCGCAAGGCGCGCTGGGGCGACCTGTGGCCGCGGTGGTACGAGGACCGCGCGATCACCGTTCGCGGCGGGTTGCGGGTGCCGCAGGAGGGGCAGTAGCTGCTGGTGTCCCTTGCTGTGCTTTGTAGTCTGCCTGTTGCTGTTCTCCCTCTGCCACCACCCTGCTAGGGTGCACGCCTCCAGTCCAAGCATTAATGTTTGATATTTTATTATCAATCAGGCTCTTCTGGCTTATCATGTGTGTACGTGAAAACGTGCATATTGCAGTGGAACAATAGCATCTTGCGAACTGGAATGAGTAACAAGGCTGTGTTGACAAACCTGAGTGGGACTCGGTAGCAAAGCACAGGAGCGCCATGCATCATGTGGCCAGGCTGCTGCGACAGCTCACAAACAACCGCTCAGACACAGAGTCTGTCTATGATGCGCTGCCGTCTGTCGCGCCTGACCGGCCCAAGACGTCCAACTTTGGCGCGCTGCCGTCTTTCGGGGACCTGGCAGTCATGCCGCTGAGCACCAGCGCCGGCAGCACGCGGCGGGAGTGGCTGCACATTGACGCCAACGGCAACCCAACTTACCTTCAGGCGCGCATCCACGCTGGAAAGCGCTCTGCGCTTGGAGTGTCCATGCCGGGTTTGCAGAGACACGGCGTCCTTCCTGAAAATAACACTGGCTGCAAGTCACAGAGAAGGCGGGTGGGCCGTGGCGCATCTGTATGCTTGTGTTTGCGGCGGCCTTGTGCTGTTCCGTTCCACGCGCGTTGACTCCCATGGGAGAACGATGCACAGCACAGACGTGCTCTGCCTGCCATTTAACCAGCATGCTGCCCATCAGGGCCGAACAGGGAAGTGCGATTCGACAGTTCTGCAGTGGGGTACAGCACACTCGCTCCGCACTCAGTGCAGCGCGATATCTCTGCAGCACCTTGTGGACGGCGCCTGTGGTGAACGGGCGTGTCTCACAGTGAAGCGCTGTTTCCGGGTGTCCCAGCGCCACTGCTCGACAGCCCCACTCGCTGCCCCGGCCAGCCACAGCGCAAGCTGTTGATATGACCGCGGCGCAAGGTAGCACAGCCAGGTCTCTGCTTGAGGCAAGGGCAGAACTGTGGGCGGGCCACAGTGGCGTCGGTGCAGACAATGGGCAGTGCTGCGGGCCCGCTGAACACAGCGCAGACCTTTGCTCACCCGCTATCAGGGGAGGCCGGTCGCAGCTCCTTCCTTTAGTCTGCAGTCTAGCTTCTTTGACGCGTCGTGCACACTATCCCCTGGCGCAAGCCAGTGCTTTGTGGGGCGCCTCACTTAGGTGGCAGCAGCCCCTGCCCCTGCATGCTCTACTCGGCATTTCCCCGGCCTGCGTGTCTTGCTCCCACCAGACCGCTGGGCCACGCCGTTCAACGGTGCGTGCTGCGTGGGGATGTTGCCGGTCCCGCTCGCTCCGAGCCCGCTTCACTGCAGACCTGCATGAGCACGGCTTTTGCTCAGCAAACGCAGTTGCGTGGGGCCCTGTGATGTCTGCGACGGGCACAGTGGAGCGCTGTCAGATGCCGCATGGTTCTGCATAGGGTACCCCTACCCTATACCCTACAGCCTACACCCTACCCTACACGCGGTGTGCGGCAGGTGGACAAGCACCGGCTGGTGTCGGAGCTGGGCGTCAACTACCGCGACGTCCGCATCCTGGACCCGATGGTGCGCGCCCGGCCCGCGCGCGCGCCGGCTCGCCCGCCCGCGGCGCCCCTGGAAGCGCCGCCCACCAGAGCATGCCCTACCCTAGACCTGTTGTTGAGGGCGCGCGCGCGGGCGGCGCAGGTGCCGACGCCGTCGCCTTCGACCATCTTCATCCGCGACAAGGCCATCCTGGTCAACCTGGAGTCGCTGCGCATGATCATCTGTCACGACAAGGCGCGCCCATGCATCGCCAGCCTGCAGGCTAGCCGCGCGGCGCCGCATGCCCTGGGTGTGACGCGGACAGGAGGGCCTTCAAACGGGCCTTTAAACACGGCCCTTGCTCAATGTCTTGGGACATGGTTGCCTGCGTGCCGTGCTACAGCGATGCCGGGGCCATCATTCAGCAGAGCCTGCCCCCCAGCACCCCGGGGCACTCTGTGCGCAGGTAGCGGCCGTGTGGCCGACGGCCTGGCGGCGCGCAGGTATTCCTGCTGAGCGCGCCCATGCAGGGCCACCCGCTGACCGTGGGCAGCTTCCCGGCGATCGAGAACTCGTTCGTGCGCGACCTGTGCACCCGGCTCAAGCCCGAGCGCATGCCGCGCTCCGGCCGCGCCACGCCGCTCGCCACCGACCGCAACCTGCCGTGCGGCCCCGCCCGCGCCGCCGCGCCGGGCCGCCCGGCGCTGGTCAGCCGATGCGAGCGCCTGTGCACGCCTGCATGCCGGCCATGCCCATCGCAGCGGCGGGCGGTGCCGCCCGCTTGGTGGCTGACCAGAGCCGGGTGGAAGCGCAAACCGCCCACCCACTGGTTTGGTCTCGCCTGCTGCGGCGCGGCGCAGGTAGTGTAGGGTGTGGTTGTGTTAGGGTAGGGTATGCCGCGGTGCGCAGCTAAGCTCTTAATTTGACCCTGACGGCGCGCGGCGGCAGGTACGAGCTGCGCGCGGTGGAGGGCGCGCTGGCGACCGCGGTGCGCAGCTACGAGGCCGAGGTGGCCGCGCTGGAGGCGCGCCTGCTGCCCTGCCTGCGCAGCCTGCTGCACAAGCTGTCGCGCGGCGAGCTCAACGTGCTGCGGCACTGCAAGAGCACGCTCAACAAGCTGCTCGGGCGCATGCGCCTCTGCCGCAAGGTCCGCCGCCCGCCCCGCCGCCCGTTTTGTTTGAGCTCCATTGTTGCTGTGTGCGCGTTCAGCGGCGCACTGCTATACAGCCTCCCACTGCCGGGTCAGGGCCGCCTGGCAACGGGGCTGCATGCATCGTCTCGCCCTCTCGCTGTGGCGCGCATGCAGCGTTGCGTAGCGCAGGCCCTCTTACACCCACACGGCGGTCTGACAGCGCGTGTGCTCACTTTAGAGCCTCGAATCCATCTTAGACGATAATGACGACATGGCGCTCATGTTCCTGGGCCGCCGCGAGCGCGCGCGCGTGGCTGCCGAGGCCGAGCGCGCTGGCGCGCCTGTCCCGGGTCGGAACGGCGCGCGACGCGCGGCCGCGGCCGATGACGAGGAGCTGGTCTCTCTGGCGCAAGCGCAGGCAAGCTTAATACTCACGCCCTGTGCATGCTTCTGATATGTAGGCCGCCTGCTTGTAATGTGCTCGGCTCGTGCCGGCGCGATCGCGGGCGAGGCGAGCGGCTGTACCCTGGGCATGCTGCACAACTGCGTGCAGATATCACAACAAGCAGAACCATCACAAGCAGAACATGACAAGCAGCCCAAGGTAATGGTATCTGATGCGTGGGGCGCCAGGGCGACGAGGGCGCGGACGAGGACGAGTCAGAGGAGGGCGATGAGGAGGAGGAGGCCGACCGCGTGTCGCCGCTCACGCCGCACCAGGCAGCCGCCGCCGCGTCCGCTGCGGCGCAGTTCAGCGCGGCCGGCGGCGGCGGCGGCGGCGCTGAGCTCGAGGCCTACGGCGCCGGCGGCGGGGCGGGCCCCAGCCGCAGCGCTGGCGGGCCCCCGCGCGAGGGCGCCAGCGGTCCCGCCGGCGGCGGCGGTCCCACGGCCGTGCCCATCCCTGCAGGGCCCGCCGGCGGCATGTCGCGGCGGGCCGAGTCCGCGCCGGCGCCGGACGTGCTCTTGTCTGGCGGGCCGTCGGCCGCGAGGTCGCCGCCGCAGCCGCGGCCGCCGTCGCCGCTGGGCGCCCCGGCGGCGGCGCCGGTGGCCATCCCGGGCGCGGCGCCGGCCGACGACAGGGCGGCGGGCGCGCCCGCGCTGTGCCCGGCGGAGAGCGCGCCGGCGACGCAGTTTCCAGCGCGCGAGCGCGCGGCGGCGGCGGCGGCGGCGGCGGACAGCGGCGGCGGCGGCCGGCGGGGCGCCTCGCGCTGGCGCAGCGGCTCGTTCCGTGCCAAGCTGTCCGCGCTGATGCAGGCGCGCCCGCCCGGGCGCCCGCCGGCGCATGCCCGGCTTGCGTGTCGCCACGAGGTAGTGCACGGCTCGTGCCCATGGCGAGCGCTGTCGGAGGACGCTCACGCGTGCGCGATATGCAGTCATCTCGCGGCCAGTGTGCGCACAGCAAAGCCGCGTGCTGTGCTCGCAGGCCGCGGGTCGAGCTGCGCGAGCACGCGCAGCCCTAACCTAACGTAACCCTGCACCTGGCGCAGGCGATCAGCGTGCGCGAGCACACGCTGGACGACGACGCGAGCAATATCTCGTCGTGCGAGAACCTGCTGGAGTCGTACTTCATGCAGATCGACTACCTGACCAACCGCCTGGAGACCCTGGACGAGCACGTCACGAGCACCGAGGAGCAGCTGACCATGGAGCTGGACCACCGCCGTAACGAGCTCGTCGCGTTCGACCTGTTCATGACCGGCGCGCCCCTCCTGCGTGCGCTCTGCGTGGGGAGGCGCCTGCGCCTGTCTTGCCAGGAAGCAGCATAGCACCGCCCTGCAGGGAAACTTGACATCGGCCGCCTGCGTTGACAGCCCCAGCGGCGGGTCTGAAGTCCTTGTCGGCCTGCCTGAAGCTGGGCCACCCAGCACCCCCCTCATGCGTGGAAGGAACCGCCTCGCAACAGAAAGCAACACGATGGCGTGCCTGCCCGTTGCGACCCTGTCCGCTGGCTGACTGTTGCGCTCAAGGGGCGCGGTCTGCTGCGGCGCAGGCGTGGCCACCATCTTCGCCGCGGTCTCCATGATCGGCGGCATCTTCGGCATGAACATGCCGCTGCCCAAGAAGTTGCAGGTGTCCGAGACCGCCTTCATCTGGGTCACCTTCTACACCTGCTTCGCAGGGTTTGTCATGTTTGTCGGGTTTGTCGTCTTTGCGCGCTGGAAGAGGCTGCTCTTCATCCCGTCGGCCGGCCTGGGCGAGCGCTGAGCGAGCGGTTTCTGGCTTGGGGACGCCTTTTTGGGTCACGGGCGCAGGTTGCGGGCGCCGGTTGGAAGGGCTGCTTGTAGCTTGGCGTGGGGCTGTGACGGCCTCGCCGCATCAGTTTTGCAGATGCAAGTTGTGTTGCAGAGACTGGTTGAAGAGCGTGTGTATTGGAAAGTGAGGTACGTGCCGTGGCCTCAGGCACCAGCCTCCCGAAAGTGCACCATTCTTTGGCCTGCCCGTTCTGTATTGTACAGGCCACTTTTTGGTTAAAGGCCCGTGAACGCGCCGATGGGAGTGATCAGTTGGGGCTTTGGCGCTATGGCGTTGGGCCGCATCTTTGCCCGACACAAAGTTGCACTGAGCTCGCATGCAAGTGCTGCAGATGGGGGCATGCACTATTGTGGCATCCTCGTGCATGCTGCGCACGCGATAGCCCCGCGGCTGCATGCCTCCTTGCGCATTGCAATGCGCAACATGGCCTGCTGCGTGTATTTCTTGGATGCTGCCCAGCATTCGCATTGATATTGTGATTAGAGGCGTGTTCAGTGTGTGATATCTCTGTGCGAAGCTGTGAAGCGCACTTTGTCTGCATTTCTGTCGCATGACAGTCACTGCCGCTACAGATGCATAGAACAGTTCACCTTGCATATCGCTTAGTGGCAGTGTCGCCGTTCAGACTGTCTCATTTAAAGAGAACATATTGCAGGAACAAAGAAACTGTGTTGCCAAGATCGTGCAGGGCGAGATCGTGCAGGGCGAGACACTGTTGTCTAGCATGATGGCCATGCGTCACTACTATATCTGGACTTCGGTAGCAACTCCACAGCTGCACGCCTGTTACAGCCCTCCAGCAAGGGCACCAGCGACTGCACACGTGCAAGTCAGTCCCTGAATCAAGCTCGAAAGCAAACACGTTCCGCTCAGCACGCCGCGCGTTACGCCTTGCATCTCTCCAACATTGGCTCGTCTGCGAGGCCTTCGCAAGCCGTCTGCAAGCGCACCGACCCCAGCCCCGAATCGGGCGCAGCAGCCATCACGCCGTCCGCTACGCGCACTGCGTCGGCCGCGGCGCGCGCATTGTGCATGCGTACAATGTTGGCGCCCGCGGCCACGCACAGCGCCGCGGCCGCCGCGCTGGCCACATCGCGCTCTGCCGGATCGTCCTGCCCTGCACGCACACGGAGCGCCACAAGCTTTCAGCGCTTGACACGCAGCCGCCATGCAGGAGTCCGCTCGCGCACCTATGTCATACACTGCATGAGCCTACGCTGTGCGGTCGCAGGCAGCGCCGCGATTCTGCTCTTGTAACACCATCGATGTCTGCATTCTATCAATCCAGCATGACATATCACTGCGCCTGAACAGGCTTGGAGCGTGAGCAAACCCTGGCGGCCGCTGCTGCGCACCCGTCAGGCGCCCCAGGAACTTCTTGCGCGACGGCCCCACCAGCAGCGGCGCGTTGCGCAGCGCGCCGCTCAGCTGCGCGCGCACGCGCGGCAGCCCCGCCACCAGCGCGCAGCTGCCGGCGCACGTCTTGGCAAAGCCGATGCCTGCGTCCCGGGACTGGCGTATGGCGCAAGTACAGCTTGGGGGTTACTACAGGCTGCCGGCATGCAATGGTCGGAAGACGCCAACACATGTGCGTGAAACCGATGTGGTGTCTTGGAGGACAAAAGCAGGGCTTGCGGGGAGGGGGTTGATAAGTGGGGCTGCAGCCTCCAGCCTGTAGTGACACGCTTGCGTGGACAGCACATGCTAGGAGGCTCAACCGTCATGCCCAAGCCTTCTCCCACGCCCGGTCCACCGGATCAGGCACCAGTGACTGGTCTCAGGCGCCCGCCAATCCCACACGCGCAGCTGCACGATGAGCTGCCGAATGCAGGCAGCTCTAGGGCGCACCAGGGTCCAGGATGATGCGCCAGGGCTCAATGCCGGCGGCGACCGCGCGCTCGGCCGCGGCCGCCAGCTCGGCGCCCACGTCGGCGCACACGTCCGCATACGCAGTTCGCTCGGGCGCCTGCATGGTAGCCGGCTCGCCGCGCATGTGCATCGCCACGTATGGTGTGCCCAGCCCCGCCACCTGGCACGCTCTTGGACAACTGCGACATTTGCTCGCAAATACGCCCATTATAAACGGCGCGTCCGGCCCCGCCACCTGGCATAGACAACATGCTTTTTGGTGATGAGACCGGCTTTACAGTGCCCAGGGCGTGGCGGGCATGCGTGCGGCTGGCACGCCTGGGTCCCGAGCTGCCCCGCAAGCCGCTTGCTGGCACGCCGCATGGGCGTTCGTTCTGCAAAAGAGTAGGCGATGCACGTCCAACGCGCTCAAGGACAAAAAGAATACGAACAATTGCCTGCCGCCCGCCAACTCGATCACGCCATACCCCCAGCAGTACCAAGGGTGCGCGACGCGGGCTGCGCACCACGGCGTGCATATCGCGGTCCAGGCTGCCGCCGGCCACGTCGTTGACGATGTGCGCGCCCGCGGCGACCGCCGCGCGCGCCACCGCGCTGTGGAACGTGTCAACGGAGATCAGGATGCCGCGCAGCGCCTCGTCCGCCGCGAGCGCCCTGCCCGGTCAGGTAGCATGACGGATTCAGGGTACATGGATAGGATTAGTGTAGGGCACAGCCACTTTGCGAGCCTCCCTGCGCGGGCTCCTGTGAGCAGGAGCAGCGTCGCAGCGCATGCCCGCTCGCGCACTCGGGCGCCCCGCTCCTGCCGATGCCGCAGGCAGTCGCTGCCTACCAGCGAGCTCTGCCCCGGCTGCGCGCCTGATGACGGGCACAACGCGCGCAGCCTCTGCCTCCGCGCCCACGCGCGCCGCGCCGGGCCGTGTGGACTGGCCGCCGATGTCGAGGATGTCTGCGCCCGCGGCTGCCAGCGCGCGGCCGGCGGCCAGCGCGCTTGCGGCGGACGTGATGCGGCCGCCGTCGCTGAAGCTGTCTGGCGTCACATTCAACACGCCCATCACGTGCGTGCGCCCCTGCGCCGCAGCGGCCCGGGCGGCCCATCGCACACCAGGAGGGGCGTGCGCAGCCCTCCAGGCGCGCTCGCACATGCACGCCATGCACCAAGCGCGCATAGGTCCTGTGGAAGTTATCTCCCATTCGACGCGTGGTGGGTGAACACACATTCTGTGTCCGATTTGCAAGCACCTGGCCTGGTGCCATCTGGTCTTCCACCGCGTTAAGCACATTGGCACGTCGCAGCAGCACTTGCACGACAGCATGGCCGCCCAGCTCATGACGCTGTCGGGTATCACCTGCCACGGCCAGGAGCGCCCGTCCGCGAGCGGCAGCACGCAGCGCAGGTCCGCGCCGCCCAGGCTCGCCTCGCCGCCCGCGGCCGCCCACGCGCGGCGCGCGGCGCGCAGCTCCCGCGCCAGCCCCCCGCAGCCCGGCAGCCGCGCGTCCGCCTCGCTGGCCAGGTCAGCCAGCGGCGCCTGCGCGGCGCCGACGCGCGCACGTCTGGCAGCGATCGGGTGAGAGGCAGCACACACATGTTTGTGCGCGTCCTGAGGAGCTTGTGGATGAGAGTACCTCTTGCAACCTGCTATATGCCAATTGCTCAATAACCCTACCATACTCCCCACCAGCAGCCAGGCAGCCGAGCGCTGCCGCGTGAACACGCGAAGATGGCCAGCGCGGTGCCCGCAGCATGGAACTCGCGCCTGCCGCTCTTGGCCAGCTGGGGCAGGACAACATTCGCTCAATGCACAACCTTCCTGCAGAGGAATGTCACAAGACCGGCACAAGACCGGGAACGCCGCGTGGTGGCGCTCGCGTGCTGTCGCTCGCAGCTCGGGCACGTTCACGCAACCGCAGAGGCTGATCGCTGCGCCAGGCCCATGGGCGGCACGGACTGTCCAGCAGGCCCCTCACCATGACAAACGTGCGCTCCTGCCAGCGCGGGTGCGGGATGTCCAGGCCGCCGTGGGCGACGCGCGCGCCCTCGTAGAAAATGATGTCGAGGTCGAGCGGGCGCGGGCCAAAGCGCTGGCCGCCCTCCGCCCTCCCGAGGCCCCTCTGCCGCCGCCGCGCCCCAGGCGGTCAGTAGGGCCTGTGCCCGCCTACCATCACCTGTGGCGCAAGCCTCCATGTCACGTCTGGCATCAGGTGAGCTGCAACTGTTGACAAGCATGCGGATCATGACCTGCAATCATGACCTGCGAGCGGCAGGTGAGCAGAGCGCACGCCTCGATCGTCTTCAGGGCAGCCAGCAGCTCCGGCGGAGTGAGCGAGGTGAGCGCCAGCAGCGCCGCGTTCAGGAACGCAGGCTGCTCTGTCACGTATGCGGGCGCGCTCTCATACAGCCGCGACAGCCTGAACACCTGTGCACACGACGTGTTCAGATTCCTCTACAGCACTGACAGTTGAACAATATCATCCTCACTGAAATGAGTTTCAAACACCGCAACAAGCTTGCAACCGCCCTCGCTAGGCCCTTGCTAAGACTGGCTACCGTACCAGGCAGGCACTGCGTCCTTGTCCCTCAGGCAGCCAGAGGGTTGGGACTGCAAGGGAGGTCTGCACTGACCAGTGTGCTGACACAACGTGCCACAACTTCCACGGCGGCAGAGTCATGTGCAAACAGCTGCAGCTCGGGCCTGGCCAGATTCCAGACAAGGAAGGCCGCGCCTGGCAGGCCAGGCAAAGCATCAGGGCCTGCGACGTGACGCACCTCCACGCCATGCAAAGGCAAGAGCCGCAGCGCCTCGCGCAGGTTGCTCACGCGGTTGCCCTGCGCCAGAGAGTGTCAGTCGCATGCGCCTGTACGGGGCACGCTCGGCCACAGAGCAGCGCAAGTGGCGCACCATGTTTGCTCCCATAGCGATAGCTACTGCGCAGCGCACGCCCACGCTGCCTGTGGCTGTGCTGGCGGCCGCAGAGCTCGTGGTGCATAGCGAGTGCGAGCGCTGCAGCACGCTCCCCGTCCTGCCAGAGCAAGCAGTGCGTTGGACAGACCGCGGTTTTGCGTAACCTTGCTTGCACGTAACCTTGCAAAAGGCGCACCTCCCGGAGTGCATCAGTCCCGTACAGTAGGCTGAACGCAGCTTCGCAATCCACTGGGGGAGTCGCCCCAAAGAGCTCATCGGTTAATACCGCATACGTGTGCGAACGCAGCCCCGCCTATACATTTACATTCTGGTTTGCAAAGCTTTATATGTGGCATGCGCCTTATATGCTATGGTGCAGTCGTTACTAGCACTGCACAGTACCAGGCATATGCATGCAGGTAAAAGCAGTTATACGGCGTACAATGTGCAAAACCACAGAGTATTTTATAAGGGTACATGTAGTTAACTAAACGTTTGTACTTGCAAGGCTGCAGCCTGATCAGGCATTGAGTGTGCCCAGGAGGCAGTAAGTACTTACCTGCCTCCCGCTACGTAATTCTGCTGCTGCTATGCACTGCGCAGTTGCGCTGCGCCACCCGGGCAGGCCTTTGCTCTCTGAAGACAGAACTAGGATGCACTACAAATTGTCGCCACACAGCCTTGGCAGACCACTTGATTTTGGATGTCACTGAACTGCATTAGAGGCAGCCAGGGGTAGCCGCAGTGTGTCCAGCGCATAGCCAGGCGGGCATGTTGCGGTCAGCGCTCCGGCTGGCCGTGCGGCTGCGCACACGCAGCGGCGCCTGCACAGGCGCCACGGCTGGAGGCCTGGGACCCCTTTTGGAGGCCTTCGGGCCGGAGCGCATGGTTGCCAGAGACGCCAGGAGCGCGCAGCCGTGCTTTCTGCGGGGCGTCAGAAGTGCGCCAGATATTCCCGAGCGCTGGCTGCGCTCGTCGTTGCTAGGCCGCTACCAGTGTGAGCACGCTTCTCAGAACGCAAGCAGCCGCGTAGGCAGGCGGCGCACAGCAAGGCGCTTCGGAAGGCAGGGCACAAGACGGAGGTGTGGCAGCCCCCGACCGCCACGGGCCGCACCGTGCTGCCTTCAGAAGCGCGTTATTCGACCTGCGCGAGTGGCGGAGGTGAGGCTCCCCTGCCCCAGTGCACTGAGTCGCGCTAGCGCGCTCCTGTCACGCAAGTGCTGAGTGCCTCACCGACCACAAGGCTCTGAAGGCCTGCATCCAGTCCGCTGCTGCTGCTGCTGCTGCTGTGCGCACTGGCCTGAACTTGCTGTGATGCCAGGGGCCAGCCTGCGCACAGTTACTGGGGCAAGTCGCCAGAGGTGCTGAGCTACGTGGAAAGCGCGCGTGGCCAGCTGCCAGGCTGCACTGGCTGGGAGCTGTTCGAGTTCGCTCTGTTGGTGTCCATTTTGCGACGTAAGCACAGCTTTGAGCCGAGCAAAGCGCTGCTCGGCAACCTGGCAGCAGCACTGGCGTCCCTGCTGCCGCGCGAGCCGTGGCTGTGCAAACGAGGAGCTCTTGCAATGGTGCTGAACGTGTTGAGCCAGAGCGGCTGGCCGCTGAGCGTCGCGCTGCACGACCAGGCAGCGAGCGAGCTGCTGCGTGCCGCAGCCGATACTGCAAGAGCGAACAGCAGCAGCACGGGGCCCGCCCTGACAGCAAAGCAGGCAGAGGCCGTTGTGCACGCGTGACTCGCTTTTGCAGCCCAGCCTGGGTCACCAGCGCGGGCCACGCTGCCCACCGTGCTGCGAGCCGTCGGAGCTTTGCCGGCGGCACCGATGCCGAGCAGCGTGCAGCGGCCCCGCGGCGCTGGCGCTGCCAGCGAGCTCCTGCCAGCCATCCTGCACCAGCTCTCCTCAGCACAGAGTGTGGAGGCGGTTGCCCGGGTCCATGATGCCGCTGGCGCGTACTTTGGCCGCGAGCACGTATGCGCAGCCATCCAGCGGCTGGCCGCGCTGTGCCCCCCGCGGTGAGCGGCCTGGTGTGCGTGCATGCCCGCCATCGCTGCTGCATGGCCGCATGGAGCTGCGCCTGCGAAGCAAGGCGGGGCTGGGCCGGCGGAGGTGTGCTGTTTGGTATCCCGGCGTTGTGCTGTGCGTTCAGGTCCTCAGTGTTGCGCGCAGGCATGCGAGGGGCGCGCGTGAGGAGGCGGAGCGCGCGCGCGCGCTTGCCCTGCTGCCAGGCCTGCGCGAGGCGTTCGAGCGCCGTCTGCCAGAGTGCTCAGCGGGGGAACTGGGCACCACAGCGCGGCACCTTGCCGGCTGGGGGCTGCTGAGCCA
>JAABUR0100007864.1_pt1 | contig 12480 bp, 10 predicted proteins | sample 5560091 | NCBI WGS metagenome assembly JAABUR01 (sample SAMN10711879, study PRJNA513375) | rock metagenome | isolation source: Antarctica rocks | place: Antarctica: Victoria Land, University Valley sud
AGGGCAAGAGTTGATCCGGACTCATACACGAAGCTCCGAGTAGCGCTAGATACAAGATCCGAGATCTCGACATCAAGGGAGCCTATGATGAGTGGGACAAGATGCATGTTACGAAGGGGCTCAAGACTAGCGGTGGTCAGACAATGATCAAGTCTCGAATGGGGCGGCACATCCCCCAGCATGTCAGAAGAGCGGAGTGAAGGTAACGTATAAATTTCCAACCTGTGAGTGTGAGAAAAGATTCTTCATTCTCCCACCACCATGAACTTATTGCCCTTCGTATCCCATCAGAATCTTGCACGTGTTCTAAGGTAGGGACAGCATGATCCTCTCCGTTAGGGCTTGATGCTGTCACAGACATTACATGTTTTCCGTACTTGATCTATATCTTTCCGACTTCTCTACCTATTCCTTGACTTCAGTGTCACTCTGAAACTCGCGCAAATGTTTCAGCTCCAGAGGTGCTTGACAGGCGCCCGTACGAAAGGGAAGCATTGGGAGTACAGCCGCTGAGCCGACAACGAAGCGCAAATTCGAGCAAAAGATAAAGGATTAGACTTTGCAAAAAGATTAGAGTTTTGGGTTGATTAAAGATATCGTTCAGGACCATGTCTGTCATGTTCTCCGCTTTTTTTGTCTTCCTTTCTTTCATTCTTCCAAGCCACGCCTCTCCGTTACAACCCAGCACCTTCGACGGCACCGATGGTTCCATTACTCTTTCAGATACCCCTGCCGCAGCGAGCCTCGACGAAGTACCATATTATTCACCTTTACTTAGCTGTGAGTTAGATGGTCGCCCACCCAAAGTATCAGACTGCGTTCTTCTCGTAAATTCCCACATCCAAGACTCAGATTTCCAAATTACATACATTTATGGGCGAGGAAGAAATTACAGCGGGCCGTACACCTGGAGACACAACGAGTGCGAGTTCGAGTTGGTGGTAAGGACGGGAGACAGGTTTGAGTCCACTTTACGATGGATCTTTGGCATGGCACTTCTCGTTGGTACGACTTGTGCCAATCGTGACATACCGTGTGGGGGTTCTGCGGTACTCAATGATGGTTGGGCAGTAATCTATGTCCGCAATCCTCAGGGATCTTCTCTGCCAAGCACAATCAACTCTTTCTCCGCACATGGTGGCACCGCCAACATATCGAGTCCTGCTATCCACTCACGTAATTGCGTTCTTCGCGACCCAGGACCCAGTTTCAACGACTGTTTCACCCTTTTCATGGACGAAGCCACAAAGCCCGATTCAACCACGATCCAGACCTTTGGGGCGCGAGGCACCCACAGAGGGTCTTACTCATGGGTCCACGGCGCCTGTGGATTCCAGCTGGGCATGAACGAAGTACCATTTCTGGCTACGACGCTTCTATGGATCTTCCAAACGGCCGTGCATCTGATGTTGGAGTGCACGAGGCTTTCACCCCCTAAAGGAGGTATCGCGTTCCTGGACCATCCGTACCGCGGCGCTTTCGTCAGAGCTTTCAGACCACCCGCACTGGTATCTCAGCAAAAACGTTCCCTTCCCCCTCCCTCCCCCCTCCCTCCCCCCCACGCCCTCATCTTCAACAACACAGCCCCCGAAACCATCCAGTGTGTGCACACTATGCCCTCTCCCAATCACGAAGACTGCTTCCTACTGCGCGCCAACAATATCCACCGCCCCGTATTCAACGCCCCCACGGCCTTTGGCCCGGACGGCAACTACACCGGCCCGTACGCTTGGGAATATGGGCAGTGCCGGTTTTCGTTGGCCGTGGTTGGGTCCTGTAGTTGGGAGGCGAGTATTAGCGAGGTGTTTGGGCTGGCGGCGACGGTGTGGTGGGAGTGTGGGCGGTTTGAGCCGCCGTGGGGGGGGTATATAAGAATGCCGAAGTGTGAGGGGAAGACGACGGTGTATGTTTGGGCGGTGGGAGTGGTGTCGGGTGTCGGTGGTGGTAGTGGTGGTGGTGGTGGTGGTGGTGGTGGTGGTGGTGTGGGTTGGGTTTGAGGAGAGGGCGGTTGGGTTTCTTGAGTGAGAGGTGCACCAGAGCATTTGCTGTGTGAAAGCTGCCCGTGGATTATAGATTTTGAAAGGGGTTGACAGAATTGTCCGGCGTTTCCTTCTTCGACTCATCCATCAAGACGCAGCTTCTGTCGTCTACCGTCTATCTTTTTACAACTCATAGCTCAAAGCGCTTCTTTCGTGGTCATCTTTACCATTTTCATACTCTCGTTCCCCGCTTTAGATAATCTTCGAACAACCATCCCCCAATCCATTCCCAATCCCCGTTCCCATACTCACGTTCCCCTAAATCAGAACCCCCCACCGGCAAACCTACCACGAACCTAACACAAGACGACCATACCTCCGTTCCAAGATGCAACAAATTCATCCCCCCTGAAGAATTTCCGGAATGATTAGAAAAGGAAATGATAACGAAGAGAAGGCGTGAAGGATTTTGATGAGGTATCGTTGTAACATTTCTTTTCTGAGTTGTGATACAGTTTCTGACTCGCATACGCTACCACAGATATCTTTATTTTCAAATACCTAGAGGACGGGTTTATAATATCAATACCGTAAAGCACTTAATTAGAGATTGCACTAAATCCCATTCCCCCTCCCTTCTCACACACCCAAACATTCCCTTTCCCCCCCTCCCCCCTAAAACAAGACTCTCCTCCATCGCCACGCCCCCGCCCCCCAAAATCCCCTCATTCCTCCTCACACCCCCACACTCCCCTCCACACAACCCATATCAGGACTTTCCTTCTCCGTCCACACAACCCATGAGCACTTTCCCATAGGTTCTGTATCCATAGCCGAGTTATTTCTGCGAATCTGGGGTTGGAGGGGGAGAAGAGGAGGGGAAAGAGGAAGGGAGGGAGGGAGGCGGGAGGATGAAGAGGGAGAAATGGGAGAGGAGGCGGTATGTACAAATATATCCACGACTCCCACCCCTCCCGTCTACATCATCCCTCCTCTCTCCCCTCTCCCCTCTCCCCTCTCCCCTCTCCCCTATCTCTGCACCTCCTCCACCCCCAGCACCTTCCCCCGCCCACCCCCGAACCCAACCATCAGAAACGCAACTCCTAACAATCCCTCACAACCAGCGCCAATATCCCGCCCATCTCAACCCCCAAGGACCAAAAAAACCCTTTCTTGCACACTCCCCCAAACAAACCGCACAACATCTTCTGCAGCCACAGTGAACGAAGCCGTGCGTGGAGCAGCACACAGGACCTACCGGAATCACATCTGCCCATCTTCCACATAACCCCAAAACCGAACGCCCCACCAGCCTTTCCATTTCCTTCCAAAACCCGAGCAAGGCAAATCTTAACGTTTCCGCTGCTCGAAGAAAGAGAGAAAAAAAAATGTACAGGTAAAGCGAGACACTGACTTGAAACCCTGGACCAAGAAATTTTTTTTTTTGGCGATGTCGATTCATTATCCGAGTACGTATGCCGCCACGAGATCTCTGCGTCGAAGGAGATGGGGATATATATATATACTACCTCCCTATCCCGCCGCCCTAGGTTTCTAGAAGCCCCTCAAAAGTCCCTGAAACCGCAGACCCAAAGCCAACCACCTCATATCCTCTCCCCCTTCCCCTCGACCTCCCCTCTCCCACCCACCAAACAAACCAACCCGTCGAAAAGCTTACCCAAAAACCTACCAAAGAACTCTACCACCCCCTTTCCCTTCCCAACACTCCTCTCATACATCCCCCATACATACCCCCCTGCCCGATTGCTATACGGTAAGACGATAGGATTAGCTGGGAAATTCGGGCTGGTGTGACGGTGTTGGAGACGGATTTTCGGTTTTTGGGGGGGAGGGAGGGGTGGTGGAGTGGTTGGAACGGTGGGTTGATCGTTTTATGCACGGGTGATTTATCTAGGGAAGATTGAATGAGAAGAGTTGAAAGGGGAGGGATTGTGCCGTGGGGTGGGGAACGGGGGGTAGTGAAGACTGGAGAGTGAATGAGATATGAGAGGTGTTGGCAGATAGAAAATCGCCAATAGTAGCAACGACATTGGCTGGGGTGATGTGAGAAAGTGAGGTCTCAGACTCGACGTGGAAAGTAACAATGTTGCAAAATTCTTGTATTTCCTGATATTATTACACCGCCACCTATGCCTTATGTACAAGCAAGATCCGATCCCGCAATCACCATATCTATCCATCACATCTCGGCCTCCTTGTCGTATCAGGGTCAATCTTTCTCTTACCACCCGATTTTCTTATTGATCGATCCGGCTCTTCCGCACTGCAATTATCGCGCTAGCTTGCGTTCCAACGCCGCAAAGCAATGAAGCGATGACAAAAACTCCAGTCCATGCTTTCGTATGTTCCATGGTGTACTCCTGCATGTGCATGGCCCATATGGTATTTTCCCTCACATCAACATTGCCATCCCAACCGCCCCGCCAACAACACACAATATCTCCATTTTCATTTCTCCCGTTCTTGCCGCCATGGCTGTTTGCAACCCTGGACTAGAACTAGCCGTCTTAATAGAGCTCACACCTGCAGTCCCACTAGGAGTCGCTGCGGCCTCCCCTCCAGCCGTCACCATCGTTACGGCAGTAACAGTCGACTTCTGGCCGTTAGGGAGGGTCGTGGTTTGGACAACTAGGCTCGTTTGCGAGGATGGAGGGGCTTTGGAAGTTGAGGCACCTGAAGTGGAAGAGGGACTGCCTGAAGAGGACATGGTGCGGGAGCCACCGCCAACGGTGCTTATGACTGTGACACCAGCGGCATTGACGGTGGTGACGACGGAGCCGACGGAGAGGGTGCTAAGGACTGTGACACCCGCGACGTTGGTGGTGGTGAGAAGAGCGCCAGCGGTGAGAGATGCTGGTGCTGACGATGGACCAGCGGAGGTGCTGCCAGGGGATCCCGAAGTTGATGATTGATCGGGGCTTGAGGTTACGCTGGACGGCGAACCAGGGGAGGACGAGCCGCTGTTGGTGGTTGCTGTACTTGGACTCGGATTTGATTCCGAACTTGGTGTGGTTGGCCCTTGAGGCACAGGTGTCACGACAGGTCCAGGTCCTTGGGTTGTAGTTGTAGGAACTGAGGTGGCGGTGCCGTTGCTGATGTCCGGGCTTTGACGTTTTGCCATTGAAACGATGCTGGTTGCTAGTGGGGCATCATCCCGATGAATAACCTCCACTGCAGTTCGGTCTTGTTGAAACATGCCATGTTTGAACTTCTTGGGGGAGAAGTCATGGAGGGCTGCGTGGAGGGATGGAGGATCGACCTGATCTAAGAGCTTTTGAAATTCCTCTAGATCTGACGCTGCGTTCTGCCCTTGTGGTCTTGAATCTGTTGGTCCTGCAGCAACGGATGTGAGGAGGGAGAGGAGGATCGAGGCAGAGAGAAATTTGTGTAAAGATATCATCGTGAGGTTGCGCTTTGTTGGTGGCAATTGAGGCTACTGTTGGTAAGTTAGAAACAACAAGTACTTTTAATTGTTACAAAAATGTCAATGAGTGGAGGTGCAGATGTATGTTGTACATGAAGCAGTGAAGCAGAGAGCTCTTATTTCACGATGTCAGGCGGGAAAAGCGGCAGGGTTGACTCACGTGTGGGAGGCCCTACCCAGCTTCTAGTGAATAGCGAGACTTCGAGTAACCCGGATGGCAATGCAGATTAAGCTGGATTCCAAAGCAAGCGCACAGTGAAGACAAAGGCGAAGATGGGGTAGAAGCGTTGAAGCGAATAATGTGACGATGCAGAAGGTGATGCAGGGTCGTCACGGGGTTGCACTGGCAGTCTGACACAGCGATTATAGAATAGTACCTAAGGCAATTAAGTCGCGTTAGTAAACGACCAGATTGATTCGACACGGGGATTCATCACCTGTCTTTACACGTCTTACAAATAGTAGAGGAGAAACAAAAGTCAGATGACGGGAGAATTCTCGATAATCCGTATCGTCTCAAGCGTCTATTTTTGGGCTCCCTGTCGTTCAAAATCCTGAAATGCTTCCCTGCAACTCAATGGATCGGCGATGATTAAATTACGGTATGACGTTCGGAAATGCCATCTCTGAACGCATCAAAAGAACAATGATCCTCCAAATCCCATGTCGCAGTCAGATTGCTCTACCGGGGTTACAATATTGTTAATGTTTGTTATTGCCAGATACAATCAATCGATCATCCGACTACCACTGTACGAGGTTCTGGATGAGATACCTGATTATTAGAGTTAAGGTACACACACCCCTGACACCAATGTCTGATATGATTAGTAAAGTAGTATCGTGTTTGACGATGGCTTCTCTGCCTTGCTTTCATATGTTCCTATGTTCAGTTCTTCTTATCGCACAAGCATTGTGATTGATCTCTAGCCGGCGACTATATATCATTTCAAGGAAAACGAGAAGTCTATTTGTCGATCTGAACATCTATACCGGGTATTGAGGGTTTGTATGTTGACTTGGTGTTGCACAACAGCTACAGCGAAGGTGTTCGTTTGATGTATTTGTATTATGTCTGGCCTCAGGAATCGAAATTTATCTACTTACAAAGGAAATACCCGAGGTAACAAATCCGTCACACTTTCACCTTGACTGCAATTGAGCCCGTAGCCTCAAATATCAAAAACGAAAGCCTCCCTCAAAGATCATAACCGACAATACTATCCTACGAAATGGGGTATCCGATCAACTCAAGCCCTTGCGGCTCTGTACATTCTGTGGCAATTGAAGAGCGTATATTAAACATGGATCAAACATCCTCAAGGCGCCGAAGCCCTGCCCCCAACTAGCTCTCTCCATGCGCCGGTCCAGACGGTTGGTTCCCATCAACCGCCTTTGCTTCTCTCTGTACATCCATTGACCTGCCCCGCGAAGGCTTCCTCTCCTGTGCAATGGCCGACAAGCTTTGCTTGCTTGTAGCATGTTCACTGCCAACTCGAGGGGGGCTCTTTGTTCGCTCTTTCTCCGCCTCGCGCTCCTTTCTCTCTTCCTTGGCTTGTGCAACCTTGGCCTTGAACCAGCCGATGGGGCCTTTCTTTTCTGTCGTCTCATCTTTCTCCTTGGACGCCTCCCTATTCCTGGACGGCGTGGAGTCGGTACTCGAAGTCTGGATAGCTGCCACTATCGTGGCTTCCGTGCTAAGCTGTTGAGACTCGAGCGTGGTCGACTTCTGGGGCTTGGTGATACTGCCTATAGAGCTGGTACTGTTCTCCGCGATCGCGTTAGAGCCGAGCCTAGAAGAAGAACTTGGAGAGACTACAGGAACGTCGCCGTTCTTCTTGGTAGAAGATGACAATCTCCACCGACGCTTCTTCTCCTTTTTTCCATTCTTCATAGCCGGATCGTCCGTGTGATCGGCCTCAGACTGGTCTGTCTGGTCTGCAACCGATACTCGGGAACGATTCGAGTGAGTCGGCGAGTGCGAAGGCTTCAGAGTCTGGTCCGAATTTTGATGGAGTTGGCTTTTAGGGGGCATATTGCTGGCCTGTTGACCTCCGCTCAGATGGGGTGCTGATTCGGAAACAGGCGTCGCGTCTGTATTAGACAAGCTGGGAGGTAGAGATGCCAGCGGATCTGCATTCACCTGAGTATTTACCCCAGGGGTAGGTAAGGGCGTATAGAAAGCTTGATTTTGCGGAGAGTCCGGTTCAGCATGTAGAGAATTGGCAGAACTCTGAGCACTGGGGTTCGCGCTTCCTGGGAGACGTTTCTTCCGAAGCTTGTTTGGCGGCCGACTGTCTTTGCGCTCGTTGTCACTCGTAGCAGATTTAGCAAAGAAACCAGAAACCTTTCGTTCTCGAGGCGGCGTTCCAGCACCCGATGGAGTTGCGAATCCAGGAGGTGGTGGTGGTGGGTCGAGATGAAGTTTCTCCATCGGGATCAGCAGCTCCTTGCTTTGAGCTCCGACGGCAGACTCATTAACAGTGGCAAGGCTCGATGGGGCTTCAGCGGTCGGTGTAATCGATGACGCGGTGGAAGAGGTTCGTCCCTCGGAATTAGGCTGTGCTTGTGCCAATTTAAAGCTTGGCGATGATGTACGCGCAGATGGAGAGAGATATCCGCCTTGAGCGAGCCCAGTGGAAGTCGTTGTTGGTGAGTCCGACTGCGTATTGAATCGAGATGGTATGCTAGGAGACTTCTTTGAAGGTAGAGTATTACTCCGATGGACACCGCCCGCTGTATTGACAGAGCCATGAGGGCTAGCTGGGCTAAGTGGAACCGGGCTTGGCACGTTCATCGAGTTTTTCGAGTTCTTGGAAGAAACAGACATATTTCTCCGGACGCCGCCAAATTTGCGAAGGCTATCTGCACCAGCGCTCGCATTGGAAGCCGACCTACCAAGGCCAGCTTGTGCAGCCTTTGCGATTGAAGGTGAGCTAGGTTGTCGGTTTTGGGCACTGGTCTGAATATCTTTGACGGTCTTCTCATCGGCCGCTGTGCCGCTCATGCCTATTAAGAAGCTATCTTGGTTATCAATTAAGAAAATCACAACGTCCTGACTCAGGCGGTACTCTTGAGGAGTCATGTCGTGGATAGGATGTGACAGCATGCCGGGCTGAAATATTGACGCAAGATTTCGTGATGTCATGCGGTTTATCTCAGACTTGGAAGAAAACACTGCTAGAAGATCGAGTATGTAAAGAAGTAGTTGTCGATTCAGGGGCGGTAACTCCGTAATTAGTCGCTGATAGGTGAGAATTGCTTGATCATGATCAAAATCGCCCACACTTTGAACCTGCGCCTCCGCCTCCATGTCTCCGACAGCTTGCACCTGATGACCCCTTAAGGGGTCTCGGAATTTTTCGTAATAGTCTAGGGGCACGATGGGTTGTGGTAATTGATTGAGGTACCGCCGAAGGATGTTGGCGGCATCATGCACGGTATACCCAGTCCAATCGAGACCTTTCCCATAACGATCTGGAGAGTCAAATATGGCTTGTAATTCTTTGATACGTTTCGCCGCACCACTTAGTCTGAATATTCCCTCAACATCGGTAGCTAAATGTCGCATCGAACATTAGCATACAAACCTGAGCGGGGATAGTCGACGAAGTATAACGGACCTTTCTCTTTCAGGAATACTCCACATTTAGCTACGACTATTGGCACATATCCATACACAAAATTTTCCCCATGCTCGTTCGTAAGAGAAATTGCAACATTTGCATAAGGGATACTGTCTTGAAGTGAGACACCGAAGATGCCACTCGGTAATTGTTCTGCTTCTGCCGTTTATGTTAGCTTTCTTGAGCTATGAAACCAAAGGAAAATCGGGTTCTTTCAAGGAATAAGCATAACAAGCTTGGAAAGCGAGACCCCATATCAGGTTTCATGGTTGGGAGTGTGCCCGGAATGCCGTGCAAGAAATTCGGGCATTTCCAATCTCGTAACTATATGCTCTGGATTTTAAACAAGGGTAGATATGGAGATTAGACAATTGGGTATATGCTCAAAGTTTGTAGCAATGATGATAACGACCTGGGTAGGAAGATAGTAGTCTCTCAAACACCTTGTCATTTATCAAGGAGGAAAGAAGAAGTGGCAACAATAACTGAATACAAAGGCAAAATATCAAAAAATCTTACCTTTTTCCTCTTCCTTCTTGGTGTTCTTCTTGAATTGTTTCCACCAAGAGATTAGATCGCGCTTGGTGGTGGGTGGGGAAGCAGCTTGTACTGCTCCAGCTGGCTGCTGAAGTGGCTGGTGAAGAGTTCGTGGGGCAGATGGTGTAAGAGGTTTTTCGGTCGCCATCTTGGCTATGACAGAGAGATCCGGAGAGAAGTATGTTGTGCGCCGTTGATGGGACAGTCGAATGTAGGCCTGCCCTTCTTTGGTTTGGTTCCCAAAATAGAATCTGCTCGTCTACTTTACAACACTAGAAACCTTGTAGCCCTGAGCATTCCCATGGATCAGCGTCTTATCGCAGTAATGGCCAGATGAAACAAAAGGTCGGTAAATCTATTCACGAATGCTCTCACCAGAAACTCTGATCTCGTTCGCGATTTGAGGTTCCCTGATCAAAAAGCGAATCGTGACGCGCCGACGTGTAGACAAGGCCCTGCAGCCTGCTGTAAAACCGTTGTGCCCGTCGACTCGTCGCTGCACCTACACCGCTAAACTTGGCTACCCTGTTTAATATGCTCGTGGTGCCCCAGGATGTTGCTGTATTGGCTGATTGATGGCTGCTTTGCTGGCCAACTGCGCCAAAATGTCGTTCCTCTTTCTAGGTTGGGCAATGATGCGACAGGTGGAGCAAGGCCGGACGGCAATCGTAAGATTGATAGAACGGTAACTAAGACGACAGTGAAATTAGGAGGTTAAATTTTAGCAACTCTATGCCACTAGGTTTTATTGCGCGGATGCTCGCACGGAGGTGGACTCGAAGCTCCTCGTAGGCGGCGTGGTAGTGGAGCCTCGCTAGCAAACAGCGACGATCGTGCTGAACAGCTTGCATAAACTAGACTCGCTGGTATGTTTGTAGAAGTGCATGTATCTCGATCAGAGTTGCGCACTGAGGCGGCCCCATGTCGCAAAGGTAAGATAGAGAGTAAAGGGCCGGGCTGTGATGGTTGAACAAGGAGTGCGCCTGTGGAATGACTGTCGGCTTTTAGTTGAATTGCTCGAATGGCATTCTTGGTCCGCCGTAATCTGTGGGGTCCGCCCTATCGAGCTCCCCTGCTTCCCTTACTAAAATTCTGCAATACCTAAACCTCCATCGATACACAAGAGCTCTTAACGTTGGACTTGCGCACTGGACCTCCAATACTACCTGTGATTCGACTGTCTTAATCATTGCCATAGCTCACCATGGACGGGTAAGCATCCTAATGCTCCATCTCCCACTCACGCAATCTTGTGTCCGTTGACATTGTGCTGACATTGTGCCTCAGTCTCAATGCGTCTGAGCAACGTGAGCTGCAGTCAAGGATGGAGAAGAAACAAATGAAAGAGATGATGACCGTAAGTCTAGTCCAGAGTCAGCAATGCTCGATGATCGAGCGGTTGGCAATGCTACCCAGTTTCTGTAACATCTTCATTAGGATTTCTCTGACACTCATGTCCTCCGATAGATGTACTCTAAACTTGTTCAGACTTGCTTTGACAATTGTATCAACGACTTCACAACTAAGTCACTCCATTCAAGAGAAGAAAGCTGTGTCATGCGGTGCGTTGATAAAAGCCTGAAAGCACAGGAGCGGCTAGGTCAGCGTTTCCAGGAACAGAACGCCGCCATGGCCCAGTCAGGACAACTACCCGGTACATAAGTAGGTTGACTCGTCTCTCGACGCCGGCATAAGGTTGGAAATCATGGAAGACGTGTCTGAACTCCAGGAGGCGGGGAATAGCAGCTAGCGGGGGTAATATGCGCGTTATGGCCTTGCGTACGGCGCGACGCAGATTGTCCATGGTCTCAGGATCCAGCACTCTTCAGTACTCACTGTGTCGTTGTCGGTGCCGGACATGGAAGCAATAAAGATTCGCTTATATGTAGCAGATCAGATCCCGAATGGCAAGTTGGGCTCACACCTTATATCCTCGAGCTACGCTTGAGATTCTGATTGTTCTCCTTTCAATATGAATCACCAAAATTTTCTCCACAATCCAATCTGGATTCAGCGGGAAAAGATTGGAAATATCACTGGCATTGCGGGGATGGTGTGCTTTGCCATGGAGGAAATCCAAGTTCTGCCGGAAATTGATGGCCGTTGGCCCTGATGGAAGGTAGAGAAGAGAAGCAGAAGTACTGCTAGGACGAAGGGAGTACACAACGTCCTCCCTACTATTCATCCTCAGCTAAGCCAATGCTTACTGCCCCTTTCAGCATCACTATAGTATTATTGCTACCTCAAAGGATCATAGTATATACTTCATGCCCGGACATCACCACAAAATCAAACAACTTTATCCACTTGGACCGAGGATCTGTAGCCCTCACATTTCAACCAGAGATTTCCCTGTACGGGTGGACGAATGGAGAAATTGTCATCTCTTTGTCAGCAGAGCTTACTTTCGTCATCTACAAGAAATATGCCATGTTAAGTTGCTGTATATCCAATATACAATTCATTCCCGCCTGCAACCAGTCTCAAATGTTGTAGTACTCTTACCTCTTCTATCATCACTTTGATCAGTGCGAGGACTCTATTACTGCTGACTGTTTGCGAAAAACGTATCAGGTGAAAGGCAATCCGGGAAATTGCTCAACCCCGCACCCGTCATTAATAGTTTCATGGTGGGATAACACAAAACTTTCAAGTCATCACCAATCCATCGACAAGTCATAGCTCGACTGGACAATCCCTCAAGAATACTTCAAGCATCATGCCTTCAGATACAGTTGGAAAGGTAAATGAAGCCCTTGTCTCTTCCTGGATACAGCGCCAATTCACTGACATCAACCTGAGTAGACGATTACCTGTAAAGTGTGTAAAACTCTGGTTGCATCATGCAGATGGTAAACTAATTCAGGGCGCACAGGCAGCCGTCGCATGGGAA
>JAABUR0100007866.1_pt1 | contig 12476 bp, 12 predicted proteins | sample 5560091 | NCBI WGS metagenome assembly JAABUR01 (sample SAMN10711879, study PRJNA513375) | rock metagenome | isolation source: Antarctica rocks | place: Antarctica: Victoria Land, University Valley sud
CCGCCCCGTCTCACCAACCCCAACGCCCAGCACCTTCGGACCGAAATCACGACGAAACAGGCGTATCGTCGAAACGTGTCCGCCGCTCAGCTTGTGGAATGAACCTCAACACGCTGAATAGGATGGGTTAAGGTCCGTCATTGAGAACCGGCCAAAGGTGCTGACAGGCCGGAGCCAAAACGGCACGCGGGTCGGCTCGTCGAGTGGAACCCTCGACGACGGTGGCGACACGACCCGCCGGACTATAGGACGCAGCCGCCCCATTCGCATCTCCACATTGGACAACAGGGTAAGCCCCACCCGCCCCGCCGCAAAGCGGTATCCCGACCGCAAGGGAGGGCATGGCGGAGGGGGTAGAGGAACGGCGGAGCAAGCGAAGGCCGCCCTGTAATGGGGCGGACAGGGCCTCGGCGACGAGGGGATACCCGGCCCGAAAGGGCGCAGACTTCCGTCATGGTCTCACCGGTTGGGAAGCCTTGGATCGTTTGGGATTGCTGGAGGCGTTAGACGGTGCAAACCGAACAGACCAGCGAGCAACGGCAGTGGCGTGGTCCGAAATTGATTGGGCTGCGGCGGGGGCTGTTGTGAAACGACTACAGGGTCGGATCTACCGGGCTGCGGGCGGATGCCAGGCAGCGGAGGCTTGAGCCGGATGACGAGCAATCGTGCGCCGTGGAAAACGGCAGGTCGAATTCCCGTCTCAGACGGGGGAAGCTGGGAGAAGTGCTTCCGGGTCAACCATCTTACCGGACGGTGAAAGCCTTATGGGACAAGAGCATGATGGTAAAGCGGGGGTTCGGGCGAACATGCCAGACCCAACGCCCTGCAAGGTCCGCGCGATATGGTCAAGGCTGAATTGCTTGAACCCCAGCCTCCAGCGATGGAACGTCACATCCCGCGCCACGGCATGTCAGGGCGCGGTCGGCCGGATAGGACGGTCTACGTTTCGCCGTCCGAAACTCCTCCTGCCGAGCGACGGCCAACGAGGCCGTTCAAGGGGGCGAACAGGGGACGTAAGTCGCGCTAGAACGTTCGACTTGTACGGACACGGGATCGCCTACAGGCCGCGAGGCCCATGGCGACGGAGCAGCCGTAGTAGTCCGAGGACGGGAAAGCCGTCCACATGGCGAAGGGCTGCAGGTGCCTTGATGGCCAGAACTGGGAGGTAGCCGCAATGGCAACAGCCGAAACAGTGATGGCCATCACCTCGTGAGAGGACAGGACACTGGAAAGCCGGATGAGACCGAAAGACTCATGTCCGGTTTGGGGAGGGGGCGCCGGAAAAGTGCCGGATCGGCAACTCGCCGACGCCCTACTCTACGTCATGTCCGGTTCTGAGGGGGCTGGGTCTCGGCAACGAGGCCCGGCTACCCGACACATCGCCATGCGGCTCCAGCACCTGAAGCAGATCGCCGGCGCCCTGTCGGCGGATGATCCGGCGCGGGTGGCGGCGAAAGCGGTGATCGTCGAGGAGGTCGAGCGCCTGCACTGGCGCATCTGGAATGGCAAAGCCAAGGATGCCCAAATCAGCATCGATCGCATCCGCGCGGTCATGCACCATTTTCAGGGCGAGCCGGATCAGCGAAGGTCTACCGCACCCTCACGGAAGCTGTGGACCGCCTTGCGCGCGCTGGACGGCTATCTGACCGGCCAAAGCGCCTGGTTGGTCAACTACGCCGAGCGGCACCGCGTAGGCTTGCGGGTGGGAACCGCGATCACCGAAGGAACGGCCAACTTCCTGGTGAACCGCCGGATGAACAAGTCACAGCAGATGCGCTGGTCGCGACGCGGGGCCGATCTGCTGCTGCAGGTTCGGTGCGCCGTCTATAATGGCACGCTCGGTTCCGGCTTTGGACAGAAGTTCCAGCCAGCCAATGACACCTGTCCGCCGATCGCGGTAGCCGCCTGACCCCCAATCTTGCGACGGTCCCACCTGTGACGGTGTTCCGCACGCCTTGGGAGCCCGACCCGGCGCTGGCGCCCAAGCCCAAGCCGCGCGGCCGCCGGCCTGCGCGGCCGCGCACGGGGCCGGCGATGGCGCAGCCGGCCTGGCTGTATCACCACCTGACGATCACCGGCCCGGCCGGCGTGGTCGCAGAGTTCGCCGCCGCGGCGCGGGGTTCGGGCGTGGTGCCCTGGCAGATCGACAGCGCCGCCCTGCAAGAGGACGTGTTCAACCTGGCAGCCGCCGCGCAGCCGCCGGCGCAGCGCTCGCTCAGCATCGAGGGCTGCCGCATCCTGGCCCGGCAGTTTCGCGACCGGGCCGAGGCCCGGCAGGCGCGTGCGGTCGCCCTGGTCGGACGCAGCTGGGCCTGTCCGTTCGACCTGCACACGCTGCTGCCGGTGCCGGACGGCATCCTCCAGCACGGCCCGACGCACCCGGCCGCCTTGGCCTGGCTGGCGGCGCACTGGGGCACCCGCGACGGCCTGCGGCAGGCCGCCGCGCGGCCCGGTGCACGGCCTGGCCGCCGGTTGCCGCGGGACCACGCCGTCCTTGGCTACGGCTTCTTCACCAGCGGCGACACGCCGCGCGCCGCGGTCGCGCAGCTGGCGGCACGCTGGACACCCTTGCATTTCGTGCTGCAGCCGCGTCCGGGCTGAGGCGAGGTGGACGGCATGACCGCTGAGCCCGCAGGCGGAAGCGGGGAAGGGTCGTCGCCGCTGCTGGACCTCACGGGCTTCAGCGGCCGGCTCGAGCGGTTGCTGGCCCTGGCACGCGCCCGCCGGATCGAGCTGGCCCGCATCCCGCTGCCGGCGTTGGTCGACCAACTGATCGCGGCGCTGCGGGAAGCGAGTGGCCGCACGCCGCTCGTTCTGCAAGCCGACTGGGTGGTGATGGCGGCCTGGCTGGTGCAGCTGCGGTCGCGCTTGCTGCGGCCCGCGAACGCCGCGGGGCAGGACGCCGCCAACCGAGACGCGGCGCAGCTTCGCCGCGGGCTGGCCAGGCTGGGCGCGGTGCAGGCCGCAGCGCGCTGGCTTGATCAACAGCCGCAGCTCGGGCGCGACGTGTTCGTACGCGGGCAGCCGGAGCTGGTCGGAACCGGGACCGCGACGCGGCACCAGATGGACGTGACCGAGTTCCTGTGGGCCAGCCTCGCGCTGTTCGACGACGACCTGCCCGGCCCCGACACGATGGCGCGCTACCGTCCGCTTTGGCTCAACCTCCATGCCATCCCGGACGCGCGCGACCGCATCCTGCGGCGCATGGCCGGTCACCAGGCTCCCCGCCGGCTCGACCAGCTGCTGCCGGACCTGCCGGCGCCCGGCGCCCCGCCGGACAACGAACTGCGGCAACGGTCGCGCTGGACCAGCACCTTCACGGCCAGCCTCGAGCTCGCCAAGCAGGGCGAGGTGGTCGTGCAGCAAGAGGACGGCTTTGCAGCGATCTTCGTTCATGCCGGCCGTGCAGAACGCGGCGGCGCGGACGATGCATAACAGATAGGCGGCCAGGGACACGTCGGCGGGCGGCAGTGGGCAGAGCCGATTGACACGTATGCGGCCTGAAATGGCCGTGAGGGCATTCCAGGCGCTGCAGCAGGCGTCCACGATGACGCCGTAGCTGGCGTCGGCACGATGGGAAAGCTGGTTCCACGCTCCGCAGTGCTGGCCCGCACTCCATTGCATGACGGTGGCGTGCAGCATCGTTTCCCGCCCGCCTGTCGCGAGGCGTGCCGCCCGGTGCCGGACCACGGCCCCGGCCACCTCCAGCAGCACGCTCCGTCGGTGCGGGGGCTGGCGCTCGAAAAGGTCCGATTGGCAGAGTTGCCGCTTTCTGAGCGTCCCGCGCACCCGCCACCAGGCTCCATCCACCTCGGCCCGGCCCTCGGGGGGCCAACCAGGATGCCGGGCAGGTCAACTCGTCGAGGAGGGCGCGCTACGCCCGCAACCATGCGGTCCCGGGCAGGAGCTCGCGACGCCCGGGAAACCGGGCCGTGCCGCCCGTCGCGGCGCCAAACGTGACGTGGTCGAGGACGAGCAGGTCGCAGGCGGCGCGCTGCGGCTCGCGGGGAACATGGTCGCGGGCCAGCCAGGGTGATCCCACCACGGGCGCAAGCGCCGCCCCATGCTGCGCGCAGCTTGCCATCCACGCCCCGCGCCAGTGCAGGCGCACGTAACGGACGGCGTCGGCCAACAGGCACTCTAGGTGTGAGTTCCATGTAACGCTGCGACTAAGCGCGTAACTTTGCGACTTGCAGCCATCGCTGGAAGCGTGGGCCGTGTTGGAACTGGTCTATCCCATCGCTAGTTTCCCGATCGACGGCCACCTGTGCTGGCTACGGTGGCCCGAGCGGACAGCGTGGCCTGGAACCAGTCGCATGGATTGCTGTGTCATCCGCAACCAGTTGCACGGTTCCGTGGCGACGAGTCGCGCCGTTTCATGTCAGACCGGGAAGAGCTCCTCATCGCATTGAGGACGTGCGGGCTCACGGCGGTGCCCATTCGTCCGACAGCCAGACGTCACGCCTTCGCTCGATGTGTGCTTGTCTGATCGGCGCCCAGCTTGTCCCCGGTGTTCCCGTCTCCGGGATTGCCGAGTTTGCCCTTTCGTACGTAGGCCGGCAACGCAATACGCTTTATCAGGCTCTCGTAGAGGCGATATCCACTTCGGTGCAGCCTGTCGCTCCAGCGGCCAACGTCGGGGTAGTCCACCGCTCTCCCGCATGCCTCGTTGATCATCGAGGCACCCGCATCGTCATGGAAGATCACGGGGCGTTCGAGGCCGTATATATCGAGGCCGTTGATCCAGTGCCGGTGGAGTTCGCGGTCCACCTCGTCAGTGAACCGCTCAGTCTGCTGCAAGAAGCGCGTGGCGCCCTCTCTTGAGATGACGTAGCCGACAGCTCCCATGTGCGTGTAGCCGATCCGCCCCAGCGCCAGGCCGGGCAGCAGCGGGCGACAGAAGACGAAGAACTCACTGGGTTTCTCTGCGCGGAACAGATCGACGACATCGAACCGGCCGTTTTGCGCGGCAATCGCGTTTAGGACGCGTGGCAGCTCAGGCGCGAGTGTAACGTCGTCCTCGAGCACCGCCGTCATCGGCTCACCGCTCGCCACCAGCGCCGCCATGGCGCGTCGATGACTGATAAAGCAGGCGATCTCGTTATCGATCAGTGGTCGGCGGATATGACGCCGACGGCGATCATGATCAGCCATGGCCTTTTCCCTGGTGGTTAGGGCGCGGCCGTCGGTGGCCTCGAGAAACTCGAAGGCGAGCCCAAGTTCGGCGAAGCGCTGCTGCATCGTTGTCCTGCGCTCAACCGCACGGGCCAAATTGATGACAATGATCCGTATCTGCCCGGCTGGAGTTGAAACTGACATTGATGACATGTTCGTATGTTCGTCCAGGATTATGACCCAACCTTCAATGAAACAGATGTCCAGGCGTGGTTCAGAGCTGGGTTACAAGGGAAGGCGGATTGGCGCTGCCAAGGCGGATGATGGCACCCTCACGCTTTGGCGTGAGGCTCTTATTGGGTTCCGGGGTGGTGCCGGGTTTGTCACGTAACGAGGCCGGCGATGAGCGCGCCGAGCAGGGCTTTGCCCCGGCGTCGCGCGTTGTGCACGAACTGGAAAAAGCCGAGATAGAGCGGCAGCTTGTCTTGCGAGATGCCGCGGTGCGGGCGCAACCAGGAGCGCAGCAGCGACCAAAATCCTTCCATGGTGTTGACGTGGATCTCGCAAAACCCGTCCCCGTCCTCGTCGCGGGCGTATTCGCCGCATCCGTGGCAGACCGTTTTGTGCCCATAGCCCCAGGCTGGCAAGCGGGCGTAGATGCCATACTCGTCCGTGTGGACGAGAGTGCCCGGGGCGACGGCGGCCGTGATGACCGGCTTGATCGTCCTCTGCTGCACGTTGGCCAGCATGCGTAGCACGACCTGACCGCCGCGCTGGATCAGGCCAAGGATCGGTGGCTTGTCCTTCTTCAACGTGCCGCGGCCCGGCGCGCCTGCCAGCCTGCGGCACCGTCCGAGCCGCCCCTTTTGGCCACTTGTTCCGAGTGGCCCTTGTGCCCGGCCACCACGTAAACCTCGTCGATCTCCACCTCGCCCTTCAGCTCCACTGCCGGCATCTTGGCGACCAAGCCGCGGCGCAGCTGCTCCGTCATGGCCTGCATATCCGAGACGGCTAGGCCCAACTCACCCGCAATCTGCCGGTTCGAGAGGTTCAGGCCCATGAAGTATAGGCACAGCACCCACATCCGCAGCGGCTGGTGGTGCCCGGCCAGCACCGTGCCCGTGAGATCATCGAAACGGCTCGCACACGCCTTGTACCGGTAACGCTGGCGATGCGGCTGCGTGTCGTCGCACCCGTCCCGGATCACCGAGGAACTCTCGCATCCGGGGCAGCAGATGCCCTCGGACCAGCGATGCTGGCGCACAGGGGCGAAGCACTTGGCGTCGTCCATTAGCCCGGAGAGGTTGACCAAGTCAGATGCCGGCATGATAGCGGAGACTCCTCGCGCGAGCCGGTTGGCTGCTCGCGCTTCAGCCATCACACCCGATACCCTCCAAAGGCACCACCCACATCCACCACCCCGGAACCCAACAAGAGCCTCCCGCGATTGCGGCCCTCGTGGCGCGCCTGAAGAGCGCGGGCTGCCTCAAGCCCAAGCAGATCGTTGTGGCGGCCATGCGCAAGCTCTTGGTCATCTGCTTTGGGGTGCTAAATACAGGCCAGCGGTTCGACCCGGCTCTCGCTATGCCAGCATGAGCCCCGGCGACGGCCTCATTTCGTTGTTCGATTGAGAACAGGTTATTCCGCCGTCCCGATCTGACACTGCGCAGGCCGGCGCGCGCAGCGGAGGTCAAGGAGGGCCGCAGGCCCGCGCGTGAGCGCCTAGTCCTTGCCCGCAGTGAGCACGCCAGCACCCTCAAACAGATCAACGGAGGTCAGATCCATCGCTTGACACACAACACGGTATCTACCGCGACAAGATTTCATGCGTAGTCCCCTGGGTGTGGCCGTCAACCACTTGGGGGTGAAACCGATAGGTGGTGAGGGTAGGCGCCATCAGATTGGAACGGTGCGCGGATCACGCTCGGAGCACCCGGGCGGCTTCGTCGAAATCCACAGAATAAGAGCCTCACCACCTATCAGTTTAGGCTCAAGTGGTTGACGTCCAGGCCCGTGGTGTGATGAAGGCCCGTTTCCGAATGGGTCGGGTGAATGGATGGGTGGGATCGAGCATGCAGCCCAGGGTGTCAGCGCGGTGCTGCATGAACGGCTCCCCTGGCAGCGCAAGACGCAGCGGGAGAACTTGGCGCTCCTGATTGCGACCATGCTGAGCGAGCGCAGCGCCAACCTGATGTCGCTTGCGGCGGCCTTGCCGCGCCCGTCAGATCGGATCGACATGCGCTACCAATGGATCGTGCGGGTGCTGGCGAACCCGCTGATCGAGTGCGACGCGGTGATGCTGGCGTTTGCGAGCGAAGTGCTGGCGCGGGCGCAGGCCGAAGCGGGGCCAGGCGAGCGGGTGGACCTGATCCTGGATCAGAGCCGGGCCTCCGAGCGGCACCAGATCATAATGCTGGCTTTGCGCTGGGGTGGACGCGCCTTGCCGTTGGCATGGCGGGTGGAGGAGACCGAGGGCGCCATCGGCTTTGGCGTGCAGAAAGGCTTGCTCGACACCGTAGTAGCTTGGTTGCCCGAAGAGGCTCGTGTGCGGCTGCTGGGCGACCGGTTCTACGGCACGCCCGCGCTGATCGCCCACTGCCAATCGCTGGGCTGGGACTACCGACTACGGCTCAAGAGCAACTTGCGCGTATGGATCGACGGTGCCGACGCAGGTTCGGTCGAACAGCTGGCCCGGGACACGCCCTATCTGACGGGAATGGAGCTGACCGCGCGTCGAGTGCGCACAAACGTCGGCTTCCTCCAGGACCCCGGCCACGCGGAGCCCTGGGTAGTCGCCATGTCCGAGGTTCCCGGCTACCTCGCTACCCTCGACTACGCACGGCGCTGGAGCATCGAGCCGATGTTCTCCGACTTCAAGACCCGCGGCTTCGGCCTTGAAGACAGCCAGATCCGCTACCCGGACCGGCTGGCCAGGCTCATCCTAGTCATGGCGCTGGCACTCTATTTCGCCGTGTCCACGGGACAATGGGACGCTGCCCACCATGCCACGCCTGCTGAACGCAAGCGCCCGGAGCAGCGACCGAAGAACGTCCTACGCAGCATGACGTCGTGGTTCACGCGCGGTCTGCGACGCATCGCCAACCTGCTCCAAACCCTTCAGCCCATCCCACAACTTTGGGGTGTTCCAACAACTGATAGGTGCTGAGGAATAAGAGCCTTATTTTATTCCAAAACATGCATCCAATACTTCTCTGCCCGGTCCTGCCGAACTAACCCGAGCCGCACTTTTACATCTCGGATGAATATCGACGCGGCTGCGTCTTCCGAACAGGCCCCACCTGTCGATCCATGCCAGTTCACCAGCACCACGGTGCCGCCGGGAGCCAAGCTCTCCAGCGTTCGCCGCGCTGCCTCGTGGATTCTTGGGATCCCGAAGTAGCACAGCACTTCGGAAAACATGATCAGGTCGAACGGCCCGGCGGGCCAATCTCCCGGCACCGCCATCAGCTCCAGTGTCACGCCCGGCAGATCAGCGCAGCGCTCCCGTGCCTGCCGCAACGCCGTCTCTGACACATCGACGCCCAGAACGGTGTCGCACCGTTCTGCTAATTGTCGTGTGAGCACGCCGATGCTGCATCCCACCTCGAAACAGCGCGTGAACCGTCGATGTGGCAACGCGACGATGGTGGCCGCGTACTTTTCCCGTTCGTAGTCGCTGGACGCGAACTTCCACGGGTCCGGATCGCGCCGGTATAAATTCTCGAAGTAGTCGGGGTCGAAATATCGCAGGCGGGCGCCCCTAGGTTTCATCCGGCGCAAACGCCCAAGCAGCGACACCGCTGACCCCCCTACGCCGCCGACTTGATCGCCGCCGCGCGGACTTCGTCCTTCGCCGCGTCGGCAAAGGCAGCAAAGTTCCCCTCGAAACGGCCGACCAGGTCACACGCCATCGCTTTATAAGCCTCCTTATCCGCCCATGCTTCTGTAATGGGCCGTTGGTCGTCAAGCTCCAAAGTGCATCCAGCCGCCAGTTTCGTGCTTCTGTCCGTGGTCAATGCCAGATCATCATTTCATGCTGTCTGAGGGAGCGGCGGAGCAATCTACCGAGCGTTAGTGAGGTGGTCCCGTCCAGTTGGCTCTCCCGCACTTTGCGTGGATTGTGACGGAAGAGCACTGGTGTTTGTTAAAGACGATGTGCCTTCCCATAAAGTAACGCATAAACATTCAATGTCCGATCCCTGGCTGCCGGATCGAACAGGTGACACCTGATACTCCGGCCCATCTCCAGATTGCTGCGCCTGGCTTAGATCGTGGCGGGCGCTGCCCGGACTGCGGCACGAGAAGCCGAGCCGTGCACAGCCGCTATCATCGGCGCCCGGCTGACCTGCCTTCACTCGGGCGTGCGGTCCGGGTCAGCTTACGCGTGCGTCGGTTCTACTGCCGCAACGCCGCTTGTCCCCGTCAAACCTTTGCCGAACGCGTATCGCAACTGGTGATGCCCTTCGCCCGGCGCACACGCAGGCTGGCCGAGGCGCAGGGCCGGACGGGCGCTGCGTTGGGCGGCAAAGCCGGTGCCCGGTTGCTGTCCCGGCTGTCCATGCCGGCCAGCGCCGACACCGTGCTGCGCTTGCTCAAGCGAATGCCTTTGCCGCATGAGACCGAACCCCGCGTCATCGGTGTCGATGACTGGGCGAAGCGCCGCGGACGTAGTTACGGCACGATCGTCGTCGGCCTGGAGCAGCGCCGCGTGGTCGATCTCCTGCCCGACCGCAGTGCGGCGACGCTGGCCGGCTGGCTGCGGCAGCGGCCGGGGATTGAGGTGGTCGCCCGCGACCGCTCGACGGAGTATGCCAGCGCCATCGCGATCGGCGCGCCAGCGGCGGTCCAGGTCGCCGATCGGTGGCATCTGCTGGCCAACCTGCGCCAGGCCGTCGAGCGCTGGCTGGCCGGCGCGCATGGCCGGTTGCGGCGATTGCCGGCCATCCGCGATGATGGCGACACCGTGCCGGCCAGACGCACCGGGCCGTTCCCGTGCAGTGCCGCGGAGGAACAGGGTCGCGCAGACAGCCGTGCGCGTCGCCTTGCTCTGTATGGCGAGGTGCAGCGCCGGCGTGCCGCAGGCGAGCCGCTGATCTCCATCGCACGGGCCATGAAGCTGGCGCGCGGAACAGTGCGCAACTACGCTTATGCTTCGAGCTTCCCAGAGCGCGCTGCACGTCGCCCCGGGCACAGCACCATTGACCGGCATCTCCCGCATCTGCAGGCGCGGGTTGCCGAAGGCTGCGAGGATGGCGCCGTGCTGTGGCGGGAGCTGCAGGCGCGAGGCTTCACCGGCACAGCCAGGCTGGTGCGGCGTTGGCTCGGCGAACGACGCCGCAAACCGGCCAGAACCGCGCCACACCGATGGCACGGGCGGGTGCCAGCCAATCCAGGGCTGCCCAATGACAGCACGCCAACGCCGTTGCCGGCCGCCCGGCAACTCGCGTGGCTGCTCGTGCAGCCCGCCGCAACGCTGCCGGCAGCCGATGCGGTAGCGGTCGCACGTGTCGAACAGGATCAGGACGCCGCGACTGTGGCCATGCTCGCCCGCAGGTTTACCGCCCTGGTAGCCGTGTTGCATGGAGCAGACGTGTAGGCGCAGTTACCCCTGCCCCGCTCGGGGTTCAGGCGATGCGGACGGAGATCGGGCGTCCAAGCTCCAGCATGTGGTTGAGCGCATGGACGGCCACGTCCACCTCGGTCGCTCGGCGCCGGTCCGTGCGTGAACGTAGGCCGTCGCCGATCACCTGCTTGAACCTGCCGATGGTCGCCTCGGCCCGAGCCCGCTTCGTGTAGCCGGACGCTTTCTGCCAGGCTGCGCGTCCGTGCTCGACGATGCTGTGCAGGTGGCGGTCCCGCTGCGTGGGTGTGGTCCCGGCCGTCTCGCTCGGCACCGCCGTGGACCGCGGTGGCACGATGATCGCCGCTTCCGGATGACGTTCTGCAACGGCAGTGGAAACGCCGTCCTGGTCGTATGCGCCGTCGGCGGTGAACGACGCCACGGGTCCTCCGACTTGATCGAGCAAGGGGCCGACCTCAGCACCGTCGTCCACCTCCTTCGTGGTCAGCACCGCTGCGACGATCTGGCCGGTGTCGGCATCCATGCCGATGTGCAGCTTGCGCCAGGACCGGCGCGTCTTGGTGCCATGCTTCTCGACCAGCCACTCGCCCGCACCGCAGAGCTTCAGGCCGGTGCTGTCTACCAGCAGGTGCAAGGGCTTGCCGTCCCTGCGCGCTTGTGGACGTGGCACCTCCAGCGTCTCCGCACGCCTGCTCAACGTGGAGTGGTCCGGTACGGCCAGATCGAGCCCGAGCAGGCAGATGACGGAGCCGATCAGGCCTTCGGTTTGGCGCAGGGCCAAGCGGAACACGGCCCGGAGCGTGAGTGCGGTCAGGATCGCCAGAGGGGAATACCAGGGCTGCCCGCCCGGGGTCGTGCGCAGTGCCGCCCGCCAGCCCTCGATAGCTTCGTCGGTGAACCAGACCGTCAGGCTGCCGCGCTGGCGCAAGCTGGCGTCATACTCACGCCAGTTCATGACCTTGTGCTTCTGTTTGGGAATGTGGTGGCGGCGGTCTTGGTTCAGCTTGAAAGGCAAGATGGGCATCCAGGGTCAGAGAAGGAACAAACCTCCTACATTGCCCCTGGCTGCGGCGCCACCGGCAGCATCCGTGCAACAACGCCGCACCCGATTGAGTAGGCGCGTGGCGCGGTGTTCGAGGCCAGCGAACCTGGCAGCGGCAGCGGCAGCGAACGCCGTGCGCGGCCCAAGCGGCTCGCCGCCATGGCCGGCGTTGCCTTGCAGGACAGAGCGGATGGGTGGCGACCGAGGCGGGGTCATGAGCTGTCGCACCACATGGGCGGGCGTGGCGGCGGGCAGGGCCGCAGCGTGCCGTGCGGCAGCATTCGGCCGCCGCACCCGGGGCAGACCTCGATGTCGTGTCCGGTGAGGTCGCGGAGGCGATCCTGCCAACGGCGCGATGGCGGCGGATCCGGAGGCGGAGGTGCGGCCAGCAGATCGCGGCACAGCGCCAGCTTGGCAGTGCGATGGCGGTTGGCGAGGAAGCCGATGTGGCGGATGCGGTGGAAGCCGTCGGGCACGGTGTGCTGCAGGAAGCGGCGGATGAACTCGTCAGCCGCGAGCGTCATGACCTTGATCTTGCCGTCCTGCCGATAGTCCTTCCAGGTGAAGCTGACCTGGCCGTTGTCGAGCCCGACCAGGCGGCTGTTGGCGATGGCGACGCGGTGCGTGTAGCGGCCGAGATAGCCGAGCACCTGCCCGGGCCCGGCGAACGGCGGCTTGGCGAAGACGACCCAGTCGATCCGGCCCGCCGCGTCGAGCCGTGCGGCGAAGGTGGCGGGG
>JAABUR0100007868.1_pt1 | contig 12473 bp, 12 predicted proteins | sample 5560091 | NCBI WGS metagenome assembly JAABUR01 (sample SAMN10711879, study PRJNA513375) | rock metagenome | isolation source: Antarctica rocks | place: Antarctica: Victoria Land, University Valley sud
GTGATCGAGCGGATCGAGTACGACGAGGACGCGGACCTGATCGTGGCCCACGTGCGACCGACCAGCCGGCAGCGGAGCCGGTGTGGGGCGTGTGGCCGCCGGTGCCCGGGGTATGACCTCGGCGCCGGCCGCCGCACCTGGCGGGCGCTGGACCTGGGTACGGTCCGCGCGGTACTGGAGGCCCACGCGCCGCGGGTGATGTGCCGCGAGCATGGTGTGGTCGTTGCCGCGGTTCCCTGGGCACGTCACGACGCGGGCCACACCTACGCCTTCGATGAGACCGTCGCCTGGTTGGCGACCCAGTCCTCGAAGTCCACGGTGACCGCGCTGATGCGGATCGCGTGGCGCACCGTCGGGTCGATCATCACCCGGGTCTGGGTCGATGTCGACGCCCAGCATGACCGTCTGGCCGGGCTCCGCAGGATCGGGATCGACGAGATCAGCTACAAGCGCGGATTCAAGTTTCTGATGGTCGTCGTCGAGCACGACACACGACGTCTGGTGTGGGCCGCGCCGGGACGCACCAGCGCCACGGTGCGGGAGTTCTTCGACCTGCTCGGTGAGGAGCGGTGCGCCCAGATCACCCATGTTTCTGCTGATGGTGCTGACTTCATCGACACCATCGTCGCGCAGACGTGCCCCAACGCGGTCCGGGTGGCCGATCCTTTCCATGTCGTGAAGTGGGCCACCGAGGCCCTCGACGAGGTGCGCCGAGGAGCCTGGAACGACGCACGTGCACTGGCCCGGAAGGAACCCCAACGCGGCCGCGGGCGACCACGAACCGACGCACCGCCACGGCCGGGAAGCGAACGGGCCAAGGCGCTCAAGGGTGCCCGCTACGCGCTGTGGAAGAACCCCGAGAACCTCACCGACAACCAACAGATCAAACTCGCCTGGATCGCCGCGACCGACCCGAGACTGTATCGGGCCTACCTGCTCAAAGAAGGACTCCGGGTGATCTTCGCGATGCCCCACCAAGACGCCGTGCAGGCCCTCGACCGGTGGATCAGCTGGGCCCGTCGCTGCCGGATCCCGTCGTTCGTGAAACTGCAGAAGAGCATCGTCAGACACCGAGGCCGGATCCTCGCCGCGATCGAACACGGGCTCTCCAACGGCCTCATCGAATCGACCAACACCAAGATCCGCCTGATCACCAGAATGGCGTTCGGCTTCACCTCCCCCCAGGCCCTCATCGCCCTCGCCCTCCTCAGCCTCGGCGGCCACCGACCAACCCTCCCCGGCAGGAAATGACCCACAGATCAGTCAGGAGAGCCACTTAGAGTTGCATCTGCGTTATTCTCGCTGTCATGCCGAGAGCGGGACAAGTGCGGGTGGCCCAGGGGCAGCGGTTGAGCGACCGGGTTGCCTTAGTGCGTTGACGGCGACGTTCCCTCGGCAACTTGTGGACTAGGTCGCTGAAGCGACCGGGCGTCGTGAGCAACGCAATCGAATGCTGCCGGCTCATCTGACGGTCTACTTCGTGCTGGCGATGACGCTGTTCTCATCGGCCGGTTATGAAGAGGTGATGCGGTCCCTGACCGAGGGCCTTGCCTGGGCCTCTGATGTCACGAGCGCTACGAGCTGCCCTCTCAGGTAGCGATCTCCAAAGCCCGGACTCGGCTGGGGCCCAAGCCGCTGGCTGAGTTGTTCGCTCGGGCCTGTGTGCCGCTGGGGACCCGGCGACGCGGGGCGCGTTCTACCGGCAGTGGCGGCTGGTCAGCATCGACGGCACGACCATTGACGTGGCCGACACACCCGCCAACGCCGGCGTGTGCGGCCGGAACCGGGCGCGGGGGACGGCAGCGCGTTCCCGCAGGTGCGGATTGTGGTCCTGGGTGAGTGTGGCACGCACGCGGTCATCGCGGCTGTGATGGACTCCTATGCGGTCGTGGGACAAACCTTGGCCAAGCGGCTCGCCCCGGCGCTGCGACCCCGGAAGCTGTGCCTGGCAGACCGGGGTTCACCTCACACCCGATCTTCGCCGCCGCGGCTGCGGCGGGGCGGCGCTGCTGTGGCGGGCCAAGAACAACGCGCGACTACCGGTGCTCGAAACGCCTGCCCGACGGGTCCTTTTCGTTCCGAGCTCGTCGCCGCCACCGACAAGAGCAGCCGCGAAGACGTACTCCCTGTGCGGGTCGTGGAATACACCATCGACGACGACGGACTACGGGGGGCCAAGAACACCACCTACCGGCTGCTGACCAACCTGCTCGACCCGGGACAGGCTCCCGCCGACGAGCTCGCCGCGCTCTATGCCCAACGCTGGGAGATCGAGTCCATCTTCGACGAGCTCAAGACTCACCAGCGCGCTCACGGGTCGTCCTGCGATCACGAACCCCCGAAGGGGTCTATCAAGAGGCCTGGGGATACCTGTGCGTGCACTACGCCTTGCGCACGCTCATCCACGCCGGCGCCGACCACAGCGACCTGGACCCCGACCGGATCAGCTTCACCAAGACTCTGCACGCGGCCAGGCGCAGCGTCCGCACCGGCCTTGCCGGCACCGTAAACCTTGCAACTGCCCAGTGGTACGCGGAGGTGAAGTTGCCGCCCGGCCAGCGGACCACAGGAACACCGAGTTGAGAGCAGAGATCCGCCACGTCGGCCCGCAGACCCCTTGTTGGCCCCGGTCCACTCAGCGAACGTGGCGAGCCCTCATCGAAGACACCTCCTTCAACGTTGCCAAAGAAGGCGGATTCGAGGAAGTGGCCGTAGACATTCTGGTCGAGACGGCCCAACTGGCCCATAGGGTCGACCATGATGGTCGCTTCGAGTCGCTCGGGGCCATTGTTCACAATGGCCCCAGTTAATCTAGGCCGCTCAAGGCGGGCCAACGACGGCGGGAGCCGAGGCCTGCCTCCTGGACTGGCGGCGGTGGGCGTCGACCTCCTCGGACGCGATCGCCCGACTCGGGGCGGTGAGGATCTCGTGGACTGCCGCGACGGGCAGCTTGGGCTCGCGGGCCTCGGTCAGCAGGCCGTTGCGCTCCTGGAGCGTGTCGGTCAGCTGGGTGTAACAGAACCCCGCCACGTCCTCGCAGTCCAGGAGTGCGCCGACGAGGTCACCGAAGCCGGCCAGGAGCTCCTTGGTCGTCTCGACCGTGCCGTAGCCAAACCACTTCTCACCGGTCCTGGGCGCAAGCGACAGCCCGCCGAACTCCGTGACCACGACGGGCTGGCCACGGTGGTCGCCGTCGAGCAGGAGCACCCGCCGGCGTCCCGGGCCGGCGCCGCGCAGGGTCTGCTCCAGCGCCTCGGGGCTGCCGAAGCGGGCGTGCAGGCTCTCCCCGCGCGGCGCGTAGTCGTGGACTCCCCAGATGTCGCTGACGGTGTGCTCCCAGCCGTCGTTGGAGATCACCGGCCGGGTGGGGTCGAGGGCGCGGGTCAGGTGGTAGAGCGCGGTGGCGAAGTCCTGCTGCGCCACCTCGGTCGCGATCTCGGGCACGCCCCAGCTCTCGTTCAGCGGGACCCAGGTGACGATGCACGGGTGCCCGCGGTCGCGCCGGACGATGTCGAGCCACTCACGCGTGGTCCGCTCCATGGCCGTCGTGGAGAACTCGTAGGTGGCGGCCGTCTCCCCCCACACGAGCAGACCGAGCCGGTCGCACCACGAGAGGAAGCGGGGGTCCTCCACCTTCTGGTGGATCCGCGCCCCGTTGAACCCGAGCTCCTTGATCAGCTCGACCTCACGTCGAAGCGCCTCCCCGCTCGGCGCGGCCAGGTGCGACTGGGGCCAATAGCCCTGCTCGAGGACGAGGCGGAGGTAGTACGGCCTTCCGTTGAGCAGGAAGCGGCCGTCGCGGAACCCCGTCGAGCGCAGCCCCAGATAGCCCTCGGAGCGGTCCTCGGACGCCCCGGACCGGACGGTCGTCGAGACGTCGACGAGGGTGGGTGACTCGGGCGTCCACAGCAGGCGCCCCCGGTCCTGGGCGTTCAGCAGCGCGGGAACGGCGACGTCGACGGACAGCGTCGGCGACGTCGCCTTGACCCGCGCCTCGGCGAGCGGCTCGTCGCCGAGCCGGAGGGCGACGTCGACCCAGGTGCTCTCGTCGACTGCCGACAGCGTGAGCTCGCCGCGGACGCTGGCACCGGGCAGGTCCGCCGTCCAGACCGCCTCGACCAGGTGGACGGCCGGGAGGACCTCGAGCCAGACGGGCTGCCAGATGCCGGTCGTCCGGTCGTACCAGATGCCGTGGGGCTCGAGCTTCCAGTCCTGCTTCCCCCGGGGCTGCCCGGGGTCCGTCGGGTCGTCCTCGGCCCGCACCACCAGGTCGTGCTCGGCCGACGTCGAGAGCAGGTCCGTGACGTCGAGCGAGAAGGAGGAGTGACCGCCCTCGTGGTCGGTCGCCCTCTGCCCGTCGACCCACACGGTGGCGCGGTAGTCGACCGCCCCGAAGTGGAGCATGACCCGCTCCCCTGGTCCGGCGGCCGCCTCGAAGGTGCGGTGGTACCAGACGACGGGATGGTATGCCGGGTCGCCGATCCCGGAAGCCCGGGACTCCGGGGGGAACGGCACGGTGATGGTGCGGGCCAGCCTCGACGGGTCGAGGTGCCACCGCTGTGCGCGGCCCACGTCGTCGTCGTCGTGGGCGAACGCCCACTCGCCGCAGAGGTCGACCCATTCCTCTCGGCGCAGCATCGGGTTGGGGTGCTCGGCCGTCGTCGTCGTCACCAGTAGGCCTTTCGGGGTTCGGAGCGGTCCTCGGTCGCGACGAGCACGTCGAGCAGCTGCTCCGCGAGGTCGACGCGGGTCTCACGGTGCCATATGTCTGACTTTGGTGGATGCAGCGTCACCATAGTGGTCAGTTGCCGTTGAAAGCCGCCTCATCGGTGACAAACTTGAATTCGAGGGACCTGCCGGCCACACGCAAAATATCCGGACGCCCGACGTCAGTACCACCACCCGCCTCTGGATCTCGGTGGTCAACCGCAGCCCCCACCAAGAACGCGACCTCGACATCACCGTCCCCGGTGGAGAGGCGAAGGAAACGGCCCGAAACTGCGAGCTGACGGCGTACAGCCCGCTCGCTCGGTACAGCTTCCCGGACTCACTTGAGCACCCGTGCCGCGTCTGCGAAGAACTGGTTCAGCCGCCTGGGACACCGAGGCCTTACCGAACCCGACGCTCTGGTTAGCTGTCGTCAGGGAGGTCTGGAAGAGCTGCCCAGCCCCGGGCGGGTACGGCTGCAGCGGCGCCAGTTCCTTACCCGCGATCAGGGTGTAGTTGTCGAAGACAACCTTGTCCAAGCCGGTCAGAGATGACTTGATGCGGTCCCGCATGGTCTGGGGTATCGGCACACCTCGGGCCATCCCCATCGTTGTCGCGGCCTCGGCGTCGCTCGCAAGAAACTTGAGGAGCGCGACCGCGTTCTCCACATTCTTGGACTTCTTCGAAATGGCGAACCATCCGGCGGGGATAATATCGGTCCCGGAGGCGCTCCCGGCACCGTTCGCTGGGGATGGCGCGATTCCCAGGCCGTCCTTCGTAAGGCTCTTCATCGAAGGCAGGCCGTGTGAGGTGGCAGTACCGGTGTATGCCGCCTTGCCCACCGTGAGGGGGTCGTTCTGAAAGCCGGTTACGGCGGCCGTGACCGCCATGGGGACCGTAGCCCCGTTTTCGCGCATGGTCTGCCACATCTGCAACCAGGCACCGAACTCCTCCTTTGGTGGATCAGAGTCCGGATGGCGTAGTGCGCGCACAGGTACCCCCAGGCCTCCTGGTGGACGCCGCCGGGGGTGCGGGAGCGCAGCACCACGCGCGGCCGCGTTGGTGGGTCTTGAGCTCGTCGAGGATGGTCTCGATCTCCCAGCGTTGGGAGTACAGCGCGGCGAGCTCAGGCTAGTCTGCTCAATCGTCGATGGTGACCCCGTCACACCGTAGTTCGGTCATGTTTTCGGTCCGAGAGCCACCCATCAACCAGCCCAGCCATGGTTTCCGCGGACAGGATGTGTCCGCTGCCCTGGTGGTCCTGGGAACTGGGTATGTCTGGTTGCTGCTTTGGTTGGCGGCCTGGGTGGCGGCAGCGACCTTTGGGCCGCGCCGATCGCCGATGCCCTTGACTGGCCCGTTTCTCGCGTTTACACACTTGGCGAACCCTTCAAGTGCATGGGGCCAGCAGGAGCCGGGTCCGTGGCCTTTTTGGGGATTGACGGGCGCCTTTCTGCTGGTGGGTCTGTTCGCCCCGTCCGCGTTGTGGCTCTGGAGAAGACGCGCTGGCGCACACTCGCGTGACGCCCCGAGCAAGATTCTGGGTGTCGCCACCCGGCCGGAGGTCGCGCGGGTGGCTGGCCGTCGCTGGCTCCTTCACCGAGCTCGGTCGCTCAGACCGTCCCTGGCGAACCCGCTACCGCACGATGTCGGCTACCGATTAGGGCGGTCTCGCGGTCTGGAGTGCTTCTGCTCGGTGGAGGACTCGATCGTCATCGTCGGGCCGCCGAGGTCGGGGAAGGGCTTGCACCTGGTCATCCCGAGCATCCTAGACGCGCCCGGGGCGGTGATCACCACGAGTACACGCCCAGACAACCTGACGGCCACACTGACCGCTCGTGAGGCGATCGCCCCGGTGGTCGTCTTCGACCCGCAGTGCCTGGCACCCGGCATACGGTCCGCCGCGCGGTGGTCACCGATCCGCGGCTGTGAGAACCCGCAGACGGCTCTGCTGCGGGGCAAGGCCCTGACCACTGGCGCGGCGAGCGGCACGGTGGACTCGAACTTCTGGCAGGCCTCCTCGGAGCAGGCGGTCCGCTGCCTGCTGCACGCGGCGGCATTGGGTGGGCGCACCCCGACCGACCTGTACCGCTGGTCACTTTCCGCGGTCCAGGCTCGCGAGGCTGTGGCGATCCTCGCGACGGACCCCCGCGCTGCCCTGTCCTGGGACCAGGCGCTGGAGTCGATCGTCTCCGCGGACCCTCGACAGCGGGACTCGGTGTGGGCCATGGTGTCCATCGCGTTCGCGGCCCTGGCGGACCCGCGCGTCCTCGCAGCGCTCTCACCTGCCGAGGGTGAGGAGTTCGACCCCGAGTCCTTCCTGCGATTCAAGGGAACGGTCTACCTGCTGGGTACCGCGACCGGCGCGGCCGCGACCGGCGGTCTCGTCGGGGCCTTCGTCGAGGACGTCGTCGGCGCCGCCCGCCGGATGGCCGCGGCGTCTCCCGGGGCCCGCCTGGACCCGCCGCTGTCGCTGATCCTCGACGAGGCCGCGAACTACCCCCTGCCATCGCTGACGTCCCTGATGTCCGAGGGCGGCGGGACGGGGATCTCGACGATGGTGGTCCTGCAGTCCCTGGCCCAGGCGCGTGCCGTCTGGGGCGAGCACGCGGCCTCGGCCGTGTGGGACGCCGCCATCGTCAAGATCGTCCTCGGCGGCGGGTCGACGGCCCGGGACCTGGACGACCTTTCGCGCCTGATCGGGCAGCGTGAGGAGCTCCAGACCTCCTCGAGCACCTCGGCGGACGGGCGACGCTCGACCTCGACGAGCACGACGAGAGTCCCGGTGATGGAGCCCTACCGCCTGCGGACGCTCCCGTTCGGGGCCGCCGTCCTGCTGCTGCGCTCGGCCAAGCCGATCATCCTCTCCATGACGCCGTGGATGGACCGCGGCGACGGCGCGAGGCTTCGGGCGTCCCGGGCCGTACTGGAGGGAGTGATCCAGGGTGCGTACGCCCAGGGCGGGTAGCCGGTGGTCCCGGGGCCGGATCACCCGTCGGGCGCTGTATGCCGCGTACATGGACTCCGCGGCGTGGCAGGAGAAGCGCCGGCAGTGGTACCACCACTGGGTCGGCGTCCACGAGAGTCCGCCGCACTGCCTGGTCTGCCGGCGGCAGTGGTCCCTTCGCACCGGACACCTGCATCACGTGACCTACATGCGGCTCGGCTTCGAGGAGGTCGAGGACCTCATCCCGCTGTGCGCGGCCCACCACGCCCGACTGCACGAGGTGTTCGACCGGTCCAGCGCCTGGCGACGGCAGGGACGTGCCGCCGCCAGTCACGGCATCGTCGCGATGCTGAGGCGGCGGCTCGAGACCACGCTGGCCGAAGCGGCGTCGTGAGCGAGCAGAGGCCCCTCGGGATCGACGCCGAGCTGTACGGGCGCGCCTTCGGGCAGCTCGACGGACCAGTCCACTGGCCCTCCCTGACCGCCGACGAGCGCGCCGCCCGGTCGGCGGAGCTCGCGGACTGGGTCACCGACCTCGTCGCCCGCTTCGATGTGGAGCCGCGGGTCATCCCCGCCTGCTGGCGACGGCACAACGGGATGGTCGAGGCCCTCTCCGCGCTGCGCGACCACGAGCGCGCCTCCTACGCCGACACCGCGTCCCCGACCGCCGCAGTCGACTGGCTACGCGCCCTGCGCGAAGTCGAGGCGCGCCTGCACGAGCTGGCGTCGAGGACCCAGTGCACCGCCCAAGCCCACCGAGAAACCCTCCCCCGCTCGTGGCCGTCCCCGTAGGGGATCCAGCCGAGAGCAATGCCGCGAAACACGATTGACCGTTTGCGCCCTTCTTCGGATGGTGCCCCAGAGGAGGGGTTTCCGGTCTGAGCGCGGGACGGGCCCGCGCGAGAGAGGCCACCGTGAACGATGACACGGACTCGCTGCACTGCGACCCCTCCGGCGAGCGGCTGGTCGCCCTGTGCAGGAACGCGCACCGCGGCGTCGACCGCCAGGACGAGATCGACTACTGGTACCGCCTCGGCCAGCGAGACGCCTACGCCTACGCGGCCGGCGTCGTCATCGCCCGCGGGGTCGACCTCGAAGCGTTCTCGCTCGCCGAGCGGCTGACCGGCGCCCTCACTCAGGGTGTGGCTGACCTAGGCGCGCTGCGGTCCGTCGTTCTCGACCCAACACATCGCACGGCCGGCGTCGAGGCCGGCCTGGCCTGGATGGGACCGGCCGCCTTCCACGCCCAGTTCCCCCCGGCAGGCGTCGACCACGACTTCGGGATGCGCTGGGGCGCGAACGGCGACCAACGGCTCTCACTGCGCCTGCCCACCGGCCGCGACCACGGCCTGCTCTACGCCTACGACCCGACGTGGGACGAGTATGCCGTCCTCTCCCGGGACGCCTCGACCGCCGCGGTGGAAGGCGCGTTCGCCCGAGCACTCCAAAGCGACATCCCCATGTCGCCCGCCTCGTTCGCCGCCCTGGTCGCGCAGGAGCCACCCACCCCCGCGCCCGTCGACCGGGCCTCTGGCATCCAGGTGCAGCTGTGAGCGTCACGTCCGGCTCGATCGACGTCGCCGCCGTACGAGCCCACTTCCCGATCGAGCAGGTCGTCCGCTCCGCCGGCGTCGAGCTTCGACCCACCGGCCGCGGCCTGACCGGATGCTGCCCCTTCCACGACGACTACACCCCGTCGTTATCGGTCGCCGCCATCCCGGACCGGTTCACCTGCTTCGGCTGCGGAGCCCACGGCGACGTCATCGACTTCATCCAGCGCCTGCACGGGCTGTCCTTCGTCGAGGCCGTGCGGTCCCTGACCACCGGGAGCCCAATCCCACCGGTCGCGGACCGAGACGGCATACCCGACGTCCGCACCCGTCCCGCGCCGACCTTCGCCACCTCCCCGGCCAGAGGCTTCGAGATCAACGCCATCGCCTGGCGGCACCTCTCCGCCCCCGTCGCCGTCGCATTCGCCGACAGCTACCTGCGCCACCACCGCGGCATCGACCTCCACCCCCTTCGGTCCGAGCACCCCGACGCCGGACTCGCCGGGCACGCCGGGCACGGATGGACCACCCTCACCGACCAGCTCCGCTACGACGGGGTCAGCGAGGACGAGCTCGTCACAATGGACCTCGCCCGCGCCACCCGCACCGTAAGCCTCGTCGACACCCTGCGCGACCGGCTGATCTTCCCCGTCACCGACCCCACCGGACGGATCCACGGGTTCATCGGACGAGACATCAGCGACGACCCGCGAGCACCCAAATACCGCAACCCCACCCGGACCCCCACGTTCGAGAAGTCCGCCCTCCTCTACCGGCCCACCCACCACCCCCTCACGCCATCCGCCAACGTCGTCGTCGTCGAGGGAGTCCTCGACGCCCTCGCGCTCGCGGCCGCCGCCTCAGCCGCCGGCCGCAGCGCCGACTTCGCCCCATGCACCACCAGCGGCGTCACCGTGACCCCCGCGCAAGCCGGTCAGGTCCTCGGCCTCGCCCCGGGGCGCCCGCCGGTCATCGCGATGGACGGTGACGAAGCCGGCGCTGAAGGCAGCGCCCGCTGGCTGACCCGCATCTGCCTCGAGCGCCACGCGCCGGCACTGATCACCCGCCTGCCCGCCGGACTCGACCCGGCCGACTGGATCCGGGCCCGCGGCGCCACCGGACTCGCCGCCTTCGACCGCGCCGGTAAGTCACCAGGGCACGGTTCGGTCGCACCCGCCCTGGCGGGCCGTGAGCTGGCTCGGATCGCGCTCGCCGCAGGCGGCGACCACCTCCGTGGACCGATCGAGACCCTCCTGCCCGTGGCCGCGGCGATGCCGCCTGAGCAGGCGGCGGAGTTGCTCAGCCAAGCCGAAGGGGAGGTCACCCGCCAAGGCTGGAACCCCAACGGCGTCTTCTCGGCCCAGCTGCGCCGCTCCGCCATCGAAGCAGGAGTGCCATGGCGTCCCGCAAGCCAACCAGGCCGGGTCGCCAGTGGCGGCTCGGCGGCTCGAGCCGGGCTCGGCGCCGTTCCCCTGCTCTGTTGAGCCAACTCCAACCCCCGCGACATCCCACTCACCTGAAGGGACCACGCCGTGCAACAACAACCCATCGACTGGGTCGACGAGGCCGTCCAGTCCCTGCACGCGGCCGCCGACCGAGCGGACCGACTGGGCTCCGCCGACGTCTTCTCCACCTGGGCAGCCATGGCAGACCAGATCCGGCTCGTGGCCCACGGTCTCGACCCGCTCTCTGGGCCGGGCCGGCCGCGGCCCCGGCCGAGTGTCGGAGACTGCCTGACCGCCGCGCTCGAGGCACTGGATCGCGTCGGGCCTCTCACCAGACCCAGCGACCTGCCTCTCTGGGAATGGCACGTCCGCGAGATCCGGGACCTCGTCGAAAGGCTCGGAGCTCTGCCGTGAGCACCACGACCGCGGCCATGCTGCTACTAAGCGCCGACCGACTCGCGAGGGAGCTGCACGCCAGCACCGAGCCCGTCAGCCTCAACCAGTGGGAGACCTTCGACAACACCGTCTATCGCTGCCTGCATACCTTGGTCGGCCCAGGCCGCAGACTCAGCGGTCACGACATCGCCGCCGGCAGTGCAGCCGTCCGAGCCCTCCAGGAGTACCCGACGCCCCTGCGGCCAGCACTCGGTGAGGTCTACAGCACCCGCGAGGCAGCGCGCCTGACGGGCTCCACCGCCTATCGAGTCACGCTCGACGCGGTCGCCGACAGGATCCACGCCGAGCGGGTAGACAGGGCCCTCCAGATCCCCGCCGAGGAGCTGGACCACCGGCCGGACCTCACGCCAGCGGTCTCCACCGACCGACATCCACTCTCAAGACTCAGCGTTGCCATCGGCGCGGTGACCGACGTCCTGACCGGTCATCGAGCAACCCGTGGAGCAGCCCTGACGGACGACCGCCACATCGCCGCGGCCATGCGACATGTGCTGTCGCTGACCGCGATCGCCGCCCGACACAGCCTAAGTCGTGTCGCGATCGCCCAAGCCGACCGCCCGCTGCTCATCGCCCAGTACGCCCAGCGCGCCGTCGACGCCCTGGAGGGTAGGTCCGGCTATCCGCAGCTCTGGACGATGACCTCCACCAGCCCGCCCCTGACCGCCAGGAACCTGAACGACCGCCTCGAAATCGGGCTCCGAGCCTGGAGTGCCGCGGCGGCACGACACCTGCAATACCCCGTCCCCAGCACCGACCTCGTCCGGAACATCGCCAACCAAGGAGTGCACATCGCCGCGGTCACCCACACGGTCCTGGCCGCGAGCCCACGGCACACCGAATCGAACACAAGCGGCGGCACCACCACGGCCGGGACGCTCCGCGACGCGGCCCAGGCCCTCCGGGCGGCAGAGCAAGCCTGGACCGGGCTGACCACCGGCATGCCGCCCTCCCACGACTACGTCACCGCATCACGCAGCGCGTTCGCTGCCCTCGCCGAGGTCTCCATGGCGGTGCCGGCGTCGCCAGCGCAGACGGTGGGACCCGGCTTGACCCGGACAGAGCCATCCTCGACCTCGCCGTGGCCACGCAGGACCTGGCCTCCCTGCTGAACACCGTCGAGAACCTGCCGCACTCCCTACTGAAGTCCGAGCTCCTCTTCGTCCGAGCCCGCTCCATCGCGCCTCGGGCCGACATCCTCGCGGAGCGGTTGAAGGGCGGCCTGGTCGTCGCCCCCCAGCTGGATGTGGACGATCACGTAATTCCCCAGGGGTGACGATCACGTAATTCCCCAGGTGTGGTCCGTGTTCTGTTTCTACTCCAGAGTTTGGGTGGTTGTCGAGTCCACCTGTGACTGAGGTCAATATGCGC
>JAABUR0100007869.1_pt1 | contig 12473 bp, 9 predicted proteins | sample 5560091 | NCBI WGS metagenome assembly JAABUR01 (sample SAMN10711879, study PRJNA513375) | rock metagenome | isolation source: Antarctica rocks | place: Antarctica: Victoria Land, University Valley sud
GGGTGAGAGCTGGGCCTACAGTAATGCGGGCTTTATCATCTTGGGGGCCATCATCGAACAGCTCTCGGGGCAAAGCTATGCGGCCTATGTTCACGAGCACATCTATGTGCCTGCCGAGATGAGGAGCACCGACGTGGATGACGCGGATCAGGCAGCATCCCCTCTCGCGGCAGGCTATACACGCCTCGACGCTGCAGGACTGCCCAACCTCGCGGCATGGCGGGAGATGCCGCCCGGGTCGCCGCTGAAGAGCACCCCCGCAGGCGGAGGGACCTCCACAGTTCAGGATCTGCTCAGATTCGCACGCGCCTTGCAGACGGGGCGACTGCTCAGCCCCTCGTACACGGACCTCGTGCTAGAGGGCAAAGTGACGGTGCCTGGCGCTTCCGGTATGCAGTATGCCTATGGCTTTCAAGATGTCCAGATCAGCGGGCACCACATTGTCGGACATGACGGCAGCTTCCCGGGAGTCAATGGCCAGCTTGATATGTACCGTGATCTGGGATACACGATCGCTATTTTAGCCAACTATGATCCACCTGCCGCCGGACGCGTCACCTGGAAACTTCGTGAGATGATCCTATAGCACGGGATCATGATGGCCTACTCCTTGGCCACACGCCTCGGTAGGAGAGATTTTCCCAGCACTAATGTTGCTACCCCGACGTGGTCAGGCTGTAGTCGCAGCAGCAGTGGCAGAGTCATATGATGTCAGCGCCTCGCTTGCACGAGGCTATAGAGCCAGCGGCGTTGGGCTGGTTCCCCCTGCCGCATAACAATCCAGCAGAGTGGATACTCCTGCATCACCGCGAACGGGCAGCAGGATGGCCAGGGGCCGCTCGCCACAGCGACGACGCACATACGGGGGAGCGCACGTCATGCATCACGAGCGCCTGACCGGCCCGGATGCGCCAAACAGGCAGCATAGGTCTTCTCCCTGGGTAAGGAGCGACAGAGTCTCGTGGTGCTCCGATGCCCCGACCGGCCTTGGAACCGGCCGGGGCAGGGTGACAGGCCCGTGCCGCCCTCTGAAGCGATCAAGGGCTATGATGTCTTCCGCCTTTCCTGTGCCCTTCTAAAGTGGGGGCCAGGGCATGGTGCCTTTACGAGGCATTGTCGCGCTGACCGTCCCTCCAGGCCCCTCCACCTTGCTAGACTGTGCGCCATGACACAACGGAGTCCCCCCGGACCTGGCGGGACCGGCAGTCCTGACAGGGCGATCAGTGGCTCGAACCGTCCGCGCAGGCACTCCACGACCCTCCCTGCAACCCCGGGGGAGCGGCCCTGTGCGCACTGTGTCCGCTGCCCATGCGGGCTACACCCGTGTCGCCACGTAGGGCTCAAAGGGCTCCAGGGGGTTGACAAAGGTGAGCGACGTGTACAGCCCGTCGCGCACCGTGCTGAACTGCACCTCCGCTTCGCTATCCTCGACACGGTAGAAACGCTGGGGGGACAGCGGGAGGAGGGGGGCATCGCCCAGTCCGCGCAGGATGAGCCTCTCCCCGCTCCAGAAGGCCTCGAAGGTGATGCCGCTTCCGGTGTAGGTCCCGACGACCTGGCGGCGCGCCGCCGCAGGCAGAGAGATCGGCGTCCGGGTCACGGGGGGCACGCCCAGAGCATGCCGGTTCACGCGCCTGGCGATGGCATCCACGTTCAGCCCGTCGTCAACGAGGTTGGCCAGGGCGATCACCGTCACATGGTCGTCGAGCCAGTGGTACATGCTGGCCACAAAGCCGTTGATGCCGCCCCCGTGATACACCACCCTGCGCCCTGCGTATGTGCCGATCATCCACCCGAAGCCGTAGTTGGCCGTTCCTCCCTCCCGCAGCCGGACACGCGTGTGCATGCGTTCCAGCGTGGCGGGCCGCACCAGACGCTGCTCGCGGAGCGCCCTGTCCCAGCGTGCCAGGTCCTGGACCGAGGAGCCCAGGGCTCCCGCCGCATAGGGCAGCGTCATGGTGGCGAAGGGCGCGTTCTGATAGCCCTGCTCTGTCGTCACGTACCCACTCGCGCGCTGGCGCACGATTGATTCATTGAAGAGATAACTCGACTGGCGCATGCCCAGGGGGGCGAAGATCCGCGAGCGGACGAACTCGGCGTAGCTGACCCCACTGATTGCTTCAATGATCATGCCCAGGAGGACGTAGCCGGAGTTGCTATAGCGGAACCGCGCTCCCGGCACGAACTCAAGCGGATGCCGTTGGAAGACAGCCGCTATCTCCGCTGGCGCCATATCCTCGGGATACCGCTGCTCGTTGAACTCCGGCAGCCCGGTGTAGTCGGTGATCCCCGCCGTATGCGTGAGCAGATGCTCGACGGTGATGATCTGCTCTCCCATGGGATAGGCAGGCAGATGGGTGGTGAGGGCGTCGTCGAGAGCAAGCTTGTTCTCCTCCCACAGGAGCATGATGGCCATGGCGGTAAACTGCTTGGTCAACGACCCCAGACGAAAGACGGTGTCTGGACCAATCGGTGTGTCCCACTCCAGATTGGCCAGGCCATAGCCCCGCACGTCCCGCAAGGCGCCGTCGTGGACCACACCGATGGCCAAGCCCGGTGCGCCGGGCGTCACGTAGGGGCCGACGATCGCGTCGATGGCGTCAATCATTGCGCGCTCCTTCCTTCCGCTCCGTGGGACCGCACTGCGGCGACAACCCGTAGAATCGCCGCCAGCACCACCTCAGGTTCGTCATACTGCACGATATGGCCGCTCCTCTCCGCCACGACATAGGCGCTCTCCGAGGAGAGGTGGGTGAAACTGAAATGGATGGTGCGGCGCAACTCCTCAATGGCGGCAGCGCTGTCTCGCGGAAAGTCAGGCGGGGGCGCATAGTTGCCGGCGGGAATGACCACCAAGGGGCGATCACCCAGGGAGCCGCAGGCGCGGCCCTCGCCCACGCTGGCCGTGGCATCCAGATATTCTGGCAGCGTGGCCCACTCATACATGCCCTGGTTCAGCCATTGCCGCCAGCCCGTGACGCCAGGATGCTCGTCCGGTGTCTGAGGCGGCAGGAGGGCGTGCTCTCCTCCCCCCCAGGCCTCTTCATGGACGGCGTCAATCAGGACCATCCCAGCGACCTGATCGGGATGATCACGGGTGAAGACCCGCGCAATGAGGCCCCCCAAGGAATGGCCCACCACGATGTAGGGACCGGGAATGCCTGCCGTGGTGAGCAGGGCCGCCAAATCATCGGCCATGTGCTTGGCTCCACGGGGAGCGGGGGAGACAGGATCACTCTCCCCCACGCCGGCGCGATCATAGGTGACGACCTGCGTCAGCGCGGCGACACCCGCGACGATCCAGGCCCAGGCCCAGCGGCCCCAGCCCCAGCCCGCTTCCAACACCACGGTCAGCGCGCCCGTGCCCATCCGGGTATACGCCAGACGACGATCCCCGATGTCAGCCCACGACGCTGGTGGGAGAATGGGCTCCGTGCTGAGCGTTGTGAGAGGATAGGGTGCCTCCTCACCCACCGTCACCGTGATCGCACACCCCGCGGGTAAGGGGCAGAGGGGCGCCAGGGGTTCTGCCCTCACGCGGAGGGTAGTCGGGGTGGCCTCCTCAATGTGGGTGGGCCGCAGGCCACCCGTGGTCCGCTGTGCGACGACATGCCACCACGCATACACATCAGGGGGCGCGCTATCGGTCCGCAACGTCTCGTAGTGGGTAGTCACGAAGCTCGTAAGCGCAGCGGGCGTGAGCGCGTTGAACGCGGCTAGATAGGCCAGCATGAACTGCCCAGCAGGCGTGGTCGGCAGCGCGATCTGTGTCCAGGGACGCCCCTGATCGCGCGTCTGCTCCTGTTCCGTCATGGCGAGACTCTCCTTGGGCTGCCTGTCGCGGCAAGAAAAAGAGACACGGACAACACGATGCGTCTCTAGCCGCATAGCGACAGCGAACCCAGCGAGGGAACAGGAGACGGCGGGCAACTCACGCTGCCAGCGTGGCGTTACCGACCGCAGCTTGTCTGGTCTTGGGGACCGGTGTTCCTAGCGTGTGGGAGGGCGCACGCATCCGCGGCGAAGAGAAGCATCTGCACAGGCGATGAGAACAATGATGCCGTTCATGATGACCCTCCTGACTCCTCCCGGGAGCCATAACTCAGAGCGAGCGAACAGGCACAGTATAGCATGGGGAGGCGCGCAACTGCTCCTGTGCTCGCCGCTGGTGTCATCCGGCCCGTCCCAGGGCTATCGATCATCCACCGCCATGTTCAGAAGCAGCAGAATACCGTGAGCGATCAGCGCGCCACTTGCGCCAGAATCTGCAGGCAGTGACAGTGGGCTGGTTCCTCGTGTTGCATAAGCATCCGATAGCGTGAATACCTATGCGCTGTCCAATATAGGCGGTGGGATGGTCAATGGCCACTTACAACAGCGTCCACGCGCACACGCGGGGAGCGCCCATCACTCGCTTCTTCGTTACCGCTATAGATCAAGATCGCAGTGGGCTCAGCCACGGCCCAGCAGAATGGCGGCCTCTCGCGCTGGACATAGTGGAGGACACAGCGCGCCTCATGTCTGCCATGGAGAGGACAGCCGCGGTCCGTGTCACAATGGGAGCGCAGTAACCTCGTCAGATAGTGTTTTGAGGAAGAAGGACACCTGGATATGCGCCTCGTGTTGATCCGTCATGGCGCCTCCTCGCACACAGCGCGTCACATCATCGCCGATGTAGCAGGCTGTCGGGGCCTCACAGAGCACGGTCAGGCACAGGCCCTGGCTCTGGCCGAGCGCCTACGTGCCACGGGTGAGTTACACGACTGTAGTGTGCTGCTGTGCAGTCCGGTAGCGCGTGCGCGGCAGACCGCCGAACTCCTGGCCGGCGGTCTGCCAGTCGCCACGATCACCATTGACGACGACCTGCGCGAACTGCATCCCGGCGCTGCCGATGGCCTCACGTGGGCGGAGTACCGCACACGCTACGGTGAGTTCGATCCGCAGGCCGCACCCACCCGCCCCTTTGCTCCTGGCGGTGAAAGCTGGGATCAGTTCCTTGTGCGGGTCCAGACGGCACAGCAGCGCCTTGCCGACCAGTGTGCGGAGCAAACCGTCGTCGCCGTTTCCCATGCCGGCTTTATCGTGGCCTCCCTCTTCCTGCTCTTCGAGGTCCCCTGGTGGGGACGGCAGGCTTCTCTCGAGCCAACGCCGACCGCCTTGACCGAGTGGCAGGTCTCCGGTCGTCAGTGGAGGCTCGTGCGCTACAACGACGCCGGTCATCTGGCGACCTCACCCCATGAGCATGGCGGCTAGGTCTTGGGGTGGCAGCAGTGCCCCTCCTCTGGCAATGCGATACTGATACACAGGGCAGCGTGCAGGGCCGCGCTGCCCACGTGGAGCACAAGAGGAGAGCGTCGTGCAGATCGCCGGGAACGATGAGCGTGGGATCGTCGAGCGGGTGGTCGTGGCCGTCTGGCACACCGGCACAGAGGCGCTGACCCCGCTCGGCACAGGGGTCTACGGCCGGTGTTACGGGGTGACTCTGGCCCGGCCTCCCTATCGTGCTGCCATCAAGCTCCACCACATACCTGGGATGGCCGCCGCGGAGGCGGCCCAGTTGCGCGCCCTCCGCACTCATCTACCCCTACCCGCGCTCATCCCCCACGTTTACGCCTGTCTCCCGCAGCTGGACCTGGAAGCGGAGCGCCCGCTGGGAGCCGTGGCCATGGAATGGCTGCCCGGTGAGAGCTGTGGCCGCCCCGAGGCGCTGCCGCGTCCCCACCGCGTGATCCTCCAGCGCGGGTTGGTGGATCTCTTGCTTACTTTGCACAGGGTGGTGCATCCTGCGGGCTACGGCGCCTTCGCCGGTCCCTTTCACCCGACGTGGTGGGACGCCTACGGCCCGCGCCTCCGCGCCACGCAGGAGGCCATCCTGACGTCCGCGGAGTCCCGTGCCTACCTGGGCCTATCGGTGCTCGCCCTCATGGACCGCACGCTTGCCCACGCCGAGCGCATCCTGGCTACCGCGCCGCCGTCAACCTCGGCCCCTCCTTCCCCCTGCGCTACTGGTTCTATCAGGTGTGGAAATGGCTGTCCTACCACGTGCGCGTCGGCGCGCCCTGCCGCGCCTGGGTCCTGCGCTGCGGGTGCGAACTAGAGAAGGCCATGGAGCGTGCGCTTCCCTGACGACACGCGGCATGAGATCGGGCGATGTCAGCCGGCCAGCAGAACTCTAGCAAGCTTTCATCAACAGCAGAATTGCCACGTGAGATCGGCGCACCGCGTGCGGCGGCCGCAGGATCGAGGAGCGCACACCGCTCACTTCTATGTCACCACTCAAGATGATTCGAGTGCCCATCACGTATCATGGGTGGGAGGATCATAGCTCACAGCTCGGACCAGAATCGTGCGCCACGAGTGCCGCTCATCCGCGATGACGGGTCCGCTGGGTCGTGGCCTAACAGAGACCAACAAGGCTACGCCCAAAGGCAAGATGGCGAAGGAGCAATCCATAGGTGCCACGTCCATAGAAAGGAGCATGGCTGTGGAGATGCCGACCTCGAACTACCAGCCGGACCCATCGCTGATTGTGGCGATCGAGCGGATCTTACAGCGCGCGGGGTACGGTCCCTTGCACCTCGGCGCGTGGGAAGAACTACGCGCGAACAAGGCTTATCGTATCGCGGTAGACGAGACAGCGCCACGACAGGAACAACGAAGCCTGACCAGTATCGTGATCAAGAAAGCACGCCCGACCGAGATGGATCGCTATGATCCTGACGCGACGGAGTGGAACCCAGCGTGGCGGTTCCTGGCGGACTGGGCAGGGGCACAGTTTCTCTCGGCGCTGCCAGGTGAGGGACATCATTCGCCCCACTTCATCGGCGGGGACCGCGAGGCCGGCGTTTTTGTTCTGGAAGACCTTGGCCGGGGCGAGAGCCTCTATGACGTGCTCATGGGCGCTGACCCGGAGCGTGCGGAGCAGGCGCTACTGGACCATGCCCGGGCGCTCGGTCGGTTACACCGTGACACGCGGGGACGTCAGGGGCAGTATGCGCGTATTCGCGACGGGCTCGGCCCCCAGGTCGTGCAGTACGATGCCCAAGCTTGGTGCGATCTGCGCACGGCGCTGCACCGCCTCCACGAGGGGTTCCGCACGATCGGTATCACGCCCGCTCCGGGCTTCGACAAGGACTATGACACCCTGGCGCAGGCCATCGCCCAACCTGGACCGTTTGCCGCCTACACGCACTGCGATCCCTGCCCGGACAATACACGACTCCTGCCCGGGCGCGTTCAACTCCTCGACTTTGAACGTAGCGGCTACCATCACATGCTGCTCGATGCGGTGTACTACCGGCTGTGTTTCCCTACCTGCGGGTACGCCAACCGCCTCCCTGCCCCTGTTGCGGTTGCTGCCGAGGCGGCGTACCGCTCTGTCCTGAACGCAATCTGTCCTGAGCTGGCAGACGACGCACGCTTTGGCCGGGAGATCGTCCATGCCTGCGTCTACTGGATCATCAGCAATGACAACTGGATGTTGGCCTCAGCCGGCGAGGAGGACCATCAGTGGGGACTCGCCACCTGGCGCCAGCGGGTGTTGCTGCGCCTGGACCTTGTGGCGCAGACAACAGAACAGTTTGCTCATCTCCCCGCTATGGGCGAGACGGCACGCATCTGCCTGCGACGCCTCCACCAACTCTGGTCCGACGTGCCGGCGATGCCTCTGTATCCGGCCTTTATGGCGCTGGAGACTGCCGGGCCATGAACTCCGGGAGGGCGTTTCTTAACTCAGTTTTTCCGACATTCTAGAGGTGGACGGGTGCTCCACAGAGCTGTGGCAGGCCTACTGGTAGGCCGTAGGGTGTGGTCACAGCCCTGGACAAGCCCATGGACATCTCTGCCCATAGGTCGAGATTGACGCCTGGAGCGCCGGAAATTAGGTTAGGAAACGCCCTCCTCCGGGTCACTACAGTGCACCTGGTCTCGAGCAGTGGCAGAGTACCGTGAGCGATCAGCGCCCATCTCGCGTCACCATCAACTGCCCACGCTGACAAGAGTGCTACACTGGCTGGTGGAGGTGAGACGATGGTGCCTACAGACCCGCGCTATGTCGACCACATGGTGACGACCACCATCCTCCATGCACGGACGCGTGATGAGCTCGTCCATACTGGGGCGCTCATCCGTCCGGCCACGGGGGTGACGTCACGCGCTGTCCTCTGGATCCATGGTGGCGGGCAGAACTTCTACTATCCCACCTATCTGCGCATTGGGACCGCCCTGGCACGGTATGGCTACGCCTTTCTCAGCGCGAATACGCGGGGTCATGACTACAACGGCACGTGGGATCTTTTCGAACATGCCCCGCTCGATCTGGTCGCCTGGATTGACCGTCTCACCGCGCTGGGCTATCCGCAGGTGGTGCTGGCCGGGCACAGCTTCGGCGGCTGGCGCGTCGCGTCGTATCAGGCAGAGCGTCATGATCCGCGCGTCCGCGGTCTCATCATTGCGTCCACGCCGCTGCGCAAACGCTGGTTCTGGGACCAGGATCCACACTACCAGGACAGGGTGGCCATCGCAGAACAGATGGTCGCGGAGGGGAAGAGCGACCACTTCATGCCGCTCCCCTATCCCCAGACAGCAGCCAGCTTCGTGAGTTTGGACCGCGCCGCGATGGATCTCTACGGCCTGGAGACTGGTGAAGGGCTGCTGGAGCAGGCTGCCTGTCCGGTCCTCGCGTGGTTTGGGACAGCGCATCGGGAGCCGAGCATTGGAACGGCTGCTGATCTTGAAGAGGCGCGGACTGCACTGCCTCCTAGCGTCCCCTTCACCACCGTTGTGGTGCAAGGGGCCGACCACATGTACCGTGGCTGCGAGGACGACGTGGCGGCCATCATCGCCGGCTGGGCGGATCAACTCGCCTAAAGGAGCTTCCCCCCAAAGAGAGACACGTCGCCTGGACGGACAGGCACAGGCAATCGTGATGATCTTGAACAGCAGCACAAATGTGAGATAACAGCGGATCATGCATTGGGCCGCAGAATCGATGAGCGCATCGCGTGCATGGCGACTGATAGAGAAGGCTCCCTCTACAGACGAGGGCCGCCTGTCACGCCAGCACCGGTCCCACGTCGGGACTCATTGCGGGACCACCAATGCTGTGCGCTGGCAGGCCTGGTCCCCTCACTGCCTGGGCGGCGGCCTCGCTACAACGCGACGTTCCACGGATGGCCGGGCTGCACCGCCGCCAGGGACGCACGGAGCCACTGACGGCGCTCAGGCGCAAGATGTGGGGCAACCCGCACGAAATCCATCTCGTCCTTGTCACGAGGCGCCTTGGCTTTGTAGAGCAGCTGAATCTCTGGCGCAAGGTACGGAAGGCCATCGTCTGACCAGCACCCAATGGTCGCCAACGGGCGGCGAATGCGCGAGTCCCGCCGGAACAGCCAGTCCTCACCCTCGCTGTCCGCCAGCATGAGCTGCACGCGCCACGGCTCGCCTGTTCCAGGGCGACACCAGATATCGTGGATGCGGGGATCGAGCTCCTCCCCCGGGTCCCACGTGCGAAAGGGCCAGTCTTCTGAGCGTGGCTGGGGCAGTGCCGCCTGTACGTCCCAGCCAGCGAAAGCGGCACGCACCACCTGCTGATCATGGCGGAGGAACTGGACATCGAGATCAGCATGGTCCCGCGTCTGCCGGCCTAGGAAGAGGTCAAGGGCCCACCCTCCCGAAATCCACCACGGCACAGAGAGAGACGACAAGAAGGCGGCCACATCCTGAGGAGAGAGAGAGTCCCAGGGACCCCAGGGACTAACGTGGACAGACATCGCTCCTCCCTTTCTGATTGTCTGCCAGACTTGCCCGCGGCTGTCCCAAGCGCCATTATAGCCACTGGCGTCGTGCGGCAAGGATTCTGAGGGTTGCTGATGAGCACAGCCGACGCACTATTGCGCTTGATCTTTATCAGTGGCAGTGTCACAAGGTAACAGCGCCGATCGCGCATTGTCTGTGCTGGCCGCGACGCCGCAGGGCTTGGTCGTGACGTGAATGATCAGACAGCACCGTGCATAAACATACCGCGATCCGTGCCGTGTAGGACGGCTTTGCGTGAGATTGTGGATGGGACAGGATCCGCACGAGCCGAGCGCGTCCTTTGCATGCTAAAGGTTCTGTTCTCTGAGAAGCGCCCGAGAGGGAACGTGTCAGAAGGATCACGCCCGCTGGGTGCGGGCACGGTGCAGCAACACCGACGGTGGTTGTGCTGGGAACGTCGCGCCTCACTGGTGGGTGCTGATTGGCGGCGCTGTCCTCCAGGGAGAGACGACAGGTTGCCCACGCCTAGCGAGGGGCCAGGGCCACCCTGGCCCCTCGTGCTATGAGCGCGTACCACCACAGTGCTGGAAAAGAAAAGCAAAGATGTCGGCCAGTTCCGCGTCCCCTTGGTCGCGCGTCGAGCCGATGCCGTGTCCCCCCTGCTCTTCCACCCGCAGCAACACCGGCTTGCCCGATGTCGTCGCTGCCTGCAAGCGCGCGGTCATTTTGCTCGCCTGCCAGACCGCCACGCGTGCATCATTCAGGCCCGTCGTGAGAAGAATCGCCGGGTAGGCCACGCCGTCCTGGACCCTGCCATAGGAGTCGATAAGACGCAGGCCACGGAAGCCCTCTTCCGTGGTCACGCTGCCGAACTCCGGGACACTGACGAGACCAATCTCAGTGACCTCATTGCGCACCATGTTTGTCAGGGCCACGCGCATGATCATGGCCGTCCACAGCTTGGGCCGTCGCACTAGCGCACCTCCACTTGGGATGCCTCCTGCACTGGTTCCCTCGCCAGCAAGACACGCAGGACGCGTGTACCCTTCAGCGATGAGGTACTCAGCACAGGCAATGAAGTCGGCAATGGTGTTGCCCTTGGTCAGCTTGCGGCCCGCCTCGTGCCACTCCTTACCGCGCTCCCCCCCACCACGCAGATGGCCAATGGCCCACACACCACCCCGCTCCAGCCATGCCAAAAACTGCGGGCGGAAGTGGGGTGGAATGGGAAAGCCGTAGGAGCCATAGCCTTCCAGCAGCGTGGGGTTCGTGCCATCGCGGCGCAGGTCATTCTTGTAGACGAGCGACAGGGGGATTGGCGTGCCGTCCGTCGAGCGGGCCTCTACATCCTGCATCTTGATCGTGCTGAAGTCCGCCGACGAGGGCGGCTGCCAGCCAGTGTCCCGCAGGGGCGTTGCCCCCAGGTTGCCCGCAGCGTTGAAGGCATACACACGCGGCGAGATTGTCCATGACTCCATGGGGACCAGGACCGTGTCGCTGGTGGGGTCGGTGACCGTCGCGTGGATCGTGCCGGCGAAGGGCAGGGGCACGGGCTCGATCCGCCCTGTGGTAAGGGACACACGGCGCACGCGCGCGCTCCCCGCGTCGAGTTCTTTGAGCAGCAGGGCGCCGCCGGCCACAGCGATCTGCTCGATCACGCTGTCTCCGTGGGGCACGACCTCTCTGGCCGTGGCGAGGTCCGGCCTAGCGAGGGACGTAGCCAGCACCCGACAGCGTGGCGCATCCTTGTGCGTCATCAGATAGATCGTGTCCTCATGCACGGCGAAGCCGGTCACGCCGTCGGGCACGTCGCAGACCTTGCGCCAGGGGCAGGTGGCATGATCCGCCAGCAGGGCCGCACGCGGCGTCGCGTAGAGCGTCATTTCGCTCAACACAAAATGGCCGACGAAGCCCAGCGCCCAGTCGTTCCCGTGCGGCAGACCCACGATCGGCAGGTCCTCGTGGGCAATAGTGACGGCCGGGGTCACGTCACGGCCGAAGAGCGGCCTACTGGTCTCAGGGTCATCGCCCAGGGTGTAGTGATAGACACGGCTGTCCAGGTGGCGCTCCGTGGGGGGCGCGTCGGCGGGCAATGCACGCAGCCGGTTATACAGGAATGACTGCTCGTCAATCCAGGCCACCGCGCCGAAGCGCACACGGCTGATGGCCACGTCCAGCACCGTGCCGCCCACCTCCAGGACGTGCAGCGTGCTGTCCTCGGAGCCCCCCTGAGAGATACCGTAGGCCACGCGAGCGCCGTCGGGGGAGGGCACATACCAGTTCAGGGCGGTGTGAACCGCACTGCCCACCGTGTTGGGGTCGTAGAGCACCTCCTCAACGCAGTCGAGTCCCCGGCGCAACACCAGCTTGGCCACCTGATCGCTGGGGTCACGCCGCAGATAGAAGAAGCGATCACTGACAACTTGGAAGCTGGAGAGGACAGGCTGGCCCGCGCTCAGTTCCTTGATACGTGCGAGCAGCGCCGCGCGCTCGGGCAGAGCATCCAGGTAGGCGCGGGCAGAGGCCCCCTGCGCGGCCACCCAGGCCTGTGCCTCGTCACCCGTCCAATCTTCTAACCAACGATAGGGATCCTCAATGGTGATGCCAAAATAGGTGTCCCGGACGATCTCGCTACGCGCGGCGGGAGATCCTGGCATGGAACTCATCCTTCCTGGCGCTCGCCCAGTGATGGCCGCCCTGCTGGTTCCAGAGGGCGG
>JAABUR0100007871.1_pt1 | contig 12471 bp, 15 predicted proteins | sample 5560091 | NCBI WGS metagenome assembly JAABUR01 (sample SAMN10711879, study PRJNA513375) | rock metagenome | isolation source: Antarctica rocks | place: Antarctica: Victoria Land, University Valley sud
CACCCACAACCCACCCCCCCCCCCCCCAACCCCCCCCCCAACTCCCCCACCTCCCTTAAGTTCTCATCCCTTCCCCTTTTCCCCCTTCCAACATTTTGGTTCGTTGGCGGATCTAGTCATGTCCCAATACTCGAAAGTGCAAACACCCACCATTACTGAGTTATCAGAAGCCAACCACACTTGCCCATCCAGCATCTCGGTTCTACGAGCGCACCACGCCCACAGGCCACAGCTGCACTGCCCTCTGCATCTACTATTGCACTACATCTAGGATCGCGAGCATCTTCTAGCCCAGTACGATCTGTACCGCGCTTCAGAGGGGGCAAGCGTATTTCTGGAGGTTTGCAGCACCCCCGTGGACTATTCCATACTGAGCGTTCGCTTTTGACAGAATATCGTTCGCTAATAGGTCGGGTTTATAGCATAGCATCACATCTACCTGGACCCAAAGCTGGGGGGGTTGGGGCCGGACTGCATCACACACCATTTGGTTGGAACATCCAAGTTCTCGTCAACCCTTCCGACGAACGATCTCGACCTTCAGGTGGTCCACAAGTGGGTTTAAGCCTCATCTACTCGACTGTTAAACCAAAGCTGGTCAAGAGCAAGGGCAACGACACTACATTCATCAAAGTACCTATCCAAAGACGCACCACGTCCGCTAACGATAATCCCTATACTGCATCTTATGGGAAACTCGGGGACTATATCAATAGCCTTGATAGAGACCTTGGCGTGTGAGACTGACGGAGGAGGGGATTGGACGTTCGTCGGAGTATTCAGATACTCCAGCTCTTCGCAGTCTGGATGACGGCTTCGGGTCCTATATTGTCTCGGCTAGGCCTGGCGCAATATATCGATGGCTTTATCGACGAAGGATTCGAGACCTGGGAGACCGTGTTAGATATCATGGAGTCGGACCTGTAGGACTTGAAGAATTCTCCTGCCAATTCTTCAGTCCGAACTGATATATATTAGCGACGCGCTTGGAGTGAAGCTTGGTCATCGAAGGGTCAGTCGGTTTCGTTTGTCGGCGCCATCTTGCGTTTGGGATCATGCTAACTTATTCCAGAAATTGCAACGTGAAATAGCGAACGCACGGGGTGTCAACGTCGAGAAAGATCTGAGACCCCCCGTAAGAGCGTCGCCCCTCGAGGATGGTCGATATAGGGGCGCAGAAGGCAATCCACACGATAACACAGCCGAAGGCAAATCGCTTAATGGTGCCAGCGGAAAAAGGAAGTATAGGCGTCATCCTAAGGTGAGTCGACGGCGTGGTGCGAAGAGCTTCAAATTGCATAGCGAAGCTGATTGTCATTTGCTCTACAGGCTGATGAGAATGCACCCGACAGACCACCATCGGCGTATGTCATCTTTTCGAATAGTAGGTCTCGTAATGATTGCGTCCCGATAACATACATTAATCGCTCTGTAGAAATCCGGGAAGAATTAAAGCCACGTAATTTATCCTTCACAGAAATTGCAAAGCTTGTCGGAGAAAGTTGGCAGATTCTGTCTCCCGAACGCAAAGAGCCCTATGAGACGCAAGCTTCGGCTGCCAAGGAAAAGTATCACACCGAACTAATAAAGTACAAGAAGACAGATCAGTATCGAGAATATACAGAATATCTGGCCGAATTCAAACTCAAAAACGCTTCTAATGCAGGTACGAGAAACCGAAGTGGGGTGGAATTGCTGGCAGCTTCCTTGTTTGAATTCAACTAACATCTTTTAGATGGCAAACGACCAAAGCTTGAGAAACAAGTCAGTGCCAGCAGTGAGAGCGCGGGAAGTCAGTACGACCTTGTAAGCTCTTTCTCTAGCAACACTGTCAGGGGGCGCCATCGGGTTGGCTCCGTGGGCTCAATCGGAACACGCTCGACGCAAAGTGGACACCCATCACCGCGCGATCTCGCAATTGCGGCGCCTACCGCGATGCTCGGGGGAATTAGCTCTTTGCTCGGAGCGTCGACTCCCGCATCACATTCACCGTCCTCGTCGTCTGCAAGTTACAAAGAAAACTTCCAAACTAGTCCTCGATTCCAGCCTCGTACGGAAATCATAGATCAAGGCGCAACAACTTCAGAAGGCCTGCATCTCCCTCGTATTATGCCTCTCGACTCTAGAAACAGTCGAGGAACAACCACGAGTGCATCAATATCTACCGATCTGACAATGACAAGAGGTCACAATAGCCCGCTTGAGAGTATGCGGCGCTCCAACGGCATCGTGCCTGCGTCGTTATTTCAACAGGATACTATCTCGTCGAATCAGTCCTCAAGGTCTTCCAACCTCTCAAGCGAGGATACTGCCCCTTCTTCCATCTACGGTTCGGTAGATGATCCAAAATCCCAACGGTCGCTGCCATCGCTTTCGACTGTGGGGCTCAAGCCTATCGCAAATGCAGAATCTGGTGCTCAAATACATTGCACGTCCCACAGCAGCCAATTTGCTTCGACACATGGTTATCCTTCACACTCCCCGTTCGGCTCGTCCTCATCAGGTACCCTTGAATCTCTTCAACTCCCGTTACCATATAACATCTCTTTCCAAAACGACCGACCGCCGCCCCGCGATCCTCTCGCTAATAGTGAATGTGTTGCTGAAGATATCCCCCGCGAGAGGAAGTCACTCCAGAATTTGGCGCTCACTGGAATCTCGCCCAGTTCGGGCCAGGATCTTCGGAGCCCTCTGCGAAATGTTCCGGAGGCTCAACAGGCTCAGCATCCGCCCGTGCTCCAGAACGGGTCCATCTTCTCTGCGGAACGCTTCCACAATGCGCACCAAACGCCTGGCGAGAGATTGCCAAAAACCCATACTACCCCACCGGAGAGATATTCACGACCACCCCTTCATAACGACGACTACGGCCCCGAGTCTTTTCCTATGTCCCACTCGGATCCCCTATCGGTCCTTGCCTACGCCGGACGAATAGTCGATCAAGATGCCCGTTCACGACCACCTAAGCATTGACCAGGAGTTTCTTTTTCCCCGCTTCTATAAAATTATGAAAGATACCCTCATGCATAGGGCGTGGTGGTCTGCATGCTGTCATAGCCCAAGACCTCTTATACACGCGCAGGTGCAAGGGCTGGCGGGGTATTTGTAACTATTGCTTTTGATACCAGCGGCAAGCACAAGAATTCTATATAAACACTTAGACATGTTGCAGTCCTAGAGTTTTGTTGACCCTGATGACCTTTGGTGACCCGGCATCTTGCTGCAGCCCTTTCCAAGGCAGTCGTGTCTCAGCACGCAGTAATAAGGATAACATTCTGCAGAGCAGCTTCGAAGGAACCAACTCTGGCGGTAGGCACAGCATTCTACGTTTTATCGAAGCCTAATTCTAGACTTTCGTGATACCAAAGTCAACACAATAACTCAAGCACGTCTTCCGTTCCTCCCACCGACGGGCCGAGGGGGCCACAATCAGCTACTGTACTGTTAAGCGAGATTTGATATGCCTGAAGTTATGGCCCCCTGCTTGATTGTGAGGCCGCGAGTACAGGTCCTATTAGCAAAAAGCCTCTTAACAAGGATTATTTGTACATATGAGAGCGTAAACCAGCTATGTATACCTGAACAATCCCGGCAACGCTTAAGCAATGTCCAGCCCGCTGCAGGAAGGACCTGTACCACATGCAGGAACACATGTTCTAGTGTCACTGTTCTTCAGTGCCTGCTGCTGTACTACTGTATCTACTTTAAAAGGATGGGTTGTTCGTGTCTGACTTGCGCAACAGTATTCCGTATATTCGTTGAATGAATCAGCAACGACTCTGTTACCCTACCGTATGCGAGCATACATGTACTCCGTACCTTAACCCGAAATCACTACCACGACTAACAGTACCTACCTATGTACCTACCTACCTTAAGCACCTAAGGTACCTTAATCTCCGGCCCGCAGCGGAAAGGACCCCTTAGGCCTCCAGCTTTAATGTACGTGAAACAAATCGCCAGTTGGTTGATGCGAAGTCTTGCAACTCCGTGGATAGAAGAGATGAGGGTTTGTGTTGCATAGCAGGGAAGGGAGATCGTGGAGGTGAGTGTGTGGCGGTTGATGTTTCTGTCAGGGGGTCTTCGGAGGGATGATAAGATTTGATAGACTACGGGCAGCAAAGGCTGTGAACAAAGACATCTCAGGATTTAATGATGATATGTTCTATCTGCCGATTCACTTCTGCATCACCGTCCACGTTACTCGTACCCAGCTGACTGACACTCCTCCTTCGAATTCGTCCGATGTCAGTAGCAGAGGAGATATTTGTAAGCGCTAGGCTTCGAACGAATTCCCATGTCATCGCAAGATTGCGGGTTGGAAGACCAGCATAAGGCAGATATTTCATTTCTTCTTGCTGCGGACAAATCTAAAACCAACATCTGCACATTCGGGCTCTCCGGGTTGAACATCTTCAAGAGGAATGGATCTGGCAGCCTGAGCTGAGAATTGCAGCGAAGCTGACTGTACCTCGTTTCAGAGTGTTGGTGGAGGCTATGGTTATCAAAAACATTTGGCCTCATAGCCAGGTGTTCTAGCTGGGACAACTGTTTAGAACAATGTCCATCTTACGGAGTTCTCCTTGGGCTATGGAGACCATGGAGATTAGTCCGGGTTGAGGCTCTGCATTGTACATCCAGAGCTCCTCTCCGAGTCTATAAAGAGCTCGAGGTCCTCTGTCTCCCATTGTTTCCATCATTATTTCCAGTCCAGTCCTTACACTCTCTTAAGTATCACGTTCTCAGTGACATTATACTAGTTTTTCAATTCTCACTTCCTACCACCCAAGATGCACTTCACAGATACTCTCCAGGTCGCGGTCGCGCTGTTCCTCTCTGCACGCAGTGTGCAAGCACAAGCAATTATACCGTACAAAGACGGACAATGTACTCAGCCCGTAACTGACTACAAACTTGATGGCAACAGCGAACCCGTATCGATTTGGGACAATGCTGCTGGATGGCCTTCGGTATCCCGCTATAGCGCTCCAACGTTCCCTGGAGCAGAGTCGAAAACCGGTGGAGGATATGCCGTATACTGGAAGATTGCTCAGCCAGGACCCGGTTGTCGTGTCGCCATTATGCAGCCGTACGGCCAAACAATGTATGGCTCAATGTCGTTTCCGGCTCCACCGGGAAATGTGGTCCTCGTCGCCGCAAAAGCGGGTTGCTATTACTCGTCTGTTCCTCAAGGGGTTGATCTCATCTCTACCTTTTGCTGCGGGACTGGTGATTGCGCACCGTTGAGCGTCGGCAACGCAGCACTCTTGAAAAGAGAGGACACTAGCCTGTCGCTATTCTCAAGGGCATCAGCTGCCATCAGTGATTCCATCGTAAGTATCTTCTTGACAGCCCAACCACAACATCCACCTAACAATTCCCCAGATCCCCCGACGATCCAGCACCTCCCTAACCGGCAAAGCCGCCACCTACAAAGCCCTAAAAGCACGCGACGCCTTCGACACGAGCAACTGCAAAGCCACCGTCGACGGCACCTCCTTCCCCCAAGCCGGTCAGCAAACCATGGTCGCCGACCCGCAGCGCTGCGACACGGCCCCTTGCTCCTTCTCCGTCACCCACGGCCTTACCGTGTCCACCTCCTTCAGCACCTCGCAGGACCAAACCATCACCAACACCGTCGGCGGCAGCATCGCCATCAAAACCGGCGTCGACTTCATCGCCGAAGCCGACGTCACCGTCACGGCCGAGTACTCGTGGGCGCAGTCGATTTCCAAGAGCACGAGCACGAGCATCACGAATGCCACGACCATCACCGTGACGAACACGCTGGGCCAGCAGCCGGGCACGTATGCCTTTGTGACGTTTACGCCGACGTACCTGTGTTGGATGGCGAAGGTGGACTGCGGTGGGGGGTCGTCGTCGACGATGAATTTTTGCCAGCCGCAGATGGGGAGTGATGGGAAGCTTTTGGAGGGGGATTACAGTGTTGTTTATACCGGTTGATTTGGAAGGCTTGTTGTGCAATGCTTGTGGTGTTTGTTACCATTCAGTCGCATCTGAAGCCAGGCATTACGGTGGCGTCTTTGCATCTAGATAATCTGCTTTTGGCTATTGGATTTTTCTTTCGAAGACCCAAAAATTCGAATATCCCATATTTGCCATATGCCCCCCCCTAAAGGTCACCATCTCCCAAACAACCCCCCAATCACCCCAACCTATTCCCCACCCACCTACATACCCACCCCTCTCTAAACCTCTCCTCCCCCCCAATCCAATCCAACCCTTCAATCCAAAAGTAAAAAAAAAAATGTCAAAAACACTAACCAACACACACATATTTCAAACCAAACCACCCATCCCAAATTCCAAACCCATAGCTGAAACGAAAAAGAAAAACCGAAAAACCGAAAAAAAAAGCCCCCGAAATGAGACAAAGAGTCGAATGGCTTAGGTTGAGATATGAGAGAGGGGGGGGTATGAATTGGGAAATTTAATAGAGAGGAAGTATATCCCTTATACCTTGGGAGAAAGTTGTCGAAGATAAATGTTGGAAAAATGAAACAAGGGAAAAACCAAAAAAAATCCCCCCAACTCTATGTAATCCGCAAAACCGCCCCCCGGGGAAAATAAAAGACAAGCCAAGAAAAAACCCCCTTCCTCCCTCCCTGCCCATTATCCCGCCATCATCCCCCCGTCATTTCTCCCCCCCCCCATCCCCCCATCCCCCCATCTACCCATCTACGCGTCTACGCACGCACGCACACACATACCAGACCCAGCAACCAAATCCGTTTTCTTGACAAATGGGAAATCTATGATGCGGGAACTTGGGATGATTGAATTGGATTTGGAATTGGATTTGGAATTGGATTTGGCCTGGAGGTATGGGAAGTGGAAGTGGATTGGAGGTATGGGAAGTGGAGGGTGTGGATAGCGTACTGTACTGTATATAACGGGGTGTGAGGTGGAGGGGAAAGGGATGGGATGGGTTGGACGTGAGATTATGAACGAGGTTCCAGCACAAAGCACATTCGCATACAACGAACGAGCGAAAAGACCGTCTTTCCGTGCAAGAAACCTCTGGCGCTCGTATTAGTGATATCGAGAGGCTACCTTATCTTCCGCTACTTCCATGGCAAAGACTCGCTAGCCTGCCCCATAGAATAATTTCCAAACCCATCGCCAACCTCGCCATCAAATTCCCTATACACAATTACCACCACTCTCTTCGCTCCTATCTCCAAGGTTGACGGAGAGAGAGAAACCCCCAAAAGTATTCAAAAAGAAGTATTTACGCCCTTCCCCTGATGCGAGGAGTTATGCACAATGCAGAAATAACCCATCCGATAATCTTTTTGCCCTATTTTCCAAACCCTGCCATTTTATGTGCCAGGATAATATAACTCTTGCAAGCCCTGGTTATCCTTTTTCAACTTCCACGTACTCTTCTTATTCTCCCGCTTCTTTTTCATCTCTTCCCACCCTTCGTCGTCATCGTCGTCACTCGATGCTTTCTTGGGCTGTTGAACAACTCTGAGATTCGACGACGCGCTGCTTTTTCTGTAATTATCTGGCGGTTGCAGCATGGTCGACGTCCTTGAGCTCGGTCTCGGTTGCTCGTCAATGGGCGCGATCGAGACAGGCCTGTATCGAGTCGGCATACCGACATTACTTCTTTCGGATGGTGCCATGGAAGGAGCATACCCTTGCCCGCCAATCATGCTTGGTGCCGCCGATGCCCTCTGCATATGGCCTGGCCACTGCGACATTGAGGGCATCATGCTCATTGCTCGTTGTTGTGCCTGGACTACGCCTGGAGAGGCGGGCGCAGAGTGGGATACCGGCCTCGGTAGTTGGCCGGGTGGACTTAGGAACCCATTGCTCATCATCTGCTGCTGTTGTGGGAGCATGAGCTGCGGCGGCGGTTGGCCAGGTGCTTGGCCTTGCACGCCCCCAGCCATCATCTGTTGCATCTGCTGCATCCATTGCATCTGCATTTGCATCATCTGTGACATTTGCTGTGACATCTGAACCTGAGCTTCGTCACCCGGAGACATCATACCTGGCATTTGAGGCATGCCTTGGGGAAGGGGAGCACCCCAGCCAGCATGAGCGTTGGGGCTTCCTCTTCGTATGGCTTTTGCGCGTTCCTCACCAGCAATGACCCCAACAAGCCCTCCGGGATGTACACTCGGTGAGGAGGCTCCATATACCGATCCTCCACCGTTGCGTGGAGCTTCGCGGTTCGTTGGATTAACCAGACCTGCGCCAAAGTATGGATCAGGAGGCAGATTCCTTGCGAACGGGGGTAGACCCGGTGGCCTCCCAGCTGCAGATGTACCGGCAGAAGACAAGGGTGGCGGCGGATATGATTCACTAGTGTATTTGATAGGACCTGAGCCCAAAGTACCCGCCGTTGGTGGTCTATTCTTAGCAGGAAAACCATGTGCTGCGAGGATACCCAAGGGTATATCTTCATCTTCATCATCGCTAGCCTTTCCTCCAGGAGCCTTTTCGACGTTAAACGTAGGTGTACCAACCCGTTCGGCAAGATTGGGCGTGCTCATGCTTGCCCTTTCCATCCCCGGCCGTGTGCCAATATTCGGTAGGTCTGAAGGCTGCTCTCCAGTCATCTTCATCATTTGTTGCCGATACACTGCAAGATGCGCCTCTTGCTTCCGCCTCTGCTTTGCAAGTTGCTTATTGTGTTCCGTCTCGTCCTCGTCGTCGTAGTTGTCGCTGTCCTCATCCGACACCTGGCTTCTTGACGCGTCGCTCTTTGTGCGTGTCATCTCCTGTTCTCGGCGGTATCGCTCAAATTGTGCGGGAGTCATGACTTTCTTTTGAGGAGCTTGCTTGTTCAGCTGTTGGTCATCTCGGCGAGGCGCAGCCGCCCTTGCAGACGTTGGCTGAAAATCGTCAAACAATCCCTGCTCTTCTGGCTGAACCATCTCAAGCTTTTTAGCCCGAGGTGTTGTCTCTGTGGATCCGATCCTCCAATCTGGGCTTTGAAAGTCCGAATCTCTACTGTCGAACATTGCTGCGGGAGGGGCTGGCCTATTTTTGCCGTACTGGGCGTATTCAGCTTCACCCCTATCCTCCATGAGGGAGCTCTGCTCTGTAGATGAACGATTTAGTCTTCGACTCGCACTGATAGAGTCCATGACGAGCCTGGCGTCTTCATCTTTGTAAGGAGCCGAATCTCTACGTGACATATATGCGCTGCTTCTTCGGAGACCCAATCCATTTATAGACGGAGGACGTTGCTGTCTTGTTCGACCGGAAGGACTCGTCGAATCTGGTACGGGTTTTCTCGAAGGTGTCTGTGGTGGACCATGCCGGGGCACTGGAGGGCTTTCATCATATCTTGCATTGTAACCCGCCGCTGTTGGACTTGTCGATGACATCAAGCCATCTTGTGAATCATGACTTCCCCAAGAATACGGTGAAGATTCCACTTGCCGGGACCGGTCAATCTTGAGCGGCCGAGGGCTATCCATTGATCGTTCTCCAAAATATGACTTGGTGAGGTTCCTGGATGCTGGGGACATAGCCTCCTAATACTAGTTAGTAAGCACGAGGGGTGCACCTTCCATATCTGAACTTACAGGAGACTCCGTGTTCGGTAAGCCCATGCCCTTGCTCTCTAGTATTTGACTCTTCCTCTTACCAATGCTTTCGAACATACTCGCAAAACCATCAAGATCCGATTCACCAAAGTCTAGATCTCCATCTAGTATTTTCGGAGGCGTTGCTGTACTTCCACTGGCATAGCTGCTCTCTGTCAAAGCCCGTTCACGACCGACATGCCGGTATTCCTGAGAGCTCGCTAGAACCATGTCAGGTTGAGATACGGGTGCAGGTATAGATGCTGATTCGGCTTTCCTTCTGCCGAATGAGAACGCTCTACCCTTGTTTCGCCACGTCTGATTTGATTCGGGAACAGGAGGGATTGATATATCATGTGAGCCCCTAGGGTTTGGTAGAGGTTTGTCATCAAGGGGAGCGTCTGTTGAGGAAGGTAGGGTTGATGAGGAGCTGAATCGGGCCGAGGCTGACGAATTATCATTCTGTCCTCCGCTTGAAGATGAATTATTCGTACCTCCACTACCACTAAAGCATTTTAGCACCTTCTGCAGGGAAGCAATTTACCGAGACATACCGATTATGAGGATTAGAATCAGCCGTCCTATCAACGAACAGGTTGTTTTCTAATGAATGACCTGCGCTCAGTGGTCGTCCCAGGCTCATACGCTTCAAGGTCTCCCCACCGTCGAAAGATTTGCTGCCTGGCCGTTCGAAGACGCGGAATGATGGTTCAGGAGGATTTGGGAGTTCTTCGAGCGCATTTCCGGAGGCTTTCCTGCGTGGAAAGCCTTTGGGTAATTTAATAGGCATTCAGGCAAAGCTCCCACCCTCCTAGACTTCTGGACCTCCGACGTGTATATATCCCGTCCGACTGCGCGAGCGAAGAGTCAGTTTGAGTGACCTGTGAGGCTGAGACAAAGTCATCAACGACGGACTGACGGCTGTTCGAATGTGCTCCAATGGTGAATTGGTTTGTCCAGTATGAATAAAGTGTAGGTCTCTCAACGCTGGGTCTCCGTGATTCTGGCCTTGTTGTTGCCCACGAGTTCTATCGCAACATCGGCGAGGCGGCACAGTGCAGAATGCACACAGCCGAACGGCAACGCAGGCTTGTGTTGTTGGCTTTCGGTGGGTGCTGCTAGAACGTGTTCCCGTATGTTTCTCTGGGATAGGAGATTGACTGGATGCTTGAAACCTTATTTCGGTTGCTGGTGGTACGGGGGGTCGGGGGACGGTGGCTTGCGTTGTTGCTTTCTGGCCAGAGAAGGTCAGACAGCTGCAAGGATCGATCGACAATGCTGTGCGCGGCAGTCTGAAACGAGTGTTGTAGTTGTTATATGATGCGTTATGGTGTTGTCGAAATGAGGTGTCGGCTTTCTGTGATGCTTCCTCTCAATCGTTTCGGACTTGGAGTGAAGGCTTTCCTAAGTACAAAAATAGCTCTGCAGGTCAACAAACTACTGTGGTAGAAAATATTCGAGATCGACAGGGGGACGAATCTCTCCGATCTCCCAATGACGAAAAACAACACGTATAAGTGAATGGAAAGATGGGAGAACCAACGAGGATACTGAAGGAAAAGGAGAAGTAGAAGGTAGATAGTAGCAAAAGCTGGATAGCTTGATGGCTTCTCAGGGATTTTTTCATACGGTATGCGTACGACTCCGAGTACCTTATTCTTTATGGCGGCCAATCTCGGTGCAACGAATGCACCAGCACAGCGGGCAAGCAGGCAATGGGGAGGTTGGAGCTACGTCCACAAACAGTTAGATGCCTAAGTCTCGGCAACGGAGACCCGTGGGACGGTGGCGTGGGTGGAAATAAAGTCGGAGGTCGGGGATAGGGTGCAGCAGGGTGCTGCACCTAGATATTGATGTTTGGGGGTCGTCGCCGCCATGACTTCATGCTGGAGGTCAATGTCGCTCTCGGTGATATTACGGTACTTACTATTCCAGGTTTTTACGCCGTAAAGCTGTACTCTCTACTGCAGGATTGTGGTTGAAAGATGCTGTCAGTCCGATTGGCGCACTATTATTGCTGTATCCTAGCCATAGTTACCTTCCCATGGCCTATCTCTGGCCATGCCCAAGGACTACCCCACGCTCAACATCCATTGAACCTCCACCCAATTGACTGGAGTCGATTGCTTTCGCTCCACCGCGCACTGGTCGAAATTGAGTCGATTTCAGGCAATGAGTACAAAGTTGGAGAATACCTCCATTCCTACCTCACTGCCCACAACTTTACTGTCGAAAGACAGCATGTTGATCCATTGGCTGCAGATGCCGAAAGCTCAAGATTCAACCTCTTGGCCCATTCAGGCGACAAGCACAGCGCTCGAGTCCTGCTCTCGAGTCACATCGATACCGTTCCTCCCTACTGGCCTTATGACAACCGCGAAAATAACCAAATATGGGGACGAGGAAGCGTAGATGCGAAGGGATGCGTAGCTACGCAGATCCAGGCTGTGGAAGAGCTTCTCGCTACCGGTGAAATAGCCGGAAGAGACGTAGCTCTACTGTTTGTTGTCGGAGAAGAGATTGGTGGAGATGGCATGAGGAAAGCCAATGACCTTGGCTTGAGCTGGGAAACGGTGATCTTTGGGGAGCCCACGGAATTGAAGCTCGCGTCAGGCCACAAGGGAAGTCTTGGGTTCAATATCAAAGCCACAGGTAAAGCTGGGCATAGTGGATATCCATGGCTTGGAGAGAATGCCAACTCGATGCTGATTCCAGCGTTGGTGGCTTTGGATAGATTGGAGTTGCCGAGCTCGAAGAAATATGGAAACACTACGCTGAATATTGGCAAGATGGAGGGCGGTGTGGCGGGGAACGTCATTGCCGAGACCGCAAAAGCTCAGATTCAGATACGTATCGCTGACGGCAGCGCCGAAAAGATAAAGGATATAGTCGTTGATACCAT
>JAABUR0100007872.1_pt1 | contig 12470 bp, 14 predicted proteins | sample 5560091 | NCBI WGS metagenome assembly JAABUR01 (sample SAMN10711879, study PRJNA513375) | rock metagenome | isolation source: Antarctica rocks | place: Antarctica: Victoria Land, University Valley sud
GTGGTCGGACACCCGCACCGTCGATGAGTTCCTCTGCCCCGGCACCGGAACCCCCGGCGTGCCACCCACCGTCTGCGCCGGAGCGGCACCCAACGCGCCACTCGCCAACGACCAAGACATCTACACCTCAGGAGTCGCCATCCCGTAAGGCAGCAGCAGCGGGCACAAACACCTGACGTTGATGCCCCGCCCGGGTCAGGCCGGGCGGGGCATCAACGTTCTCGCATTCGGCCGGCCCCGACATCAAGGAAGAAGCCCGCTGCTAAGGGGGCGGCCTGACGGGTAGCGGCCCGGCGCCCCGCCCCGAAACAGGCTGGACTAGCACCGAGACCTCGAAGCTACCCTGCGTACCCGCACCGGTGTGGGCGGTCACCACCGCCTGCCCGACCCGCACTGCCGTAAAGCTCGCGGTCGCCGGCCCGGACCCGGGAAACCCCACCGCGGTGTCCGTCCGCAACGGCTGCAGCGTCGCCCCAAGATCGCTCGCCGGCGTCTGCGCCCGAGGAGCCATCCAACTCGCCCCCAACGTGACCAGTAGCTGCTGGCCAACCCGCAACGTCGTCGCTCCCCCATTCGCCTCCGGTCCCAACCGGACCACGCTCGCCCCAGGCGGTGATGCGGCCGGCGTCGGGCCTGGCATCGCTCCCACAGACCGGCCGGACGGATCCCGTATCGGTTGCAAGGACACCTGACCCGGGCCCGCACTACTCGACCCTCCGCCCCAAGGGCCGCCGACGCCACTCACGCCATCGGTCTCGCCCGGACCGCCCCGCACCCCGGAGCAACCCGCGAACAACAACGCACCCACCACCACCAACGCCACCCATCCCGAGGCCCGGTAGCAGATCCGTCGGCCCATACCCACCATCCCCGCCACGGTACGCGCCCCGAGAGAACCTCCGGCTCCCCGCGTCGGGCGACGCGGTCACCGATCCGGTCATGTCCGGGGCTCGGCGACACACCGACAGGGGCACCAGGTACGGGGCGCCCCCGATTACAGGCGCACACCCGTTCGAGCGTCCCGCAAGACCCGCCCGAAACGATTCCCAGTGACGGGAGGGTAACCGGCACCGGTCCTGCCCGGGCTGCATACCTGGGCCCACAACAAGCCGGTCGGCCTTCATCAACACCGCAGCACGCCGCTGACACGGCGGACTCCTGGCCGGAGTAGGCGCCCATTGTGGCCGAGTGCAGCATTGCCGGGACCGCGCCCATTCCGCGCGGAGTGCAGCACCTCCGAGACGGGCCCAGCTGGGGACGCGTCGGTTTTTCGCACGTGGGAGCGCGGTCGAGGCGTCCTACCGGAATGTCCGCTCTTCGGCATGAGCGGACGGTCGGGACCTGCGTCACTTCGCCGCGTGTCGGCGCGATTGTGGGACCGGTTCTGTCAGCTCGCCGCTGAACCCTTCCCCGGGGCGGAGGGCGTTGGCGGTCAGGAGTGCCGCGTCAAGGCGACGGCATCGGTGCTGGACGAGCCGGGCCGCGATGAGTTTTGACCCGGCGCGGGGTCAATTGCTGTCGGACACCCTCGACGCACGGAAGGGCTCTCATGAAGCTGATGTTGACCTCGGGCGGGGTGACGAACGCCAGCATCCACTCCGCCTTGTTGCGGCTCCTCGGCAAGCCCGTCACCGAGAGCCGCGCCCTGTGCGTCCCGACGGCACAGTGGGGTCATCCCATGTGCAACCCCACGTCGGTGCAGGGCTTCACCGCCGCCGGTTCGAGGTGGCGCCACTCCTCCGGGCTGGGTTGGGCTTCGCTCGGTGTCCTCGAACTCACTGCGCTGCCCACCATCGGTCACGAGCGGTGGGTGCCATGGGTCCAGGAGGCAGACGTCCTCCTGGTCGACGGAGGCGACGCGACGTACCTGCACCATCGGATGCGGGAGTCGGGCCTGGCCGATCTCCTGCCTTCGCTGACCGACACGGTCTGGGTCGGCATCAGCGCTGGAAGCATGGTGATGACGCCCCGCATCGGGCCGGACTTCGTGGAATGGTCGGCCGCACCGGACGACCGCACCCTAGGAGTCGTCGACTTCTCGATCTTCCCGCGCCTCGACGCGTTCCCGACCAACAAGGTGCGGCGGATGTTCTTCAGTTTCGTCCAGTCCGACTCCGCCGGCCGGGCAGGTACCGGGAGCCGCGGCGCTTGGCCACGATTCCCTCCAAGCCCGCCGTTTTGCTCTGCGCGACGATGGTGGCCCCGTCGCCGGCGGCGTCGACCACGCCGCGCCGGCCAGCTGCAGGCCCAGCAGGGTCTCCCGGCGGGCGTCGTACGTCCAGTCCACCGTCGGCTGCCCGTCGAGGTGCAGGACGTCGAAGATCAGGACTGCACCGGCGCCGTCGCGATCAGTGTCGGTGATGGCCGGCGCACGTGCATCCGCGACTGGATCAGACCGAAGTCGGTGCGACCTGCGTCGTCGAAGACACAGACCTCGCCGTCCAGGACGGCCGGGCGGGACCGCAGTTGCGTTGCCAGGGCTTGTAACTCGGGGTAGGCGGCGGTCACATCGTTGTCGTTGCGGCTACGCAAGGTCACCCGCCCGTCGGCGATCTCGGCGAGGACGCGCACCCCGTCGAACTTCACCTCATACGCCCAGCCACCCTCATCCGCCGGCAGCGACCCGGCCACCGCCAGCATCGGCGACAGGCCTTGCAGCAGCCTCATCGACGACCCCTGACCTGCTTGGGGTTCGAGCGTTCCGCGGGCTTCATCGGACGGCGCCACCGGCCCCGGTCCGCCGCCCACCGAACCGATCAGGCCCACACCGAACCGATCAGGCCCACACCGAGGGTGAACACCGCTCCGGCGTAGAACTCCAGACTCACAGCGCATGCCCCCTTTCCACGTTCCAGGTCCTGGGCCGGGAGGGAGGGAGTCTTTCAGGCCCGGGCGAGGGAGGGAATGGCGCGGGCCTGGGCGGCGACCCGCAACCGGCGGCGGCCGAGGTAGGCGATGGCCAGGTCAGCCAGCATGCACACGCCGAGCAGTGCCGCGACCGGCTGGCCGTGATTGAGGCAGGTGAACACCGACATGCCTACGAGCACGCTGCCCACCACCCGCATGACGCTCTGCAATCCGGGGCGCAGAAAGGCACCGACGATGACCTTCGCCAGCAGCCAGGGCCCGCTCCACCAGCCCATGGCCAGGTCTGCGCGGGTCCCGCCGGCCCGCAACTGCGCCACCGCCGTAGCTGTCGCCGCCTGCAGGCCCGGGGTGCGCACCCCGGTGCCCACCGACCACTGCCCCACGGCGACGGTGTGACCGCCGAGCGCGAAAACCCCTGCCGCGTTCGGCGCCACGTACACGTCGACCTTGCGGCCCCCCGCGAGCCCAGCCGCATCAACCGCCAGCCAGGACTGCCGAGCCGTCCGGTACCGCAACACCCTGGTCACCACCAGCCGCTCCCCCAGCCGAGTCAGCACAAGGACACCTGCGGTGAGCCAGGCCAGCACCAGCGCACCGCCCCAGTCCGGGCCGAGGACCCCCGCGAACGACACGAACATCGTCGCCCCCAACAGCGCACCCGGTAGCCGAGCTGCCACCGCGCCCGCGACATGGCACGGCACCGTCCACCATCTGCAGTCCGTCATCGCTACCGCCTCGTCCTGACCCGGCCCGCCTGCTTCTACCCGGCCCCGAACGCTTCGGAGCCGGTGAGCGGATCATCCAGCGCGGCACCGACAGACCGGTCGAAAAAAGTTCGCCGGCCGATGTCGAGCCCAAAGCCCTTCCGGTGCTTACCGAAGTAGCAGCCGCGTCCCGCACGGCTGCCTCAGGCGCCCAGGAAGGCGGTTATCCACACGGGTAGCCACTGCCCGTCACCGTCCACAGGCCGGAAACTGCGCCGCCCATACCGGAGCGGGCGCAGCGACGGTGGAGGTAGCAGCCCGCAACCTTAGGAGATCTCATGTCCGACACGGCGACACCGTCACCGTTGGCGGCCGCCGTCATATTGCTCGACCGCGCTGAACGGGAGTGCACTGCCCTCGGCGGCGACGCCACCGCCAGCCTCGAGGACCTCACGACCTGGCACCTCGACGCGAACCTGGTCCGGATAGCCGCCGACACCCTGCGGTCGGCGACCTCCGCCCCGCTGCCGGAGCTGCCGGTATTCGAGGGGCCCACCGGGCTTGATCCGCTCCGGCTGCTGCTGACCGCCCGCGACGAACTGCGCGACGTCCCGGACAAGGCAGGGAACCCGTCGCTGTTCCTGGGCTGGATCCGCCTGTCCACCGCCTTGTTCGCCGTCCGCAGCCACTATGAGTGAGCACACCCAGTCCACCGTCGGGGAGCTGCTTGCCGCGGCGGAACTCGCCGCGCTGCGACTCATCGGGGACACCGAACCCAACGACGCGCTCCCGTTGGCCGCCGGCTGGACAGCCGTCGTCGACGCCGGCTACGAGGTTCTGGCCACCATCCCGCACGTCACCGTCGGAGACTTTCCTCTGGCCGGGACGGACGGGCACCTGACCGGGCGGCTGCAGCGGATGGCCATGCAGGCGCACCGGTTGCCCCCCATCGACATTCAGCCACATCCGACCGCGGCTCGAGTCACCGAAACCCTGCGACAGGCGGCCGGTCTGTTACAACGGCACGCGCACCCCGGGCTAGCCAGAGACCCGGACGCCCGGGCGGACACGGCGGCCGCCCGAGTGAAGGTGGCCCGCACTATCGCCGCCCTCGCGCACGTGACCGGCGCAGAGTTGCAGGCGTACACCCGGCAGGTCACCGCCGCGGACCGGGCGGCGGCCGGCGCGCCGGCGCCCGCTCGAGCCCTCAGTAACAGCGCCGCCGCGCGCTGGGTCCGGATCCTGCAAAATCACGAACAGCAGAGCCTCGACTACGTCACCGGCCACCTTCGAGACCTCGACGATGAGCGGCCCGGGCCGGCTGCACCTGTCACCTCGTTCGGTGTTGCGTTGGCCGCTTGGACGAGGCAGGCGATCCAACGCATCGCCGACCCACACGTGCCAGGCGCTGACCTGCAGCACATTGCCCACGCCGAGAACGCTCTTTTGAAGACGGCCGCCGTGCTGACCGCCGCGGCAGTCGAGCGTGGCGAACTCGATGCCGACGCAGGCCGGCACCTACACCGACGGCTGCATGCCGCGGCCGCCGGCTGGGCAACGGTCAGCAGCCAATGGGGCTGGGTCCGCACCCCGGACGCAGCGCGAGCCACCCCCGAAACCACCACCGCCTCCGCCGCGTTGCATGTCGCCATCGTCGCGACCACCCGCACCGGTTCCACCTGGACCAGCCCCATCGACGTCGCGGACCGCTTTGACGGCGCCCCTCTGCTGCCGCTGGTGCGCAGCATCGTCGATGACGCCGCTGAGCTTGCCGACACCTACCAGCAGCTGCCTCAGGAGCTGCATGACGCCGGCCGGCTACGAGCGCCCGCCGGAATCCTGCGCCAGATGACCATCGAGCACACCGACCAGACCCGGTGGCCGCGGCCAGGCGGCGGGGTCGACGACCTCGCACCCCGTCCACCAGTCCGGCTGATCGACGTCGCCTCCAAACGGCTCCAGCCGCTGACCCCGCTAGCCCTGGAGCAGCTGGGACACGCCGGGGCGCTGCTGACGAGCAGCACCGAGCAAACACAGCAAGCCTGGCAGGCAACCGCGGCCTCCCGGCCACCTGCCCGCGGACCGCGTCCGGCAACGCCCCAACCGCGACTAGCGCCAAGACACCCGCAACACCACCCACCCCGGCCTGCGCCCGGCCCGGGCATCACCCCCTGAAAGGACTCCCCGTGACCCACCCCACCACCCCACCGCACATCTCCCGCGTGCGGGCCCAGATCGGCGCCGCCGCCGCCGCCACCAGCGACCTGCTGGACCTGCTGACCGCCGGCCTCGCCGAGGACGACCGGCACACTCCACCCGACCCGGCGCCGGCAGCCGGCGACCAGGGCGGCCCGAGGGTGGTGGGTCCCGGTGAGCGACCAGACCCGGGACATCCTGCACGCGATCGGCCGGCGGCTAGACGACGCCCGGGAGCTGCTGGACGCGGCGGTGGCACGCAGCACCGCGCTGGAGCGGAACCTGCGCGGGCACGAGTACGCGGTCAACGACCTGCACTGGGACGCCGCCAAGGTCCTGCTCGACCCGGACCCGGACCGTCCCGCTCTGCGCGCGGTGCGCACTGGAGCCGAGCAGCTGCTGGAGCAGCTGCGGGACTCCACCATCGCCGCCGACCAGATCCACGACCAGCTGTCCGCGGCCGGGGGCCACCTGCGGCACACCGACCGGCTGATCGGCGCCCTTGGCGCCAGCACCCACCCGGTTCACGCCGGCCAGGTGGCCGCCCTGGCCAACCGGGCAGAACGGCTGGCCTCCCTGATCGAGGTGGCCACCCCGTTAGCGGACCGGGCGCACCAGCAACTGAGGTCCGCCCGGGAGGCCCTCGAGTCTGGCGTGACCGCCTCCGCCGACCCGAACCTGGACGGGTTCGCCAAGTTCGGGTCCCTGGACCGCGGCGTCATCGACACCACCCGGCAACTGGCCGCCGTCCGCATCAGCAGCCGCGACGGCGCCGAACTGACCGAGCACGCCGTGCACTCCGGCACCGTCACCGCCGCCTCCGCCCGGGATCTGCTGCGACACCACCAGCAGCGGCACCCCCCCGCGCCCACCCCGCCTGGCCCGTCTGGGCCGTCCGGGCCGGCCATCTAACCCAGAAAGGAGGCCACCGTCATGCCGATCCCCCGGCCCTGCCGCACCCTGCCGAGCCGGCCCGGACCGAGCCGGCCCCGCCGGTTCCCCGACCCCCGACAACCCACGACGCGACGCCTGCGGGCGCCGGCGCCGAACCCGGTCCTGGACGCGATCGCCGCCGAGATCACCGGGAGGATGGTCAACGCCGCCCTCGTCGGCATCGACGAGCTGTGGTCCCGCGGGGAACCGCTGGACCAACCGTTGGCCACCTACAGCTGGCTGGCGCACGCCGCCTCCAGGCGTCACACCGCCGGACTGTGGACCCTGATCGCCTGGATCCACTGGCGCAGCAACGACCCGGCAGGCCGCCTGGCCAGCCCTGCACCACGCCCTGGACATCGACCCCGACCAGGACACCCCGCACTACCTCGCCGTGTTCATGTACGACCACGTCGACCCCGTCCGCATCCCGCCGATCCGGTTCCGATGACCAGCGACGACTACCTGATCGGCGCGGCGGCGACGACAGGCGCCTACGGCCCCAGCGCACCGGCGCCCGGCCCAGACAGCGCCGTCGTGCCCTGCCGGGTCTGCGGGACGCCGCTGTCCCAACCCCGGGTGGACTACGGCAGGACCACCTGCCGCCACCACTACCGCCTCGAGCCCAAGGACAGCACGCCATGAGCTTGGCAGCCCAGCGGACCACACCAGGACTGAGCCACACGTCGGTCATCAGCTGCTGCACCGTCTTCACGGACGAGCACCTGGACCCCGTTCTTGTGGCCCCGGGCCGGATTCAGTGAAGAGCTACTTGCCCATGCGCATCGGCGACCACACCCTGCGACTAGCCACGGCCGTCGTCCTGGTCGCCGTCGCCGCCGCCGCCGCCGTGAGCCTGACCGTCGTGTCCCCGATGCTGGCTCACCCTCCGAGTCCGCGACCAGTGACCGCGTCACTATCGCCTTCACTGCCGTCCAGGTCGCCGACCTCGTCGATCACGTCGGCGCCCTCGGCGCCCACACCAGAGACCGGGGTGGTGTCCTACGTCGTCGACGGCGACACCATCGAAGTCAGGTCAGCCGCCGGCACGACCCGGGTGCGGGTGCTCGGCATCAACGCCCCCGAGATCGCGCATGACGGCAACCCGGCGCAGTGCTACGGCCCGGAAGCGATCACCCGCGCCCGCGCCGTCGCCCGCGGAAAACCCGTCACCCTCACCAGCGACCCCACCCAGCCGGCGACCGACCGGTACGGCCGTCAGCTGCGCTACGTCGACGCCGCCGGCGGCGACCTCGGGCAGCTGCTCCTCGCCGGCGGATTCGCCTACGAATATCACCTGACCTCCCAAGGGCCGACCCAACGGACCGGGTCCTACCTGACCACCCAGGACGCAGCCCGCAGCCAGCAGGCCGGCCTGTGGGGTGCCTGCCCCAGCCACGTCACCCAGCCCCGTGACCATCCATCCCTTCCCTAACATCGTGCCGTGCACCGCCGGCGCCTCATCAGGTCAGCTCGTCGCGTCGACTCGACGTCCTAGACCAACCTTGCCCGTGTGTCGTGCCGAGGTCGTCGCGAGGGCATCCTAGAAGGCGGCTGATAGGGGCCGCCGCAACCTCGTCACCCACCACCGCACCGCGCGAATCACCATTATCCACAAGGTGTTTCACTTCTTCCGGCCATCCACAAGGCAGAAATAGCAGTCCCAAAGTGGGCGCGAATCGGGAAGCGTAGCAGTCAGCGCAGCACCTCATCCCGAGGGCTGCCTGACCCAGGGAGTGCACCATGACCGACACCATCACCACCGCCGCCCCGACCGCAGATGAGGCCGCCGCCGAAAGCGGCAGCACCGTGCAAGCGACCCCGACCCTTGGCGAGGCGGCCGCACGGGAGTGTGTGGACGTCGACCCCACGAGCCTGATTCTCGGGGACAACGTGCGCGGCGCCGCGCACCTGGACCGGCACTTCCTGGCCTCGTTGCGTGATTTCGGGGTGATGGACCCGATCCACGTCGTGCGTGCCGACGACGGCACCCTGACCGTCAAACGCGGCCAACGCCGCACCCTCGGCGCGGTCAAGGTCGGCCTGCCCACCGTGCCCGTGCTGGTCGTCGACGACGACACCAGCGAGGCGGAGCGGATCACGAAGCAGTGGCACGAGAACGAACGCCGCGACGCCCTGACCGACACCGACCGGCTCGCCGCCGTCGAACAGTTGACCATCCTCGGGGTCCCCGCCGGGGCCATCGCCAAACGGCTCGGCAGCCCCCGCAAACTGGTCGACGCCGCCGTCACCGCCAACACCAGCGCGGTCGCCAAGGCCGCCGCCGCTAAACACGCGCTGACTCTGACCGACGCGGCCCTGATCGCCGAGTTTGAGGGCAACCAAGACGTGATCCGGGACATCCTCAGCGCGGTCAAGGACGGTTACAGCGCCGAGCACATCGCCCAACGCGCCCGCGACGCCCGAGACCGCCAGCAGGCCTACGACACCGCAGCCGCCGCCCTGACCGAGGCCGGGGTCGTCGTCATCGACCGGCCCGGTCACACCGAACGGGCCAAGGAGCTGCGCGAGATCCGGCTGGTCAACAAGAACCGGACGCCCAAGAAGAACGCCCCCACCGAGGCCGAGCACGCCTACTGCCCCGGCCACGCCGCCTACCTCAGCGTCGACTCCTGGTCCACCCCGCCACGGGTGCGGACCACCTACGTGTGCACCGACCCCACCGGCAACGGCCACCACCTGTACTCCTACAGCACCGGCACCAGTGCCAGCGGGCAGCCGACCAGCGGGCCGATGAGCGAGGAGCAGAAGGCCGAACGCCGCACCGTGGTAGCCAATAACCAGAACTGGGATTCTGCGGAGAAGGTTCGGCGGGCCTGGATCGCGGACGCGTTCCTGACCCGCACCAGCCCACCGAGAACGCCGAGACGTTCGTCGCGCTGGCGGTGATCCACGGCGAGCACACGGAGAACTACAACAGCCTCTACACCACTTTGACCAAGACCGAGGGCGGTTACGGGGCCACCGCTGCCCTGGTCAGCCGCGCCGAAGCAGGCACCCCCAAACAGGCGCTGATGCTGGCGCTGGCGTTGCTGGTCTGTGAGTGGGAGAGCCGGACCGGCCGCGAGACGTGGAGGCGGCCCGGCGCACGGGACCGCCGCTACCTCGCCGCCCTGGTCGAATGGGGCTACCAGCCCTCCGACGTCGAGCGGATCGTCCTGACCCCACCCGCCGCACCCACCGACGACCCGACCGACACCCCGGCCAGCGTCCCCGCCGACCTCGACACCGAGACCGACGACGGCGGCGGCGGCGACGGCGACGGCGAGGTGGACACCGGCCTCAGCCACGCCGACCTCGACGCGGACACCAGCGACGACGGCGCCCTCGACACGGAGACCGGCGACGGTGTGGTGGACGCCGAGGGCTGGGACCCGGAGGGGTCCGAGCCCGAAGGCTTCGAGGCCGAGGCTGGGCAGGGGTACCGCGATGTGTGAGCAGAGCGGCAGTCCTGCCGTGACGACTCGAAGCGAGGAGTTACACGTCGAACAGCGGCAGTTGCAGGCCGAGCCGAAGCAGCCGGGACTGCTCGACAGCGACGGCTGCCGGGTCGGCTCGGGTCAGGTCACGTAACTCCCTGGACCTGCCTCGAGCCCCTCGGGCATCCCCGAGCGGGTTGCCCGCCAGGGACCGCCGCGTCAGGTAAGCGCGGCGGTTCTCGGCGTGTGAGGACGGCTTGACATGGCCGCCGCCGATCCACTGGCACAAGGGATTATCGCAGCCGTGGCCCAGTACTGGGGCCGCGTTCAGCGCCGCCGCCCCGTAGATCAGGGCGTACCCGAACCGGTGCGCGATCACGCATAGGTCCCGGTCGCCGGCACCGGAGTCGGCCGCCAGGCTGCCGACAAAGAACCGGCCATGCCCCCGCCCTGAGACCGCGCCCTGCCACCACAGGCAGTCCGAGCCGGGCACCGTGACGATCTTGGCTTGGTAGCGGATCACCACATTCGGGTCCCGCAGCGCCGCCGCGAGGACTGCCATCGAAGCCTCAGCCAGCGGCATCGACACGGCCCCCCTCACCGTCGGCCGTGGTGTCGGCGGCAGTGTCTGGCGCGCCGCCGGGGGTCCGATCTGCAGCCGCGACCGGCACCCGCAGCAGCCGGGCACAGGCCGACTCCCCGATGCCGGTCAGCGCCGCCATCTCCCGGACTAGGACCTTCTCCTGGCCGAGCAGGACCAGCGCAGCCGCCGCCGTCCGCTCCGCCTGATCGACCTGCGCCTGCCCCGCCGTCCGGTCCTGCCAGGCCAGCAACGCCGCAGCCGCCGCGTCCTCGATCCGCTCGTCTTGGGCGGTGCGCTCCACCAGCAGCTTCAGCCGCGCCGTCCGAGCCCGCGCCTTGGCCTCTTGTGCCTCATCGCCGTCCGTCCCACCGTGTGCTCCGTTCACCGTTCGAGTCGCCGGCGTCCCGCGCCGCTACCCCGGTAAGCACCGAACCCCCCTCCGGCTCGACACCCACCGAGGCACCAATTTCGGCAGGCTCAGCCCGCGCCTCTGCGCTGAGCCTCACCCCGACCGCCGACAGCGCCGCCGTCCCCGCCGCGCCCCCCGGCTCCGCCGCAGGCTCAGCGCCCAGCCGAAGCCACCCCCCGTAACCGAACCGTGACCTGGCTAGGAACGCAGCACAGCCGAAGGCCAAACCGGTCACACCTCTTGCAATCCGGTGCGTTCCCTGCCAGGCCGGTCGTGGCCTCGCCAACGTCCCCCAGCGAATCGAACAAAGTTTCGAGGAAAAAAGTTCGTCGGATGGTGTCGAGCCCAAGGGGGGTTCGGTGCTTACCGGGGTGTGATGTCGATCCACAAGCTGACCGCCGGGGATGGGTACTCGTACCTGACCCGGCAGGTCGCTGCGGTGGATGCCACCGACCGCGGGCACACCGGCCTGGCGGACTACTACAGCCAACGCGGGGAGTCCCCCGGCCAGTGGCTCGGCTCCGCCCTCGGCGAGGTCGACCTGCACACCGGCCAGCAGGTGACCGCGGACCAGATGGCGTCGCTGTTCGCCGAGGGCAAGCACCCGAACGCGGACGCGATCACCCGAGACCTGGTCACCGCACACGGTGCGACGGGTTCGCGGAAGGACATCGAAACGGCGGTGGCCCTGGGCCGGCCATTCAAGCTCATCGACAGCGCGCCGGCGTTCCGTGCCGAGGTGGCCAAGCGTTGCGCGGAGGTCAACGCAGGCCTGGGGATGCCGACGGACTGGCCGCTGACCGCGGTCGAGCGGGCTCAGATCCGCACCGACGTCGGCAAGGAGATGTTCGCGGACGAGTACGGCCGGGCCCCGAAGGACCCGCGTGAGCTGTCCTCGTTCATTGCCCGGCACTCCCGGGCAGCGACCAGCGCGGTGGCCGGGTTCGACCTGACCTTCACCCCCGTCAAGAGCGTGTCGGCGTTGTGGGCGATCGCCCCCCGCGAGGTGGCCAAGGAGATCCACGCAGCGCACCACGCCGCCGTCCAGGACGCCCTCGCGTGGCTGGAACGGGACGCCACCTACACCCGCGGCGGTGGTGACGGCGGGGTGCAGCAGCTGGACACCACCGGCCTGCTCGCGGCGGCGTTCGAGCACCGCGACTCCCGGGCCGGCGACCCGGACCTGCACACCCACGTCGCGGTCTCGAGCAAGGTCCGGGTCCGGGAACGTGACGGCGCCCGTTATCCGCACGGCCGGTGGCTGGCCCTGGACGGGCGGGTCCTGTACAAGGCCACCGTCACCGCCTCCGAGCGGTACAACACCCGGGTCGAGGCCG
>JAABUR0100007878.1_pt1 | contig 12466 bp, 11 predicted proteins | sample 5560091 | NCBI WGS metagenome assembly JAABUR01 (sample SAMN10711879, study PRJNA513375) | rock metagenome | isolation source: Antarctica rocks | place: Antarctica: Victoria Land, University Valley sud
GAAGGGCCAGGACTCCTCGGCCAAGTCAGACGCCCGTAACGCGGTCTCTCAGATGGAGTCCTGCTACACGGACGCCGAGACCTACGTCGGCTGCGGCGCCAAGCTGCCGGCCGCCGGCCTCCCGGCCAACAAGGTCGTGGCCAACCCCGAGACGGCAACGGCCTACAAGGTCACCGCCACGTCGAAGTCCGGCAACACCTTCTCAATCGAGAAGGCAGCTGCCGGGACCACCACGCGTACGTGCACCGGCACCGACGGCGGCTGTAACAACCTCACCTGGTAACCGACGGGCCGTACAACCAGAAGCAGTGACGAGGCGGGCCTACGGGCCCGCCTCGTCGTTTGGTGAGCTTCCCGGCGAGGGCTCAGCTTTCGGTTTTCGCTGCCGATAACGCTGCTTGGACGCGGCGATAGACGGATGGACTAGTGCGCAAGGCAACGAATCCCTAAAGGTCCAGGGGGAAGGGTCGATCTAGAGGACACCAGAGCCACGGTGACAAAGGCAAACCCGCCGCGAGGCGGGGGCGCAAAGTTCCGGGACTCCCTCAGGGCCGCAATCCCCCGGGGAAGTTGGCCGAACTGCCACCTTGGATCGCTCCTCGGACAGGCAGGAGCCGCGGCGACTGGCACCAGACCATCCAGTCACTCCAAACAGGAGGAAGCAACATGCTGCGAAAGCTCAGCCAGCGCATCCATTCCGAGGAGCAGGGCTTCACCCTTATCGAGCTCCTCGTCGTCATCCTGATCATCGGCATCCTTGCCGCGATCGCCCTGCCGGCCTTCCTGGGCCAGCAGAAGAAGGGCCAGGACTCCTCGGCCAAGTCAGACGCCCGTAACGCGGTCTCTCAGATGGAGTCCTGCTACACGGACGCCGAGACCTACGTCGGCTGCGGCGCCAAGCTGCCGGCCGCCGGCCTCCCGGCCGACAAGGTCGTGGTCGCCCCCGAGACGGCAACGGCCTACAAGGTCACCGCCACGTCGAAGTCGACTAACACCTTCTCGATCGAGAAGCTGGCCGCTGGGACCACCACGCGTACGTGCACCGGCACCGACGGCGGCTGTAACAACGGCACCTGGTAACCGACGGGCCGTACAAGAAGAAGCGGTAACGAGGCGGGCCTACGGGCCCGCCTCGTCGTTTTGGTGAGTGTCCCCGTGAACCCTCAGCTTTCGCCCACCGGTGCCGATAAGGACGGGGTGGTCGACTACCCCCTCACGCGCGCGCTGGCCGATCAGCGCGGCTTCACGCTGATCGAGGTCCTGGTCGCGATGGTGCTCCTCACCGTCGGCGTGCTGGGCACGGTGGCGATGATCGACGGCGCGAACGCGTCGACCTCTTACACCAACGCCCGCGTGGGCGCCACCAACCTGGCCCGCGAGCTGGCCGAGAGCTCCCGCGCCGGCGACTACGACAAGCTGACCCCGGCGCTGGTGGCCGGGGAGCTGATGAGCAGGCCGGGCCTCGAGGACTCGGAGACCGCGATCTCCGGCTGGCAGGTCAAGCGCAGGGGGATCACCTACACCGTCGTGGGCTCCGCATGCATCTTCGACGACGCCACCGACAAGGCGGCCGCCCACGACGCCGACTTCTGCTCGAACTCGGCCACCACCCCTACGGGCGACACCAACCCCGACGATTACCGCCGCGTGACCTTCGTGGTGAATTGGAAGAGCCGGGGCAACCCCGGCCAGGTATCCCAGAGCGCCCTGATCACCAACCCCTCCGGTGGCCTCGGTCCGAGGATCACCAGCTTCACCGGCCCCGCGACCTTGACCGTCGAAGGCACCACGTCGCTGGCCTACTCGGTCGTGAGCACGCCGGGCGAGACCGTGCGCTGGTCGGCCGACGACGGGACCTCGAACGGAAACGCGTCCGGCGGGCCCACCGCGTGGTCTTTCACCTGGCAGCTGGGCACGAAGGGCACCTGGGCGTGCCCCAACACCCCCTCGTGGACCGTCGACGGCGCCTACGTGCTCACGGCCCAGGCCTTCGACTCCCGCAGCATCCCCGGCGATCTCAAGACCAAGACGGTGACCGTGGACAGGTCGGCGCCCGCGCCGCCGTGCGGACTCAAGGGCGGTCGTAACGGAACGATCTTCGACCTCGAGTGGTCACCGAACCCCGAGCGCGACATCACAGGCTATGAGGTGTACCGCCGCAAGATCGGCGCCGAGCCCGTCGATCCGAAGGTGTGCAACCTCACGACGACGACCGCCTGCTTCGACTCGAACCCCCCGCCTGTCACCACGTCGCCGGTCTCCTACTACGTGGTCGCGGTAGATGGCGGTGGGCTCCGGGGGCAGTCGGCCGACAAATCCTTTTCCCAGGGTGCCAACACCGCGCCCAACGCCCCGCCTCAGCTGGTGGGCAGCATGGTGGACGGGCAGCCCGTGCTCACCTGGACGGCCGCCACCGACCCCGGAGGCTCGATCGCGTTCTACCGCGTCTACCGCGACGGAAGCGCGCTCGACAAGCGCTACGGGGCCACGAGCGGACCGCAGCTCTCGTTTACCGACAAGGGCGCGAGCGGGCACCAGTACTGGGTCACCGCCGTGGACAACGGGTACGCCGAGTCGCTGCCAGTGGGTCCGGTGAGCCCGTGAGCCGCCTGCGCGACCAGGACGGCTTCACGCTGGTGGAGCTGCTGACGGCGATGACGCTGTTCATGCTCATCCTGGGCGCCACTCTGAACACCTTCGACGGCTTCGTCACGCGCACTGTGACCACGACGAAGATCAACGACGTGGCCGACGAGGCGCGCACCTCGATGGAGCGGATGGCGCGCCAGATGCGCAACCTGGCCAGCCCGACCACCGCCAGCGTGAAGTCCATCGGGCGCGCCCAGGCATACGACTTCATCTTCCAGACCCTCGATCCCGGCAAGCGGCGCGTGCGCTACTGCCTCGACTCCGCCAACCCCGCAAAGGCGACGCTGTGGGTGCAGACCCAGTCCTTTCCCAGCGGCGTCGATCCGGGACTGCCCGCCGACACCGCCTGCCCGGCCCCGGTCACGAGCGGCGGCTGGACCGACCAGCGGGTGGCGGCCGCCCAGGTGGTCAACCGCTACAACGGCGCCGGGCGCCCCGTCTTCTACTACACCGGCCTGGGCACCGATGGCGACACGGCAAAGATCACCTTCACCCGGGCGCAGCTGTTCCTCGACACGAACCCCGCAAAGGCGCCGGCGGAGATCTCGATCGCCACCGGCGACTACCTTCGCAACCAGAACCAGAGTCCGGCGATCCCGGACTTCAGCGTCGTGCGCTCACCGCTCGGCTCGCGGCGCTTCATCCTGAACGGCTCCGAGGCCTACGACCCCGAGGGGCGCACGCTCGACTACTTCTGGTACAAGGGCACCGGGAACACGGCGAGCCTGCCGACCTGCGCGGACGCCTCCACCCAGACCGGCGGCGGCTTCACGTGCATCGGGCGCGGGCTGGCGCCCGAGTACATCTTCCCCGCCAGCGACCCGAGTCCGCAGCCGATCACGCTGAAGGTCGTCGACCCCGGCGGCCTGTCGGTCACGCTCACGAAGGCGGGCCTGTGATGGCCCGGCGGCTGCGCAGCGAAGAGGGCTGGACGGTGGTCACCGCCGTGATGGTGATGATGATCATGATGAGCTTCGGCCTGGCGGCTTACGCCACGGTGGACACCCAGACCGGGGAGTCGAAGAAGGAGCGCAACCGCGAGTCGTCGTTCAACCTCACCGAGGGCGCCCTGCAGCAGCAGGGCTACGTCCTGGGCTTCAACTGGCCTGCGACTGCGCCCGGGTACACCGACTGCTCGTTCGGGACGGGCACCAACGTGACCCCTGCTCTCCAGTGCCCGCAGCCGGCCAACCTGGTCGGAGGCAACTTCAGCCAGGTGGACTTCGATGCGGGAGCGAGCTGGACCACGGTCGTGCGCGACAACCGCATCGGCGGCGCGGTACCGCAGAACAGCGACTTCTACGACTCCACGGTGCACACCACGCCCTGCATGGGTACGACCACGGTGCCGTGCCGGTGGGATGCGAACGCAGACGACAAGCTCTGGGTCAGTGCGACGGCCACCGTCAGGGGCAAGACCCGCAAGCTCGTGGCTCTGCTCAAGCGCGAGCGGCTCTCCGAGGCCTTCCCGCGGGTGACCCTCAAGAGCGACCACTTCAACACCAGCAACAACGGCAACAAGCTGATCATCGACAGCACAGGGGCGCAGATCGTCACGCGCTGCCAGGCCGTGCAGACCACGCAGCCGCCCGGCACCGAGAACCTGTGCGAGAACTACGAACTGAGCAAGGGGCAGGTGGCGCCGGCCGGTTCGATCGTACGGGAGCCGGCGCAGACCGCGCCGACGATGGACGACGCCCAGCTGGCGCGCTTCCAGATCGCGGCTCGGACCTCTAACCCTGCGACCTACTACACGTCCTGCCCCAGCAGCCTGGCCGGGCCGGTGGTCTACATCGACGTGCCGGCGGGCACGGTGTGCTCGTTCTCCTCCAGCCCCATCTGGAACTCGGCGGTGGCGCCCGGCCTGGTGATCATGCCGCGAGGCCGGATCGAGTTCACCGGCGGGCCGACGTTCTACGGGGTGCTCTACCTTGCCAACAAGGACAACTACACCGGTAACGTGCTCGACATCGGTGGCAACGCCGAGGTGATCGGGGGAGTAATCATCGACAGCGGCGGAGGGGTCAACGTGGGCAGCAGCGGCGGCGGAGGCTTGAACGGCGCGAACCTGACGTTCTCGGGCAACGCCTTCAACGCCCTCGCGACGTTCGGCACCGCCGGCCTGATCCAGAACACCTGGCGCGAGCTGCCACCGAACACGAACTGATGGTGGTGCCCGAAGCGGCGGTGCTGGCGGCGTTCGCCGGCCCGTTCGGCGCGGTGATCGGGAGCTTTCTCAACGTGGTCATCCACCGGCTGCCGCTCGGACAGTCCCTGTCGGTCCCCCGCTCGCACTGCCCGAGCTGCGAGCAGGCCATCAGGCCGCTCGACAACGTGCCGGTGCTCTCCTGGCTGGCGCTGCGGGGCAGGTGTCGCAGCTGCGGCGAGCGGATCTCGGCCCGCTACCCCGTCGTGGAGATCGTGACCGCCCTGGCGTTCGCCGCGGTGGTGCTCACCCGACCGACGGGCGCAGAGCTGTGGGCGTTCCTGCCCTTCACGGCTGTCCTGATCGCCGTGGCCGGGATCGATCTGGACCACCGGATCGTGCCGAACAAGATCGTGCTCCCCGCTGCGCTCTGGGCGCTGGCCACGGCGGCGCTGTTAAGGGCCGACCAGCTGCCCGAGCTGCTGATCTCCGGCGCGGGCGCCTTCGCGTTCCTGCTGCTCGCCGCGCTCGCCTATCCCTCGGGCATGGGGATGGGAGACGCGAAGCTGGCGGGCGTGATGGGGCTCTACCTGGGATCGGCAATCGTGCCCGCGCTGTTCCTGGCGTTCGTCACCGGTACCGCGGTGGGGCTCTACACGGTTGCCCGCGAGGGCTCGGCGGCGCGCAAGAAGGCGGTGCCCTTCGCCCCGTTCCTGGCGCTGGGCGGGTTCGTGGGCATCGTGGCGGGACGAGAGCTGGTCGATCTCTACGTGACGACGTTTCTCCACTAGATCCCCCGGGGTCCAGCGCCACCAACCGGGGGTTCAAGCCCGGGGCCGTGCTGCCGATAGGGGGCTAGAACCCCTTCGCCCCATGGCCTTCTCCCTCCGAAACAGCTCCGACCACGGCAAGGTTGGCCTCGACATCGACGGCGGCTTCCTGGCCGCCGTAATCACCACCGGCGGAGCCATCCGGCGGGCCGCGAGCGCCGACCTTCCCGACGGGCTCGTGCGCGACGGCGAGGTAGTCGACCCGACCAGTCTGGCCAGGGCGATCAAGACCTTCGTGGCAGACCACAAGCTTCCGAGAAACGTGCGCCTCGGCGTTTCGAACCAGCAGATCGTGATGCGCATGGTCGAGCTCCCGCGCATAGAGGACGCCAAGGAGCGCGAGGCCGCCGTACGTTTCCAGGCCGCCGAGGCCATCGCCATGCCGCTCGCGGACGCAGTCCTCGACTACCAGCTGATCGAGCGGGCGTCGGTCGACGGCGCCGAGCGCGAGCGCATCGTGGTGGTGGCCGCCCGCAAGTCGATGATCGATCAGGTACTCGACGCGGTCAGGACCGCAGGCCTGAAGGTCGACGGAATCGACCTCAACGCGTTTGCGCTCGTGCGCACGCTCACAACGCCTCGGGAGGAGACGGACTCGCTGGGCGAGAACGCCCGCGTCTACTGCCACCTGGGCGGCATGACCAACCTCGCCATCGCCGTGGGTTCCACGTGCGTGTTCACCAGGCCCCTGACCACCTCGTGGGATGCCGACGATGCAGAGATCGCGTCCTCGCTCGCCGAGGAGATCCGCCTGTCGATCGACTTCCACCTCAACCTGCCCGGGGCCCGAACCGTCGCCGACGTGGTGCTCTCCGGTCCGGGAGCCCGGCGCGAGGGACTGCTGAGCGCGCTCGACGGGCTGATCGGCCGCCCCGTCTCGGTAGCTGAGCCGCTGGGGGCCCTCCCGGCTCACCCGATGGGCCCCGACGAGGATCCCCACCGCTACACGGTGGCCGCCGGACTGGCCCTCGGAGCGGCGGCATGAGGCCCGTCAACCTTCTTCCCGAGCGCGAGCGCGTTCAGGCCCCCACGGCCGCGGGCGGCAGCTCGTACGTGGTGGTGGGCGTGCTGGCCGCCCTGGTGCTGGCCGTATTCGCCTTCGTGATGACGAGCAACCAGGTCAAGTCGCGCGCCGGCGACATCGCCAAGGCCGAAGCCGACGCCGCCACGGCCGAGGCGCGCGCCGCGTCCTTCGGGCCGTTCCAGGAGTTCGCTGCGATCAAGAGCGCGCGGCTTGCCTCGGTCACGACACTCGCCGATACCCGCTTCGATTGGGAGCGCCTGATGCGCGAGCTCGCGCTGGTGCTGCCCTCGGGCGCGTCCCTGACTTCGGTCACCGCGTCCTCGGGCGAAGCGGCGCCGGCCGGTTCGACCGCCGCCCCTGCTCCCGCTCCTGCGCCTGGCGCCGTTGCCACTCCGGGACTGCCCACCGTCTCCCTCACCGGGTGCGCGGCGAGCCAGCAGCGAGTGGCAGTGATGCTCGTGCGGCTGCGCCAGCTGCACCGAGCGGCCGACGTGCAGTTGGTCGACTCGGGCCAGGGCGAGGACGCGGGCGGAGGCTCGACTCCGGCTCCGGCCCCCACCGGCAACACGGGATGCGTCGGCACCGACTACCTGTTCAACGTGTCGGTCACCTTCGGTGCGCCTGCACCCCTTGACCCACAGGGCGAGAACCGGGCCGTGCCCTCGAGCCTCGGCGGTGGGGCATGACCCTCAACGCCCGCGACAAGAAGATCGTGATGGCGCTCGTGCCCCTGATGCTCGTGGCCGCGTACTGGTTTCTGGTGATCGGTCCCAAGCGCGAGGAGGCGAGGGCGCTGGGCGACAAGTTGGCCAAGGCCGAGAGCCGGCGCGCAACCGCCCAGTCGGCCCAAGGCCAGGCGGAGGCCACCAAGGACAGCTACGCCGACGACTACGCCACGATCGTGCGCTTGGGAAAGGCGATTCCTGCCGACGTCGACATGCCCAGCCTGCTGGTCCAGCTCGACCGCGCGGCCCAGGGAACCAACATCCGCTTCGCCAAGATCGCTGCCGGCGCTCGCACCGCGGCCCTCGCCGCGCCGGCGCCGGCCCCCGCGGCTGCCGGCTCGACCACGCCCCCGCCGGCCTCCGACGCCGGCGGAGCTGCGCCCGCGACCGGCCTCGGCCGGGCCACCGAGTCCGCCAACGAAGGCACCGCCGCGGCCAACAGCTCCAGCAGCGCCTCGGCCGCCGCTGCGGGCAGTCCGACCGTGGGCAGTCCGGCGCCCGGCAGTCCGACCGCACCTGCCACGGCCACCTCAGCGCCCGCGGCGCTCGACACCGTTCCCCTGACCTTCTCCTTCGATGGGCGCTTCGCCGACCTGGCTGACTTCTTCCACGAGATGAAGCGCTTCGTGCGCGTGGCCAACGACCGCGTGCAGGTGGACGGGCGCCTGATGAAGATCGACGGCTTCACCTTCGACTCGACGAAGTTCCCGACCATCACGGCGGAGGTGACGGCCACCGTGTACCTCTCCCCGAAGGTGCAGGGAACCACGGCCGGCGCGACCCCTGAGGGCCCCGCGCCCGCTACCGCGCCGACTACCCCCACCACCGCACCCACTACCCCAACCACTCCGGCCCCCGCCGCCGCTCCGGCGGCGCCGGCGCCGGCACCGGCTACTCCGGTGGCTCAAGGAGCCGCAGGGTGAACTCGCTCAAGCCGCTCGCACAAGGCGTGATAGCCGACCTTCGCGCCCGCCGGCTGCTTCCGGTGGCAATCCTGCTGGCCCTGGCGCTGGTGGCCGTGCCCGTGCTCCTGTCGCGTTCGCCCGACCCGGTCGCGGTCGACGGGGCGGCCGTCGGGGTCGAGCCCGTCGACACCGGCGGCCTGCCCGGTCCTGCGGAGGCGCTCGGAGAGAAGCCGCTGGTGACGCTGGCCAGCCTCGAGAGCTCCTCAGACCTCGACTCCTTCAGCGCGCGTGATCCGTTCAAGCCGCTGCGCACCCTCGCCGCCATCGACGCGAATCCGGGCGTAGCCACCGACGTGGCGTTCGCCGCCACGGCGGGTACGGCCGCCGCCGAGGACAGCGGTGGAATCGGTGGAGGCTCCACCTTCGCGGGCGCCGTGGGTGGCGACCCCTCCACGGGCGAGGACACCGGTGGCGACACCGGCGGAGGCGCTCCCTCGCCCTCGCCAACGCCGTCGCCTGCTCCCGAACCCACTCCGGCACCGGCCCCGGCCCCCGAGCGCAAGTTCACCTACGCGGTGGACCTGACCTACGACGGCCCCGAGAGCACGCCGCGGACCTACCGCAACCTTCCGCGCCTCTCGATGCTGCCCCACGAGGCATCGCCGATGCTGATCTTCCTGGGTGTCGGCGCCGACGTGAACGACGTCGTCTTCCTGGTGGACGCCTCGCTGCGGGCCTCATCCGAAGGGGAGGGCACCTGCAGCCCCTCGCCGCAGGACTGCGCCACGATTGCCATCGAGCCAGGCGAGCAGCAGGTCTTCCTGGACGACAGGGACCGACGCTACGTGCTTCAGGTCGACCAGATCCGTGAGGTCGCGCTCGTCACCGCCTCGCGGGAGAGCGATGGGAGCGAGAACAACGACAACACGGCCGGCACCAGCTCGACGGCCGACATCGGAGCGCCGGTGCGGCGCTTTCTTCCACAGCTGCTCACCGAGCTGCTGGTGATTGGGGGTCAGCAGTGAACGCGCCTACGTCTAAGAAGCTGTTGGTCGCGACCGCCGTGCTGAGCCTGGCCGGCGTGGCCGGCGCCGCCCCGGCGGGCGCCGCCAGGTCCGAGGTGAGCCTGGTATCGCCTATGCGCGTGACGGTGGGCAAGACGCTCACCATCCGCGGCAAGAACTTCAGCGCACTGCGCAAGCGCAACACCGTCCTCTTCATCGCGCCCAACGGGCAGACCGCCTTCGCCAAGCCGCGCCGGGCCGCTCGCAGGAAGCTCGTGGTCGGAGTTCCCGGCTCGGTCGAGCGCCTGCTCGACAGGGCCGCCGGCGCCAGCGTCGGCAGCCCCACGCGCCTCAGGATCCGCGTGATCGTGAGGCGCAGGTACGGCCGGCGCAGCGCCCGGCGGCACTCTCCGGTGGTCCTATCCGCCTTGCGCACGGGTGCGCCCGCGGCCTGCGGGCAGGGCAGCGACTTCGACCGGGACCTCCTGTCGAACGCCGCCGAGGCGGCCATCAAGACCGATCCATGCCAGGCCGACACCGATAGGGACGGCGTGGAGGACGGCTTCGAGCAGGAGTCGGCGCTACGTCTCAACCAGCGTGCCCTGCCCTACCCGGGCAAGCGGCCCTTCCCCAACGCCCTCGACCCGGCCGACGCCGGTCACGACTACGACGGCGACGGGCTCTCCAACCTGGACGAGTTCCGCGCGTGGGCCCACGCCTCGGCCAGCCCGCCTCCGAGCGCCCTGCAGTTCTACACGGGCGACCTGAGCGCGCCCGCCTTCGGAGGGTCCTACGCGGACCGGCCCCGCTTCGGCAACCACACGCTGCCGCTCAACTACTCCGACGGCGACCAGAACAGCGCCAACGTGGTGGCCGGTGACGAGGAGTACAAGGCCTACCTCGACCTCGACCTCGACGGCCGCCTCACCGACGACGAGCGCGACGCCGACGGCGATGGCCTGGGCAACCACATCGAGCTGCGTGGCCTGATGAGGATTGCCTACTACCCGACAGGCGAGGATTGCGGCTACAAGTACGAGCCCGCTCTGCCCCTCGAGTTCCTCGAGCCGGACTACCTCGACACCGACACCGACGCTGACGGGGTCTGGGACGGCAACGACGACCAGGACAACGATCAGGTCTCCAACGTGGACGAGATCGGCCCGGAGTACATGGGCCCCTCGCACCCTCAGTACGAGGAATGCAACGCCGAGGACCGTCCGCAGCTGCCGATCAACAACTCACGGGACGGGAGCGCCACGCTGCGCCACCCCTACAACCCCTGCCTTCCCTACCGGTCGCGCACCTGCAACCGGTACTCACCCCTGGAGTAGCGCTCGGGGCGCGTGGCGCCCCCGGTAGGGTTCGGGGCCGCCATGTCGCTGCGCTTCACCACAGCCGGCGAGTCCCATGGCCCGGGGCTCGTCACCGTGCTAGAGGGCCTTCCAGCGGGCCTCGAGCTGACCCCCGAGGACATCGACGGCGACCTGGCGCGGCGCCAGCTGGGCCACGGCCGAGGCGGCCGGATGAAGATCGAGTCAGACCGAGCGATCGTCACCTCCGGTATCCGCCACGGGCGCACGCTCGGCAGCCCGGTGGCCCTCAGGATCGAGAACCGCGACTACCGCAACTGGGAGGAGCGGATGAACCCCTGGCCGGTGGAAACCGACGTGGAGGAGGTGCACCTGCCGCGGCCAGGACACGCCGATCTCGCCGGGGTCCAGAAGTACGGCTTCACCGATGTCCGCGACGTGCTCGAGCGTGCCAGCGCGCGTGAGACGGCTGCGCGGGTCGCCGCCGGCGCGCTGGCCAAGGCCCTGCTGCGCGCCTTTGGCGTGCAGGTGCTAAGCCACGTCGTGCAGATAGGGTCGGTCCACGCGCCCGTGCAGCCCCGCGGACTGATCCCCGAGGACTTCTCCGCGGTGGACGAGTCTCCCGTGCGCTGCCTCGACGAGGACGCCTCGCAGGCGATGGTCGAGGAGATCAATGCGGCGCGCAAGGCCAACGAGTCGCTGGGCGGGGTCTACGAGGTGATCGCCTTCGGTCTGACCCCCGGGCTGGGCTCCTACGTGTCCTGGGACGCCCGCCTTGACGGCCGCCTGGCCGCTGCGGTGATGTCGATCCAGGCGATGAAGGGAGTCGGTATCGGCGATGGGTTCGAGCTGGCCGGGCGGGTGGGCTCGCAGGCCCACGACGAGATCTTCCACAGCGAGGAGCGCGGCTTCTACCGCGAGACCAACCGCGCCGGCGGGCTCGAAGGCGGCATGACCACCGGCGATCCGCTGGTGGTGAGCGGCGCCATGAAGCCGCTCCCCACGCTCACCAAGCCGCTGCGCAGCGTCGACCTGCAGACGCTCGAGCCCGCCCAAGCGCTGCGCGAACGCACCGACTCCTGCACCGTTCCCGCCGCCGGCGTGGTGGCCGAGGCCATGGTTGCGCTGGTGCTGGCGGGCGCCTACCGCGACAAGCTGGGCGGCGATCATCTCGACGATGCGGTGGCGGCGCTGGGAGCCTACGAGGAGCGGATCGGTTGGAGGCGCTGACGGGGAGGGCCTCCGAGGGCCTGGCGCTCGCCACCGGCGGCGGCGCTCTGGTGTTCGTGGGCTTCATGGGCGCGGGCAAGACGAGCTCCGCGCGCTCGGTGGCGGCCGAGCTGAACGTCGCGCCGCTCGACTCCGACCGCGAGCTCGAGGCGGCTCTGGGCGAGCCGATCGAGGCGTTCTTCGACCGTGAGGGCGAGCCCGCTTTCCGGCAGCGCGAGGAGGAGGCGGTGCTGTCCGTGCTCGACCGCGCGGGCGGCGGCGGCGTGGTGGCGCTCGGTGGTGGGGCTACCGAGTCCGAGCGCGTGCGCGAGGCGCTGCGGAGCCACACCGTCGTCCACCTCGAGGTCGAGCCCGACGAGGCCTGGCGGCGCGCCACGGGCAAGGGCCGCCCGCTCGCGCGCGATCGGGGCCGGTTCGATCAGCTGCACGCCGACCGCCACGCCGTCTACGAGTCCGTGGCTGACGCGGTGCTGCCGCCCGCGGGCCGCGACGTGGCCCGCCGGGCGCTCGATGGCCTCCTGGCCCTGCGCGAGATGCAGTCAAAGGGGGGCACCGCCCCCCTTTGCAACCCCCCGCAATCAAAGGGGGGCACCGCCCCCCTTTGCAACCCCCCCGCCATCAGGATGGTCTGGGCCCAGGC
>JAABUR0100007881.1_pt1 | contig 12464 bp, 10 predicted proteins | sample 5560091 | NCBI WGS metagenome assembly JAABUR01 (sample SAMN10711879, study PRJNA513375) | rock metagenome | isolation source: Antarctica rocks | place: Antarctica: Victoria Land, University Valley sud
CGCTATCTGCTCACCGGAAGACCAGCCGACCTGGTCCACCGGCTAGGCGAATACCGCGACGCCGGCGCGAGTTCGGTGATCTTCTCACCGGCCTGCGCACCCGAGCACCGCACGGCAATGATCGAATTGTTCGCCCAAGAGGTGCTTCCCGCCACGGTCGACTCGACGACGACAGGACGGTGAACCTGCCGGGCGGGGCACCGCCCGGCGCCGGCACTACAAGGCTGTAGGCCGGGTGCGCCGCCCACCGGTCGCCTCCGGGGGATCGAGCAGGCCCGTCAGGGTCAGCAACTGCACTGCGTCCGGTCGGGCTCGGCTTTAGCGCTTCGGGCGGGTCCTGGGTGGTGGCTGAACGCTGCAGCGGATCGTTCGACGCGGCTCGGGCCGGACCGCGCCCGGCGTCGGCTCGGGAGGCTCAGGGCGTCGATTAGGCTCTCCGTGGTGAGGGGGCTGGTGTCGGTGTCGGTGTCGCGGAGCGGCTGGCGGGGTCGTGGAGCCGGCGAGTGCCGGCCAGCTCGGGCCCGGGCCGGCCGCGGCCAGGCGCAGTACGCCCAGCCGGCGGGCCAGCTGGGGATCCTCGCGCCGCATCCTCCTGCTCGGCAACGCCGAAGTGTTCCTGCTGCCGGCTGCGACCGGGGCGTTCCTCGACCAACGCGACCACGCACCCAGCACCCGCCGGGTCTACACCGCCTCGCTGGCCGCGCTCGTCGACGGGTTCGGCACCGCCACCAGGGTCGATGAGCTGGACCCGGCCGGGACCGCAGCCTGGTTCCGCCTGCGCTACAAGGCGGCGGCGCCGGCAACGTGGAACCGCGAGCTCGTGATGCTGCGCTCGGCGGTCATGTGGTGGCGCACCCAGGGATGGCTCGCCGCCGATCCCACGGTGCTGATCGAGCGCCGCCGCCAGACCCCCGACCGGACGCGGGCGCTCACCGTCGCCCAGCCGCAGGGGCTGTGGCGCCGCGAGGACGTCGCGCTGCGGGACAAGACGCTGTGGCGGCTGCTGTATGAGACCGCGGCCCGCGCCACCGAGGTCCTCGGCCTCGACGCCAATGACCTGGACCTGGCCAACAAGCGAGCCCGGGTGCGCTCCAAAGGCGGCGCGACCGAGTGGGTGTTCTGGCAGACCGGCTGCGCCCAGCTGCTCCCCCGCCTGCTCGCCGGGCGCACCGCAGGCCCAGTCTTCCTCGCCGACCGCCGGCCCACCCGGGCCGTGGCCACCCTCGACCAAGACAGCGCAACCGGGCGGGCCCGGCTGTCCTACCGCCGAGCCGCCCACCAGTTCTCCGCGGCGACCGGCTGGACGCTGCACCAACTTCGGCACTCGGCGCTGACCCACGCAGCCGAGGACGGCACCAACCTCCCCCTGCTGCTGGCCCGGTCCCGGCACGCCTCCGTGCGCTCACTCGAGCGCTACGCCCGCCCCAGCCCCGAAGCCGTCGCCCGACACCTCGCCGCAACCGACCCCGCCCGCCGACGCACCTGACCAGAGCCGTCGTGGCTCTCCCTCACCGCTAACAACGGAAATCGCGCGGCTACTCAGCCAACCCCGATGGGCAGGGACGTGCAGACCTCGCCGCGGCAGGCGGAGTCGTAGACACCCGGCGTTCTGCGGCGAGCGGTGAAGCGGGCCGACACCCTCCCGCCCGGCGCACGCCGAGGTGGCCCTGCGCACGGCCGGCGCCCCCACGGGGGGCGCACCGGAATCCATTCGGGATTACGCACGCGCCGCGCCTGATCCAGGACCGACCCGAGGCCAGCGCTCGGGCAGGGGCGCGCCGGGCCTTGATACCTGGCGACGCACGATGCGCGATCAACTTCGCCATCCCAGATTGACTTTAGAATCTCGCCACTAGTAAAGTAGGTTCGGTCGTAGTGAAACCACTGGATGGAGGAGGAAGTCAATGTCACCGCTGACGCACTCTGAGGCCAACACGCTGACGGCGGAGTTCACCGCCTGGCTGTCCCAGTTCATCGTCGAGTCCGACCTGCAGGCGCCCACACTGAGTGCCGTGAGTGCTCCCACGTCGCCGGGTGCCTACACCATTGTCGACCTGGAGGACCTGGTGGACGGTTTCGAGCACGTATGGCCAAAGGCCAGCGTGGCAACCAAGTACCGCGCCACCGAGCACGTACCGACCACCCGGTACACCGTGCGCACCGCCGAGGGGGACTACTCCCTGCTGATAGGGGCCGAGCTGGGCGGCCGCAAGACCCATGGCAGGGACGCTCGCGGCCGGATCGTCGTCTTCGTGCGGCGCGGCACAGGAAAGGGCGGGCTCTACCCCTTGGTCGAGTTCGCCGAGGCCGACGCGCCGGCCGAGGATGGAACCGCCGTGTACGCGGCAGGGATCTTCCGCCTCGATGCGCCCCGCTCCCTGATGACGGCTGCCGACCTCGACCAGCTGTCAGCCGTTCCGCACCTGCGCCAGGCCGAGGTTCGCCGCGCTGACGAGGTCTACGAGGGCATGCACAGCGGTCCAAGCCTGCGTCTCGTGGTCAAGGTAAGCGATGTCGAGACCATGCTCACGCATGCCCTCTGGATCGGCAGCCTACGAGGTGGAGGCAGGCTCCCGCGGGCCGCCTGAACCCGCCTCGGGCCGCTCGGATCGGCGTCCTCTGGGCAGCGTCGGGATGGTTGTGCAGGTGCAGCACCGGGGCTCGTCGCAGCAGTGTCTCCCGCCGGGCCCGCCACAGGGCCAGGCTCCAACTTGCCGCCGTCGCTGCTCATGGCCAGGCCTGAAGAGCGGCCGAACCGCCGGGCTGCACACAGGCAGAGTGCGGCCTCTGCGGTGGTGCGGTGTGGATCACGCCGCATCATCGGCGGCTCGGGCATGGGGTCTGTTGCTGTGCCCGGCCTACCGGCCACCCGGTCTGTCCTGGCGCGTTCTTACGGTCTGGTGGCTGCGGACCGGTACTCGCGGGTCGTGGGTGGAAGCACACCGTGCTGCTGCAGACGGTGCAAGAGGGGCTTGACGGCCAGGTCCGCGATCACGTCCTGGAGCAGGCTCGTCCCGGCGGTGGTTACCGGGCCGGTGACGGCTGGCTGGGTCAGGATGAAGGCGCCGAGACAGAGGGCGCCTAGTCGAAGGCCGACGCGCGGGCGTATCGGGGTCCGGATGCTGGTCAGGCTGTGGTCCCTGCGGCCATCCGCAGCAGGTCGGTGGCCGTGAACTTGCCAGTCTGTGCTGAGGGGAACGTTGGAGTCCAGGACGGCGCGGCGCGCAGAAACGAAGCGGGGTCCTTGGACAGGAGGCCAGCGATGACCTCGGCGACGACTCTTCCGCCGACGGGACCTAGGTGCTGTCCGCCCGATCGCAGCTCTGCTTCTTTGAGAATGTAGAACCACAGCGGTGCCGGGTGACCGAGCCCGAGCTCGTCGGTGCTGAGTGGCGCGGTCGTAATTTTAGGGACGCGGTCCGCGACCGCGGCGGCGACGGCGTCGCCGGCGGGAAGTCCGAGCCGGTCGCCCCGGAAGAGGTTGAGCAGCGCGAGGGACCGCTGCTGGTCGTCGATCTTGGGTGGCAGGGTAGCGAGTGGGTCGGCGATGTGGCTGTCGATCAGGCGGCTGCTCTGCACCGTTGTCGGGTCGGCCCCGATCCCTGGGAAGAAGCGTTCCCAAGCCACTGACCAGTTCGCTGGAAGTGGCCGGAAGCCTCGCAGGTCCTCCAGCGGCTGAGCAGTCGGGGAGGGGCTGAAGATCGGGATGGGACCGACTGTGGCGTTGAGTTGGTAGCTGGGGCGGATCATGCTGTGTCCCAGCCGGTAGGCGGCGGCGGAGTACTCGATAGGCATGAAGGCCTGGTTCCGCGGCCGGTACAGGACGAGCTCGGCGCGCAGCCGTCCGCTCTTGGGGTCGTGGGCCAGGACCGCGTTGGCGGACTCTTGCCCGACCAGGCGCGGTAGCAGATCGGTGACCACGATCCACTGGTAGTGCCAGCGCACCAGCCGCTGCGCCGCCTGGAAGGTTGTCTCGGCGCCGATCAGCAGGGTGGGGTCGGCCAGGACGTGGGCCACGGCGGCGTTGTGGAAGCGCAGGAAGGCCAGGTGCAGTTGGCTGATGATCAGGTGCACGTCGTTGCGGGGGTCGCCGATCAGCGCTCGGCCCTGCTGATTGCGGGGCAGGTCTACTGCCTCGAAGCCCCTGTCGGTCGGGTTCTGGCCGATGAGCATCAGGTCCGGGTCGTCGTTGTCGTAGAGGTACGGACTGGCCTGTGGGCCGCCGCCGTAATGCTGTCGAGGTCGAGGCGGGGGGTGCGGTAGTTCTCCAGAGCGTCCGGGTCGTTCTGGCGCTGCAGGCTGGAGGTCGCATCCAGGGTGATGTCGTGGTCGAGGAACTGGGCGAGGTAGGTGTAGCCCGCCGGGTTTGCGGGGTTGTCTTGCGCTGTGGGTGTGCCGGACCAGCCGCCTCCGCCGCCGCCGGCCGAGCTCTCCGTCATGCGGTCGGCGACCGTCCGCAGCTGCTCGTCGGTGAGGTGGAGCGGCTCGAGGGTGCGGAACAGGCGGCCGAAGCGGCCGGAGGCGATCGACGACCGCGGCACCTCGCTGATGCCGCGTAGGCGGGGGCCACCGTGATGGTCAAGTTCGTTCATGACACGCGTCCCTTCGGTTGCGGGTCCGACGGCCCCGCAGGCTAGTGTTTACCGATCAGGTACAGATCCCTGCACCTGCTGAGGACAGTAGCACGACGTGGGATAGATCCTTGACGTGATCGGTAAAGATCGGGGTGTCTGGGGCGTGAAGCTGGCCTTCCGCGATGACCACTTACGGGACGTGTGCAGCTCGCGCGAGGCGCTGGGCCGTCTCTGGGGTCCCGCTTGGAACCAAGTCGACGTGTGTCTGACGCTGCTCCACGCAGCTGCGCGACTGGCTGACCTGCGCACCTTCGCCTGCCTGCACGTTGGGCTGGCAGGAGACGACGCTGTTAGCGCAGTGGCAGATGGAGGGACTCTGTCGGTCTCCCACGCCGAGGCACACATGACGCTGCGACCCATCGACGCGCAGGGCCGCAGCCTTTTCGCCTCCCCAGGGGGAGACATCCGCACCTTGGACCATGTGGACTGCGTCAGGGTCCTCGACGTCTCGTGCCAAGGCCATCACGCACATCGGCAGGAGGCCTCATGACTACGACTGGTCCACGCGGCCAGCGCCCCGTTGACGCTGCGACACCGGCCTCCAGCAGGAACCGCAGCAGTGTTGCCGCTTCCCTCGACCCTGACGCGCCCGCGCCAGGTACGCGCTCAGCTACCCAGACAGGAGGCGCCATCTCAGAGATCGGCCCGCCCCCAGTTGCCTTCCGTCCCGACTGGGCTCTGCCCCCTGGCACCATCCTTCGCAAGGAGCTGGCAGCCCGCGGTATGAGCCAAGCCGACTTGTCACAGCGGACCGGTCTGTCTCCCAAGCACATCAACCAGGTCGTCATGGGCAGCGCCTCGCTCTCACCCGATGTCGCGCTGCGCCTTGAACGAGCGATGGGCACATCGTCGGCCGTCTGGCTCTCACTAGAGGCCCACTGGCAGAACCACGTGGCCCGCGAGGAAGCCGGCGCGGCACTCCTTGAGCACGTCGAATGGGCAAAGCGTTTCCCGGTTAAGGAACTGATCGGCCACGGCGTCCTTAGCGGGTCAGAGCAAGGCTCGACTCTTGTTGAGGTGATCCTGCGGCTATTCCAGGTCGCCACCCCTAACGCCTTCGAGCAGGTCTGGCTCGCCCCGGTCGCCGGCTTTCGCCGCTCTCAAAAGCATGACGTCGATCCACTTGCCACGATCACTTGGCTTCGGCTTGGAGAAATGGCTGCGGAGGACCTCCCGCTCGCACGCTGGAACCCGGCTCGACTTCGAGGTGTGTTGCCCAAGCTGCGAGGATTCACCCGCCTTGCTGACGCCGATGGCTTTCGGCAGGCGCAGACCCTTTTGGCGGCCTGCGGTGTGGCTACTGTCTACGTGCCCGAGATCGTCGGTAGCCGTGCCTGCGGGGCGACTCGCTGGCGGATGGGGGGCACGCCCCTGATCGTGCTGTCGGGCCGATACCGGCACGCGGACAGCTTCTGGTTCACGCTGTTCCACGAGATCGCCCACATCTTGCTGCACCCTCGGCGGGCGACCTACGTCGACCTGGACGGTGAGTACGGCGACGACCAGGACGGCCAGGAGAGCGAGGCGAACGACTACGCCGCCGAGCTGCTGATCCCAGCATCTTTCGGTCCGCGACTAGTCGGGGCGCGTCGCTTCAGCCAGCTTGCAGTACTCGCCGACGAGGCCGGGGTAGACCAAGGGATCGTTGCTGGACGGTATGGACACCTGACCAACAACTGGCAGTTAGGCGCTCGCCTGCGCCACCGCTTGGACCTCGCCGGGCTGTGAACGAGGTAAGCGCGCCTCCCGTTCGAGGCGAGTGTGGGAGCCTTCGCAGGCAAAAGACGGCTCTGACCTGGGCAAACGCAACAGCCGATAATTATGCTTATGTCAAGTTAACGAGTGCGTATGCCATCCGTTGCCGCTTCGGCACCGCTGTGGCCTCTCACCGAAGTTGGCGAATTCTCAGTGAAGTTGGCGGGCGTGTCGCGCGAGGTTGTCAACGGTCGGCTGCTGGGATGCCCGGGGGGCGCGTACTCGTGACGATGTCGTCGGTGTGGGCTTCGTCGACGAGGACGGCGTAGAGCGTCAAGAGCCCCTCGAGGGTTGCGCGCAGCACCGGTTCGAGTCGGGTCGCCCGGTTCGGTCGTTCCCGTCCTACAGGGGGCAGCGGAACTGGCCTGGCTGGTGGTGGTCGGCCACGACTGGTGCGCATGTCGGTTATGAGTCCTGGCTGGAGCGCGACCACGCGATGGCGCTGGACTTCGATGCAGACGTGGTCGGGTTCTCCGCCCAGCCGTTCTGGTTGTTCGTGCACGTCGATGGGCAGCGCCGATCACACGCACCGGACTTCTTCGCTCGTCATCGAGACGGCGGGGCAACGGTGGTCGACTGCCGACCTGATCACCGGATCAAGCCGCGCGACGCGGCGATGTTCGCCGCCACCGCCCGGGCCTGCGCGGAGGTTGGGTGGTCGTATCGGCGGTTCGGCGCCCTCGATGAGGTGCTCGCTGCGAACCTGCGATGGCTGGCCGGCTACCGCCAGGCCAGGTTCGCGAACGGCTTCGCATCCCCTATGAGCCCTCCACCGGTCGCGACCCGCTGCTGGAATGGGTCGACGCGCAGCGGCGACGCCAGCCTGGCACATGACCGAATACCTCGACGTCGGCACCGACATCGGCCCGCCGGGTCCGGGCCGGCGAGCTGGGGTCGGGTGCCGATTGAGGACCTCGTCCCTTCCCGGCCAGCCCCACTGACGTTCCGCCAAGTTGATCGAGAACCGCAGCCGCCGGGAACTCATTCAACCTGGCGAACGGCTGATCGCCACCGGACTCAGTCGCCAGATTCACTGAGAACGGACAACCGCGTTGCTTCCGCGGATGATCGACGCGGCCACTGCATGATGATGTTGAGCATGGGGCGCCGCTGGTACGAGATCTAGGTGCGGAGCCGCGGGTCATGAGCGGCTCGTGGGAAGCGGCTCGGCCTGCTTTAGGGCGACTCCGCAGTAAGTATGAGAGCCCCCGTCAGCGCCAGGTTCTGGATGAACATGCGGCGGTGCGCTGCCCGGGCTTGGGGCGCCTCCTCTAACCAGAACGCGTGCACTGTCACGGTCACACCGAGAAGCGCTGCAGCGAGCGAAGCCGCGGTAGCTCGCGGCGCGACACCAGCCGCAAGAGCTATCCCTCCACAAAGCATAGCGGAGGCCGAGACCCGCACTACTACGGCCGGAACGGGAATCCCTTTACTTTTCGCGACCGAGATCAGCATCGTTGGATCTGTAAGTGCCTCTGCGCCGCCGCTGACGAACGGTACACTAACAAGGAGCCGCGCGGTCGCTTTGCTACGCGCACTCATCGGCCTGACCGGGCCTTCTGTCCGTAACAACTTCCCAGACCGCGTCCACTAGAGAAGTGGGTCGCCAAGCGTGTGCTAGAGGGCCTGGCTGACATGTAGCCGCCGCCGACAATCGCTTGATCTCCGGTAATCATTGTGAGGTCGCTGCATTCACGCGAGGAAAGCCGGGGCGCGCGATGGACGGCTATCCCCGACCACCCCTGGTCCGTCTCTGTTCCCGCGGTATCGGTGTTCCCGCGGTATCGGTCGTTCACCGTGGCTCATCCCTCCCGAGTTCGTGTCCTGCCCCGTCAACGCTGGACCCATCGCCTCAGGTCCGCCTGCTGGTAGGTCGTGCCTATTGAGCGCGCTGAACCGGCCCCGCCAGAACAGTACCTACTGCGGTAGGTTGTAGTGATACCCCGGGCCAGTTGATCGAGAGGCGGATCCCAATGCGGCTTGCTGGCGTCTCCCCCTTTCCTCCCGTGTTCGCTGCTCGCTACCGGGAGCGCGGCTACTGGGAGGACCGGTCGCTCATCGACCACTACCTCAGCGCGTTCGAGAGGTGGCCAGACCGCGTTGCCGTCATCGACGACGATGAGATCCTGTCGTACGCCGAGCTGGCGCAGCGCGCTGAGCTGACGGCTCGCAATCTGCTCGATCTTGGCCTTAGGCCCCTTGACCGCGTGGTAGTCCAGCTGCCGAACACGGCGCTGTTCGCGTCCTTCTACCTGGCGTTGCAGCACATCGGCGCAATACCGATCATGGCGTTGCCCTCGCACCGCTTCCGGGAGGTGGAGCAGTTCGTGCGGCTGTCCGGGGCGGTCGCGCTAGCGACCCCCTCGACCGCCCGGGACACCGACTTCCGCTCCATTTTCCGCAGGGTGCAGGCCGACCAGCCCAGCTTGCGGCTGCACGTTGTGCAGGGCGCCGACCGCGACACTAGCGGCGCTACCAGTACTGAAGGGGACGCGGCCGAACCTGGCCTCGTGCGCCTGGAGGACCTGCACACCCGGATGCCGCGATCAGACGACCGTGCGCTGGCGGCGGTGCGGGCCGGCATCGACCCGGAGGACCCGGCCGTCTTCCAGCTCTCCGGAGGCACGACGGGCATCCCGAAGCTCATCCCGCGCAGCCACAACGACTACGCCTTCAACTCCTACCTGGCCGCGTCGATCTGTGACATCCACGACGGGGACGTGCTGCTCGACGTCCTGCCGATCTCGCACAACCTGCCGCTGGCCTGCCCGGGCATGCAGGGCTTCCTGTTCTCCGGTGCCACGGTCGCCATGAGCACCTCCACCCGCAGCGGCACGATGTTCCACCGCATCGCCCGCGACCACGTCACCCACATCCACGTCGTCCCAGCGCTGCTGATCAAGCTGGTGAACGACCCCGCGGCGGGCGACCACGACCTGACGTCCATGCGGGTCATCCAGAGCGGTGGGCAACGCCTGCAACCAGAGACCAGGATGCGCGCCGAGAAGGTCTTCCCGGCCGCGACAGTCCAGGAGAACTTCGGCATGGCCGAAGGACTGATCATGTTTGTGCGGCTCGACGACCCGGCCGAGGTTCGGCTGGAAACCGTAGGTCGACCCATCTGCGCGGACGACGAGGTACGGCTCGTCGACGAGGTCGGCACCGACGTGCCCGACGGCGAGGTCGACGAGCTGTGGACGCGGGGTCCGTACACACTGCGCGGCTACTACAACTCGCCTGAGCACAACACGCGCGCCTTCTCCCCCGACGGCTTCTACATGTCCGGTGACCTGCTGTGGCAGCATCCGACCGGCAACTACGTCGTCGCCGGCCGCAAGAAAGACCTGATCAACCGGGGCGGCGAGAAGATCTCGGCCGAGGAGATTGAGAACCTCATCCTCGCCCACCCCGCGGTTCTCAACGTCGCCTGCATCCCCGTGGACGACGACGTCCTGGGGGAGAAGATGTGCGCCTGCGTCATCCTCCGGCCCGGTCAGACGCTGACGCTGCCGGAGCTGGCGGCGCACCTGCAGCGGGCCGAGGTCGCCAAGCACAAGTGGCCGGAGTATTTGCAGGTCCTCGACGCCTTCCCCCTGTCCCCGATCGGAAAGGTCTCGAAGAAGGACCTGGTGGCCGAGCTGCGTGACCTTGCCCACCGTCGCACCGAATAGGACTGGGAAGACTACCTACCGCGGTAACTTGAGGAGGATGAGAGAGGAGCACCCGGTGTCCAGTGACGCGCTTGCCGGCAACGACCACTTCATCGACGCCTTGCTCTCTCTGGGCTTCTCGCAGTACGAGGCCCGGTGCTACGTCGGGCTGCTCGCAGGCGGCCCGCAGACGGGCTACGCCGTGTCAAAGACCACCGGCGTCCCCCAGCCGAAGGTGTACGAGGCGTTGCGCCGGCTTGTCAGCCGAAGCGCCGCCCGCCAGCTCCCAGGTGAGCCGGTGAACTTCGCGGCCATCCCACCCGACGAGCTGCTGAATGAAATGCAGAGTTCCTACGACTCCCGGGTGGAACACGCTCGCACCGTCAGCACCACGGTCGACGTCGCGGCGGTACCGCGCAGCCAGGAGCCGGTCTCCCGGCTGGCCGACCGGCAGGAGGTGGTCACTGCCGCAGACGCGGTGATGGGACGGGCGGTCCGGCGCATCTACCTGTCCGCGACCTCTGCCGAGGTTGTCAGCCTGCGCGTCTCCATCGAGTCGTGCGTGCGCCGCGGCGTCGACGTCGTTCTGCTCTGCTTAGGAGAGATGCCCTTCCAGTCGCCGGGGGTGCGGGTCTTCCGGCATGCCAGTACCGACGGAGCCATCTTCCGCCACCACCAGTCGCGCCACGTCGCTCTCGTCGCCGACTCCCGCTGCACCGTGTTCGGGTTGGCTCCCGATGGTGTCAGCTGGTCGGGCGTGGAAACTGACAGCGAACCGCTGATCGCCGCAGTCAAGGGCTACATCCGCCACGACATCGACCTCCAGAAGATCTTCGGCGACTTCAAGCAGGAACTCCTCGACGCCTATGGGCCTGGGCTCCAGCAGCTCGAGAGCTACCGGGCCGACGTGCCGTCGCCCGCCGCGGGCCTTGCCGGCGACGCTCCTCCCGCACAGGCTCAGATCGCCTGAACCAGCCGGTGCCCCTCAGGCACTGACCGGGGTGGGCTTGGAAGGAGAGATCGCGGTGCCCGAGGCCTTGGTCGTCACAGCCCGTCGCACTCCTATTGGTCGGGCGGTGAAGGGCTCTTTGCGTGACGTCCGTCCCGAGGACCTGGTCGCCGCCGTCATCGCCGACGCCGTCGAACGCTCCGGTCTGGACCCGGCCAAGCTGGACGACCACGCACTCGGTACGGCCTATCCTGAAGGTAAGCAGGGCTCGAACCTTGCCCGGCGCGCTGGCCTGCTCGCCGGCTTGCCGGTGTCGGTCCCCGGCAGCACTGTCAACCGATTCTGCGCGTCGAGTCTGCAGGCGCTGCGCATCGCCACCCACGCTCTGTGGTCCGGGGAGGCCGGAGCACACCTGGTCTCGGGCGTCGAGTCAATCAGTCACGTGGGACGCACCACCAGCGAGGAGGACAAGCACCCAGCCTTCCTCGACGGCTCGCTGCCCGACGTCTACGTCCCCATGGGCCTGACGGCCGAGAACGTCGCCCGTCAGTTCAACGTCTCCCGCGAGGACATGGACGGCCTGGCCCTGGACAGCCACCGCAAGGCGGTGGCGGCCAGCGATGCAGGCGTCCTGGCCCGCAGCATCCTGCCAGTGCAATTGCCCGATGGAACCATGGTCAGTACCGACGACGGACCGAGGCGCGACGCGTCCCTGGAGCGGCTGGCAGCGCTGCCACCGGTCTTCGTTGAAGCTGGGTCCGTGACAGCCGGCAACTCCTGCCCTCTCAACGACGGCGCCGCCGCAGCTGTCCTGGTTTCCGACACGGTCGCCCAACAAGAGGGCCTCACGCCGAGGGCCCGGATTCTCGGAACCGCAGTGAGCGGCGTCGCACCGTCGATCATGGGAGTTGGGCCGGTCGAGGCCATCCGGACCGTGCTGCGCCGCGCCGGCCTCGGCATCCAGGACGTGGACGTGGTCGAGTTCAACGAAGCCTTCGCCAGCCAGGTGCTGGCTGTCAGCCGGGAGGTGGGGATCGACGTGGACCGCCAGCTGAACCCCTCTGGCGGCGCCATCGCGCTCGGTCACCCGTTCGGGATGACCGGGATACGGCTGCTGTGCACCCTGCTGGACAATCTTGATCTCTCCGGTGGCCGGACGGGGTTGGCAACCCTGTGCGTGGGTGGCGGCCAGGGCATGGCCCTGCTGCTTGAGCGAATCTGACCCGACGCTGCTTAGCCCGGATGCACCGCAGGGTCTGGTGATCTTGCGTAGTTGATCTTCGTGGTGGGGTTGCAGGTTGGGGGCGTGGTCAGGCTGCCGGTCTGTCCGGCGTTTCCACTGATGTCTGCGGTCGGCCTGATGGCGGTGGGTGAGTTCACGCTGGGGCTGGTGGTCCGGTGGCCGCGGTGAGCAGTTGCTGCCAGGCGTCTGCCCAGGGCCAGGCAGCGGGTAGTCGCAATGTTGATCGCCGGGCG
>JAABUR0100007885.1_pt1 | contig 12462 bp, 9 predicted proteins | sample 5560091 | NCBI WGS metagenome assembly JAABUR01 (sample SAMN10711879, study PRJNA513375) | rock metagenome | isolation source: Antarctica rocks | place: Antarctica: Victoria Land, University Valley sud
AGATCACCGCTGGCCACGGCGCCAGGGGCGGGGAACAGGTGGGTCAGGGCGCCCCGTGGCTGGGCCAGCGGCTGGCCCAGCCGGGCGACCAGGCGGGCCAGCACGACGCCCGCCGCGGCCACCGAGATACCCTGGCCCACGACCGTGCGCACCGCCGTCTCGAAGCCATCGAGCGTGCCGGCCACGCGCAGCCCTGACCGCGCCGCCACCAGGGGGGAGAGCAGGGCGTCGCCGGTGAGCGCGGCGCTGATCGCCCCGGGGTCGGCCTCCAGATCCAATAGATAACGGCAGCGGGTGGTCAGCAGGCCCAGGTCGGCTAGGGTATCCAGGGCGACCCGCAGCGACACGTAGCCCGGAGCGGCGCGCAAGTCAAACTCCAGGGCGCCGTGTGAGCGGGGCAGCGCCACGGTGCGCCGATACACGCCACCAACCACCTCCTCCAGGCCAGCAACGGCGCGGCGGGCGAAGTAGGCCAGCAGGGTGGCGCTGTCCAGCGGCGGGCGATAAGGCAACCGCAGGACCAGTTCACCGGCGCCCTCCAGGCCCTCTGACCCGCCGCGGCGTAGCGCGGTGGGCGGGCGCCCAAACGACGCCTGCATCGTCTCGTTGAACTGGCGGATGCTGGCAAAGCCGGCGGCAAAGGCCACGGTTGTGATAGGCAGCGCCGTCTGATCGAGCAGCAGGCGGGCCGTCTGGGCGCGGCGGGTGCGCGCCAGGGCCAGTGGGCCGGCGCCCACTTCGGCCACCAACTCGCGGTGCAGGTGGCGCTCGCTCACGGCCAGGCGGCGGGCCAGGCCACCCACGCCCTCGGCGTCTACCACGCCCTCAGCGATCAGGCGCAGGGCGCGGGCAACCAGATCAGCCCGTAGGTTCCAGTCGGGTGAGCCAGGGCTGGTCTCAGGCCGGCAGCGGCGGCAGGCCCGGAACCCTGCCGCCTCCGCTGCCGCCACGCAGGGGTAAAAGCGCACATTGGCCGGGCGGGGCGTCTGGGCCGGACAGATCGGCCGGCAGTAGATCCCCGTAGAGGTCACGGCGGTGATGAAGCGGCCATCGAAGCGGGCGTCACGGCTGCTGATGGCCCGGTAGCACAGGTCGAAATCTAAACTCATGCCCTCAGTGTACGCCGTCCCAGCCCCACGTGCTGGCGGTTTTCGGACAGGCGCGTCGGATGTGAGGGCTGGTCCATGGCCATGCCTGGCCTAGTTCGCCCGTACACCGGCGCCGCGGCTATGCCGGAGTGGATAGCCACCCGGATGGATACAATACAATGCGTCTGGGCTGCCCCAGCGCATAGGCAAGCCCCTGTGTGGCCACGGGGGTACACTGAGGTAGCGCTTGAGTCTTGCCTGGCTTTGCGCCTTGAGATCGGGAGGTAGGCCAGTGGCAGCAGGGATGGCGCGCGGGCCGTGGCCTCTGCCGTCGGCGCCGTGTACGGTGACCATGCCGCGAGCGCGACCTACCGTTGACACGCGGGGCGACGCACGGGCCACACCATGAGCAGGGATGCGCGGGGCAATCAACCAGGGGCTGGCCAGCAGGCCAGACGCGTGGCGGGCATGGAGGCTGGTCGCCCTGGTGGCCGTGGAGCTATGGGCGCCCGCGCTGGCTATCGCGCTGCCGGGTATCCCATCCGTAGACCGCTGGCTGGCTGGCCAACCCACCCTGCGCACCCTGCTTATAATGCCCCTGGCCAGCCGCACACCACTGGATTGGCAACGCCAAACCGAGATCCTCTACGACTCGACGATCCACTGGAAGCGCCTGGTTAACGGCCAGGCGTCGGTCACTCCCGCCGGGTGGCCCCGAGACGCGGCGCTGCTGGCCGCTTACCCCGCGCCAGCTGCCCGCCAGGCGGCGCGCCGCCTGCACGTAGACGCTGTCGTGCTACGCTTGGCCTGGCTGTCCCCGGCTCAGCGGGTGGCCGCGCTGCGGGGATGCGCGATGCTCTACCGCGACGCGGGGGCGGTGGTGTGCGATGCGCGCCCTGTCGGCCCGCTCCGTAGCGCCGCGCTCCCCGGCATCGCTTATCATAGAGCGGGGCGTGGAACGCCCACCGGTGGCCGGGGGCGCAAGCCCTCACCGGTCCCTGCCCCTTCTCCCTGGACGCTGGCGCAAACTGGAGGCGTTGTGATGAAGATCGGTATCCTGACTGGCGGGGGCGATGTGCCCGGCCTGAACCCGGCGATCAAGGCCGTGGTTACCCGCGCCCACGCGGCGGGGCACGAGGTGATGGGCATCCGCCGTGGGTGGGCTGGCCTGCTCAACTATAACCCCGACGATACGTCGGACGCGGCGGAGTGGATCGAGCCGCTGGACGCGATCAGTGTGCGCACGATTGATCGCTTCGGCGGCACCCATCTGCACAGCTCACGAACCAACCCGGCCAGAGTAAAGGCCGCCGATGTGCCCGCTTTCCTCAAGGATCGTTTCCCAACCAACGACAAGGGGCTGGTGGATTGCACCCCGCACGTGCTGCGCGTGCTGGAGGCCCTGAGCATTGAGCTGCTCACGCCGATTGGCGGAGACGACACGCTCAGCTACGCCGTGCGGCTGCACCAAGAGGGCGTCAAGGTGGTGGCTATCCCCAAGACGATGGACAACGACGTGTTCGGCACCGACTACTGTATCGGCTTCTCCACGGCGGTGACCCGCTCGGTGGAGTACATCACCGCGCTACGCACGCCCACCGGCTCACACGAGCGCATCGCCGTGGTGGAACTATTTGGCCGCAACTCGGGCGAGACGACGCTGATCTCCTCGTACCTGGCCGACGCCGACCGTGCGCTGATCCCCGAGATACCTTTCGATGTGCATCGCCTGGCCGAACAGGTGCTGGCGGACAAGCGGGCCAACCCCAGCAAGTACGCCATCATCGCCGTGGCCGAAGGGGCAATCATGCACGGCGGCGACGTGGTGGAGAGCGGCAAGGAAGACGCCTATGGCCACCGCAAACTGGGCGGCATCGGCAAGATGACCGGCGATGTTTTGCATGAGCTAACCGGCGAGGGCATCGTGGGCCAGCAGTTGGGCTATCTGATGCGCGCCGGAGCGCCCGACGCCCTGGACCGCATGGTTGGCCTCAGCTACGGGTCCATGGCCATTGATCGCGCCCTGGGCGGTCATACCGGCGAGATGGTGGCCCTCCAGAAAGGCGTCTACACCACCGTGCCGCTAGACCAGATCACCTCCGGCGTGCGCCGCGTGGACATCGCCGAGCTGTACGATGAAACGGAGTATCGCCCCCGGGTCAAGCACCTCGTGGGCAAGCCCATGTTCCTGTACTAAATAGCCGGAGCAGCCAGCCGGATGACCATCCGGCTGGCTGCTCCAGTATGCTGAATTTGACATAATCTACTCGGTGGGATCTACCCTTGTGGGCCTCGGGTCCGGCTCTGCCTCGGGGAAGCAGGCCGCTGGCGAACGTGCGCCACCCTCTATTGGTTGACGCCGACCCCTCGCGGTCGCCCGCGCGAGCCTGGCCTGTGAGTATGACTCCTGGTCGGCGGCTCAGGCGCCCCGGAACGCGGCGGCGTGGTCGGCGGCGAACTGGGCAAGAGTGCGCGGTGCGCTACCGGTGACGCAGCGCACATCGTCGGTGACCGTGGCCGCGTAGCCGGCGCGATACACCGCATAGAGGCTCAGCAGGGCGCCCACCAGGAACTCGGGCACGCCGTGGCCACGCAGGGTAGCCCCGAACGCCTCGGGTGGCACATCCTGGTAGCGCACTTCTTTGCCGGTCGCGGCGGAGAGAGCCTGGGCCACCTCGGCCCAGGAGAGGGCCTGTGGGCCGGTCAGGTGATCAAAGTCGCCGATGGCCGCCTCAACGCCGCCAGCGCGCAACTCGGCCGCCTTATCAGCCCCCCGGGTCAGCGCCCGTACCCCGCCGCTCGGCGCGCCCTTGGCGCGGTACTGTTCCAGCAGCGCACTGCCGATGTTGCCCGTGGCTCCCGTAATCAAAATCATCGCGTCGTTTCCTCCCATAGACTACCAAATTAACTGAGGCCACGACGGTTGCGCGGGCCGGCGCTGCCACTCGCCCTCAACATAGAGGCTCTCACGCGAGGTGTCAATAACTCCGATGATCCCTTCGGTCGTGCAGGCGCTCAAGCAGAGTGAGGGCGTTGGCGGTCGCCGCGCCAGCTGCCGTGTTGTCGAAGATACACCAGACAGCGGCCCGCTGGCTCATGTCTATCAGCCGCTGCGCCAGCCGCTCCAGGTACGGCGCGGCGTAGGCGTCATAGTACATGCGGGGGGAGCCATGGAGCCGAATATACCGCACGCCAGCCCACCCGCCAGGCACGTCCGCGTGCGGTGCGGGTGGCGGATCAGCGGCGACCCGGGCTACCTCCCACGACTGGAGCAGCCGGTCCGCCGCATCTCCAAACCAACTCGGGTGGCGTGGCTCGCAGACGACCGGCCCGGGACAGTGGTCACGGACCTCCTGCCAGAAAGCAGCAACCACCGCCGCGTCGAAGGCCAGGCCAGGCGGAAGCTGCACCAACACCGGCCCAAGCTTTGCTCCCAGCGCTCCGGCTTCAGCGAAAAAGTGGCCCAGCGGCTCCTCGGCCTCTCGGAGGCGCCGCTCATGCGTGATGACGCGCGGCGCCTTGACGGCGAAGCGAAACTCAGCGGGGGTGGTGGCCGCCCAGCGGGTGTAGGTTGCCGGCTGGTGCGGCCGGTAGAACGACGAGTTGATCTCCACGGTGGCAAAGCGGGTGGAGTAGCGCGCGAGCTGGCTCTCCCCCGGCGCGAACTGATCCGCGTGTTCCCGTGGGATAGACCAGCCCGCGCATCCGACCCAGATGCCTCCGCTTTCCATGTCCCCTGCCTCCCATACAGTCCTGCTGCTGCCCCATCGCCGGCGCGCATCGCGCCGCTTCCTACTCCATGATGCCGTATTGTCGTCCCCCGCGAGGCGGTTCAGCACTCCCCACCGGACACTCCCACACGCGGAGAGTGAGCGCATGGCCGCCCCTCTCCACCAGGCCGCTGACCGCGCCAGCGGCGACGGCGCGAAGCACGCGAGGTGTCGCGTGGTCGAGCAGCGTCATGTATCTGGAACGAGAAGCAGCGTGCTGGCATAGCAGACCTGCGTCGGTGTCGAAAGGGACCACCGAGCCGCGGGCCGAGGATAGTGTTCAGGCTGGCGAGGTTAGCACGTCGAGGGGCAGCAGCGCCGAGACGACCCAGTTGGGCGGATCCACGACCTCGCTGATGGCCAGGTCAACGGCCACGCTGCACAGGATGTAGGCGTCCGCCGGGCTGAGCCCATGCGCGTCTCCCAGATAGGCGATCATGCCGCGTATAGCCTGCCGGCTGGCCTCCATCAGGTCAGGGCTTACCCCCGTGGTCCCGTAGCGCTCTCCTGGTGGCGGCGCGGCGGGCGTGCGATACTCTGGGGCTATCACCTGGCGTCCCCGCCGCACAGTGAACCGCAGGGTCACGGTGGCCGCGCACTCGATGCCCGTGCCGCAGACCTCCCCGTCGCCCTGGGCAGCATGGACATCGCCCACGGAGAAGAGGGCGCCCTCCACGGCCACCGGTAGGAACAGCGTACTGCCGCGCACGAGCTGGCGCACATCAAGGTTCCCGCCCACCGCCCGCGGCGGGATAGTCGAGAACTCTCCGGACGCGGCAAGGGCAACACCCATGACGCCGCAGAACGGCTGGATGGGCACGCGGGCCGCCAGGGAGGTTGGACCATCAGCCGAGCGGGGCAGAGCCCGCTCACCACGCAGGTCCCAGTAGAGCAGGCGCCGCTCCGTGATCTCCGCCCCCAGGAGACCATTGGCCGCATTGACGCTGGTCCAGCCCCAGGCGTGGGGCACAATGGAGAGCACCTCAACAGCCAGTATGTCTCCCGGTTGAGCGCCGCGCAGGGCAATGGGGCCACACAGAGGATGGCCGGGAGGGACACTGGACGGCTGGCGACCGCGCTCATGTGACGCCGGTGATGGTGGCGCCCATGCTGGAGCGGGGATGCCGCCATCAGCCGCATCGGCCGTGGTGAAGACTACCGTATCGCCGGGGTCGACGGTCAGGCAGGGGGGCAGGCTGTTATCCCAGGCGCGATGCAGGGCGTCAGGGGGGCAAGGCAACTCGGGCATGCTCGATACCTCCTCACGGGCTGAACAGTGGCGCTAGATGGTTCCTCCGCCGGGCCACGCGACGTCGAGAAAGTGTCAGATCTCAGGACACGGTAGCGCGCTAATCACCGGTGGGCGAGGGAAAGCCGTCCGCCCCCCTTGGGTCATGCTCTCTGGAGCAGCACGCACCCGGATCCCAGCCTTGCTGCCATCAGGCGGCGTCGCTCGGCCAGGGCGACGGGTTCCAGGACAAGCATACCCGAACGAAAGCCCGTGCTGCTCGCCAGAAGGGAGGCAAAAGTGCTGACTGCGCTACCGGGGAGAGTCCTCTGCCTGGTTGCGGCAGGGCGGTAGACCTTGCGGCGGGTGGCGCGGATCAGGGGCGTGGCCGTCCTGAGTGATGCGCTAGCGGCGGAATCCCCCTGCTGGGGAGCAGACCGCTGTCCGCACGTCTTGGGCACCTACCTTATTGATTGCGCTCCTCTCCATACCTATGGTTGCCATGCTCCATTGGGCACTGCGCGGGCGGGGGCCGATGCGCCCCAGCTAACTGGCTATGTGGCCAGGCCACCGGGCCGCGCCGTCCGGCGTCGAGCCCTGAGACCAGTGTAGGGGGCGGACGTGTCGCCCTGATGTGCAAGGTGTGACCAGCCGGCGACGGGACTGTGACGAAGGTGTGCCAGGCCCGCCGCGCGCTCGGTATGTCGCCCACACCAGGCCACTGTGGTTGGACCTTACACGCCAGCGCCGCCCCTGCTGGCCAGAGACTGCCTGAGCAGGACACGGCGCCTCGGGTAGCGCATACTATAAGATGGGTGGGTGCGCCTGAGGCGGCTCAAGGGCGCTGCCGACGCGTAGTTGGCTCTGTTATTGCCGGGCCGTCTGGTGGGAGCCGCTGCGCCAGGCCGGTGGAGGCGGCACGGATTAGTACAGCTAGGTTGACCTCGCATGACCTCCTGCCGCGCCCGATCCGGCCTGACGCGGGGCAGGCGCTCGTAACACCAGAATACGCGGGTCGTAGTGTAGTGGGAACCTGGGCTGACCGTGGCTCTTGTGACGTGGGATGGGATGGGATGGGAGTCGAGTACATGGTGTTTCAGTTTGACGCGACGATCTCCAGTGCGATAGAGGCCGACGGCGCGCCGCCAGCGCCACACGAGGGAGCGGCGGAGGGGCCGCTAGCCCCTGAGCTGCTCCAGTTAATGCACCGCTATTGGATGGCTGCCAACTACCTGACCGTGGGCCAGACCTACCTGCTGGCCAACCCGCTGCTGCGCTATCCGCTGCGGCCCGAGCACATCAAGCCACGCCTGCTGGGCCACTGGGGCACATCGCCCGGCCTGAGCTTTATCTATTTGCACTTGAACCGCATCATTAAGGAGCACGACGCCAACATAGTCTACCTGGCCGGGCCAGGACACGGTGGCCCCGCGCTGGTAGCCAACGTGTACCTGGAAGGCGCATACTCGGAGATCTACCCGCACATTCCTCAGGATGTGGAGGGCTTGCGCGTGCTGTGCCGGCAGTTCTCCACGCCCGGCGGCATCCCCAGCCACGTCAGCGTGCCCACGCCCGGCTCGATCCATGAAGGCGGCGAGTTGGGCTACGTGCTGGTCCACGCCTTTGGGGCCGCCTTCGACAACCCCGACCTGATCGTGGCCGCCGTGGTGGGCGATGGCGAGGCGGAGACAGGGCCGCTGGCCGCGTCGTGGAAGGGTACTGCCTTCCTGAACCCGGCCCGCGACGGCGCGGTGCTGCCCATATTGCACCTCAACGGCTACAAGATCGGCAACCCCACCGTGCTAGCCCGCTCCAGCGACCAGGACGTGCGGGCAGTAATCGAGGGCAACGGCTATGAGGTGTTCTTCGTGGAGGCCGATGAGCCGATGCGGGCGCATCAGGAGTTCGCGGCCACCCTGGACACCTGTTACGCGCGCATTCGCGCTATCCAGCGCCAGGCGCGCACCGACGGCATGACTGGCCGGCCGCGCTGGCCGGCCATCGTGCTGCGTTCGCCCAAGGGCTGGACCGGCCCTAAGGTGGTGGACGGCAAGGCGGTGGAGGGCACCTTCCGCGCCCATCAGGTGCCGCTGAGTGAGGTGCGCACCAACCCCGAACACCTGGCCCAGCTAGAACAATGGCTGCTCAGCTATAAGCCCGAGGAGCAGTTTGATCGCCATGGCCGGCTGGTCCCTGAGTTGGCCGAGTTGGCCCCTAAAGGCGACCGCCGCATGGGGGCCAACCCCCACGCCAACGGGGGCAAGCTGACTGTTGACCTGGACCTGCCGGACTTCCGCGCCTACGCCCTACCCGTCCAGCGCCACGCCTCGGGACGCAGCGAGTCGCCGCGACAGTTGGGCAAGATGCTGAGCGATGTGTTCACGCGCACGGCCAAGCAAGCCAACTTCCGCCTGTTCTCCCCCGACGAGCTGAACTCGAACCGCCTGGGCGACGTGTTCGCCGTGGAGAACCGCTGCTTTGTGGGGCCGATCATCAGCATAGATGACCATGTCTCGCCGGACGGGCGGGTGATGGAGGTGCTCAGCGAACACCTATGCGAGGGCTGGCTGGAGGCCTATACCCTGACCGGCCGGCACGGCATGTATGTGACCTACGAGTCGTTCGCCATGGTCTCGGCCAGCATGACCGTGCAGCACACCAAGTGGCTGCAGGAGGCCAATAACCTGCCCTGGCGGGTACCAGTGCCATCGCTCAATGTGATGCTGACCTCCACCTGCTGGCGCAACGACCACAACGGCTTCAGCCACCAGGGACCCGGCTTGATTGATGTGATGCTGTCCAAGCGCGGCGATGTGACGCGCATCTACCTGCCGCCCGACGCTAACTGCCTGCTCTCGGTGGCCGACCACTGCCTGCGTAGCCGCAATTACGTGAACCTGATCGTGATTGATAAGCAGCCGCAGCTACAGTACCTCTCTATTGAGGAGGCGGTCGAGCACTGCGCGCGCGGCGCGTCGGTATGGCAATGGGCGGGCAACGAAGAGAACGTGGAGCCGGACGTGGTGCTGGCCGCCGCTGGCGATATCCCCACCATGGAGGTGCTGGCGGCGGCGCAGTGGCTACGCGAACGGTTGCCTGAGCTTAAGGTGCGTGTGGTCAACGTGGTGGACCTGATGGCCCTGTTCCCGCCCGATCAGCACCCCCACGGCATCAATGAGACGGCCTTTGTGGACCTGTTCACGGCGGATAAGCCGGTCGTGTTTGCCTTCCACGGCTACCAGCGGGCTATCCACGAGATCATCCATGGGCGGGTCAACGTGGAGCGCTTCCACGTGCGCGGCTTCAACGAGCAGGGCACCACCACCACGCCGTTCGACATGGTGGTACTGAACAGGATGAGCCGCTACCACCTGTGCATTGAGGCGCTGCGCTACGCTACCCGCCTGCGCCGCCAGTCGCCCGCGCTGATCGCCGAACTGCAGGCCTTGATCACCGACGCCGTGGCCTACTCGCGTGAGCACTTTGAGGATCGCCCCGAGATCAACAACTGGACGTGGCAGTCGGCATAGGCCCACCCAGGATTATCCGAGCCTGAGGGGGTCCCGCTCGGCTCTGCAGCAGGATCCCCCTCATGTTCGGTCTGAGCGGCTCAGGCCGGGACGGGTGAGCGGCGGCGCACGGTGACGTGAATAGGGCCGCCGGGGGGCAGCACAAAAGCGGGTACGCCGCGTACGGGGCGCTGCTGGCTCGGGGTCAGGTCGTGATTGCGCGGCAGGGTGACCAGCAGCAGGTGGGCCGCCGTCAGGGCGAAGTAGCTGCCGATGCAGATGTAGCGCTGGCTTCGAAGGGCAAGTAGGCGTGATGGGGCAGCAACAATCTAGGACACGGTCTACGGCGGGGAAGCCCCCAGGGATGTGCCGCTGGTGGAGGGTATCCATCGCTACATGCGGACCGTTCTTGCTGACAGGTTGTGATCAGGCGAGGCGATCTGTACTGGATAGATGTAGGATAGAGCGGCCATGGGGCGGCTCAGAGGTCGCCGGCCTCGTAGCGCAGCATGGCCTGGCGCGCCTCGGGCGACAAGGCGCGGATACGGTTGCGGGCGAAGTCGAAGGCCACCTGCACAGTTGTACCGGTGGCCACCAGGCGCCCGCTGCCACGCTCACGCACCTCATAATGGGCCGTAAAAGAGCTGCGCCGCACCTCGGCGGCGCGCACGGCCACGACCAGCAGCTCACCCAGCACGGCCGGCGATCGGTAGCGGCAGGTGGCTTCGCTGATCACCACGCCGAGGTCGGCCACAGTGACCTGAGCCGCGCCGCGCACCTCGCGCAGGTAAGCGATACGCGCCTGCTCGAAGTAGGTGAAGTAGACGGCATTGTTGACGTGGTTGTTAGCGTCGAGGTCGCGGAAACGCACCTCAATTTCTACGCGGCAGCGAAACCGGGGGGCCTGCTCGTCGCTCATGCTACCTCACTTCCCTCATCGTGGCGTTGACGTTAGGGCCAACCACCGGTTGACGCGAACGCAGGTCTATTCGGATCGCCTCGTCACATGGCCCGTGCGCCAAACCTGGGTACCCTGTCCACAAGTATAACGACGGCAGCCAGTTGGCTATAGCAGCACGGGCGGAAGCGTCAAGTTTCAGACCACACAGGTGGTCTGAGCGCGATAAGGCACGGGAGAACATACTGCAACCAAGAGCTGAAAGAAGTTTAAGGTACGCGCGGCGGCACTTTATTCCTGCACTCTCCCCATCCGACCAGCGCCAGATCAGCGTGGGCTGTGCCTGTACCCCCGTTGCGCCGAAAGTATGACAGACAGGAGTGCGTTTCCTGTCGTCCTGGAGCAGGCAACGTATAGCAAATGGGAGGCAGACCGATGGACTTAGTGAACTGTGCGGCCGGTGGTGCGGAGGATCTCCCGGGGGCCGCGCCCGCATTGTGGGTGCTGGCGCCTGACGTGCCCGATCCCGCCAGCATGGTCCTCCTGGTGCTGGCCCTGGCGCCCGCGGGAGGCTCTTCTCTGCCGACAGAGGCCCGCCGCCTGGTGCAGGCGCGCTACCGGCAGTTGACTCAGCACGGCGCGCCTGACGGTCCAGAGCAGCGGTAGGCGCGCCGTGCTGGAGAGCTGACAAGCGGGAAGCACCGGTTTTCAGTACATGACTCGCCAACCGCATAATGATTCCCTGCGCGACCCGCGCAACAGCCGCTGGTTGGCCAGGTCGGTGCCCCAGGTGGGCCAAACGAGAGGGTGGCAGCGCCGTGGCGTGTAGCGGCGATCACTGTGTCCTGAGATCTGATGCTTGGCCCGTGCGCTGATAAACAACCTGCCCGCCCACTAGCGTCATGGCCATGTAGAGATCCTCATCAAGCACAACAAGATCAGCATCCTTGCCTACCATTATGGTTCCTTTTCGCGCGTCCACGCCGGCGACACGGGCTGGCGTCGTGGCAGCCATGGTCACGGCTACCTCCAGTGGCAGTCCAACCTCCTGCACCAGAAAGCGCACCATCGTGTCCATGGGTGTGACGCTGGAAGCCAGACTAGCGCCATCGAGCGTGCAGGCGATCCCATCTTGGACGCGCACCAGTGTGCCGTCTCTTGGTCCAAAAGTGTATTCCCCCGCCGGCATGCCGGCGGCGCGCATGGCATCCGTGACCACACACAGGCCAGAGGCGCCTTTAGCCTTCACGGCCAGGCGGATCAAGGTGGGGGCCACGTGGTGGCCGTCGGCGATCACCTCCGTGGTCATCCCATCCTCGGCGAGAGCGACCTCCACTGCCCCCGGGACCCGGGAGAGTCCCACCTTTGTGGCGCGCGACATGGCGTTGTAGAGGTGCGTAGCATGACGTAAACCCCATTGGAGAGCAGCACGAATGACAGGTTCAGTGGCTTCCGTATGGCCCATTGATGGCGTGATACCAGCGCTGGCCAGCCTCTCAATCAGGTCCAGAGCGCCTGCGCGTTCAGGAGCCAGGGTGACGTGGCGCACCACATCGGCAAACTCAAACAGAACCGCGTCATCCCAAGGGTTAGGATCGCGCAGATACTGCCGGAGGTGACAGCCGGGTTTCGTTGGGGAGAGATAAGGGCCTTCCACGTGTGCTCCCAAGAGCTGAGCGCCGGTCGGCGGCCCGTCGGCTTGCTCCCGCTGCGCCTGGCGCAGACACTCCAGGGCAGCGACGAGGTCGTGCCGCGCGGAGGTCGCCGTGGTGGCTAGCAGAGCCGTCGTGCCACCCGCCGCATGGTAGGCCAGCAGACGACCCAGCCCACCCCTCGTGGCGTCCATCACATCGTGCCCCAGCGCGCCATGCACATGCAGATCGACAAAGCCCGGCGCCACGATCTGGCCACTCAGATCCACGTGTGGTACGTCGCCAGCCTGGGCAGCCAGATCGTGGCCGATAGCGAC
>JAABUR0100007886.1_pt1 | contig 12459 bp, 9 predicted proteins | sample 5560091 | NCBI WGS metagenome assembly JAABUR01 (sample SAMN10711879, study PRJNA513375) | rock metagenome | isolation source: Antarctica rocks | place: Antarctica: Victoria Land, University Valley sud
GGGACGGGGCTCTGTACGAGGTCTTGGACCGGCCGGCTATTTGACCGCCAGCTTGCCCTGCTGTGCAAATTGCGTGAGCTGTTGCAGGAGCTGGCGGACCGCTTGCTCATCCTGCTGCTGGAGTTGCTGCCAGACCTGGGCGTTGGCCGTGCCGTCCAGCTTGTATTTGTTGTACGCCGCCAAGCCCTCCAGCTTGCTTGCTGTCGCCTTGATCAGGTCGTACACCTCGTTGTCGACGAACGTCTGTTCCTGCTGATTCATGTCTCGTGCTCCTCCCTTGACGCTCTACCGTTCTCGCGCCTAGTGGACACGTGAGCAAGTTGTGTGCCAGCAGGGCTGTTCTCGCCGTGCGCAGAGACCAAGCAGGGCGACCTCCCGGGACGCGCGAGGCTCCTTGGTCGTGTCCGGTGTGCGTGCCTCGATCACCTGCTGCTCCTGAGTGGTCGACGCCTCCGCCGGATGCGCGGGGAGCATCTCCGCTCCTTCCCTCAAGCGCGGCTGCAGCAAGGGAGCCTGTAGCAGGCTCCGCAGTACGTGCGCTCCCGACCACAGCACACGCTGCGCCTGGCGTTGTGGTGGCGCTTCGGAGACTGGGCGGTCTCCCCCACGTGTCCGGCGCGGCCGGGGTGATCACGCTCCCCTGGCTCCGGCACGGACGGACTACGGCACCCGTGCAGCCGGGCGCGACGCTGGATGGGATGGCACAGCAGGGGCACGTCCCTCTGCCATCGGCCGCGCGACCAGGGGAGGGAACAGAGGGCCGTCGGCGCCGCATAAGCGGGCCGGCGATCGCTCATTGTGAGCCACACGCGGTGCTCATACCGTTGTGTTGGCCGCTTGCCTCATCCGTCGGGCAGAGGGCTCAGCATGACAGCGAGGCCGGCCGTGCTCCCAGCACCACCATGATCTTGAGTAGCAGAAGATCAGCGCGTGCTATGAGCGCGGATCACCTGACTCTGCTGCTGATCACGACCCTGTCTGCCCTGTCCGTGCTACGTCGTTCATCCCGTCCCGGCCAGCGGGGCCACGCTCTGGACACAGTGTCGGCTTGGATGAGCCACGCGTGTAGAATCCGGTTTAGGAATGGTTCATAGGCACTTTTGGTGCAGCCATTTTCTCTGATGGCTCCAGAGGCGGACGAGGCTACATTGGGCTGCTCCCGAAAGTGCATGTTGGCGGTGAGCGGCCAGCGGATCACTCATCTCTGGACGATGCACCGCAAGAGCGACTGGGGAGCGTTCATTCTCAGCATCAAAAGTGCCTATGAGCCCGAGAGTAGGGCCAGGACCCCAGCGCCCGCACCGTCAGATGCACGGCCCCCAGAGAAACGCGAAGGGCTGCGATAGGAGCACAGCACCCCTCCACAGTGTCGTGCTCTCCGAGGCGGCCCCCTCGGCGGGTGGCCCCCTCGGAGGAGCAGGTTCACCGGGGCGATCCACCGCTGCCACCGTCTGAGCGACCGTGACAGCGTTGCTCAGGCGACATCCCGGTTGCTCTTCTCGAGGGCGGCGATGAACGGTTCGACCAGGGCGGGATCAAACTGCGTGCCGGCGGCGCGGCGCAGCTCACTATAGACGGTCTCCAGGGAGAGGCCCTTGCGGTAGGGGCGGTCCATTATCATGGCTGAGACGGCGTCAGCCATGCTCATAATCCGGCCCAGCAGGGGGATGCCCGCGCCGGCCACGCCATACGGGTAGCCCCGCCCATCCCAACGCTCGTGGTGGTAGCGCATCGCGTCGAGCACACCGGGGTCGGGCATGATCGTGCGCACCAGCATCTCGCTGAGCTGGACGTGCTGCTGCATAATCTCGAACTCCTCGTCGCTCAGGCGGCCCGGCTTGCGCAGCACGCGGTCGGGCACGCCGATCTTGCCCACGTCGTGCAGCAGGCCGGCAACGCGCAGGGTGCGCAGCGTCTCCTGTGACACGCCCACCTGGCGGGCCAGCAGGATCGCGAACTGGGCCACCTGGTCGGAGTGCTTTGCCGTGTAGCTGTCCTTGTTGTCCACGGCGGCAACCAGCGCCTCCAGCGTGCCAAACCCCCCAACAGTCTGCTGCGCGTGCTCTTCCGTTGTGCGCGCCGGGCCCTGCACGCCCGTGCCCGAGCGCTTCGCGGCGTACATCCGCTCGTCGGCCACGGTCAGCAGCGTATGTGCCGAGTCGCCATCGTGGGGGTACGACGCAACGCCAACACTCAGGTGCAGGGGGATCAGGCCGCCATCCGCCGCTTCATAGGGCCGCGCCGCCGCCGTGGCGTGGATGCGCTCGGCGATGGTCCGGCCTTGCACGGGGCCGGTCCCCGGCAAGACGACTACGAACTCATCGCCGCCGGTGCGACTGGGCCGGTCAGTCTGTCGGGAGCACATCTCCAGCACCTGAGCAACCCGCCTGAGCAGTTGGTCACCGGCCAGGTGACCATAGGTGTCGTTGAACAGCTTGAACCCGTCTATATCCATCAGCAGGACGCTCATGGCCTGCCGGTCGTGTTTGGCCCGGCCCATCTCGCGCTCCAGGAAGCTTGTGATCATGCGATGATTGTACAGGCCAGTCAGCGGCTCACGCTCGGCGTGGTGAACCGCCTGGTCGTAGAGCTGGGCGTGTTCCAGGGCCACGCCCGCCTGATTGGCGAACATGGTCAACAGGCGGCGTTCCTCCGCGCTAAAGCGATGGGTACCCCGCCGCTCCAGACGCAACACCCCTAGCAACTGGTCGCCAGCCTGTAGTGGGAGATGGGCCACGGGCCGCTCCCCCTCATCGAAACGCGCCTCCCGCGCGTCGGCGCCTAGCTCCTCCGCCTCTACCTCCACCTCCTCAGGGAGCGGTGTGGGGCCGCTCTCCGCCCCTTCGGCGGAACGGGCCACCGCACGGGGACCCAGCGCCGTGATCAGGGTGAGCACGGCGCGGCTCGTGCCAGCGATGTTGACAGCCTGGGTCACGATCTGCTGCGGTAGAGTCTGCTCACCGACGCCCAGCGCCTTGGTCAAGCCCACGCTGGCCTGGTAGAGGCTGGAGATATCCCGCACCTGTTGCTCTCGTTCGCTGAGCAGCAGCGCGTGGTCTACGGCCAGGGCATAGCGGTCAGCGACCAGGGTGATCAGTTCGCGGTCAACGCCGGTGAGCACCGTGCCGTCGGCGCGGGGCCGCACGGCCAGGAACCCAATCATCGCGCCGTTCTGGCGGAGCGGCATGATCAGGGCCACGTCAAGGGCGGCCAGTTCGGCCATCAGGCGTGGGTCGGCTCCCGGCGCGGCGGCGATCTGGACCACGTCGCTGCCCCAGGTCGCGTGGGCTAGCGCGTCGTTCAACCAGGCGCAGCCACACAGGAGGGCGCTAACGCCCTCAATGACCCCCGCCTGGCCCGCGATTGCCGTGCTGAGAGGGATGCAGTGGGTGTAGCAGTCGTCGTCCTGGCGCACAAACAGGCGGGCGCCACGCACCGGCAGCAGGCCGCGCATGCTGGTATCCAGCAGGTCGGCCAAAACGCCCAGATCGGTTCCTTCAGTGGGGAGGTCGCCCTCACGGACCAGCCGGTGATAGCGATACACCTCGGGGAAGAGCAGCCGCTCCACGCCGGTCTGCACCGCCGCACGCAGGGGGGCCATCACTAGCCCCGCCACCACTGTCGCGGCCACCACGGGGACCGGCGACGTCGGGGCGGAGACAGACGACCCATCAGCCAGCAGATGGCTCAGCAGACGACCGGTGAGGTAGATCACGCCCAGGTAGAGCATGAACAGCCCGCCCACGAACAGCGAATGCACCGCCGCGCGCCGCACCAGGCTATCCATCTGCAGCAGGTCATACTTCAAGATGGCGTAGCCGAAGGCCAACGGCAGGAAACCTAGCGGCAAGATGCTCACCCCGAAGGGGACCAGGGGCTGCACAGCAAGGGCCTGCGGGATCACGCTCAGCGCCAGAAACGGGGCCAGGGCGGCGATCATCCCACCCAGCAGGATGCGCCGCTGGCGGCGCGGCCGCTCCTCCGCGACGCTGTAGCCGGTGGCCACGGCGACGACGGCGGTGACGATCCCCCCCAGGAAGACCAACTCGCACAGGATGCTTGTGGCTGGGTACAGAGCGGGAAGGAGGTAGACAGCGACCAGATAGAGGGCAGTCAGCAGGAGACAGCAGCTGGCCAGCGTGGCTGTGTTCCACCAGGCGAAGCGGCGTGTGAGACGGGTGCGGGGAAACCTGAGGAAGAAAGAGGCGAGCAGCAGGGGGAAGTAGATGCCGCTGCCCAGGCTGGCCGCCCGGGCACTCAGTTCGTCGCCCTGCTGGGCTCCGATCGTGCTCAGCAACGTCAGGGCAATGGTCATGCACAGCGTGAACATAGACGCTGCTGGGCCACGCGTCCGGGCGCGCAGCCACACGATGCAGCCGCAGACCACGAAAAGCAGCGCGAGCAGAGCCAGCGCCAGGCTGGTTCCGCTCGCCGGGAGGAGTGGATGGACAGGCTCCACTGACTGGCCATCGGCGCGGCGAAACCGCAGTGTTGTGGCTCTATCCAGGTCCTGCAGGGACAGCCGGACGCCCCGCGCCGCAGTTGCGGCAATCAGGCGATCACCGGGGCGGACACCCTTGTCGAAGATCGTCGTATTGGGGTCAACCCAGGTGACGATGCCCTGAGCGGTTGTGCGGAGCGCCCAATGGTAGCCGGACGGCGCGGGGCTACGCAGGGTCCAATAGGCCAGGATGCTCAGCAGCGCACAGGCCACCACAGCCACGGCGTTGCGCCTCTGGCGGGTCTGGCCGGCCAGGACCCCTGCCGTGGCTGTGATCATGGGGTGCTCCCGGGGTCCGGTGGCGGCTGGTCCTGATCGCGCATGGTGTCCGTCACGTGCCGCGGCAGCGCGAGGGGGAAGCCAGGAACGGGGGCGGTCTGAGCGATCCGCTCCAGCAGGCTGAGCGCCTCGGCCCGGTGTACCTGCACGACTGCCCCTGCGTCGGGCAAAGCGCCTGTCTCCCACAGCTCCCTCTCCAGTGCCGGCTCATCCTGGACTCCCCGCGCGTTCAGCGTGTCGCGCAGGAAGGCCACTGGGGCCGTCTGCGTGTCCCAGCGCAGGTCCGACGCGCCGGCCTCCGCGCCCTGAACCACGGCCTCCCAGAGGTCGCCCCTGTCGTTATCCCTCTGTGCGGCGATGCCCTCATGGCGGCCACACGCCGTGGACAGAGCGACCGTTGGCGCTGATGCGCCGCCCAGCGTGGCCCCAAGGGCGCAACAGCCGCCGACCAGCGCGCCCGACGTCCAGGCCATGCTGTCCTGTCGCCCCTCCTGGTCCAGCGCTGGACTGCAGCCAGATGGCAGGCCCAGACGCTGGCCGCCGGTGGCCGTGACCAGCGTCTGGGCGAGCATGGCGGCGCCGCTGGCCCCACGACAGGTATCGGCTGAGCGCGGCTGTTCTGGAGGACCAAGCGCTTGAAAGGCTAGCCCACGGAGCGCGGTCACGCAGGTGAGCGCCATGGCGGTCCCGTGGCGGGCGCGCAGCGCAGAAGGGGCGCCAGCATGATCGGGCTGGCGCCCCTACCGCGTGTGTCACCTGTGGATCGGCCGTGGGCCCTGACGCCGGTTGCTCCCGACCCGTTAGCTGGAGGCGCAGCCTAGAACCAAAACCGGGACGGATTCATCGCCACGCCCTCGGGGCTCAGAATGCGTGCGCAGAGCTTGCTGGCGGCCATCTTCTCGGCGCTGCTCAGGCGATAGCCAGCCATGGCTGTCTCGGGATGGCGCAGCGCGCTCTCCTTGAAGGCCGCGTCGGTGTACATGCGGCGAACGAATGCTTCCATCGTGCCTTGCATGAGCGTCTCCTCTGTCACTTCACTGCTTGACCATGTCGTGGCCGCGCAGGCGTCGCATGGCTGCGCCGTCTGCCTCGTGTCACCCGGCGCGCCCCCATGTGGTCGCCGTGTGCTCCGCGCTTCGTCTCGGCCACCGTGTCCCCCTGTGGCGGCGTGTGACCGGCCACGCTCCGTAGTCTACAGGAGATAACGCGACGCAACAATAGGAAAGATGGGTCATCCAGATGGGGGAGGCGCGGCGCGGCGTTGGGTCATGTGGCCCACGCCGCCACACGAGGGACGGCGCAGAAGCGCCGCCCTTGCGACCTGTTGTAGCCACGGACGCATGTGCACGTGGCTGCAGTTTCGGTAACACGGGGTCCAGTACCTGCTGGCGTGCTACGTGGGCCAGCGGGTGGCCGCGGCGAACAAGGTGGCCTATGACGGTCAGACCCCGGAGTTCGTCTTCCAGGAACGGCAGCAGTTGGCGGATGTGGTCACCCCGCTGACACAGGCGGTGCGCGGCCCGTCCGGCGCCCTCAAGGCCGAGGTGGCCAGAGGGAAGCGTCAGGTTTCAGACCGCACAGGGGCGGCAGGCGGCGCTGGGCTGAGGGAGAGCAGTGGCCCGGGTGGTTAGGCCGCCTGAAGCAGCGCACACGCCTCTCCCCAGCGCTCCCCCGAACAGGCGGCGTTGCTCGGCCAGGGAGACCACCTCGTTGAAGCGGGTACGCGGGCGGAGATGGTCACGGAGTTCGTCGTGGGCCGTGCAGAAACGTGCGGCAGCGTCGAAGGACCCGAACCCGCGCATAGGGTAGTAGCGCTGCTTGATGCCCCGGGTGGTCCTGCTCGATCCGGTTGTTCATGGAGCGACTGGTGCGCTGGGACACGTCGGGGCTGAGCGTCTCGCGCACTGCGCGAGGATAGGAATCATGCCCATCGGTGGTCACCTTCTCCGGCGTCTGGCCCACCGTCTTCAGGGCGCAAACAAAGAACCTCTTGGCCGCATCCATATCCCGTGTCTTGCTCAGCATGGTCTCGACCAGATTGCCCTCAGAGTCAATCGCTCTATAATAGAGGTAGCACCACCGCCCCGCCACCTTCACGTCCGTCTCGTCCACGTGCCACGTCCGGCCGGCTTTGCCCCGCCGCCTGGCCTTCAACCGTGCGGTGAGCAGGGGGGCGAAACGCTCCTCCCCGTCGCGCACCGTCTCATGGGTGAAGGTGAAGCTGCGGGTGAGAAACATCTCGGCCACGTTGCGTAGGCTCAGCTTGTCTTGGAAGCGCCACAGCACGACCAGGACAGCGATGTCGGTGGGTACCTGCAGATGGTTGAACGGCGTGCCGGTGCGCTCGTTGCAGGTCCGCTGGCACGCGCGGCAGTGGAACATGCGGTAGCGAGAGCGTCGTCCGGCGGCGCATCTCCGTGGTGGTCGGGGCGGCACAATAGGGGCACGGCATGGTCCTTCTCCTCACATGGTGATCGTCCTCTAGGATCAGGATACCCCAGCAGACACACCCTCCTCTCTCCGCATACTGAGACCGGACGCTTCCCCTGGAGCATCCCCGCGACCAACAGCGCCTTGGCGGCCCGTCGTTGCTCATCGTCCATCCACCACCTCCGCGCCTCTGCGCCCTTGCCTTGCCACCGTGTGCCACACACTAGAGCATGAGCACGCTGTCCACTTCTACTTGGGGGCAGTATCAGAGCGTGGCATGAACCCCTGTCCTGGTGCTGGAGGTGTCCCGACTGCGGTGACGGGTGTCGGGGTGGGCGCGACCGGCCGGAGGGCTGACGACATGTGGGCAGCTGCGGCAGCCGACGAGATCCGCCTGGGCCACAGAGGGGACTGCAGCGCCCGCAAGCAGTCCCGCAGCCAAGACGACCACTCCGCATGCACGACGGAGACAGACAGCATATCGACGCACCATGACAGTATCTCCTTACAAACCTATACCGCGAAGGGACGGGTGTCGGTCCCACCCGGGCGACGTTCACCACAGCCCAGGACCAGTATAGGCGTGGTGGTGCTCGTCAAGGAACCCCCGACTGGACCAGAGAGAGAGTCCCCGAACAGGGAGGCCCGACTGGGGGAACCCATCTGTCGGCACGGGCACGTCACGTCGACCCACGCCTAAAGTGAAGCCGGGGTGAAACCCGCAGCATCGGCCCGAAACGCCATGGGGATTCCATCGTGGTCGTACTTTAGGACGGGCTGCGGAGACGGGGCAGAGCGAGGGATCCTCGCTCCGCACCATGGCGGGGCTTGAGCAGTGTCCGGCACGTTCTCCGGCGGCAGCATCTCGGCGTGCCAGCGCATGGCCGGAGTGGCTCAGTCGGTGTGCGGGCGCGAGACCATGACGCCGCGCCGTCTCCGCCACCACGGCCCTACGTCTGCCGCCACCACGCCCTGGGGTGATCAGTTCGCCGGTCAGCTGCCTGCCACAGCCGTTGCGTGAGGCTGGCACTGCTGGGCAAACACGGCCCAAGGTGTAGGCTGTGACACACAGCGCCAGCACTATGTCGTGCGTGCGGTCGGCGCCGCAGGGCGCCCCACCTCAGACTCTGGCACGCATTGTGCGCAGCACTCACTAGACGAAACGACGCGACTCCACCCACTGGGGAGGCGCCTGAGGATTGTGATGCTCGACGCAGACGACCGGGCGCTCGTCGTCACCGTGTGAGGCGGCAGCCCGGGACACAGCAGGCGACACAGGTTTACGCCTGGCGAGGCCGTTGCGTGAGGAGTGGAGCAGAGCCAGAGAGGGTCGTGGTAGACGAGGGCAGAAAGGACGGGCAGGAACGATGCTGGGACATCGGTCGGACAGGGACGGGAGCGTGTTGTGTCATCTGCTGGTTGCAAGTACCCTTGTGAGCGTGGGGACGCTGCTCTGTTCTGGCGCTCCTCTCATAGCTCACGCAGACTTGGTGGCCTGTCGCTCTGATCCGGTGATCAGCCTCTCCACTGGGATCACCATCGACCTCAGCGCCAACATCAACGACGGCGCCGCCGATGTGCAGCAGGTGGCATATAGCCTGCACATTCCCAAGGACGTCCAGGTGGTCGCCAGGGCCGGCACCGATGGCCTTCTCGGCCTGAAGGAAGTCTTCACGGTGGTGGCCGATGCGCTGCCCGGGATCTATGCGAGTACAACGGTTGTGACAACAGGGCAGCATGGCGTTGCGGTCACCGCGGAGATGCTGATCGTGCCCCCGCTGGGCCTGCCCGCCCGGACTACGGCACAGGGAACCGATCAGCAGCGCCTGAGCATGCAGGTGACCCGATAGCGCGGCGCTGCCACTGCGGCGCGACGAGCATGGTGGGGCAGAGCGGTCCCGGAGACACCCGTAGACGCCGCGCGTGGTCGCTTGTTCAGCAGAGGTGCATTGGAAAGGAACGGCTCGGCATGACCACCCCGCTGTGGACGCCGTTCCGCCGCCTGGCTCCCCAGCCCTTAGTTGGTATCATCACGTCAGTGCTAGCCGGTGCGGTGCTGGTCGCGGTGTGGCTCCCGGCGGGAGGGAGTGCACGTAGCCTCACGAGTGTCTCGGGCGCTGTCACCGTCGTTCTGGTCGGAGCGATCAGTGTTGCCTACCGCTTCCCTCTCCATCTTGGCCGTCAGACGAAGGTGCAGATGGGCAGTGTGCCCTACTACCTACTTGCCGTCCTCACACCCCTCCCTCTGGCTACCCTGGGCGCCGGGGTCGGCGCAGTGCTCGGGGAGCTGTCCGTCAAGCGACAGCGTGGGACGACGGTCAGCGACCTTGCGACCACAGTGGGACGCCGGGTCCTGGTTGAGGTGCTGGGCAGCACGGTGGCGCACCTGCCGACGACCGCGCAGACGCATGTTCTTGTCCTGGTTGGCGTGGTGATCGTTATGGGGGCAACCGATCTTCTCACGTTCCCGCTGGTGCTTGCCCCAATGAGAGGCGAGCGCCCCCTGCGCGTGATCGCGGCTGTGGCACAGGATGCGGCGCTGATGGAAGGCACACAGTACCTGCTCGGTCTGCTGGCCGCGCTGGTGGCGGCGGCGCAGGTCTGGGCGGTTGCCCTCGTCGCCTTGCCCACGGCGTTGGTGTATCTCGCGTTCCGCGCCATGGCGCAGGTCGAGGAGGCGCAGCAGGCGGCCGACGCGGCACGCCACCGTGCTCAGGACAGCGAACAGCATCTGGCGCTGCTACTCGCCATCACGCAAGCGCTCACCGCGACGCTGGAGCCGGACCAGATCGCGCAGGTTCTGACTGTGCGTCTGCTGCCCGTGCTGAACGCCTCCCGTGTCGTCGTGACTCCCCTGCCGCAGCCTGAGCGTGGGCCAGTTGCCCCCCTAGGCATCGTCGATGCAATCTCTGTGCCCGGCACGGCCGACGACCGAGAAGCCAGCGAGGTGGCAGCGCACGCCTGCTGGTTGGTGCAGGCGGTGCGCACAGGCCGTCCTTTCTACGGCCAGATCGATTATGCTGACGTCCCGCAGGAAGAACGGTCCTACCTGCTGCAGCGCGGCCAGCAGGCGGAGTTGCTGATCCCCATCACGGTGCAGGGGCAGATCCGTTGTGTCCTGGAGGTGTCCTGGAGCCAGGCTGTCCCTCTCTCCGCGGAGACGCGTGCCCTGTGCGTCGCCAGTGCTGACCAGGCGGGCATGGCGCTCACCAACGCGTGCCTCTACGCCGAGGCACGGATGCGCGCTGACCATGATGCTCTCACCGGTTTGCTCGACCACACGGCTGTCGTCGCCGCCGTGGACAGCGAACTCCTCCGGGCCCGTCGCTACCGCCGGCGGTGCGCGCTGATCTTCCTGGATGTGGACCATTTCAAAGAGGTGAACGACACCTATGGCCATCTCGCGGGTGACGCCGCGCTCCGCGCTATTGCCGCGGTGCTCCAGACCACACTGCGCAGCATCGATGTGTCTGGTCGCTGGGGCGGCGAGGAGTTCGTCGTCCTTCTCTCTGAAACAGATCGGGAGGCGGCACGCACCACTGCCGAGCACCTGCGCGTGGCTGTTGCCGAGGCGACGCGGAACCGGGACCCGTACGGTGCTCTCACCTGTTCACTGGGTGTGGCCGTGTATCCCGATGACGCGGCTGACCGCGACACGCTGGTTGCGCTCGCTGATCAGGCAATGTACACGGCTAAGCAGCGCGGCCGCAACCAGGTGTGTCTGGCCGCTGCTCCCCGCTTGTCGACGGACGTCGGCAGGCAACGCAGCGGGGAGTAGGCCGCAGCTGACCAGCGCAGATGGCGTTGTCACGGTCACGCGGCTCACACGGATGTTGAGCGGAAGACACAAAGTTAGTTAGCGCGCAGAAGGTCCGGGTCACCAGGCGCGCACGGTGAGGACCTGGCGGTGTTCCCCGTACCGCGTCCACCCGCCGTTTGAGCAGCAGCGTGCGCAAAGCGGCCAGCGCATCGCTTGTCTCCTGTGACCAGTGGCGCCCTGCTCCCTTCTGCCGGCGGGACTGTACTGGCTGGTTAGCCCATCCGTCGGGAACAGGGACGCGTTAACCCTCGCACATCGTGCAGCACATGAGCACGAGCGGGTTTGGCTCATCCAGGCCTATCTCAGGGCTTTGGGCCATCCAACTCCCTGTTCAGAAGCAGCAGAGACACGAGTGATATCAGCGCATGCCTTACGCATCTTCAACAGGAGAGAAGAGAGAAAGAGGGGCGAGGTGACGTCGCACGCGCAGAATGTGCAGGGACATGACTGCATGTTTATGCATATTCTCACGCGCGGCAGCGACCCCATAGTGGCTCTCACCGTGGACGGGAGACGCTGTTGAGGGAGGAGGGCAGGGTGCGACGGCCGCCGCGGTGCGGACCCTGGCCTGCCACAGCCGAGGATGCTGCGCCGCAGTTAGCTGGTCGGCGCTCGGCTCCACCCCTCGGGGCGTCGGGGACGAGCCTCGCTTGCCGTCAGCGTGTCGGACGGTACAGACGAAGGCGCGCTCGTGGCCAGGGCGCTGGCCGTGTGCTGGCGCTGCCTGCTGCCGGCCTGGCTAGACCGTGGGTGTCGCCGGCCGTGCTGTAGGTCTAGACAGCGCCGAGGGAGAGGGGACCACATGCGGGCGCCGGCCGCACGACCACAGGAGCGGGGAGAGCCTACCCACTCCCCTACTGCCACCAGGTAGAGCCACCCGGCTGCCCCGTGCTGGCCCCACTGCCTTAGATGCGTGTGCCGTTCCCGCTCCCCTGCCGGCGTGTCTGTGCGCCACCTGGCCCTCTTCCAGCTCCCACCGCCGATCACCGCGCCGCCTGCGGGCGGGGAAAAGGGCCGCCAGTACGGGCACCGCTCCTATCCAGAGCCACCCATTAATCATAAATATCTGTGGATAAATGACCTAATATATCTTGACAAACACACCTGAAAAGATGTATAATATACCTGTAGGGAACAAAAAAAGACGGGCCGCCAACTCCCGGATAAGAGATCAGGCGGCCCGCCAAGTGAATCCCCCTACAAGGAGGTTGGCTAGGCGAGGAAAGTCGCCTCTCCCCGCCTGCTTCCAAAACCGGACGTGAAGCTTTCACCTCATCCGGCTCCTCAGTCTCTGGCTACTAATATTACAGCGAGACATCATGGGGGATAGAGCAAGGCTTCAAGCTGGCGCAGCCGCCGTTTGCGGTGGGAGCGGTAGGCCGTGGCTTTGCGGCGCTGCTGATAGGCCAGCAAGGCCAGGGCAGCGGCC
>JAABUR0100007888.1_pt1 | contig 12453 bp, 10 predicted proteins | sample 5560091 | NCBI WGS metagenome assembly JAABUR01 (sample SAMN10711879, study PRJNA513375) | rock metagenome | isolation source: Antarctica rocks | place: Antarctica: Victoria Land, University Valley sud
GCGCCTGATCACCCGCCGCGCCTACGGCTTTCACACCCCCCAAGCCCTCATCGCCCTCGCCATGCTCAGCCTCGGCGGCCTGTGCCCATCACTCCCCGCCTGAACCCCCGGAAACCGCAGAAGGTCCCCATTTCAGAGCGAAACTAGATCCACGACCTCGGGAGCGATGAACACCCGTCCGCCTCGGTTACTGAAGCCTGCGTCCTGGAGAATCCCTAGCTCGACCAGGGTGTTGATCGCGTTGATCGCGCCCTGCCCCGACAGCCTGTAGCGCTTGACGACATCGGCCCTCGTCAAGAACGGCAGGCCGACTAGGTCCGCTGCGAGCCGTTCGGACACGCCGCGCTTCCCGGCCGCCTGAACGCGCCCACGCAGGTCCTCCTGTAGTGAGGCGAGTCCTTCGACTTTTCTCTGAGATTCCGTTGCGGATGCCTCGACCCCTTCCGCGAAGAACGCGATCCAGCAGTCCCACTCCCCGGTGCAGCTCAGTTCAAGAAGGGAGTCCTGATACTGCTCTCTGCGACGCTCGAACCACGGAGAGACGATGAGCAGCGGCTCGTGGATAAGCGCACCTCGAAGCAATTGCACGATGACGAGCAATCGGCCTAGTCGGCCGTTTCCGTCCGAGTACGGGTGCAGAGTCTCGAACTGGTAGTGGGTCATCGCGGCCTGCACGACGGTAGGAATAGGCGGCGGATTCTCTATCCAGGCGAGCAGGGCCGCGACCTCTGCACGCAGCTGGTGTCCGTCCGGCGGCGGGACGAAACGTGCTTCTTCGAAGTGTCGGCCCCGCGCGCCGATTACCACTATGCGGTCTCGTAATCCGCCAGCGTCGCTCAATTCGCCTGCGGTCCCTCGCACTAGCGTGCGTTGAAGTTCGCCTAGCATTCCAAGCGTGAGCGGTCGATCCTCTGGCCACGAGAACGCAAGCTCGGCTGTCCGCTCGAAGTTCAGCACCTCGCGAAGCTCGGCGCTCATGTTGCCTCGATCGTCTTCATCCGCGGCCAGAACGTCGGCGAATGGGGCGAAGGTGCCTTCCAAGGCGCTCGTGCTCTGTGCTTCCCTACGTAGTGCGGGTCGTCGGAGAAGTCCTGGATTCGGGATGAGACGAGCGGCGCCATCTAGGCGCGCTAGTGCGGCGGTTGCGCCGTTTACGGCGGTCCAGGTGGGGGTTGAGAGCGTGATGTCGATCGGGAGCGGCGCTGGAAGGAACGCTTGTCCTTCAACGAGCTCGTGCGTCACGGGATCGGGACCGAGAATGGGAACTAGACGGCCTAGCGGGCTCATCGCAAGTCGATCCAGATCCACGGGGCCAAATATATCTGCGAATACTTGTGCGGGGCGCCGGTAGACACAACTTCTCTTGGGCCTGAGTTGCGAACGTTGGTGCGCTTGCGATATCTGCCCGAGTTTGCTGGACTTTTCGCGGCGCCGCATATGGAACGGCCGCGGTACGACCATTCGTGTGTCACGCGTGCGCGTGGATCGTCTCTCACCGCCGAACGGCGTGTTCCAGGTCCGTCGGATCATGAAGCTTCTTGCGATCACCCGAGCGCGGCGACGTTCGGCGTCTCGGCGACGCGTAGCCTGCATCCAAGAGGTCGGCCATCTCGGGCTCGGCGGAGGGAACAACGTCGACCTTGGCTGCGAATCGCTGCAGTGTGTTCGCGGCGTCCTCGATCTGGCCTTGGCCGAGACGCTCGCGAAGCTCGGCAATTGCGAACGACACCGAGTCGCTACCCGGCGTTCCCGTATTCTCGGGCGATGGCCACCACCGTGGGGGAGATAGCACCGGCACCGGCAGCGGGCGCGACGCGGACGTTCGCCGACGACGAGGCGCTGCTTCGCTCCGTGCTCGAGCAGGTCATCCGCGCCACCGAGGGCGAAGCGGCGCTGGCCGTGCACGGGCAGGCGGTCGAGCTCGGTCGCCGGCTGCGCGCCGGCGACTCGGAGGCGGCCGAGGCGCTGGTCGCGCTCGTAGCCGGCCTGTCGCTCGAGGACATGCAGCTGCTCATCCGCTCGCTCACGGGCTGGTGCGAGCTCATGAACCTGGCCGAGGACAGCGAGCGCATCCGGCGCCTGCGCAGCCGCGAGCTGGAGGACGCGCCGGCGCCGCGGCGAGGCTCCCTGGGCGACGCCATGCACCTCCTGGACAACACCGGCGTGAACGCCGACGAGCTCGTCAAGCTGCTGAATCGTGCCGAGATCCGGCTGGTGATGACCGCGCACCCGACCGAGGCGCGCCGGCGCGCGACGGTGGCCAAGCAGGCGCGCATCTTCGCCGAGCTGCGCGAGTTGGACGTGCGGCGGGGGACCCCCGGCGACCTCGCGACGGCGCGCGAGCGGCTGACCGCGACGGTGCAGGAGCTGTGGGGCACCGACGAGGTCCGCAGCATCTCCACCACCGTGGAGGACGAGGTGCGGGCGGGTCTGGTGTATTTCACCTCGACCCTCGCCGAGATCGTCCCGACGGTCTACCGCGAGCTGGAGGCCGCGGTGGCCGAGGCCTTCCCCGATCACGAGATCCGGGTGCCCCCGCTGCTGAGCTTCGGATCCTGGATCGGTGGTGATCGTGACGGCAACCCGAACGTCACCTCCGAGGTGACCGCGCAGACGCTCGACACCAAGCGGACGGCGTGCCTGCGCTTCCTGCAGGACCGGGCCAACCTCCTGGCCACCCGCGTGTCGCTGTCGGGCCGCCTGGCGGGAGAGCCCGACGAGCTCGCGCCGCTGCTCGCCGACGGGGCCCAGCGCTTCCCCGGCGTCGCTCCCGAGCTGCACCGCCGCAACGCGGAGTCACCCTACCGCCGGGCGTTCGGATTGATCGCGCGCCGGCTGCGCGCCACCCGGCGGGGCGAGCCGGAGGGGTACGCCGGAGCCTCCGAGCTGCTCGTCGACCTCCGCGCGACCGAACGTGCGCTGCGCCGGACGGGCAACGTGTTCGTGGCCGACGGCGAGCTGCACGACCTGATCCGGCAGGTCGAGGTCTTCGGCTTCCACTTCTCGCGACTGGACATCCGCGAGCACGCCAATCGCCACCGCGCCGCGCTCGACGAGATCCTCGCGGCGCTCGACGTGCAGCCGGGCTACGCGGAGCTCTCCGAGGACGACCGAATGGCGTTCCTGGCTTGGGCGATCACCGACCGACGGCCGGTCATCCCCTCTGACATCACGGGCTTCTCCGAGGCGACCCAGGAGGTGGTGCGCACGTTCCGGGTGCTGGCAGAGCTGCTCGGCGGCGCGCACGCCGGCGCGGTGCAGTCCTACATCGTCTCGGGCACCGCGGGACCGTCGGACCTGCTCGAGGTGCTGTTGCTCATGAAGGAGAGCGGGCTCTCCCGCGCGGGCGGGGAGGGAGCGATGCTGCGGATCGTCCCACTGTTCGAGGCAGGCGAGACGCTGGCGCAGGCGGCCGACACGATGCGCACGCTGCTCGAGCAGCCTGTCTACCGCGTGGCGCTCGACGCCGTCGGAGCCGAGCAGGAGATCATGGTGGGGTACTCGGACTCCAACAAGGATGTGGGCTACGTCGGGGCGGGCTGGGCGGTGTACCACGCCCAGCTTCAGCTGACCGACCTCATGCGGGAGCACCACCTCGCGTGGGCCTTCTTTCACGGTCGCGGCGGAGCGGTCGGACGCGGCGGCGGGCCCAGCAACGTGGCGATCCTCGCCCAACCGGCCGGCACCGTGGACGGGCGGCTGAAGGTCACCGAGCAGGGCGAGGTCCTCTCGGCCAAGTATTCGAGCACGGAGATCGCCCACCGCGAGCTGGAGCTGACGGCCAGTGCGGTGCTGGCGACCACCCGCCTGCCGCGCGCTAGCGTGAAGCTGGCGCGCCTGGGGACCTACGAGGAGCTGCTGGAGAAGATGGCGCGAGGCTCGTCGGAGGCCTACCGGAAGCTCGTGTTCGGCGATCCCGCGTTCGCCTCCTTCTTCCACGCCGTCACCCCCATCGAGGAGATCTCGCGATTGCAGCTCGGCTCACGGCCGGCCAAGCGCCGCAGCGGACAGCGCATCGAGGATCTGCGCGCGATCCCGTGGGTGTTCTCCTGGACGCAGGCGCGGATCTTGCTGCCCGCCTGGTTCGGCCTGGGCACCGCGCTCCAGGCAGCGCGCGAGGAGGTCGGGATCGCCCTGCTGCGCGACATGGACGCCGAGTGGCCGTTCTTCGCGGCACTGCTCTCCAACGCGGAGATGGCGTGCGCAAAGGCGGACCTGGACATCGCCCGCCGGTACGCCGCGCTGTGCGAGGACGACGACGCGCGCGAGCGCATCTGGCCCGCGATCGAGCAGGAGTTCGAGCGTACGTGCCGCGAGCTGCTCCTCGTGACCGGCGGCGAGCGGCTGCTGGACCGCGAGCCCATGCTGCAGCGCTCGGTCGAGCGGCGTGAGCCGTACGTGGACCCGCTCTCCTTCGTCCAGCTCGAGCTCCTGCGCCGCCTGCGCTCCGGAGAGACCGGTGAGGAGCTCGCGCGGGCGAGCTTCCTGGCTATCAACGGGATCGCGGGCGGAATGCGCAACACGGGCTAGGTCGGGTTCTCCTACCGTGGTAGCATCGGGCGCATGGCCAGTCGCAAGCGATCCATCTCGTTCGACGAGCCGGTGCTCGTCAAGGCCGAGGAACGCTCGGCCGCCGCCGGGGGGACCTCTCGGCGTTCGTCAACGGCGCGGTCCTTCGAGAGCTGCGTGTCGCCCACGGCACCGAGCTCCTTGCCGAGGACGACGACGAGTTCGGCGCGGTGCCGGAGTCTGTGCAAGCCGGGATCGCCGCCGAGTGGCCGGCCTGACGCTGGACGCCGGCGCGCTGATCGCCTATGAGCGTGCTGACCCACGGGTCAGGGGGATCCTGGCCACGGCCATCGCTCGCGGCGTGGTGCCGACCGTTCCGGCGATGGCGCTCGCAGCGGTCTGGCGCGGCGATGTCAAGGACGCACGGCTCGCGCGACTGCTGAAGGCCTGCACCGTCGAACCGCTCCCCGAATCGCTCGCGCGCTCGACGGGAGAGCTTCGCCGGAGAACGCCTGGGTCGGGAGCGATGCGTCCATCGCGGTCGGCGTGCGGCGCAGAAGCGACGCGGTCGCGACCTCCGATCCAGGCGACATGCGCCGGCTCCTCGGCCCGGCGTTCACCATCCTCGCCGTGTAGCTCACACTGAACCCGATGTGGATCGAATCCTTCCCGGGTCGCACGCTGCGCGAAGCATGGCTCTACCTCACGCCCGGCGAGGCTCGGGAGCTGCTCGCCGCGCTGACCGCTTGGGCGGCCGACGAGCCGAGCGAGCCCGACTGGCAGACCCAGGTCACCGACGCCGATCGCAAGCTCACGCTGGCGATCAGCCCTGAGGTCGGAACCGACGCCTTCCCGCGCCGCTTCCACACCTGAGCTGGCGGGTGGGGGATGCTTCAGCGCTCGGAGTCGGTCGAGTCGGTCAGGCGCTACTACGACGCGCTGGGGGAGCGCGAGTGGACGCGGCTCACCGGGACGGTGCGCGGTCGCGTCAGCCTGGAGCTCCACCGGCGCTTCCTCCGGCGCTTCGTGCGTCCCGGCTGGCGCGTGCTGGAGATCGGGGCCGGGCCGGGCCGCTTCACGCTCGAGCTGGCGGCTCTCGGATGCCGGATCGTCGTCACCGACGTCTCGGAGGTGCAGCTCGCGCTGAACGAGGCGCGTCTGGGCGGCACCGATGCCGAGCGGCGGGTGGAGCGGCGTGAGCTGCTCGATGTGTGCGACACCTCGGGCTACAGCGACGGGGAGTTCGATTCGGTCGTGGCCTTCGGGGGCCCGCTCTCCTACGCCTTCGAAGGCACCGACGAGGCGATGCGAGGCCTGCTGCGCATCGTCGGGCCCGATGGGGTCGTCGCCGCTTCGGTGATGTCGACGCTCGGCACGTGGCGTCACTTCCTGCCGGCGATCACGGCGCTCAGCGAGGTCGTCGGGGAAGACGCCAACGACCGGGCACTGCGCACCGGCGACCTCTCCGTCACGTGATCGACGACCCCGGCGGCCATATCTGCCGGATGTTCCGCTGGGCGACGTCCAGGCGCTGGTGGAGCGCACAGATGGCCGGATCCTCGACGGGAGCGCCAGCAACTGGGCGTCGCTCGGGGACGCGCAGGCGCTCTCCCGGCTGGAAGCCGACGCCGACCGCTGGAGTCGATTCATCGAGCACGAGGCGGCCGCGTGCGCGCAGTCCGGGCCCGGGACGGAGGCACGCACATCCTGTTCGCCGCGAGCAGGGCGTCGTGCCCACCGCGTCCGCTGCGGTGTGACGGGGGAGCGACGAACAGACCGCCGACGGTAGGGTCATCGACCGACCATGAGCGACAGCCTTGATCACGATGCGGTCGTCGCCGCGCTTCAAGAGCGACTGGGCGCCTACTGGACGGTTACGGTGCGATCCGCGACGCCCGGCGCCCCGCTCATCGCCATGTTCAGCGGCTCGCTGCAGAAGGCCGAGCCCAAGGACGATGCCCCGCCCGGCGAGACGGACTTCGTCTGGTACGTCGGCGAGGGCGACAGCACGTTCGGTGCGTTCGCGATCCCGGCGGAGGGCTTCCGCGCGGCGCAGTGGGAGTCGACCCAGAGAGGCCCGAGCCTCATGGTCCAGTCGTCCAACGTGCTGATCGCGCTGTTCCCGCGCTCCGTGCGCGACGACTGACGATCCGTCCGAGGAGCCCCGTAGCCTCGCCGCATGCCAGCACGCAACGAGCCGTGCCCGTGCGCGAGCGGTAGGAAGTACAAGCGCTGTTGCCTGGAGCGGCTCGACACGGTCGCCGGTGAGCTCCGCGACCGCGACGCGGTTCTCGCGCAGCTCATCGACTGGGTGAAGGACCAGCACGCGGCGACGGTCCAGGAGTCGAACGACAGCGTGTTCCTGATTCGCGTGCTCAGGGGCGTGGCCGGGCGCAGCGGCAGCTTGATCTGGATCCTCAACGACTTCGTGCCCGCCGACGGCGCACCGCCCCTGATCTTCCGGTTCGCCGTGCGCCCCGAGCTCGACCCGGCCGCGCGCCGGATCGCCGTAGGTCTCGCCGCGGCGCGGCTCGACGTCCACCGGGTCGTCGCACGCTGGAGCGACCGGTGGATCGCGATCGAGCCGCTCGGTGGTGGCAGCCCGATCGACGTCATGTCCGACGTCGGCACGGCCGGGCTGCGTACCGGCGACCTGATCGTCGCCCGAATCGTCCACTCCACCTCGGTGGCGACCCTGTGGGGCGCGGTCGTCCGCTTCCCGGCCGAGACCGAGCGCCGCTGGCGGGCCTGTCTCGACGCGCTTCCCGAAGACCCCGCCGCGGCCGCGCTGGAGATCCTCCGCTTCGAGCCCGACGATGCCGCCGAGCCGCTTCCCGACGGTGCCGACCTCCTCACCCGGGCATGGCCGATCGAGGACGACCACGCGGTGCTCGAGGCCCTCGAGGAGGATCCGCTCGTCGAATCCCTCGGCGTGACGCCCGACGGCTGGGCGTTTGCGTGGCTCGACGACGCCGACTCGGGCCAGCCCGACCTCGGTGGCAAGTCCGACGACGACGTCATCGAAGTCGCCCGGATCGTCGTCGGCGAACGCGAGCTGCGGCTGGTCGCGGGCGACCACGAGACGCTGAGCATCGTCGCCACCGATCTCGAATGCGAGCTCGGCGACCTCTTCCTCGCGCCGTACGAGCAGCGCGCAGCCTGAGCCGGCGCACCATCGAGCTCGACTCGGCCCTCGCCGGCCGCGACATCACGCTCGCCGGGGCCGCGCCAGCCCCGCGTGAACGTGCTCAAGCGCTCGGCGGGCCGCCGAGCAGCAGCGTGTCGACGAGCAGGAAGGCCGCGACGGACGCGACGACGATCGCGAAGGCGCGCCCGAGCACGGCCTGCGGCAGGCGCTGACCGACCATGGTGCCGGAGACGGCACCGACGGCGGTGGCGCCGGCCAGGGAGGCGGTGACCGAGACGTCGATGCTCGTGCCGGCGACGAGGTGGCTTGCGAGGGCGACGAGGCCGGTGAGGGTGATGATGACCAGCGACGTCGCGACGGCCCGGCGGAAGCAGACGCCGAGCCACAGCGTGAGGACGGGGACGATGAGGAAGCCGCCGCCGACGCCGAAGAAGCCGGTGAGGACCCCGACGAAGGAGCCGGCGGCGAGGAGGCGACCGAGGGGCGCGGCAGGGCAGGCGGAGACTGTGTCGTCGGTCGTCCCCCCCGCGCGCTGCCACGTCGCCCCGGCCGCGACGAGCATCACCGGGACGAAGCCGAGGATCAGGACCGTCGGGCTGACGGCGCCGTTGGCGAACGTGCCGAGAACGCTCCCCACCGCGGCGGGGACGCTGAAGGTCAGCGCCATGCGCCAGCAGACGTGTCCCCGAAACGCGAGCGCCCCGGCGCCGATGCCGGCAGCGATCGCGACGACGATCAGCGACGCGGTCGACGCCCGGCCGACGCCCTCGTCCAGCACGTAGACGAGGACCGGCAGCGCGAGGATCGCACCTCCGCCGCCGACGGTCCCGACGACGAGGCCGATGACCAGCCCGAACGGGATCGCCAGCAGCTCGGGGGTGATGCCCACGCTCGTTTCAGGCGGCCGGCGCGTCGGAGCGCTCGAGCGGCTGTCCGAGCCGTTCGAGCTTCGGCACGCCGCCCTCGACGACGTGAAGCACCTCACGGGCGCCGAAGCGCGCGACGAGGCTCGCCCCCGTGGCCGCCCGCTGCCCGGAGGCGCAGATGACGGCGATCGCCCGGGTCGGGTCAAGCCCGTCGGGGACGGCGACGATGTCGTGCCACGTCTGGAACTGCGAGCCGGGCAGGTGGCCGGCGTCCCACTCATGCTGGTCGCGGACGTCGAGGATCTGCACGCCCGGGGCGGCCGCCAGGCGCTCCGGAAGCGCCTCGGCGTCGATGCGCTCGAGGCTCGCGGTCGGGCAGCCCTCCTGGCGCCAGCTCGTCATGCCGCCGCCGAGGAAGCCGGCGAGGTCGCGCACGCCGATCGCGGCGGCCAGGCGCGCCGCCTGGCGGCCGTCCTCGTCGTCGCGGCCGACCAGGACGATCGGCCGGTCGACCTCTGCCACCCAGGCGAGCTTGGAGCCGAAGCCCGCACGCAGCATCGGGATGCAGACCGAGCCGCGGATGTGCGCCTCGTCGAACTGCTGATCGGTGCGCACGTCGACGACCAGCGTGCCCGCCGCGCGGTGCTGCTCGATCTGGCGCGGCGCGAGCGGCAGCACCTCGACGCCCGTGGTGACCAGCGGTCCGCGGTTGAGTCCGACGATCAGCTGCAAGTTCGGCGGCTGCCGGCCCAGCGTGGCCAACGCCTCCTCGACGAACCGCTCCTCGTCGGTGATGCGCAGCGTCGCGTTGTGCTCTCGCTCGTAGCCGATCGTCGAGGAGATCTTCATGTCCATGCCGGGGCCGCCGCACATCGACCCGCCGAGGTGGCCGGGCCACACCTCGCAGGAGTCCGGCAGGGTCAGGAGCCGTTCGACGATCGAGCGGTAGATGCCTCGCGCGCCCTCGGTCTTCTCGACGGCCAGGTCGGGGCGGGCGACGTCACCGACGAAGAGCGTGTCGCCGGTGAGCACGGCCCACGGCTCCTCCCCGCGGTTGGTGTCGACCAGGACGAAGGAGGTGTGCTCGGGCCGGTGGCCGGGCGTGTGCAGCGCGCGGACGCGGAGCGCGCCGAGCTCGAGCTCCCACCCGTCCTCGAAGGGCTCGTGGGCGTACTCCGCCTCGGCCTCGCGGTGGATGTGGATCGTCGCACCGGTCGCCGCGACCAGGCGGCCGTGGCCCGAGACGTGATCGGCGTGATTGTGGGTCTCGAGGACATGCTCGATGCGCACGCCCATGTAGCGGGCGAGCTCGAGGTACTCATCGATCTCGAAGCGCGGGTCGACCACGGCGGCGACCCCGGCCTTCTCGTCGCCGATCAGGTAGGAGGCGCAGCCGAGGTCGTCGTGGGTGAGCTGGCGGAAGATCATGGGTGATCCTTCCCCTCGGTCGTCGCTCCCCGTGAGCGGAGGGGACCTGGAGGTGAAGCATGAAGCTTGACGCACACGCGGAGCGGACCGCAGGCCCGGCGGGTCTCCCTCTTCCGACCTCCGGTCCATGTCTGGACCGACCTCCGCTCCGCAAGCATGGGTGACCGGCAAGCAGGAACCCCCAAACCCGAGGAGCACCATGGCCGTCGAAGCACAGCTGAACGATCAGGAGATCGCCAGCCTGATGGAGATCCCCCACCCGTCGAAGGCGGTGGGCGAGTCGATCTACTAAAAGCACCAAGGTCTTCCCCGACTACCAGGCCGAGCCGGGCGAGACGTATTTCGGCTTGGTTCACGGACTGGTCCACGAGTCCTCGGTGAGCTTTGTCGCCGTGCTGCTGGCGCTCCGCGCACAGAAGAAGGGCTTCGAGTCGGCGCTCTACTTCTTCGGCATCGGAGCGCTGAACTGCCTGGCGACCCGGGGCCTCCCGAAGATCGGCGACGAGATCTTCCCGGGCATGCGCAATGAGAACAATCAGTTGGAGCGCTACATCGAGAGCGGCGGAAAGGTCTACGCCCGCCGCCTGGGCCTCTCGCTCCACGGCGCGCGCGAGGAGGACCTCATCGAGGGCGTGGTCCCGTGCCACGCGCTGGACATGCAGGACGCGATGATCCACTACGCCCGCAAGGGCGCGATCATCAACACCACTTGGATGATGTAGCCGTGGACCTCGGGCTCCGCACCGAGCTCGCCGTCCACGGGCTGCGCTCGCGCCCGCCGGTTCGCCGGCGGGCCGGCGCGGGCCCCAGCGACGACGGGCACTGGTCCTTCGGCGGCGACGCCGCCACGCTGCCGATGGTCGAGGACTCGCCCTTCGAGCTGCGCGAGGGCGGCGTGCTGACCCGCGACGGCGCCGTCGTCGAGGACGCGCTGCTCGAGCCGATCACCCGGCCGCGGTTCTACGACCTCCAGACGGCAGACGGCATCCGCTACGAGCAGCTCGCGCGCCTCCACGGCACCGAGGTACTCGCCACCACCGTCGTCCAGACGTGCATCCGGTACGCGGAGGAGAGCACGCGGTGCCGGTTCTGCACCATCGAGGAGTCGCTGAAGGCCGGCGCCACGACACAGGTCAAGCTCCCCGAGCAGCTCGCCGAGGTCGCGGAGGCCGCGGTGCGCCTCGACGCGTGCGGCAGGTCGTCATGACCACGGGCACCTCCAACGGCGCCGACCGCGGCGCCAAGCACCTGGCCAGGTGCGTCGAGGCGATCCTCGCCCGGGTGCCAGATCTGCCGATCCAGATCCAGATCGAGCCGCCGATCGACCTCTCGTGGATCCAGCGGCTCGAGCGGGCCGGCGCCACCGCGATCGGCATCCACGTCGAGTCGCTCGACCAGGAGGTCCGCGAGCGCTGGACTCCCGGCAAGGCGACCGTCTCGATGGCGCGCTACGAGGGCGCCTAGCGCGAGGCCGTGCGGGTCTTCGGTCCGAATCGCGTCTCCACGTATCTGCTCGTCGGCCTCGGCGAGGACCCCGACGAGCTCGTCGCGGGCGCCGAGCGCCTGATCGCCATGGGCGTCTACCCCTTCGTGGTGCCCTACCGGCCCCTCGTGGGCTCCCTGGCTCACGCCGACGCCGTGCCGGCGCCGGATCCGCTGACGCTCATGCGCGTCACGCGCCGCGTCGCCGCGGCGCTGAAGGCCGCCGGGATGCGCGGCGCCGACCAGGGCGCGGGGTGCGCGGCCTGCGGCGCGTGCTCGGCGCTCGGCGGGGCCGGCGGGTGAGCCGCACCGCGCTCGCCCCCGGCCGCGCACGGCCCGAGCCCGCGGTCGCCACGCCCGCCCGCGCACAGCCCGAGCCCGCGGTCGTCCGCGCCGCGCCGTTCCGCGTGGTCCGCGCCGACCGGGCGCCCGCGATGCTCGAGGACTTCGGGCGCCTGCGCCGCCGGGCGTTCGTCGAAGAGCAGAGGCTCTTCGCGCATCACGACACCGACGAGTTCGACGCCGACCCGCACACCCAGACGCTGCTGGCCGTCGGACACGACGGGACGGTGCTCGGCGGGGTGCGGCTGCACCCGGCCACCGACGATCCCCATCTCGGCTGGTGGCGCGGCTCCCGCCTGGTGTGCTCGCGCGCGCTTCCCGGCGTTCCGCGCGGCGCGATCGGCGGCGCGCTGGTGCGGGCGGCCTGCGAGGCGGCGCTCGCCGGCGGCGCGCTGCGCTTCGACGCCCACGTGCAGGAGCGCTACCGCGCGTTCTTCGTCCGCCTGGGCTGGGAAGACGTTCGCGCCATCGAGGTGGCGGGCGCGCCGCACCGCCTCATGCGTTTCGCGATCGATCGGATCGCCCACCTGGCCGCGGCCACGAAGACGCCGATCGCTCGGCTCCTCGGCGACGACCTCGGCACGCCCGCGGGCTGGCTCGGCGACGACGGCGTCCCGGTGCTCGGCACCGACGTCGTCGCCTGCACCGACGCCGTCACGCCGACGATGGTCGAGGACG
>JAABUR0100007893.1_pt1 | contig 12444 bp, 11 predicted proteins | sample 5560091 | NCBI WGS metagenome assembly JAABUR01 (sample SAMN10711879, study PRJNA513375) | rock metagenome | isolation source: Antarctica rocks | place: Antarctica: Victoria Land, University Valley sud
TTCTTTCTACATCACATTCTACTCATGTCACAAACACATTTTCTTCAAGCTTAGCGCAGTCTCTGAATATTACTTAAATAGAAGCTTTTGTACTCATCTTCTTCTGTATTCTTAATATTCAGTTATAACTATCTTTAAAGATCAAGCACTATCAATTCTGACCTTCATTGATTGTATCATCTAAACATGATTCTGACACTTTTAATGATAATTCAATTTAACATCTCTTGCTTAGCTTCTGTAAAAGATGCAGTCATGACGTTCTGCGAATTTGTTATAGTAACTTCTTCTGTGAATTCAATTCTAGATCTATTAATAAAAGTAGAAGAAGATGTGATAGAATATTGCTGATTATGTCAGACGAGATAAGTTTCTGAAGTTCGAAATTGTTGAATATCTTGAGCAAAGAAATTGATCATTGCTTGAAATAAAGATCAATCTATCGCTTAATTAATGTTGAAAGAGACTGATTTGATCGAGACAGAAGATCTTTCAGTATGTCTTGAAGAGTTTACTGTTTCAATAGAATCTTTTAAATAAGCAGATTAAAGATAGAGCGACGTAATACAGATGATTATACATACATCTGCTTTTAAAAAGATCTTATGATCTTTAGTATACTGATGATCAGTGTCTAAAAAGACTTTGAGCTGAAATGTTAAACTTTTAGTTGCTTCGTTCAGATGAAATATAAGCTGAAAGCTCGAGCTGAACGTCAGATTGTTGTACTAGATTCAGAAGAAATCATCAGTCAGTTTATCAGATAGAGAATTGATTGATTAGTGATAGAAATGAGAAGCTCATTGACGAAAGTAGTAAAGATAAAGCATTCAATGTTTCTTTGATTTTCGAATAGAAATTTTCGCTAGTGACGTAATCACGAATTAATCAGTGAACAACGTTTCAATAGCGACGAAACTGATAGACTGATAGAAAATCTAGTCAAGCTGAATGATATTAAGTTAATAGTCAAAACAGTTGATGCTATCATTTGTGATGAAATAACATCTGATAGATATAGTTTATGATAGTATGTAAAAGCTATGAAGTGAAATCAAGCGAAAGTTAAATTAAAGTACAGCTAGTGCGTCGCTAGAAGCACTAGTGTGCCGTCATTTAGCGAGCGCTAGTCTAATTTCAAGAAACAAATTCGTAACTCATAATTTATAACAAGCGTTAACTTGTTGCAGAGAGACAGCAACGCAAAGTTTAAATGCTTACGCAATGATGAGACGAAAGTTATCAGCATCATTGATTTATTAACACAGACATCAACGTTAGAGAAAGAGAAGAGCAAAGATCACTCATGAAAAGAAGTGATCTTAAAGCTGATTCAACATTTTCGAAACATCTTAGAAAAGAAGATTGAAAGTCAAGATGCATTCATTGTGTAAAATGTATAAAAGTTGAAGACATTCATTCAACTTTTTAATAAATAACTACAAATGCAAGAAAATACGCGTTTCACATTTAAAACATCATCATGAGTCAATGTAGCAAGAGAAGAAGCGACAACAAAGAAGCAGTGACTCAGAGATGATTTGTCATCACTTCGCAAGAGACGTGAAATTCTAATGAAAATAGTGAAAAGAAAAGAGATGAAAGAAATACAAAAGAGATCGATTGATCAAATCTTTTAAAAAATTACAAACATGTTGATGACGTAATGAGATCTAATAATATTGCTTCGCAAGCTTGAAAGTAAAGACATTGCACTTCATGTGATGAGCTCAAAAGCTTAAGCAGTTTTAGAAAAGTCTCAAACATAAGTGAAGAAAATTGCAAGCTCAACATATATAGTGCGTAGAAGCTTCGCGATATTAGCACATGATGTACACATTACACTAAACACAAGCAATCAGAAGATAATCATCAAAAGATTGATGAAGAATAACATGAGACTTCATGAAGATTTAAAAATGCTGAAAATAGCTTAACTTAAGAATATAGTTAAGAGTAAGAAGATTCACTCATCACTCATTGTAAAGATTGCATTTAAAATGATGATAAATCAGTTGTTAAACGTGAGCATACTGAATTCATATCAAGAATGCTCATGCAAGTTGTTTGAAAAGAACTGTTGTATCACACAGTGCTATAAATGTTTCGATTTTGATCATATGACTAGATTTTGCAAAAACGAAGAGCGTTGCTTCAAATGTGCAGACAAACATCACATCAAGAAGTGCATTGTGTCAATGAATAAAAGATGATGCATGAACTGCAACGATAGTCATGAACTTTGAAGATGCTCATGTCTCAGATGAAAACTACAGATAAAGCAATCAGAAGAAATCTTTCAAAATAAATAAATTAAATATTCTGAAGTGTTGAAAGACAATCACTCATTCTCTTCTTTCTCTTTGAACTTCTTGAGTTCAATAAATGTCGTGAGTTCAATGAATTCATCGAGTTCAATGAACATCTTAACAACGACAAGCAGTCGAGACGTTGACGAGTCAACATGATAAGTAATAAGAGTCAAGAAGAGATGAGTCAATCGCTCTTTATACATGATTAACGACTCAGAAAATCTGACGTCTGAACAGACACAGAAATGTCAAATCAGAAAATGCGAAAGACTCTCAATGACTAAAAGCATACAAAAAGTTGTCTTTGCACAAAGTCAACAGCAGCTACAGATATCTCTATGATAAATCAAATCTTTTTGCGAATTCTACAATATAATATTAGAAAATCATTGAAAATTCAGAAATCATTTCTGATAGACAGAGAAGTTCGCAAATTTGACATAATAGTCATTCAGAAACAAGATTGCAACATTAACGTTTTACAAATGTTTAGCTTGACTCACAACTTCTTTCATTTAGTGAGAGACTCATCATCTCAAGCAAGAACATGCATTTATATCAACAAGCATCTAAAATTCAATTAATGAGTGATGAAAATCATTGAATTGAACATCTGCTTAATTAAGCTACAAACTAGCAACTCAAAAGATGAGATACAGACGCTATGACTCATAAACATCTACAATTCATGCTCACTGTTTATCATCTTCATAGAAGAATTATTTACTATTTCTCATCTGAATGAACTAATTAAAAATGATTGCAAATAACTAATTGTAGAAGATTTCAATTTGCATCATTTACACTAAGAAGACAAAAGATGCTTAATTTATCACACAGCAACTGATGTTCTACTAAACATCATTATGAACATGAGACTAAAGCTATTACTTGAATCAGATACAATTACTAGAAAGATTCACAATCAGCTCACAACAATAAATCTAGCATTTGACAGCAAGAAAATACAATTCATAATATACAAATGCAAGATAAGAACTGATTTACATCAGAAATCTGATCATCTTTCAATTGTTACAAAGTTGTGTCTATGCACATCTTTCATGCAACTCACGACTCGTTGATTATGAAAGAAAATGAACACAGAAGCACTAAACACTCATTTAAGAATACATTTTCTCATTGATTGTTTTCTCAATGACAAGACAGCGATAGATGACAGAGTAGCTGAGATCACTCATGTATTATAGAAAGTCATCAAGAAGTTTACTTCTTAAGCAAAGTCATTAAATCAAGCATGAGACTTTTGAAATCAGATTTGCTTGAAAGTTGTGACGAAATTGCAACAACTATGAGTTGTATGAAAAACGCAAAGTACTTTAGAAACATGAAATGACTATCTGAAACACAATGATCATGTTATGAATTAAACACTGTAGTTGATTACTAGCTTAATATTTATGACGACGTACTAGAGTCTTTAGCGACGCGTTAGTTGAGCTTAAATCTGACGTTATCTCAGATTTGCTCTTTATCTTTTACCATTAATATCAATACTATTGCTTGTTTTATAAACATCTTAACAAATGATAGCATTAACTCTGATTAATTCAGTTGTTTATTAAATCTAGAACTAAATTATCTCAGTCAAGCTCAGTTAAGCACTTCTATGATCTCTTTGTATCAGTAGCAATCTTTACGTCAAGCTGACGAAAGATCTTGAGAACGTCATTTAATGATGCACATTACGAAGCATCACTTTCGCTAAAGACGAGATCTACCTTTATTTAGATGTAGTTTGCTAACAAATACATGTAGATTTTCCATCATAAACTCTTTATCACATCGCTCATTCAGTATGACTTTTGAGCTTCATCAATTCTTTCTCTCAAACAATCTTCTTCTCAAACAATTTATGCTTTATCTATCTATCTATCTATTTATCTACCTACCAACCTATCTATCTATATTCACGTCATCATCGTCATGTTTATTACATGACAATTTCATCTTAATCTGAATTCTAGTCTCATACTCATTATTTAGCGAGCAATTGATAGAATACTTTCGACTCATTTAGAATCTGTTACGAGCGTGCACTTTGAATTAGTCTAACATAGATCATGTCAAACTATCATAAACTAGTATAGAGCTGATGTTGACACGCTAGCGATCTAGTGTGTTTTCATGAGTAAAACTCATGACGTGTTGCATCTTCTTTCTTCTTCAGCTTTGAACTTCTAGTTAGAATACACTCATATGATTCGCTTTATGCAGATTTATAACAGAATCTTCGACTGAAGACGAGCTTTTCAACATATCTAGTGAGACATACGAAAGACTACAAAACTACGCTTTCAGTCAGAGATTTCAGATAGTCATCGAGTTCTGCGAAAAAGACAGAAGAAATTATTCATGCATACATCACAAGATTAATACCAAAAATTATTGAAAGCTTGATGATCATGCTAGCAAAGACGATAGTATGAATTGTAAGCAGAAACTCACTAAGATCAAAGTTAAAGATTGCAAATAACATTACTTTATCAGCTATTAATCTCTTGATCGCGATGCTGAGAATAAAACATAAGTACTGAGAGTACAAGATCAGACTCATAGTCATAATGTTATCATCAATTCTCTTTTCTATGAGATTTATAAGAAGTATCAGTTGAAGCATGCAAAGACAATCGAATTGATTAAAACAAATCGCTTAAACAAGCTCATTTATCGAGCTTCTGAACGTGTGCTAGAAAATATTCTCAAGAATAATGATCAGAAATTTCATTTATTCAAAAAGCAGTACTACAATTTGATATCTTCTATTACTTGATTTAAAGAGAAAATCATTATGAGACTACTTCAATGTCTCAATAATTCAATGTTCATTGTTTGAATTTGATATTTCTACACGTTAAATGACGCTGACGTCTCGATTCAGAAGAATATTAAGCAGATATTTCTATTGAATAACTATTAGCGAGAATTATCTAAAAGATTTATAAGCAACTTTATGATGAAAACAGATGCTATCTTTAATATCAATGCACTGAAGATGCTTCTTTTCGTGACTGTAAATGTTATTAACACGACAATGATCTTTTCAGTCTGCTTCTCATTTGTCATATCAGAATTCAAAGAGACGTTCAATTTCTTCATTCAATGTATGCATGAAGAACTTTTTAATGACTGCTTGTCTTCACAAGTCATTATAGTCAATCAAAGCAAGAGATTGATGACTTTGTTATTTATATCTATGCTTAAGATTCAGCTTCAGCTATGCAATTGACATGTCTGTGAAAACATTCAAGCATAAGTAGCTAAATTTAAAGTCGACTATTTCTTTGAGCGTCAAAAAGAGATCAAGAATACTACATGACAGTGAGTGACATTCAGTACTACTATTGAGCTGCAAGTCAATTAAGCAGCATTGCTGACGCTACTATATTCGTCTGATCGAGACTACTTCTGAATCAACTGATACTTCAAGAAAAAACAGATGATTCTATGTTATACATGATGATATTGTAATCTTGAAGCAGTGATCTCACAGCGAAACGAGAATCTTCATTCTATTCTCAAGATCATCATGAATTCTCAGATGTTTTTAGAGAATGTTATTAAGTTCATGAAGTTCAAGCTGAAGCTGTGATATTACTTTATTCGTGAGATTGATAAGAGACTATCGAGCATCATCTTCGTTTGAATGAATATATATTATATGTGTTTGAGCAAACTTAATAATCTCTGACAATCTTCAGAGCTAAAATTTGCTTCGAAAGTCGCTCTGAGATGTCAAGCACTCTCTCTATCTAAGCGACTGAGTCTATGAAGTGAGTGAGTAAGGCAAAAGCGCGTTTCTGACTGAATTCTAAGAGATGAAGAAACAGAAAGAGATGATGAGAGAAACAGAAGAAAAAACGCTCTATTTATCTTTTTTTCCCTGCTTAATCTTCTTGTTTTCTAACGATCAACATTGATCGAGTCAAGTCAATTAATCATCTTCGCTTGTTGATAGTCTTCAGTCAAGCTGAATCTTCTATTAAACATCATCTTCATTTGAACAAATATATATTATATGTGTTTAAGCAAATTCAATGATCTCTGATGATCTTCAGAGCTAAAATTTGCTCCGAAAGTCGCTCTGAGATGTTAAGCACTCTCAACTTCAGAAACATCGATACGAAGTATCAAGATTGACAAGAACTGATTCTAGTCAACTGATTGAAAGTGACTATCTTTGATGTTTTCTAGAAATATTTAGTATGTAGCTAAAGTGAGCTTCAATGTATAAGTAATAGCTATTAAACTTTCATCTTTCTAACAGCTGAATTTCATTCTTTGAAAGCTTTGCTTGACGAGCTGAGATAGCAGCATCTCAATGAAAGAAGTGATCTGAGTAGCGATCTTCTATGCTCAGTGTGACTAGCGTTCTACGCAGAATCTCGATGACGTGAGTTTGCATGTATGAATATTCTGAATCAAACAAAAACGTCAGCAGAGATGCAGAAAACTTTGAAAACAGATTGATGAGTGAGTTTTTAACGCACGCTTCGTCGTTGACAACAGCGATGATCAATGTCATTTCACATCTGAAAGAATCGATTTTAAAGCTTGATAAAATGAGTTGCAAAAAGTCATTCTGAAAGATAATCAAACTTCTGATTAAATGTCACTGTTTGAAGTCAGATGTTTTATTTAATTGACTTCATGTAAACTCATTCATGTGCAGAAAGCTTGCAAACATCAGGCAAAATGACGTATGTCATGTTGCTTCTTCAATGATAAATTAATCAAATTGACGTAGCAATAGTAACAGTAAATCTTATGTTATAGATCTTTGCTTGCGAGTCTGATCATCGTCTTGAAGTCTTCAAATTTCAACTATGATTCGCTGTAATGTAAAGTGATGAAATGTCTCAATCTTGATATCAGAATATTCAACGTCAATATGATATGATCATAAATTAATGAGATAAGTCTTAATGATTTTAACTTTAATCATCTTGTTCTTTAGATTCACTGATCAACTGATCAGATTTGAGATTGAAGTTGAATATTTGACTTTGATGATCAAGAAGCAGAACATGAAGTAACTTTTTTTGATTGTATTGTAAATATTTCTGATGAACATTATTAAATCTCATCAAAGATATTTGACTGCTAAACGATCAAGAGAAACCTCGCTGTATCAGAAGCTTAATGACTCACGCTGATTGACTGAAGTGTAGCTAGCTGAGAAAACTCGTCAGCAATAGTACTGAACTTTACTTGAGAAAGTAAATCAGCTAGACGATTTTCATGAATTGAAATTCACAGAGCATGTATGCAAATATCATGTGCAGTCGTCAGCAAGACTATTCATCGCAGATACAGTATTGTCTCTTCGCGCATGAAGATCTTGTTAATGTCAATGATAACAGCTACGTTGTCATCATATATAATGAGATTGCATTTTGCAAAAACGAAAAGTCATGCTGTCAAAACTTGAAGCACTGTCGTCGTTTCTTTGACATTGATATGCTTGTCACTCAAGCGCATGTTAAATCGATTGAAAAATGTTTGACTAACAGCTGATGATAGGTTGAAATGATGCAGATAGTAATCTCTCATGTCGTGCAGATCTGAAGTGTCAATTTAAAGATATAAAGAATGTCTGAATTTATGTTTGCAAAGTAGATGTACATTATTTCACTTTGAAAGAAACGTCTTTCACCATAGTAAATCTTGTTGCATTGAGTAATTGATGCGCTGCTTGCGTGATTTGATGATGATTAAATCGTTGAACAGTCGTCTGAGAAAGACTTTTTCAGAAACTACAATCTTTGCAGCAAATGACAGAAAGTTTAATAGCATTTGTAACTTCTTGTATGATAAAGAACTCTTTGTAAGCGCGTTGTTAATGAGCTGAATTGTCTTCTGATGCTTGTCAAGTGATAAATGAGTCATTATATTGATTAAATTAAGCTCAATGCTCAAAAAGATGCATGTGATGTTGATAAGATTCTTTTTAAGATTAACGCTAAATTCTAATTGAGCGCACAAATCATCGAAATCGCTTTCGTATTTACAAGCTTCGATCATCTTCGCTTGTATGACTAGAAAGTCATTCAGATAGTGTATCATTGAGTCTCATTGCAAAGTGACTATGAGCATTCAGCAAAGATTCTTAGCGAAAAGATTGAACAGATATGATGACGTGCATAAATCAAAGAGAAGAAAGTGATCTATTCAGTACTTATCTTTTTAGAAGAACTTGAGCAGTCAGTGATCTGATGTTGCTATCAACACATGATAAAAGACGTCGATCAGATTTCTTTTAATGAGAACTGCGTTTCAATCAACGTCACATAAAGCGATGATTGCTTAATCAAAGATGAAATCTTCAATTAATTCTCAGTTCTTAAGAATGAAGTAATTGACTGATCTTTCTTTTGAATATGATAGATGATGTATTTGACGTCAGCGATCATTCTTCTTTGATACTAGTCTCAATGATGAGAATATAAAGCGATGAGAAACATGATGAATCTTAATTAATTGATCACAGCGAACTTGCTGCGTCAAGTTGACTTGAAGAGTATCTGAAGCTTCGTTTGTTGAAAGAAGATTCTCGCTAAAAATCAGTTAATCAAAGCTTTAATATTCAATTTTTGCTTCATGTTCAATGATAAACAGCAGCGTTTGAACATATATATGATCAGAATGTTCAACTAGTTGTGTTTGTTATGCGCTTGCGTTTAGAGAGTCTCTGTGCGCTAGGAAAACTTCGTCGACCTTCATGAGCTAATATGAAAAGAATTTCGATATTGATATCAGTGAGGTTGAAATTCAATATTATTTTCTTTTAATTAATTAACTGTTTGAATTCAATGTTTTGCAATTGATAGCAGCGTGAGTTTCATCACATTTACTACAAATATGCTGATATGTGCAATCAGAATAAATGCAGCTGTTGACGTTGAACTTGTTGCATATCAAGAACAATGTGCTTTTCTCTTCAAGTCTAAAATCATAGAACTGTTTTCTGATTCTCTGACTCTGATATTTTCGTCTGAGAGACGATAGCAAATGTTTTCTTTATCAGTGTTTGATCAATCAGTTTATCTTCAGCGTTATATTACTCGTTCAAGTCATTGACTTCTTTTATCATATGAATCTCATGAAAGTGAAAGTGAAAGATTCGTAGAGATTCAAAGATATAATGCAGATGAAGCTTCAGCAGATAGTCGATGTATCAAGCTAAGCTTGCTTGCAAAGAATGTCTTAATTAATTCTTGATCATCTTGATGAGACATTGATTATATACTTCTAGACAGCGTATAAAGAGAATCATGCTCTTGAGATTCTGCTGAGTGATGTCATCGTCATAAGCTTGAAGCTCATCGAATCATGATAGTTGCAGATCTTGTTTGTTGAGCGAGTTTAATATATTATTGTTGATCAGCTTGAAGATGTTGACAGCTTGAAATTCATTTTTGAAAATGAGAATCAGTTGAGTGATATCAATAAAGAGATAGCGAAATATCATTGTTTGAATGCAAGAATCACTTGAGAAGATAGTATTTAATGTTTGACTGATAGTGTTCTTTATCACTGAATTGTTTTTCAACTGATTCAGCGTTGTACTCTAAGCTTCTAGTTGTCGAAGCTTCTGTTTCAGCTTGCATTTCATATTTGCTTAATGAACGTTCTTAATTCTCTGTCACATGATGAAAGTAGTTGATGTTTCAACAATGTCAGAATCGTGCCTAGATGAGTCAATCAGCGAAAGTCAGAGTTGAATAGTGCTTGATCTTTAGAGGTAGCTATAACTAAATATTAAGAATACAGAAGAAGATTGATACAAGAGCTTTTATTTATGTAATGTTCAGAGACTACGTTAGACTCGAAAGAAATGTGTTTGTGACACGAGAAGAATGTGATGTAGATGAACAAGATGTTGGTGAAAGAAAAGAATGTTGGGGAAGAAAAAGAGTGTTGAGTCATATCTGAGTTATATCTGAGTCATATCTGACTAGCTCGCTGATTAGCTCTAATCATTACGCAGAGAACTCGCTAGCGTTCACTGCAAATTGATTAGAACTTCAGCCTTGTTCAGTCTTGATACGCTCGTAACATTACTCTTCTCTTCGAAAATTCATGTTTGCATGAATGTAGTTTCTTTGCTCGCTTTTGTTGATAGTTATTCCGATATTTAGCGCGGTTTGTTTGAATATAGCTTATGAAATTCGTTCAAAACTTTCTCTGAGTCATTGAATTCTTCTTTATCAACATAGTATCATTCGTCGTTTCTATCTAGATCTGTTCATTTGACTTTGTACTGTATTCGACCTCGATAGCGTCTGAAGTTCAATATATCATCTATCTCTCAGTGTTCATCGTCTTTGATAGTGATTGATCTGAGTGATTCTGAATGCTGTTCTGATAGAGAGTCTTTTAAATACGGTCGCAGTAGCTTCGAGCTGAACATCGAATGCAGATGCTTTATGCTGACTGATAGACGAAGATGATAGAAGATACTCACTTTCGCAGTGATTTGATAGAGACTCAGCTGTTTGTTTTTCAAATCTTTGCAGAGTTTCGTTGTCTTGACGTTTCTGAAAGATAGTCAAACTCAGTCATCTACTTCATAAATGACGTTTCATCTATGTTTATTGATCTGAACTTCGATGATCAGCTTCGTCTTTTTCAATTGTTGACGGTCGAAGCTTAGTAACTCTTTCATTCGAATGACAATATCGTCTGCTTTTCTAGTTTCAAGTCGTTCACAAGTTGTTTCGTAGTCAGTCGTATCTGAATTGAAACTCATTCGAGAGTGAAATTCTTTATTGAAGTAGAAGAAAATCATTGAAGTGATTGAGAAGATATTGAAATTGTTGCTGAATTTCATCATAGATATTCATTTGACTCAGTCGTTCTGCATGTAATTGCAGTAGATTCTAAGTTCGCGTTCAACGTTTTAATTGACTTGTTTTGACTGATCGTCGATCTCAGAATGATAGACTGTGAATAAACTAGCTGTGATTCTCAGTCGTCTGCAAAGACTCTTTCTCATAGTTGATATGAATTGAGAGTCTCTGTTCGAAACAATAGAACTGAGTAGATCATGCAGTCAATAGACGTTTCATAGCATGATTCAAATCGTTTCTTCGACTGAGATGTCATCGTCTTTTCAATGACAAAGAACATAGTGACGTTCTTTGATGAGACGACATATGATTGTGCAAATGACGTTATAGTCTTCTGATAGAAGTAGCTCAGTAATGAAGTTCATAGCTATATCTTTTCAGCGTTCTTGTGAAATGAGTAGAGAATGATGAAGTTCATTAATGTTATTTCTAGAAGCTTTGCTTCGCTGACAGGCATGACAGTTTCGAATGTACTGTCTGTTACAAGTATGTCGAGATTGAATAGAGTTTTCTAGTCAACAAGCTTTAGAGGTTTTGACTCATGTTAAATCTCTAGCCTCAACACTCTATTCTAGCGCTTTCGATACTCAAGCAAACCTGCTTCGTTCTCTTTGTTTTGCACTACTATAGATACAGCTCGAAACTCTCTTTGATTTCTTCTGTATTCTTAATATTCTAGTTATAGCTATCTCTATTGATCAAACATTCTATTCAGCTACGCACTATCTCGCTGCAGTGTGATTAGATTCTAGGCACGATCTCAACACTGTCTGACTGTGACTCGATGATCTGATCAATAGTAGAATCGTTGAATTAGATCAATAGTTCATTTATTGTCGAGGTGAGAGATTGAGGGCTGATCATGAATTTTCTGCAGCAGTTTCGTATGCATATTCTCGAAGACTCACAGTAAGTCTTTTCTAAATAGAACGTCGTCAATGATTTCGCAGTCTTTCAATTTAGTGATATGAAATTTGAGCTTGTTTTCGTTCATAGCTTACCTATATTCGCTGCAGAGTTCATCAGTTTGATTGATCATACATACTCGTTGATAGAGATTTGCTTTCGATTCAACGAATAGAACATTGACTCTATCGAAGGTCAGAATAGTTTGAAAACGATCTTCAAGACGCTGAGCTGATTCAGAGACGTTCGCTAGAAGCATTCTGATTAGAGCATCGACTTTAGTGTTCATTTTGCCTGATCTAAAGATGATCTGAAAGTTGAACTTCGATAGAACGTTCAGATAGTTGACTTGT